>Ga0334889_1000058_pt1 | contig 170478 bp, 161 predicted proteins | sample GraSluR1_MG_2_FD_207222 | JGI IMG/M metagenome (GOLD analysis project Ga0334889, IMG submission 207222) | Sludge microbial communities from methane-producing bioreactor in Wageningen University, Netherlands - Granular Sludge_8_08-R1 | ecosystem: Engineered > Bioreactor > Anaerobic >...
CATCTGTTGGTCTTAATATCAACCTTGAACCTCCTTCTAGATCTATTCCAAGCTTAATATTTGAAGAATGCTTTTCTTCAACACTTATACCTAAGGATTCAGAAATTGTATCATTCTCACTAAGATTAATATTTAATGAATATCCTGATGGTTTTTTGTTAGTCCTTATAATAACTGATTGATGGCCTGATAACTTTGATATGGCATTATAATAATCGTTTAATGTTTCTATTTGATCATTATTTACATAAGTTATCTGTTCATAACTTACAGGATTTAATCCTGAATCAAATGTCATGTGGGCATTTTCAGCAAAAGAACCCATGGCAATGCCGTTTATTACAACCCCTTTGTTGTTAAAAGGAAGATTGAAGCCAAAAACCATAAAGTATGAACATATAAGAAGAAAAACAAGAAAGATTACTCTTGGATTTTTCATTATGTCTACAAGTTTTATTTTAATTCCTTCTTTCATATTTTATTTTAACATAAGTTATTTTATAAAGTTTTACCAACTATTTATGATATGGACAATGAAACCTTAAAAACAATGATTTACTATGATGGAATCGTAAAAGGTTATGATGCACTTTACTATGATGAACAGAAAAAAAAAATAGAATCAATTAAGGATATTTTTCCTAATTTTGGAATAATGCTTGATCTTGGTTCTGGGACAGGGATAATTAACAAATATGTGCATGATAAAAAAAATCTTATAGTTATTGCAACGGATTTAAGCTTTAAAATGCTAAAGCAAAACAAAACTTTTTTTAAAATTCAGGCAGATGCATTATCAATACCTTTTAAAAACAAGTCTTTTGATTTTATAACTTCTTTTAGCGTAATCCAGGATGTTTTATGTATTGATACTTTTCTTAAAAACACATGGAATATCCTTAAGGATAATGGAATATTTGTACTTTCTTTTATAAAAATTTCATCAAAGAGAGATAATATAGAAAAATTGGTTGAAAAAAAGTTTATAAAAATTGAATATCTTGAAGAAGAAAAGGATGTAATTTTAATATTAAAAAAAATTATTCGCTGATCCTTTTTTTTCTGCTGACAAGAGCCTTTGTCTGAAGCAATGATACAACTTCATCTATGTCCCTATCCATTTTATTAAAATGCTCTATAACGTACAAATATACTATAAAAAGCAATAATGTTGCAATAACCAGTGTTACAGCCAAAAGATTTTTTGAAAGAATTTGAACTGTAGTTGAATATAAAGCAAGTGCTATTAATAGTACATAAACTATCACTGTTTTTGACAAAATCAGGCTATATTTTTCTTTATTAAGTTTAGTCTTTTCTATTATCAACCCAATTACTGCATTGTCCAGCAAATTAAAATCTATATTTTTTTCTTCTTGTTTTAACATACTATTTTTCTTTCACTTTTATATATAGACATTTCTTACTTTTTAAAAGTGATAAAAAAGTGTTGAAAAAACCTTTATTTATAACTAAAGATTTGTCTATGTCTTTTTTGTAATTATTTAACTATTGTTTTTAATAACAAACTTTTAAAAAGCCTTTTTTATTGAATATTTCATGGTTGATGAATATAAAGCAAGTAGCATCAAAATTCTTAAAGGACTAGAAGCTGTAAGAAAAAGACCTGGAATGTATATCGGGGGTACAGGTATAAGAGGGTTGCACCATCTTGTTAAAGAACTGGTTGATAATGCTGTTGATGAAGCACTTGCAGGTTTTTGCGACAAAATAACTATTACTATACATAAGGATAATTCTGTAACTGTGACTGATAATGGAAGAGGAATTCCTGTTGATATGCACAAAGAAGGAAAAAGTGCTGCTGAAATAATATTTACCGTATTGCATGCAGGAGGAAAATTTGATAATGAAAGCTATAAGGTTTCAGGTGGTCTTCATGGAGTTGGTGCATCGGTTGTTAATGCTTTATCTAAGAAAATGGATGTAAAAATTTTCAGAGAAGGTAAAGAATATAGTATAAAATTTGAAAATCAGATAGCAGTTCAGCCACTAACTGAAGTAGGGAAAACATCACAAAGAGGAACACATGTAACTTTTATGCCTGATAGTGAAATTTTTGAAACAATTGAATTTGATTATGGACTTATGAGATCAAGATATAGAGAATTTGCATTTTTAAACCCAAATATTACAATTGTATTTACTGATGAAAGAAGTAATCATGAAGAAGTTTTCCATTATGAAGGAGGCCTTAAGGAATTTGTAAAATTTATGATGGGACCATTAAACCCAATAATTAAAGAAATACCTTATGTTCATGCAGAAAGAGATGGAGTTGATGTTGAAGTTGCATTAACTTATACTGATAGTTATCAGGAAAGAATAGATGGTTTTGTAAATAACATAGCAACTCCTGGTGGTGGAACACATATTTCAGGATATAAACTTGCAATGACAAAAGCAATAAAAGATTATATTATGAGAAATGGAAAAGCAGAATACAAAAAAATTGATCTTACTGGAGAAGATATAAGAGAAGGAGTTATTGCAATTATATCTGTAAAAATATCTGATCCTCAGTTTGAAGGTCAAACAAAAGATAAACTTGGAAATCCTGAGGTGCAAACAGTTGTATCAAATGTTTTTTATGAAAAATTCTATGAATATCTTGAAGAAAATCCAAAAACTTCTAATACAATAATAACAAAAGCAATAGAAGCAAAAAAAGCAAGAGAAGCTGCAAAGAAAGCAAGAGATCTTGTCAGAAGAAAAAATGTTCTTGAATTTTCATCACTACCAGGAAAACTTGCAGATTGTTCTAATAAAAACCCTGAACTATGTGAATTGTTTATAGTTGAGGGAGATTCTGCTGGAGGTTCTGCAAAACAGGGAAGAGTCAGAGATATTCAGGCCATATTACCACTTAAAGGAAAAATACTTAATGTTGAAAAATCAAGGATAAACAAACTTCTTGATAATGATGAAATAAAAACACTTATTAGTGCATTTGGAACTGGTTTTGGTGATAATTTTGAGATTGAAAAATTAAGATATCACAAAGTAATAATAATGACTGATGCTGATGTTGATGGAGCACATATTGCAACACTGCTTTTAACATTGTTTTTTAGGCACTTTAAAGAATTAATACTAAAGGGACATATCTATATAGCAATGCCACCCTTATATAAAGTGCAAATAGGAAAAAGAGCTGAATATCTTTATAATGATATTCAATTAAATGCATTTAAAGAAGATAACAAAGATAAAAAAATAGATATTCAAAGATATAAAGGTTTAGGAGAAATGAACCCTGAACAATTATGGGAAACAACTCTTGATCCTTCAAACAGATATCTTAAAAAAGTTTCCATAGATGATGCAATAGAAGCAGATCAGGTATTCTCGATGCTTATGGGAGATAAGGTTGAACCAAGAAAAGAGTTCATAGTTGAAAATGCTGAATTTGTAAAAGATTTAGATATTTAAAAATTACGTTACATTTTTTAAAACATTATTCTAAAAAATAACTTGCTTAAGATAAAAATAAAATATATAAAAACAATTGTACAATATATTGTATGGCTCTTGAAATAGATGAGAAAATTATAAGATTTATAATATGGACTTTATATTTTGTTGGACTGTATTTTGCACTCTTTTGGCTATCTGTTTTATTTTTTGATAATAATGAAAACAAAAAAATTAAAAAAAAAAATGTTAAGGAAAGCATTACTATTATTTTACCAATGTATAACGAACAAGATAGTATCAAGGAAACCTTAAAAAGCGTTTTTGATTCAGATTATCCTAAAAACTTGCTTAAGGTTATATGTGTTAATGATGGATCAACAGATAATACGCTTAAAATACTTAAAGAACTAAATAAAAAATATGATTTTATTCTTATAAACCAGAAAAATCAGGGAAAATATATGGCATTAAATAATGCACTTAAGTATGTTGATACTAAATATTTTGCATGTCTTGATGCAGATAGCTTTATAGAAAAAGATTCAATAAGCAATATTTTAAAAGAATTTGATGAAAAAGATATTGTTGCTGTGACCTCTGTTATGAAAGTTTACAAACCCGAAAATCTTTTACAAAAAGTTCAATGGTTAGAATATATAATCAACATATATTATAAATACATTATGGGAAAACTTGATTGTATTCATGTAACACCAGGTCCTTTAAGCGTATATGATACAAAGATAATAAAAGAATTGGGTGGATTTAAAAAAGCTCATCTTACTGAAGATTTGGAAATGGCATTAAGACTTCAAAATAATAATTATAAAATAAAACAATCATTGTCTGGAACAGTTTACACAAAAACTCCTAAAAAATTAAAAGCTTTCATAAATCAAAGAACAAGATGGTATCATGGAACAGTATTGAATATAAAGGACTATAAACACTTCATATTCAATAAAAAATATGAAGATTTTGGAATATTCCATATTCCACTTGTAGGAGTTACTGGATTTCTAAGTGTTTTAGGTGTTTCAACAGCCATTTATCTTAGTATTAAAAATATATATCATTGGATAAAAAGGATGTATCTTACAAATTTTGACTTTATAACATACATTTCAAATATGTCATTTAATTTTAACATACTTGATTATAACTGGAGAACCATCTTTTCTACAATTGTACTTTTAGGACTCACATTCTTTTTGATATATTTATCTTTTATAGAAACAAAAGAAAGAGTTGGAATTTTGAAAAATATAAAATACTTTTTTACTTTTTTGTATTTTTTTATTATATACCGTTTTATAATAGCTTACATCTGGGTTAAGGTTTTATTGAAACTTATTTTTAAAAAAAGCAATAGATGGGATAAAGTAAATTGAAAAACCTTTATTTTCCTTTTACTTAACTTTAAAAAACATGATATTTTACCATACTTATGAGGCAGAAAATTAATTGGTTTAGATACCTTGGAGTTTTTTTGTTGACGATAATTATTTTCATTTTGGGAATTTTTATTGGTGGCAGTATAGAGGATTTAAGAGTAAAAGACTTGTATACAAAATTACAAGAACAAGATTTGGAATATCAAAATATTGTAACAGAAAACCTGTATATGGAATATCTTGTAGGTCTTAAGGAAAAGAATGGAAATATCTCTTGTGAAACGCTAAAATCAACATTTCTTCAAAGCATAAACAATCTTGAAAAATCAAGAAATAGGCTTGAAAACTTTATTAATACAGCTGAAAGCAATGAAGAAGAATTTTATAGACTAAAAGGACACTACTCTAATCTTCAGATACATTATTGGATACTTACAAAAAAGATAAATTCATTATGTGATTTTGATATGGTTCCTGTGTTGTACTTCTATTCGGATGATAAAATATGTAATGAATGTTCTGATCAAGGTATTCATTTAAGTTATGTTAAAAGCAAACTAAAAGATAATGTTTTAATATATTCGTTTGATAAGGAAAGGATGGATACTCCCTCAAGGCTTATAATAGAGCATTACAATATAACTTTTAAGGAATCTCCTGTAGTTATAATTGAGGATAAAGTTTATGGTTATATTACAAATGAGCAGATTTTTGATTTGTTATGCAGCAATGGACTCAATGATTCTATATGTTCTTAATTATTCAGATAATCAAAATTTTTTTAAATAAACATTTCTTTTAAATATCAGATTAGGTTGTATATAAATACTAAACAAATCCAGAACTATATGATTTAGCATTTTATGAGCATCCATACGAATGATGTTTTCTATGACTAAATAAAAAATAAATGATTGATTCGTTCTGGATACCTAATCGACCTTTTATAAAATCAGTTTAATTTGCTTCTTTTTCAAGTATCTTTTTTACGTATTTTTTATACCAATCTTCAAAATCAAAAAAAATTTTTTTAGAATCAAGAAATCCGTACTCATTATTTACTTTTTCTGATATCTTATGAAACATATCATTAGCTTCTATTACGTGTTTTGCTTCAAGAATTAAATTACTTTTATATTTTATTGAATAATCAACCTGAAGCTTTTTTATATCTGCTCTAAGTGTTATATTATCCCATATAGCATCCCAATTTCCTGCCCATTGTTTTACATTTGAACCAATTGATTTTAAAATATCACTTTCTCCATTTATTAAATCATCAGAAATTTTTAACATATCTTCTTTTGCATCATATTTAAATAAATCACAAAATCCATTTTCAAGTAATGGATCTTCTTCCCAATGCTTTCTTACCTCGGTTATTCTAGTTACTCGTCTGTTTCTGTGAAGTCCATCAGAACTTTTAACTGGGTTAGCAACAATTATAACATCTGTTGCCTTAAAAGATGTTTTAGGAACCTTTAAATCATTTACAAGTCTATCATAAACACCATAAGGACTATCTCCATGAATTGTACCTGCAACAACATTTGCAAGTGCACCAACTCTCATAGCTTCATATAATGCTAATGCTTCAGTACTTCTAACCTCTCCTACTATAAGACAAGAATCTCCAAGTCTTAAAGTTGAACGTATTCCCATATCAGCACTAAAACCTTCGCTTGAGACAGATAAGGCTGATCTTACATTCATTGCCTGAAGATTGAATCCTAAATCTGCAAGCTGTATGGTTGGAAGTTCCAAAGTATCCTCTACTGTTATGATTCTGTATTTTCTCATTATTTCTATTATTATTGCAGTAAGAAAAGATGATTTTCCAGATCCTCTTGTTCCTGCAATAAGCATTGTTCTTGCACCATCTACTATAAAACTTAATAAACCTGCTGCCTGATAAGAAATCATTCCATTTTTAATGAATAAAGGTAATGTCCAAGGAGTATCCCTGTGTCTTCTAAAAGAAAAACCAAGACCATAAGGGTTTAATGGTTTACCTATAACAGAAACTCTTGCTCTAGCTTTTGGAGTTTCTATTTCAGTATCAAGTATAGGATTTGATGCATCAAGAGGCTTTCCAGAAATCATTCTAAGTCTTGATGCCCATCCTTCAACTTCATCTTCTTCTGTAATAATGTTTGTTTTGCAGTCCTCAAAATCACTATGAGTTATAAAAATAGGTGATTTATTTGCAGGCGAATTTATTGATATATCCTGTATTTTTTCATCTTCAAGTAATGTTTCAACAAGACCAAAACCTATCGTATATTTTATTAGTATATTAGATAACATATCAACTTCTCGTTCTTTAAGTTTTACATTTTTAAACTCTGCAATCTCTTCTATTAGATCTTTTGATATATTATAAAATACTTCTCTTAATCTTGCTGGCTCAATAAAATCATTCGATTCTGGCTTATGTTCGGCAATAACTTCTTTTGCAAGATTTAGTACATTGTATTTTTCCTCTGAAAGATTGAATTCATCAGGGATTATGTGATAATAATTATTTGCCTCATTTTCAAGTTCAAATATGGTTATTTTGGCATTACTCAAACTGTACGAATCCAATTCTCTTGCTTCCATTGGAATTCTTTTTAAGAGAGTTGTAAAAACAAAATTAGGCTTAACGTTTGCTGAAAAGAATTTTCTATAAAGACTTCTATCACCAATACTATAACCTGCAATGTTATCTTTTATGGATTTTATTATTGTAAGAGTTTCAAGTTTTGCTATTATGAATTTTAATGCTACTTCATACTTGTTATCTATTTCGTAACAATTGCTATTGTGATAATTTTTATCAAACTGATAATCTCTTAATTCTCTTCTAAATTTAACGTAAGCAGAAATGGGATCTGCTGCTAAATCTTTTATTATAGTATTTTGTAAAAATGAATATCTGTTAAAAAAAAGTTTCATGCATTCCTCATTTTGATTATAAATTTTTCCTGCACAAAATAGTTCTTTTTGTTTTGTTAATGAATTGTAGAGTATTGCGAGTTCTCTTAATATTAAAACCTGCTTGTAATCATATTCATAGTTTTTATTATGTGTAAATATAATTTTTGTTATGTTGGACATTTGAACTAGTTTTTTTACAACATCACGCATTACAAGTCCATCATCTTCTATGGATGGGAAATTTTTCCTGCCTAAAAAGTTAATTTTTAAAATTGATTCTACTCCGTGCTTTATTACTTCGTATTCTTTATTGGAGCTAAACATATTAATCTTCGTAGATTTTTTTTTAAAAAATAATAGTGTTACTTGAAAGTTTCAAAAAAAAGTTTCCTATTGTTTAGCAGTGTTTTTGATATATTCTTATAGTGTATGCAAAGATTTATATATGGTTGATTCCAAATAATAATTACTCAATCAAGAAAATCGATTGGGCTTAGGTAGCTTACTAAACAACTTACTTTCCATATCAATGTCAAAGTTGGTATGGAAATTTTTCTAACGTATATAATTCTGAATAACAAGGTTTTAATTTTCTACTGATTATAATATAAACAATTATAAATAGATAATATTTTAGATTATTACAGGGTTAAAATTAAAATGGTTAAAGAAAAAAAAACACTAACTATCGCTGATATTCCAGGAGTGGGTCCATCCACTGTTGAAAAACTTGCTGCTGCAGGAATTGACTCGCTTTTAGCTATTGCTGTAATATCTATAGGTGTTTTAACAGAAGAAGCTGGAGTATCTGAAGCTGCAGCCAGAAAAATGATACAGTGTGCAAGAAGTATGCTTGATATGGGATTTGAAACTGCTGATACCATACTTGAGAAAAGGAACAATGTATCAAAAATAACCACAGGAAGTGAAAGTTTTGACAGTATTTTGGGAGGTGGTGTTGAAACTGGAGCGATCACTGAATTATTTGGAGAATTCGGCTCAGGAAAAACACAAGTTGCACATCAATTAGCAGTAAATGTCCAAGTTCCAAATGCTGATAACAAGGTATATAAGGTAATATATATAGACACTGAAAACACTTTTAGGCCTGAAAGAATAATTGATATGGCAAAAAAACTTGGTCTAGACCCACAACAGGCTTTAAAAAACATAAAAATAGCAAGGGCTTACAATTCTGATCATCAGATGTTTTTGGCAGAAAAAGCAGAAGAATTACTAAAAACAAATGAATACAAACTTATAGTTATTGACTCGCTAATAGCTCATTTTAGGGCAGAATTTATAGGACGTGGCACATTATCAGAAAGACAGCAAAAACTAAATAAACATATGCATTCACTCTTAAAACTTGCAGATGTATATAACTGTGCTGTTGTTGTTACAAATCAGGTAATGGCAAAGCCTAATGTTTTATTTGGTGATCCTACACAAGCAATAGGAGGACACATAGTAGGTCATAGTTCAACCTTTAGAATATACTTAAGAAAAGGGAAAAAAGGCTCAAGAGTTGCAAAACTTGTCGATAGTCCAAATCTTCCAGACAGCGAGTGCATGTTTTTTGTAAATCAATCTGGTTTATCTGACAAAGAAGAATAATGCAGTTTATATCATTCCTTTTTCTTTTAAATCTTTATACTCTATGTATTTTAATCTGACATATATTATTAGATATATAATAAATCCTATCATTGTAAACCAAAATAGCAAATAAAACATTTTTTTAAGAAAAGAATTGGTTTTATTATTATCTATTTTTATTTCAACAAATTCTGATTCTTTGTTTTTAACAACTATATAATTATTTTTAAGAGATGTATTTATTAAATTTAATGAATCAACTGCAAAATTAATATTAACATTTGTGTATCCATTTTCATATTCATAGGAATAATTTAACATATGTTCCTTAAAATCACCAAATGGAATTACTTTAAAATCGTATTCATCAAAATTAGCATTAAGATGCTTTATGCTAAATTTTAAAACATCATCTTTCACTATTATTTTTTCTGGATTTGGTATTTCAAATGTTTTATTTTTTTCAAACACATCTATCTTGAATGGAATTTTATATACTACACCATCATCTTTACTACATTCAAAATTTAATGTGTGAACACCTGTTTCAAGTTGCGGATTAAACAATGATAATTTTGAAAAATTTGAATCAACAATAAATTTTTCTCTTAATGTTGAAAATGGATTTATAAAAAAACAAGTCAGATTATCTTCTATATTTCTGCTTTTTAAATAAAAATTAACCATCATGTCGTCATTTGTTATTGCATAATCATTATTTTCAAAAACAAATGCTTTTTCTCCAAAAATAGTTATAGGAATTTTTAATAATTCGTTTTTGTTATTATCTTTATCACGACTGTTTAAAAAAACATAACCTGTAATGCTTCCAAGAAGATCCTTACTTATTGAAATGTTTGATATTGTGCTCTGTAATGTATTTAGATTACCAAGATTCTGTTTATAGTGAAGAAATCCTTCTATGTTTGAAGAAAATCCAATTGTTAAATCCTTAAGATTATATATTGATGGGTTTGTAACATTTATAATCATTACATATTCGTAAGTATCAGAATCAATATCTATTGTAACATATGGCTTATGGTTCTTTTTTGATGCAAGAAATGCAAGACTGTTTGAAGAAATGCTTCCCCAACCATTGTCTGGTTCATTGTAATATATCCACTTTATACCATCATCAATGTATTCTTCTATGCCTGCATCATTGCTTTGCAATCCAAGAATTGCCCAACTTGTTTCAAATAAAAAAGATTTTGCATTACCCCATGAACCATCATTGTTCTGATTATATTTTAAAAAATTTATTATCTCTTGGTCTTTATTGTATATTAGGAACATCCCTGAATCAATAAACTCATTTTTATCAGAAACCTTTTTATCATTTATCCCTGTTTTATGTGTAACACTGTTTAAGTATTTCTTAATTTTATCACTATTTTTTATATCATTTCCATAAACTATCAAGGAAATTATTGAAGCATCATAGTCGCATATATTATCTGTACCAATACAATAATATTTTAAAAAATCACTGTTTATAGAATAATCCATGTTTTTTACATTTATTTTTTCTTCATAAACCTGTATCCTATCATAAGCATCATATATTTTTAGAATTATTTTGTCTACATCATTATCACATTTTAATTGAATTTTACTTGATGCCTTATAACCATTTATACTAAATCTATCCGTATTTTTTGTGTTGAATACAAAGTGTCTTGGTAACCTTGCATCTATTGACAAATCACATTTTATCTCGTTTGCAATTTTGTTTGAATTTAACTCTATATCAAACTTATATTTTTCCATATCTGCATTCTGAAGATTAAAATATAATGAATCTGTATTACTTTTATATGATTCATCCTCAATATTTCCATAAACATAAAAATATGCATTCTCAACATTTTTATCACATTCTATTGCTACTTTTTCTTTTACTTCTCCTTCAAAAAATAAATTGTTAGCGTTTGTGTTTTTATTAAATGACACTTTTTTGTTAGTACCGTCTATGTTAATATCGCACTTTATTTCTTCTGTTGTTGTCATATTATTGTCTATTTGAAACTTGTATTTTATTGAAGAATATTGATTGTAATATTTATCATTTACTGTAAATTCGTATTTTTTAAAATCCCTAAGGTTTCTATTTTCAATTTTATCTGCAAAATAAAAAATTGAAATTTCATCAACTTTCCTGTTACATACAACTTCTATTTCTTTTGTGAATTTTGACCTTAAAAAAGTATCAGTAAATTTATCACTGCTATCGTATATGATACTTTTTTCCTTATCCTTGTCAACAATTACATTACAATCAATCTCTGTAGGATTTGTAAATGAATCTTTTATATAGACCTCAAAATCATATGTATCAGAATTTTTTATTATCTGTTGATTCTCATATTTTAAAGGACTTTCTATTATGTTTTTTTCCATATAAAGCCTTCCATCCTCAATTAACCTAGAACTTTTATCATAACCTGCTTCTTTAAGATTATAAAGTATATTTGCTGTTTGTGTAAGATTACATTTATCTTTTGGCCAACACTTAAAATCATTATTTCTTAATTGTTTTAATTTTTCATATATTTGCTGATTTTCATAGTCATAAATGCTTTCTATATTATTTAATACGAAAAGATAATAACTAAGATTTAAAGCGGATAAATCATTATAATCATTTTCAAGAACATATTTACTTGCAGAGGATTCCTTTTGTCTTAAAAAACCTCTTCTTATTTCTTTTTCAATGTTATTTTCTTGATATTTCAATATAAGGTCAAATCTATTGTTTTGGATTTTTGTAAGATCATAATACGAATAAAAACAATTAGGCTCATCTGAAAAATCAAGATATGAAATATTGATGAATCCTTCATTCTTTGTACCTTCACTTATAAAAATTTCTGGGTTTTTCATGTTTTCTGATAAACAAAATTTAAAATTTAATTCTTCTTTGGGTAAAAAATGTATTGGCTTGTAAATATTATTTTGCTCATTAAAATAATTTGGGGTATATATTTCAAGTTTTATGGAAAAAGCAAATGTTAACAAATTTGCAATAATTAGAATAAAAATTGTAAAAATAAGAGCAAATCTTTTAATCATATAAATACATAAGTATTTTTTTTTAATTCAATTTGTCATTACTTATTTTAGGTGATTATTTTAAATTTTAATTTATGTGTTTTTTTATAAAATACAGTGTCTTAAAAATAGAATAATTTTTAAAGTAATTTTCATTGTTATAAATATTATGACTGAAAAAAATAACAAAACTTCAGGTTACTGCAAACTTGCAGATATTTACAAAAAACATCATGCAAAGCTGCTTGTTTTACCGATAATGCTTTTTGTCTTGTCATGTTTTTTGATATTTAACACATATAAGCAAGAAGGATCTCCTATATACAGAGATGTTTCATTAAAAGGTGGATTGTCTGCCATAATAGAAATTGATGAACAAATAACAATAAATGATTTTAAACTAGCATTAGAAGAAAAATTTCCTGCAAATTCATTTGCAGTATCAAAACTGAATTCTGAAGGAAAAGAAGTTGGTTATATTGTAGATAGTGATTTTACTGCTGAAGATGAAAAAGATCTTCTTGATTTTTCTAATAGTTTATTTAAAACAGAATTGGTATCTGGTGAAAACTTTACATCAAATTACATAAGCTCATCTCTTTCTGATACATTTTTCAGACAAGCAATAATAGCACTTATTTTTTCATTTTTTTTTATGTCGCTTGTTATATTTTTGTATTTTAAAAAAATTGTTCCATCAATTGGAATCATCTTCTCAGCTTTTTTTGACATAACAGTTGTTGTAGGAATACTTAATCTTATCAAATTTAACCTATCGGTTGCAGGAATTGGTGCTATAATAATGCTTATAGGTTATTCTATTGATACAAACGTATTACTTACAAATAGACTTGTAAAAGAACCAGGAAAAAACTATTTTGAAAAAGTTCTATTGGCGGTAAAAACAGGTAGCCTTATGTCATTTACAACAATGGTTGCTGCACTTTCTGCAATCTTTTTTTCAAACTCTGAAGTCATATTTGAAATATCATTAATAATCTGTATAGGACTTGTTGTTGATTATATTGCAACATGGATACAAAATACATCTTTATTGTTGTTATGGCTTTTTAAAAGCCAAGAAAAATAAATCAAAACTTTTAACTTTGAACAAATATGTTAAGTAAATCCTTTTTGTTATTACGTTATACACAATTATTTTATTTAATAAATTCAACTTTTAACTTTGAGGAATGATATTTCTTGAAAAATTATGTACAAATAATAGAATCTGCCAAAAATCAAATAAGTGATTTTTGCATAAATACCTGTAAAGCTAAATGTTGTAGATTTGGACAACTTTTAATAATTACAAATGAAGAACTTGATTTTATTGTGGGATTTAAAAATGTTGATGCTTTTTTAAAAAATGGCATTCTAAAACACTCAGAAAATAATGATTTATTTTTTACTTATGATTTTAAAAAATTTCCTTGTAAACATCTAAATTTAACGAAATATATGTGTAATGAACATCAAAATATTAATAGACCACAAATATGCAAAGATTACCCGATATTTGTAATAAGAAAAAAATTTGTTATCTTTTCGCCTGCATGCCCTGCTGTTGAGCAAGGTTTATTGAAAGAATGTGAAATCGAATTAGAAAAGATAGGTATGAAAATTATTAATTAATTGTAACTATTGTTTAAAATGTTATAATTATCTTTTTCGTTTTTAACTTCATTTATTGCATCAAGGAGATTTTGCTGACTTATGCATTCAAGATTTTGCTTTATTGCAAGGTAACCTGCTTCTGTTGTCAATGATTTTAACTGTGCACCTGAAAAATTTTCTGTTTTTTCTGCTATCACTTTTAAATCCACTTCTAAAGACAACTTCATTCCTTTTGTGTGTATTTTAAGTATTTCATACCTTCCATCTTTATTTGGAATTCCTATTTTTATGTGTCTTTCAAGCCTTCCTGGACGTAAAATCGCATCATCTAATATATCCATTCTATTAGTTGCTGCAATTATTTTAACATTATCTAATGCATCAAAACCATCTATTTCTCCTAAAAGTTGCATGAATGTTCTTTGTACCTCTCTTTCACCTGAAGTTCCTGTTTCAATTCTTTTAGATGCTATTGAATCAAGTTCATCAATAAATATTATTGTTGGGGCCTTTTGTCTTGCAAGTTCAAATAAATCTTTTACAAGTTTTGCTCCTTCGCCTATAAATTTTTGAACAAGCTCTGAACCTACTAGTTCTATAAATGTTGCTTTTGTCTCTTTTGCAAGAGCTTTTGCTATAAGTGTTTTACCTGTACCTGGTTCGCCATGTAATAAAATTCCTTTAGGTGGGGTTATGCCTAAATCCTTAAAAATATCCGGTTTTATAAGAGGTAGTTCTAAAACCTCTTTTACTTTGCGTATCTCTTTGTCAAGTCCTCCAATATCTGACCAGCTAACTTTTAGATTTCCATTAACTATAAGATAATTTTCTACAGGGAAGTTTTTTGTAACATCTATTTTGCCCATAATAACTAAAGACTTTTGTTCATTTAATACCATATCACCTGATCTTATTTCACCTTCACATTCTTGTGAAATATCTACAAGAAAATTGGATTGATTTGGCAATCTTACTACTGCTCTTCCCTCTTTTGTTAATGAAATGACTTCTGAAACTATAAAAGGAGGTGTTCTAAATTTTTCAAGTTCTGTCTGAAAGAACTTAACTGTTCTTTTTAGATTACTGTTTTCTTCTTCCAGCCTTGAATTCTCCAAAGACAGATTATATAAAGGATCTGTTTCTATTGTTGTTTTTTTAAGATCATACTGATCGTCCATACAATTTAGGTAAAATATTTTTTTATATAAATGTTTAGTAAAAAGTGATTAAAAATTTATTTTTTTGACATTATCTTGATTACTTCTATCATTCTGTTTGAAAAACCGAACTCATTGTCGTACCAAACAACAAGCTTTACAAGATTGCCATTTACAACCTCTGTTAAAACAGAATCAACAATTCCAGAATGTGGATTGCCTATTATGTCTGAGGATACCAGTTCTTCTGTTGAATATTCAATAATGCCGTTTAATTGATTTTCACATATATGTTTTAAAAAATGATTTATCTCTTCTTTATCAACATTTTTTTCAAGTTCTATGTTAAGGTCTGTAACACTTCCTGTTGGAGTTGGAACTCTATAAGCGATTCCATGGAACTTTCCTTCCAACTCAGGAATAAGTTTTGTAACCGCCTGTGCAGCACCTGTTGTTGTAGGAACAATGTTAAATGGAGCAGCTCTTCCTCTTCTTAAGCTTTTATGTGTTGCATCAAGAAGTCTTTGATCTGATGTTAAAGAATGAACTGTTGCAAACATTCCTTTTTTAATACCATATTTTTTGTGAATCTCATTGATGATTGCTGTTATTGAATTAGTTGTACATGATCCATTAGAAACAATTTCTTGATTATTGTATTCATCATCATTAGCACCTCTTACAAGATAAAACACATCATCTCCTTTACCAGGAGCTGATATTAAAACTTTTTTTGCACCTTGCTCTATATGTTTTCTTGCTTTCTCTGAATCTGTAAAAAGTCCTGTACATTCAGCTACAACATCAATTTTTAATTTTTTCCAAGGAAGATCCTCTAAATTTTTAACTTGAATCATAGCAATTTTCTTATCACCTATAACAAGATTATCATCCTGTGCTAAAACTTTGTATTCAAACGAACCTTGACTGGAATCGTACTGAAGAAAATATGCAAGATCTTTTGCACTAGTTAGATCATTAATTGCAACAAATTCTATTTCAGGATCGTTAAATCCAGCCCTAAAAATCATACGACCAATACGACCAAAGCCATTGATTGCAACTCTAACTTTTCTTTTACCACTAATTTCTCCTTTAATTTCATTTAAAATATTCTCATGCATATTTTATTTATTATAATCTTTTTAATTAATGTTTTTTGTCAAAATTAAGTGATGAATAAATGTCACTGTTTTTAATATTGAGAATTTTAAAAAACATTAACTTTTCTTAGCTTCTTAGAAGATAGTGTCATAAAATACCCATATTTGGGCTTTTTACAGCATTAAAATTTGTAAAAATTCCCAACTATGGGTTTTTTAAAACTCTCTATTAATAAGATTAATGATGCTATATTGCATAATATAAATGGATCCTACCTGATACAAAAAATTTATATATTCTTTTTGATGGCTATTTATATGAATCAGAATATGTTTATAACCCTTGAAGGAATCGATGGAGCTGGTAAAGATATACAATTATTGAATCTTATTGAAATCATAAGAGATGATAAAAATGGAATAATTGCAGATAAATATGCTAATATATGGGTTACAAGAGAACCTACACATCTAACAGAGTCTGGAAAAAAAATTTCTAAACTTATACGTGAAGGAAATGTTGATCTTGAAACGGCAAAAAATCTTTATGTTAATGATAGAAAAGAACATAGCATAATCATAAGGGAAATGCTTAAACATAGTATTGTTATATCCTCAAGATTTGATATATCAACTCTAGCATTTCAAAATGCACAGGGAGAATCTATCGAAGAACTTTACAAAATGCATGGATTTGAAAACAATGAATGCATAACCCCAGATCTTACTATTTTTTTTGATGTTTCTGCTGATATAGGATATGCTAGAACATTAAAAAGAGCTGAAAAAAAAGAATGTTTTGAAAATCTTGATTTTTTAAGAAAAGTGGAAAGTTCATACAAACAAGTTATAGATTTTCTCAAAAATAAAGGAAGAAACATAATTATTATTGATGCAAATCAATCAATTGAGGATGTAAAAGATAATATGTTATCTAAACTTACAAAAATATATAAAAAATATGAATGAGATCAAAAAAGAATTAATAAATTCTGCCAAAGAAAAATATTTTAATGAGCTTAAAAGGGTTAAATTAGAGTTTAAACCTTCAAAAGAAATCGATGGATATGGCGCAGGATCTATTGTTGGCGAAAAGAACTATCCGTTATTAAACATATACAACGTTTCTAACCCTGAGAAAAAAAGTTGTTTTTTAAACGATTATAATACAGTTAAAAAAGATTATGATCATATAATAAAACTTAAAGTACAAAATATCTTTTCATCAAATAATAGCATACATATAAAAAAAATAAATGATAACATTTCAAAAAATATAGTTGATATATATAAATCAAAAAATCCTGTTAATTTTACTTCTGAATTTGAAAAAGAAATAGAATTTAAAAAAATAAATATATCTAAATTTTTTGGTATTCTTGGAGGCGAAAATAATATTAAAAGCATAACTTTAAATCAGAATTCTAAAACATCAAAACAAATTGAAAAATTTACAGAAAATGATATAAAATCAAAAGATGCTATGATATCTTTATATAAAAAAGGAATAAATGAAAGCCAAATAATTAATCTTTTAGCACTTGGACAATTTGGAGTAGGATTTAACAGGAAACTTGTACCTTCAAAATGGGCAAACACAGCCTATGATAAAAATATTTCTGATTTTTTATATGATAATGTAATTAGAAATAAATTTATAGAAAATATAGAATTTTTTGATTTTTCTGACAAGGGAAACCATTTTTTTATATTTTTATTTCCGAACGAATATTGTTTTGAAAATATTGAAATGATTAATAAAAATAAAAGTATTTTAATTGATTTTAATAATTTTCAAAATAAACTTATTGGTAAAACAGATCCTGATACTGCAGGTGGTTTTTTTGCAACAAAACTTGCAATATTAGAGTATCTTAACTTTAAACAGAAACAAGCTTCAATCGTTAGCATAAGACTAATAGATAATTATGAAATCCCTTTAGGGGTGATATTTATAAGAGAATGCATAAGAAGTGCAATGAAAATAAATAAAAAAAAATTTGTAAATATTGAAGAATTATTCTTGTACTTGAAAAATGAAAACAATTCGATATTTGATATTCTTTCTAAATCTTGTGCCATAAAAAATATGAAATCACAAAAAAGGATTACTGAATATATAAGATAAAAAAAATATTTAATCTACATCCTGCTGAAATATTTTAATTAGTTTGTCTATTATGTTTGATGTGTTGGAATAATGAAATCTTTCTTCCTCAAAGTATTTAAGATTGTCAAGATGTCCTGCTAATAGCCTTCTTAAATCTTTTAAGTACAATATGAATGTTTCAACTTTCTGTTCATCGTTTTTAATGTAACCAATCTTTCCAATATCTTTTATTAATTCATCAAAATCTTTTTCCTGTCTATCTAAAACCTCATATAATTGTTTTTCAACTAAAAATACATCTTTAAACTTATCATAATTGTTTGCACTTACAAGTTGTATTGTAAAATTTGATATTAGTAACTTTAGCCTGTCTTTATGCTTTATGTTTTTTTTAAGTAAAAGAAAATCTTTTCTTAATTCTAATATGTCAGATAAAAAATTTTTTACATCTTTTAGTTTTAGCAAATTGGATAAATTCTCTGGTTTTTTATGATTTAAAAGATATATTAGATGATTACTATTTGCAAGATTCTTCTCCTCGCCTGCTGATATATCATTTACAAGAACTCCCCATAATCTTGCTTCCTGAGCTTTTAAATCATTTAAGTAATTTAGTATTTCCTGTTTTTTATCAATAATTTTTTTTTTACTGTTTTCTTTTCTTAAAAAAAGCCTTGAAATAAAAAAATTTTTAACCATATCTTATTGGTATAAAAAGAAGTAATTAAATGTTTATTTCTACTCACAAGAGACTTTTACCTTGTAACATTGTAGCTTTGTATTTTTTCAAGTAATGATTTTGCATATTTGTCTTGGCTAAAGTGTTTTCTTACAGGTTCTAACATGCTATCAATTTCTCTTGCTGTTGCATTTTTTAAATCAAGTGATTTTAGATTTAACGATTTGAAATCATCCTCTAATTTTTCGTAAGAAGTATATGTAACATTTCCTCCATATTTTTCAGGTCTTTCTATTTTTATACATTTTTTTAGAGGAAATATTATGTGTTGAACATAATCTAGTACTGGATTGTTTTCTACTTGACCATCAACAGAATGTGCTTTTTTAAATTTTCTTAAAATATCTTCACTTGAATCTGTCATAAATATTGCTGTGTCTGGTTTGGATTTACTCATTTTCATCGCTATTTTTCTATCTATCCCTTCTAAATCTGTTTCTATTTTTGAAAGACTTAATAACATATGGTGGTGCAAACATACTGGTTTTCTAAAACCCATTTTGGGAAATATATCTCTTGCAAGCATGTTCACCTTTCTTTGATCCAAACCTAACTGAGCTATATCAGCCTTAAGATATATTATATCTGTTGCCTGCATTAATGGATATAATATCTGACTTGCAGGATTTGAAACATTGTCTTCTCTTCCCATTATCTGTCCACACTTTAAAACTCTTGAAACTGTTGCATTTGTTGATAATTGTAATAAAGTTCCCCAATAATCCGGATTTTTAACTAAATCAGATGACCACACAAAATTTACTTTATCTAAATTCATCCCTACTGATTTCCATATTTCTATAAAATATTTTCCAACTTCACGAATTTTATCTATATCACCCCCCATTTTGTTGTTGATTTTTCCATGCCAATCAGCAACAAACATGGTATATGTTATGCCTACTGATGCTAATCTGTTAACATTTGCAGCTTTTAGCAGACCTTGAGCAATGTGCATTTGCCCAGAGGGTTCAAATCCATCGTATGCGATTATATCTCTTCCTGTTTTTTCTTGTTCATTGAAAAGTTCTCGTAATTCTTCTTCCCCTATAAACTCTTCTCCTACTTCTTTAACTATTGCTATTTTTTCATCTATATTCATAATAAAATATTCTATTATTTGCTATTTTTATAAATTTATTCAATTTAAATAAAGCTTTGCTATTTTTAGAGTTATAAAATTATAAAACAGAATGTTTTGTTGTTTTTGTAAAGATTGCCTTAATATCAAAACATTTTTAAAGCTTGTTTTTTATATGTTAATTGATGGGATTATATGTCATTTCTGTTGGTGGTTCTTTAATAGTTCCAGAAGATATTGATACGCATTTTTTATCTATTTTCAAACAATTTATCATAAAGAGAATAGAAAAAGGCGATAGGTTTATTTTGGTTGCAGGTGGTGGAAAAACTGCAAGAAAATATCAAATGGCTGCAGGCGAAGTAAGCGGACTTGATGATGAGGAAAAAGATTGGCTTGGAATACATTCAACAAGGCTGAATGCACACCTGTTAAGAACAGTTTTCAAACTACATGCAAACCCTATTGTAATAAAAGATTTTGATAAACAAACTGATATTGTATTTAATGAAAAAATTCTCGTTGGAGCTGGATGGAAACCTGGATGGTCTACAGATTATATAGCTGTTCTTCTTGCAGAAAAATATGGTGCTAATACTATAATTAACCTTTCTAATATAGATTATGTTTATTCGGATGATCCAAAATTAAATCCAGATGCTAAAAAATATGAAAGAATAAAATGGTCCGATTTTATATCAATTGTAGGTGATAAATGGGATCCTGGACTTTCTGCACCATTTGACCCTATAGCAAGTAAAAGAGCAAATAAAAATAATTACAAAGTTGCAATACTTAACGGGAAAAATCTTGAGAATCTTAATAATTATCTTAACGGGAAAAAGTTTGAAGGAACCTTAATAAGCAACTAAACTTATAAAAATTAGATAAATTATAAAATTTTATTTATTTTTTTTAATGTATTTTCTAAATCTTGTGTCAATCTTGCACAAAATGAATTTTTTTTTCCATTATATGAAAATTCTATATGTTCTGCATGAAGGAATTGCCTATTTAATAAATCAGCGAACATGGTATTTACTACACTATTCCCATACATTGAATCCATTACAACTGGATGCCCTAAAAATTTCATGTGGCATCTAATTTGATGTGTTATGCCTGTTTTTATGTTCACCTTTACCAAAGAAAATTGTTCGTTTTTATATTCATATTCTCCAATTACATCGTATTCTGATATTGAAAGTTTACTATCCTTTTCTGATTTTGAACATATCCGCATTTTTTCTCTGCTACCTTGAGGATTTTTTAACATGTACTGTTCAATTCTACCTTTTTTATTCTCAAAAATTCCACAACAAAGACATATGTATTGTTTTATTATGTCTTTATCTCTAAATATTCTGTTTAGCTCTCGTAATGCATTTATGTTTTTTGCTATTACTATGCAACCTGATGTATCCTTATCAAGTCTGTGAGCATGAAAATATTCGAAATCGGTGTTGTCTTTTATATGTTGTTTATACCATGCAAGATGAAGAGATATAGAAATATTTTCTTCTTGACTTCCCTGAACAACAATTCCTGATGTTTTGTTAAATACTGCAAAATCCTGATTATCAAATATACATTCTAAACCTAGATTCTGTGCATTTTTTTGATACTTTACTTTCTCGTTTATTTGAATATCATCAAGCCATATCTTTATTATATCACCAGATCTTAATACATCATCCTGTTTTATTTTTTTTTTGTTTAATGTTATCCTTTTTTCCTTAATTAGAGTTATTATTTTATAAAAAGGGACATCAAGTTTTTTTTTTAGAAAATTTTTAGGCTTTAATCCATCATCTTCACTACTTATGATTATTTCTTTAGGCATTTGTAAATATTTAGAAACTGTGATGATTTAAAACTGTTTTGTATATTGAGAATTTTAAAAAAAACTTGTTTTTCGTAAGTTATCTATTATTTAATAGAAATAATTTCATCATTAATCATCTGATTAAAAAATCTAATTGTTTCTTCTGATTCTTTTTTTAAAAGATCGAATTGTTCTCCTGTAATTTTTTTATGTTTATGCTCTATTTCTTTTGCAAGTTCATACATGTCTTTTATTCTTTTAATATGTATTTTTATTTTTTTATCACTGAATTTTTCATTCATAAGATCTGGAATTTGTTTTGGTGATACTACTTCTATATTTTTTAACATTAAAATTGCATAAGATATATCTATCAAAGAATAATAAAGATCTAAGACTGCAAGTTCTATATGTGAGTCAATTTTTTCAATTACTTTAAGAGCCCTATAAGAATAATTAAGAATACTTTCTCTTGTTGATTTAATTTTTCCCATTTCAAGCAAATACTGCATTGGCTCAATTATTCCTCTGTCAAATATTGGGTAACCTGTTCTTAATATGTTTATTATTAACGGGTCTCCATTTCTGCTCATATCCCAAAATTCGCTCATGTTCACATTTAAAACATGTATTTTGGAAGAACTGTTATTTATTATGTTCTTTAAAACAAGATGGTATGCTTCTCTTATGTCATCTGCTACAAAAACAGAAATATTATCCAAAACAACCATTATATCTATGTCAGAATTTTTGCTTACGCTGTCATCATTATTACTGTTTGAACCAAAAATAACAACCGCTTTTATAAATTCTTTCATCTCAAGAATAACTTTTTTTGAGAACTCTCTTGCTATCTGTAAATTCTTTACATGAAAATTCTCACTATTATTTTTTGCTATAACCATTTTCTTATTTTTTTACGAATTGTAATTCAAGAGATGAAAGTTCTTCTATTGTCATTATAAGTTTTCTACTTATCTCTTTTATGCTTTGTATTTCTAAGTCTTTTTGCAGAAGTTGTTTTTGAAGAATTCTTATTTCAGATTCTATGTTCTTGTTTTGAAGTTTTAATTCTTTTATCTCCGTGTTGTTTTTATCTTTTAAATCTTTTAAATCTGCCTTGGTTTTTTCCTTTGCTGTTTTCAATTCAAGTTTGTTTTTTTTTATTTGATCAAGAGATTTATCAATATTAACATTTATTCTGGATGTTTTATCTATTTCATCTTTTAAAGCCTTTATCTCTGATTTTATTTCTCTTATCTCTGATTTTGTATATGATTCTAATTTTTCAAAATCACCATCTTTCTGCAAACTCTGAACGTTATGCAAAAGTTTTATAGAAATTTCCTCTACTTTATGTGATAGAATAGAATATTTTTCAAGAAATCTGTGTTCATTATCATTTATTTTTTCATACAAATCATTCATCTCTGTTTTTACTCTACCAAAGGCATCACGTATCTTTTGAAACTCATATTTTAAATCCATAATCATTATTATTCAAATTCTTTTTTATAATTATTTTTTTTATTATTTAGTAGTTAAATAAAAATATTTTTATTATTCTCTTAATTTTACATGAATTTCTCTTAATTGTTTTTCATCTACTGGTGATGGAGAATGTGTTAGTGGACAATATCCAACTTTATTTTTTGGAAATGCTATGACTTCTCTTATCGATTTTTTATCCTCTAAAAGCATTATTATTCTGTCAAGACCAAAAGCTAATCCTCTATGGAATGGAGCACCATAATTATAAGCTTTTATGAACCATCCAAATTGTAAATCTATGTCTTCTTGTTTAAGCTTTAATATTGTAAATATTTTTTCCTGCAATTTGGGAATGTTAATCCTTTGAGCTCCAGAACATATTTCAATGCCATTTAATGCTATATCATAACAATCTCCTTTTAATGATAATAACTCCTCTTTAAATTTTATCACATCGTTATCAGTATTAATGTTTTTCATTATGAATTCAACTGCTTCTTTATTTGGCATTGTAAATGGTGAATGTTCTGCATCAAGCCTGTTTTCTTCTTCATTGAACTGGAATAATGGAAAATCGCATATCCATGTAAAACATAATTTATCTTTATCAATTAAGCCGTATTTATCTGCCAAAAATCTTCTTAGTCCATCTAATATATCATTTGTATGTTTTGGTGTATCTGCTATAAAGAATAAAAGATCTCCACTTTGTGCAGATAACCTCTCTTTTATTGTTTCTAGTTCTTTTGTTGTAAAAAATTTTGAAATTGAACTTTCAATTGTGTTATCTTGTAAAACTTTCATCCATGCAAGTCCTTTTGATCCTAACTCTTTTGAATAATCAATAAGTCTGTCTATCTCATTTCTTGACATTAATGATTGTCCATTGTTTAAATTAAAACCTTTAATAAGACCTCCCTGTTTTGCAACATTTTTAAATACTGAAAATTCGCAATCATTAGCAATATCTGTAAAATTAACAAGCTCCATGCCTTTAATTCTTAAATCTGGCTTATCAGATCCATATTTATTTAGTGCTTCTAAATATGTCATTGCTGTAAAATCATTATGATCTATTGTTTGATTATATACCTTTAATCCATCTATAAGAACATCTTGTGCTAATCTTTTAAATTCATCAAATTCTAAAAAAGAAACTTCCATATCTATTTGTGTAAATTCTAATTGCCTATCTTTTCTTGAATCTTCATCCCTAAAGCACTTAACTATTTGGTAATATTTTTCAAAACCTGCAACCATTAATAGCTGTTTAAAAAGTTGTGGAGATTGAGGCAAGGCATAAAAACTACCTTTGTGTTTTCTTGAAGGAACTAACAAATCTCTTGCACCTTCTGGAGTTGATTTTGTAAGAATTGGTGTATCCATTTCAATAAAATCCTTATTATTTAAACAATTTCTTACTGCTGTTATGAACTTGTGTCTTCTCATAAAGGTTTGTTGCATTTGTGGCCTTCTTAAATCCAAATATCTGTATTCTAATCTAAGATCCTCACTAACATCTTTAAAGTGATCTTCGTCAAGATCAAAAGGCAAAACATCTGATTCGTTTATAACCGAAAAATCATCAACTAATACCTCAACTTCTCCTGTTGTATGTTTTTCGTTTGTGCTTCCTTCTGGTCTTTGTTCAACTCTACCTTTTATGTGTATTAAAAATTCTCTTCTCATCGAATCAACTAAACTGAAATCTTTAGTTGTCTGCGGATCAAAAACTATCTGAGTTATACCATATCTATCTCTTAAATCTATAAACTTCTTTCCACCATGGTCTCTTAATCTTTGAGCCCAGCCTATCAATTCTACATTGCTATTTACATCATTAATTCTTAATTCTCCGCAATTATGTGTTCTTATCATAAAGACTATAAAGGTTATTTTATTTATAATATTTTGCTGTGATGCGTTTTGTTAAAGATTTTTTATAACAAATCTTTATTTTAAATTAAACATAAACCCTAAAATTTTATACTTAAAAGCAGTAGAAAAACTTGGCATTAAATCAATAAAGGAATAAGTTTAAAAATATGAAAATAAAGAACATTTGTATGAAAAAGAACAAAATGTATCAAAAAATAATAAATTCTGATTTTTTTAAAATGAATGGTGATATTATTAATGATTATTATTTTTTAAAAATATTATCTTTTTCTGAAAATATAGATCATTTTATAGAAAAAATAAATTTATTTAAAAAAAAATTTTTAAAAATGCAAAATGGATATGTAGACAATAGAGAAACTGTTTCTTTTTGTGATTTTTATATGATGATTTCATCGGTTTTTATAAAAAATCACATTTTTAGCAAATCACAAAAAAAATTCTTTGTAAATGAGATGAATGAAATGATAAAATATTTTAAAAAAAACTTTAATAATGATTTTCTTTTAATCTCAAATATAGGAATTTGTGAAAGGTTTAACCTTAAGGAAAATCTTACAGCACTTAAAATTGCAAATAATATGATTTCTTTTGCAAATATAATAAATTCTTCAAAAGATTACGATTTTTTTTCTCAACTTAAGAGTAAAATTGAATTGGGAATTGAAAGATATTTTCATCAAAATAATTTATTTGTTTATGAGTTCGATTCTTTAGGAAGGTTTATGATACTTGATTCTATCGATATATTTTACCTTTTTATTGATACTGCTGAATACGATTATGATGATTTTAAAAATATAAATGTTAATGAAAATAATGTATCTGATTTATTTAATCATCTGCTTTTGTTAAAATATAAAAAAAAAGATAAATTTCTAAAAGAATACAAAAAATTATCCTATCTGTTTGAAATTATTCCTGAATTTGTATTTAAAGATGAAAAATCTTTTAATCTATTTAATAACATTAAAAAATCACTAAAAGTTGATATGAAAAATGTTAAAACTTCTTTTAATAAAAATGATTTCATTATAAATGAAAAATCACTAAAAATTGCATATTTTATGATATTGATAACAAAAGATGAATGATGCTAATAAACTTAAAAATATTTTGGATATTTTATCTAAATCAAGCATTATTGAATCTGCACCTGTTTTTCAAATGATTAGTATGCAAAACAAAGAACCTTTTAAAATACTTATTTCTGCAATTATATCTGCAAGAAGTAGAGATAATGTGACAATAAAAGTATCAATTGATCTGTTTAAAGTCTTAAAGTTACCTTGTGATGTTTACTCTGTTTCTCAAGAAACTATTGAGAACATTATAAAACCTTGTGGTTTTTTTAGACAAAAAGCAAAAACAATAGCAAGAGTATGCAAACTTATTTGTGATGATTTTAACGGAATTATTCCTAATGATTATGACACTCTTATTAACACAAAAGGACTGGGAAGAAAGATAGTCAATATGCTTTTTAGTAATGCATTTGATAAAAATATTGTATGTGTTGACACACATGTCCACAGAATAAGCAATAGACTTGGAATAATTAACACTAAAAATGTCTTTTCCACTGAAAAATCACTTGAAAAAATCCTTTATGATGACAATGATTTTAAACGTATAAATCATCTGTTTGTTGCATTAGGACAAACAGTATGTAAACCAATAAAACCAAATTGTAATTTATGTCCTATAAATCAAATATGTAAAAAAATATTAATCTGAAACAAAGTCCATAGCAACATAGTCTGAATATGATTCGAACTGTAATGTTTTAACGCCTTGTGCATAATTGTATGTTGCATTATAGTAAGAAATATTGTTTATTAAATCATGATGACATGATTCCTGCTTGCTACAATTGAATCTTATGTATGGTTCTTTTGTTGTCAATATCATATCCTGGATATCACCACCTGCCATATAACTTATGTTTAAATAGTCAAAACTAACATTGACTCCATTTACTTCATTTTTTTTATGGTGTATGCTCATATTTACTACATTATCCGGAAAATTAAATTTTACACTTAATCTGTTATTGTTGCCAAGAAAATATACTTTCTCTATGTGTTCTATCATTGATGTGCCTATGTTTTGAAGATGTTCTGAATTTAGCTTTGAACGTCCTTCGTTAAAATATGAAAAAAAAATTCCTCCCAAAATCATAACAATAAAAAAACCTATACCAAATATCATAAGAAATTCTAAAGATGCCTGTGATTTTTCCAATGAAGATTTTAAAAAGGACATTTTTTTTAAAAAATTAGAATTATTCTGTTATTGTGAGCCTTAATGGACCTGTGGTTGGAGTTGCAAGGCTTGTTTTAATATTTGTAACATTTATTGTAAATTGCCCCTCTAAAACATCTCCAAATAATAAATCATCAACTCCACATGTCATTCTAAGTATTCCTGTCTGCCCATTAAGAAAAGTAACTGGTGTTCCAGAAGCTCCTTCACTTTCTGTTTCAACATTTCTAATAGTATTACCTATGCAATCTTCTGTCGAATCGGTTCTTTTTATAACTGAATGATTTGCATCCATTGTAACTCTATTAGCACCTGTATAAGTAAAAACTATTACAACATTACCTGGACCTGGACCTGCAAGTGCAAAAGAGTCTGTTGCAGAACCACGTACATTATTGTTTAGATCTATTTTATTTGGAAGCAATGAGCCAAAATCAACAAAACTAAAGATAAGTGCACCTACGATTAAAACCACCAGAAGCATCCAACCATAGGTCATAAGAAATTCTATAGCTGCTTGTCCTTTTATTTTTTTATTAAAAACCATATAATTTTATTATATCTATAAATATTAAATATTTTCTTTATCTCTAATAGGTTACAATTTATAAAAATCTTTTAAATATCAGCATAAAAAATAATAGAATAAATTATTTTACTTTGTTATAATATTGATGAGAAAAAGTTTAGAAGCAGATTTGAAACAAACCTAAAAAAAACAAGACTTATTACTATATAAATTGGAAGATACTTTATAGAATCATGTAGTTTTTCATTTTTTAATTCTGCTGTTATAAGACTTGAAAAAAATGTTATTAACATTATCATTGAATATGAAAACAGTATAAGATAGTCTGTATATTCTGCAGGAATTTCTGAAACTGTAAATGATAAATTTTCCTGACTTTTACTTAACAATTTAAATAGATTTCCAAGGAAGGTTAAAAGTGTTAAGGCTAATGCAAAAAGTAAAGGAGAAACAAAAATAGTTATAGAGTATATAACTGTTACGAATCCTCCAGAATTAGCTTTTAATTCGTTATTAAGATTGTATATGTTTTTTAAATTTTCTGAAATACGCTCTAATGGTTTTATTATGTTTCCACCATTTTTAAGACCTTCTTCTATAAGAAAAAATGTCCTCTCTATTATTGCTGAATCAAACCTTTCTCTAAAACCTTCTAGTGCCTGACAAACTGTATCACCCATTAATATCTTTTGGTTTACAAGAGTTACTTCACGCAAAAGGGCTTTTTGTTCTTTGCTTACAGATTTTAAAAGAGCTTTTTCTATTGAAATACCTCCTTTCATATTTGATATAAGATTGTCAAGATAGTCTGGTAAATCTTTTTCTATATCCTCTTCATCTTTTTTAAAAATTGCTTCATATCTAAAAAATGCTAAAAATAATATGAAATAATATGAGAAAAATAATATTATCATATAAGTTGTTAAAACTATTATAAAGCTTGATAGAAAATTGTAGAAAAAATTGTTAAAATATGAATATATGTATTGAAAAACGTATGTATAAATAATTATGCTAGAAAATATGGATATTGCAAAAAGGTTTGTTATAAAGTTGTAATTGATATTATCAAAATAAAGTTTTTCATATATCTTTTCAAGTTCATGCCTATAATTAAATGTTAATAATTTTTCAGGAATAAGGTACCTTCCCAAACTTTCTTTATTAATTTTTCTTATGTTTACCATTTTTATAATATAGACCTGTTAAATTTGAATATACTGTATGCAAAATACTGGAATGCAAACATGCCAAGAAATATGAAAACAAGTACTATTCTTAACATACTTGGTGTCATTTCTAGTAGGGATGCTGCAAGAATGAAGAAAGTTACACCTAACGATGGAAGAACTATACCTAAAAGAAGATACATCATTATTATTGGATTTAATTTTTTAGAGAAAGATTTTATTGCTAATAATTTCTGATCTGATGATTCTTTAATAAAATTAACAAGAACCCCCTCTAAATCAACACCTACTTCTGTGCTGTCTTTGATCTTTTTGATAAGTTGCTTAACTGATTTTGATGGGGCAAAATCTACACCTTCTGCCAATGATTCTTTAAAACTTTTTCCTGTTTTGAATTCTGTGTATATACGCTTAAAAAAATGAGCACCAGGTCTGTTTATTTTACTTAAATTTTCTATCGCATTGCCTATTGGGAGCCCTGATTCTAAACTAACCAAAAGATATTCTAAAATAAAGAGTAAATCATTCTCTATCTCTCGTCCCAGTTTGTTTATCTGGACTAAAATAACATTGTACCAAAATTTGTATATAAGAGGAGTTGATAAAATAAGAACTGAAAACATAATTATAAATTTGTTTAAATCTTTTTTTGATATAAGAAAAAGTATAACTGCAATTCCTATAAAAGAAAATATGGTCATAGATAAAGTCTGATATACATATTGAAAAGAAGATAATTTTGAGTCTGCTCTTTTTAACTTGTATTTTAATGAAACATCCTGTTTTACTAATTTTCTTATAAAATTTTCAAGAGTCATTTTAGTTGTTATTTATTTTATTGGAGACATTCTTAACTTCTCTAAGTATATGAGATATTACTTTGTCTGATGATGAATAATATTGATTTATATATTTTCCAACTTCATCTATTTTATCTATATTGTTTTTGGCTAAATAGTCTAAAATTAATACTTTTTTCTTAATTTCTGTGTAGAATTCCTGTTCTGTTATCCCTTGAAATTCTTCTAAACGCTTGATTATGTTTACGGGTTTATTTTTAAAGTAATGTTGTTTTGTCTTAGGATTGTATTGTAATATAACCCTTTGATTTCCTGTTTCATCAATTTCTGCAATTTGATGAGTAAATCTTTTTCCAGAACGCCTGTCTCTATGTTGAACGCATATAAGACCTAGAGCAGAAAGTGTTATTTTTGGAATTTCAATAGGAGGTGAACTTAACCTTAAAACTGTTTCTTCTGCAGTATTTGCATGAAATGTGCCATATACGCTGTGACCAGTACGCATAGCTTCAAAAAGCACTTCTGCTTCTTGTTTTTTTCTTATTTCTCCTATAACTATTCTATCAGGCCTCATTCTTAATGAGTTTACTATAAGATCTAACATACTAACTCCACCTTTCCCCTCTTGATTTGCTTGTCTTGCCTCCATTGGTACCCAGTGAGCATATTCAGCAAGTTTTATTTCTCTTGTATCCTCTACTGAAATTATCCTTTGATCTGCTGGAATAAAACATGTTATCGCATTTAAAAAAGATGTCTTTCCTGAACCTGTTCCACCTGAAACAATTATTGAAAATTCATTTTCTATTGCTATCCATATCAATGCAAGTGCAATTGATGATGAGGTTCCTACATTTATAAGATCTGAAACTGTCCATGGTTTATCAGAGAATCTTCTTATTGTTATTGTTGTTCCTTTTGTTGATATTGAGTTTAAAGTAGCATTAACCCTATGACCTCCTCTTAAATGAGCGTCTAGAAGTGGGTTAAGATTGGAAAAATATTTCCTGTTTTCCATTGCTATTCTTGAACATATATTTTGAATTTCATCATCTGACAAAAATTTAAGATTGGTCTTAAGCCAACCGTATTGTCTGTGATATATCATTATATTATTATCACCACCATTAACAGTAATCTCTTCTATGTTCGAATCACTTATAAGAATATCTATAAAACCAAGATCTAAACTTTTTTGAACAATATATGTTATTAATTTTTGTTTTAAATCTATCTCAAGTATTGGTATATAAAAATCAATTAATTCTGTTACTTTTTTGATATAAGCCTTCTTTAACATGCTGTAATCAAAATTATCCTCTTCTCCCTCAAATATTCCTTCTCTTAAAAGATCCTCTTTTATCTTAGCTATTATGTATTTTGTGTGTGTTCCTATATCTAATATGCCAACCTCATATGTAGGAATGAATGACTCATTTTCCTTATACACGCTTATATCAATTCTAGTACCTTCAAAAATAATTTCATATTTATCTATCAGTTCCATTTTTTTGATTCTATGAGGGTTTTTATCTTTTTATTTGTACTTATCTTTTGTTCTCTTTTTATTCCTGAAAGATTCAAATAAAATATTATTTTTTCATATAATTTTAATATTTCCTGTTCAGACATTGACTTTTTAAGCCTTTGGTAGTATAAGTCTATTTCTTTCACATAATTATTTGAAGATCTTTTAGAATTTTTTTCCTCGCCTACTGATATATCAAGTTTTGAGGATATTTCATTTATTGAAAATAAAAAATCATTATATTTATATGAATTGTCTTTATTAAAACCATCTATTCTTTCGTTATAATTGTTCTCTTGAATTATGTCTTCTTGAATGTTTAAATCTGCATCATAATTATTGATTTTTTTTTTGGATGATTTTGATAATTGTAGGTGATAAAGGTACTCTCTTTTATCTTGTAACGCTTTGGAGTTTTTGTATGCATCAAAAAACATATCTATGTTGTGAGAAAAAAATTGCTTGTTCATGTCAGCAAAAAGATTGTTTATTTCTATATACATTGATTGTTTTTCTTCAAGAAAAAGATCAGGAATTCTATTGAATTCGTTAAGTATTTGATTATAAAGCAATAAACATTTCTGTATGTCTTTTTTAAGTTTAAAATAATGGTATGTACTCTTAAGTTTTATGATGGTTGCTTTTCTTAAGTCTAATTCCTTCTTGTAATAAGATTCTAAAAATTGCTGGGAATGCTCTAGAACCTTGTTTGTTTTTAATAGGTAAATATCCAAATCAAACACAAAACTTTCTGGAATTGTAGTCAAAAAAATTTTTATTGATGCAATGTTGGATTCTATAGAATTTAAATCTGCCTTATCTAATGATTGTTTTAATAATACAAGTCTTTTGTGTAAATCAGATTTAAAATTGGATATATACTTCTCTTTTATGGAATTTAACTGTTGATAGAAACTGTTTTCAATCTGATAAAGCCTTTTTGCTATTCCTATCTTATTAAAAGTTAAAAGATTTGGTATTTTGCTTGAAATCAACTTCATTTTTCTTGTAAGAATAGTTATCTTATGGAATTCTGATGTTTCTACAGCTTTTATCAACTCATTTTTTATTGATTCTATCTGTTGTTCTATGATTTTTTCATTTCTTATGTTTTTTTCTAAAAATTCTTTAGAATATCTTTCACCAAGACTTAGAAGAAAACTATTTGTACTCTGACTTATTCCAAAAAATTTATTTGGAAGATCTTGATCAAATTTACTTATCAACTTGTAGAGCTCTTCAAGAAAAATGTTGTCTTTGTCTTGAGAGTTCTGCTCTATGTCGTAAATTTTGTCTTCAACATCTTTCTGAAAATCTAAATTCGTATTTTTATACTTGTCTGAATTTTTTTGTTCAAATTCATCTAAAAAAGAATCAATATCTAAAACCATTTTTAAAATTTAATTAAATCCTCCTTGTATGCATACCATGCCTTTTCTATCATATGATCTTGTACATTTCTGCTTTTGGCCTTTAAAAAAAAATCATTTTTTATTTCAGATTCATATTTGAGTATAAACCTAGGCCACAACTGCCTGATCATCTGATCATTTATACTCTTTAATTGTGATTTTTTAAAAAATTCTGCCTTTATCATTTCAATATTTAAAAAATTCTCATTAGTATGATGTTGTTTTATTTCATCGTGCATCGCGTTTACTGGATTATTTCCTTTTTTTGTACTTTCAGCAACTTCTTCTTTTATTTTTGCAAACCCTTCAAGACCTCTATAAAACACTGTAAGAACATTATATTCTTCAAGTATTGTGAGCCATTTTTCTAACAGACCTGTAGACACATTAAGTTTTTCCTGTATGTATTTGATAGAACATATTTTTTTTTCCTTAAGTATTTCCACCATGTCGTCTATCGGAGTTTTAAGAATAGTGTTATGCATAATATTTTTTCTGTTAAAATTTGATTTTATATCTTTATTTTAATTACAAAGTAATTAATGCCTTGTTGCTTTGTAAATTTTAGAATAACAAATCATGATATATGCAAAAACACAAAATTTTTAGGAAATTTAATTGTATTGTATGTCTATTATTGACAAGGCAAAGTTATCAATATTTCCAATTATATCTTTTAACAATTGGTTTACAACAAGATAGATATTAATTTCTGATTTATCTATGTTTTCTTTGTATTTGTCAAGCTCTTTTAACAAGGACTGTTTTTTGTCAAGGTATAAATCAAGATTGTTATCTATGTTGATACCTTTTTGCAAAAATTTTGATATAAAATTAAAATAAATGCCAACAGAATCTATCATCATAAATATTTGTGCAATATTTTCATCTGTACTATTCTTTAGATACCTACTAACTCTTTTAATCATATCTCCTATGGCTTCAAGTGTTGATATTATACGCCAATAGTATATTGCATTCCTATTAAGGTTAAATTTTGAGTTGATCATAAGATTATTATTGATAACTTTGTATCCTAAAAATGAAAGCTTATTTATGTTTGAATCCATCTGCATAATAAAATTGTAATTATCTTTTGTTGTTGATTTTTCAAACATTGTTCTAACTATCCCCATCATTTTTTCTATCAAAATATTGATATCTAAATTATCTATGTCACTTATATCTTTTAATAATATGTATTCATCATTTATTTCATATATTTCAACTGATGGTAATTTCTCAATAAATATCTTTATTTCATTAAATTTATCTGAAATTTTTTCACCCTTTATTTTTATATATTTATAATTTTTTAAGTAATAAGAAATTAATATTTTATTGAATATTTTTAAATTATGAATATCCATATCAAGTTCTATAATGCTATTATCTTCTTTTTTGGGAACTGAATATATAAGTGTATTATTCTTTTCTATACATACAAGATTATCACCTTTTGAAACTGAATTAGCCTTCATCCATTCGTTAGGAATCGTTATTACATATGAACTATTTCCAAACCTTATTACTCTTCTTGAATCCATAAAAAATATAATTTATATATATTTATATATCTAATGATTTATCTGAAAAGTTTTAATAAGTGATTTTATGAAAATTGATGTAACCGATATAATCAATGGACCTAGTATAAGTCCAGAAATTCCAAAAACAAAAATACCACCTATAAAACCTATAAAAACCAACACTGGTGGAATAGTATCTTTATCACTCATAAGCATAGGTCTTATAAAATTATCAACTAAATTTATTATTAATGTCCCATAAATAAGAAGTCCTATTCCTGCTATCTTTTGACCTGTTATTATTAAATACACCGATACAGGAACCCATATAAGCGGAGTTCCAAGGTATGGTATAAGACTAATTATCAGTGTTAAAAATGTGATTATAAGTATATTTGGAGCCCCAAAAAGAACATATCCAATAAATGCAACAAATGTTTGCACTACTCCTGTTATAAAATATCCCTTAAATAAAATTTTTAAACTTTTAGCTATCTGATTCAATATTTCTTTTTGACGACTGATGTTTAATGGAACATACTCTGAAAATGTTTTAAATATCAACTCGTTGTATATCAACATATAATAAGCTATGAAAAGAATGATAAATACAGTTGCAAGCATGCTTGGAATGGATGAAAAAAATTCTTGGGAAAGGTTGGCTATAAAAGATACAAATTTGTTGAAAAATGATGAATAATCTATATCAGACAAAACATTTGAATTACTAAATTCAGAAATTATTATTTTTATTTGAGAATTTAATATATGTGGATTTTCAAGATATATCCTGTATTCTAAAACAAGTTTTATAAGATTTAATATTAGAAAATATGAAAGAAGTGCTAATGGTATAAAAAGTATAATAAGGCTTGTTAAAATCGTGATTAGTGATGCAATTCTTTTGTTTTTAGTTTTTTTAAAAAAATATTGAAACAATGGATAAAGAAAATATGCAATAATCATACTATATATTATTTTTGTAAATAAATCTTTTATTACATATGCTGATATTATCAAAAGAAAAATTGTTATTGCTAATAAAAATCTTTTTTCAATATCTATTGCATATCTATTGTTTTCTGCCATTTATTTCACCTTGATTTTTAATATTTCCTTAACCATTGAAAGATAATAATGTTTTTCTTCCTCTAGTATGTTATCTATAGATACGGTACTTTCTCCGTAAAGACTATTTTTAATTGCAATGTTTGAAATCTTCATGAGTCTTAAATTTATGAGTTCTGTTATGATCTCTTTGGATTTTATTAGTAGATGCTTTTCTTTTGATAATTTTTCATTGTCGTGTGATAATAAAGTTTTTATTTCATCTTTTTTTGATGTAAGAAAATTGTTCATTGATACATAAAAATTTTTATCTATTCCCTGAAGCTGTTTTTTAGTTTTTTCTTCTCTTAAAAGATTGTATAGAGAATTAAATGTTAGAAGTGGTATTTGAGAAGAAGAATTTATTGTTTCATTCATAGAATTTATTATATGTTATTATATTTAAATTTTTCTAAATACTAGCTGTATATTGAGAAGGTAAGAAAATCCAAAAGATTTTTAAGCTTCTTTAAAAGGCAGTCTTTTAAACCACAACTTTGACTTTTTAGCATTAATAATCAAAGGTTTTATAAATCTTTTATCAGTAACTTTTATAGGTGTTATGTTTTTTGGTTAAAAAGATGTTTTAATCAAAAATTCAAATCATAATAAGATTGTAAGTTTATCTTTTATGCATAACGCCATTATCCTTTAGCTATTTATCGTTAAAGGTTGCTTACTAATGTTTGAAAATGGCAAAAGAAACTGTTGAAGTTTTAATAGAAGGAGGTAAAGCTACTGCTGCTCCTCCATTAGGGCCTGCTTTAGGTCCTCTAAAAGTTAATATAGGGCAGGTTGTTGCTGACATAAACAAGAAAACTGCTGATTTTAAAGGAATGAAAGTTCCTGTGAAGGTTATTGTTGATACTGAAACAAAAGCGTATGAAATAACAATTGGTACTCCACCTGCATCACAATTGATAAAAACTGAACTTGGCATAAAAACTGGTTCTGCAAAACCTAATACTGATTTTGTTGGAAACATATCAATTGAACAAATAAGAAAAATTGCAAATATGAAATTTGATTCTTTGCTTTCAAATGATATTAAGGCTGCTGTAAGAGAAATTGCTGGAACATGTTATTCTTTGGGAATAAAAGTTGATTCAAAACCTGCAAGAACTTTTATAAAAGATGTTAAAAATGGAAAATATGATAGGGAGTTTTTAAATAATTAAAATGGGAAAGTCAAAAACAAAAAAAAAGTCATCTGAGCCATCAAAAAAATATGAATTTTATGAGAATGGCAAAAAAACAAGGAAAGAATGCCCAAAATGTGGAAAAGGTGTTTTTCTTGGAATTTACAAGAACCCTAATAGATACCATTGTGGTAAATGTGGTTATAGTGAACACATAACAAATTAAAATAACAAAAAATTATTCTTTTAACATTTATGTGTTCGTTATAATTATTTTTTTTCTCATCAAAGGAAAGATTAATAATACTTCTTTGTTTGCATTTTTACTATGGAAGAATTTGACATGATAGTTATAGGTGGTGGATGTGCTGGATTTTCCGCCTCAATGTATGCTGCAAGATTTAACCTTAAGACTCTTGTTATAGCAAAACAAAGAGGAGGCATGATAACAGAGACTGGTATTGTTGAGAATTATCCTGGATTTGAGGCAATAGAAGGCATTGAACTTGGAAAAAGGCTTGAAAAACATGCCCAAAGCAATGGTGTTGAAATATTTGATGATAATGTTTTGGAAATAAGACAGAATGATGATATGACATACTATGTAAAAACTGAATTTTTTGAAAAAGAATTCATATCAAAAGCAATTATAATTGCTACAGGAAGCAAACACAGAAAACTTGGAATTGGTGGAGAACAAGAATTTTTTGGGAAAGGTGTTAGTTATTGTGCAACTTGTGATGGAAATTTTTTTGCAGGTAAAACGGTAATTGTTGCTGGTGGTAGCGATTCTGCAATAAAAGAATCAATAATGCTTGCTCAAAAATCAACAAAAGTATATTTGATTGCAAGAGGAGATAAACTAAAAGGAGAATTCAAAAATGTTGAAAAAATAAAGAATTTTCAAAATATTGAAATAATTTTGAATACAAATGTTTTGGAAGTCTGTGGAGATAAGCGTGTTGAATCTGTAAAACTTGATAATCCTTTTAATGGATCTTATGAACTTAAAACTGATGCTATATTTGTATCAATTGGAATAATGCCAAATAATGAACTTGGAAATCTCTTAGAATTAGAATTAAGTAAAAATGGAGAAATTGTTGTTGATAAACATCAAATAACAAGTAGAAAAGGAGTCTTTGCCGCAGGAGATGTTGTTGATTTTTCATGGAAACAAGGAATTGTTGCATCTGCACAAGGAGCAATTGCAGCACATAGTGCTTTTGAATACATAACAAGTAATTTTAAATAAATTTTTGTTTTTTATAATTAACTTTATATTGTATGTAATCATATTTTTTTTATGAGTATAGAAATTCTTGATAATGAAATAGTAAATCAAATTGCAGCAGGAGAAGTTATAGAAAATCCAGCAGGAGCAATAAAAGAGCTTATTGAAAATTCTATAGATGCAGAATCTTCAAACATTCAGATTATTTTAGAAGATTATGGACTTAAAAAAATTATTGTTTCTGATGATGGAAAAGGAATTGAAAAAGATGATTTAAAAAAAGCTCCATTACGACATGCAACATCAAAGATCAAAAACTTTAATGATCTTTATTCAATAAAAACCATGGGATTTAGAGGAGAAGCATTAGCAAGTATTTTTGCAATATCTGATGCTAAAATAATATCAAGAACAAGCAAGGACAACAATGCTTATATGATAGAATCTTCTAACCCTTTAAAGATAAGTGAAACTGCTGGAAATATAGGTACAAGCGTTATAATAGATAATATTTTTTGCAATGTTCCTGCCAGAAAAAAATATTTAAAATCAATGCAAAGTGAACTTAAAGATGTAATAGATGTTGTTACAAGATATTGCATAGCATATAATGAAATAAGTTTTGTGTTAAAACATAACGACAAAATTCTTATCCATAAACCTGCAATGAAAGATATGTTAAAATCAATATCCTATATGACTGATAAAAATGTAGGAGATAACCTTATTAAGATATCTGATAAAATAAATGGAATAAACATAAATGCTTACATAATAAAACCTCAGATGTTAACTTTTTCATATTCTAAACATCAGTTTTTTTTTGTAAATAGACGTTTTATAAAATCAAAAATTCTAAAAGATGCTGTTTATTCAGGATATGGTACAAATCTTATGGAAGCAAGACATCCTTGTTTTTTCTTTTTTATAGATATAGATACCGAAATAATAGATGTTAATGTGCATCCTACCAAAATTGAAATAAAATTTGAAAATGAACTTGAAATATTTAATGCCATAAAAAAGATTGTCTCAGATGCTTTTTCAAATGAGCTTCTTTTTAAAGATGTTGTAAAAAATGATGAAAAACTATCCTCTTTTGTTACAATAAGCGAACAAATTAAAAACAATAGTTCAGATAATCATAAAAAAAAATATTTTCAAAATAATATTCAAAAGGAACTTTATGATAGAATTAAAACATTTGATTTAGAAAGTGATGACAATATAAGTAATACTCAAAATGAAGAAGATAATTTAGATGAATTAAAAATTAAAATATATGATAAAAATGATTCTTATCAAATTTATAATAACAATGAAACAAAATTATCTAATTTTTTAGATGAATATAGAGTAATTGGACAGTTGAATAAAACATACATCCTTGTTGAAACATTAAATGAACTTTTAGTAATAGATCAACATGCAGCAGAAGAAAAATTTAATTATGAAACACTAATAAAACAATTTGAAGGCAATGGTAAGGCTCAGCATTTACTAAAACCTCAAATGATAAATCTTGATATTTCAGACATGCAAATAGTAAACGAACATGAAAATATGATAAAAAAATTAGGTTTTGAATTTGAGGTTTTTGGGAAAAATGATTTGATAATTAGGAAAATCCCTATAGATGTAAGAGGCAAGGAAATGCCTTTAGATATCTTCTATGATATAATTGCAAGCATAAGAACCGATAAAAAGAGTGATTTTATTGAAAAAGATGTAATATCAAAAATTGCATCAATGTCATGCAAAAGATCGATTAAAGCAGGACATGAAATGACAATTTTTGAGATGAAAACACTTATTGAAAGACTTAAAACATTGAATGAACCATTTAATTGTCCACATGGAAGACCTGTAATATTAAGGTATAGTTTGGCATTTTTTGAAAAGGAATTTAAAAGAATCGTTTGATTAATTCAATCAACATTTTCGTGTATTATGCTCGGACAACTTTTAGTAACTCCCTCTATTGAATTTATTTTTTCTGAAATAATGTTTAGTTCTAATATGTTTTTAATCCATACTTCAAACATTATCATATGATCTCCTGAACATGTTTGAATATTTTTTATATTATCTATCTTCTTTAATGAATTTATTACCTTTAAATACTTTTCAGGAACAGTATCAACCCCCATAATTATTTTATTAGAATAGCCCATCTTTTTGTAATTTATAATTGTCTTGTAACCTAATATGATTTTTTCTTTTTCAAGTTTTTTGATTCTTTTTCTTACCGCTGGTTCGCTTATTCCTAACAAAAATCCCATTTTCTTTAATGGAATCTTTGCATTATTTTCCAAATTTTCAATTATTAAAACATCTTTTACATCCATCATTACTATATTATATATTTTGCTATTTAAAAACTTTTTTGGTTATTTTTTTTAACCAAATCTTTATAAAATTAAAACCTATAATATTAATATCATGGAAAATAATAATAATAATAATGCAGATAATTCAAATGGTGTTGAAAATACTTTTAATATGCCAAGACTTGGAGAAAAAGCACCATATTTTGAAGCAAACACTACGCATGGACCCAAAAAAATAACAGATTATAAAGGAAAATGGCTTATTCTTTTCTCTCATCCTGCAGATTTTACGCCAGTATGTACTACAGAATTTATAGCATTTCAAAAAATAAAACCAGAACTAGACAAAAGAAATGTAGAATTATTAGGTTTAAGTATAGACAGTATTTATTCACACATTGCTTGGGTTAATAGGATTCATGAAAAGTTTGGTGTTAAAATAGAGTTTCCAATAATTGATGATATTAGTATGAATATAGCAAAAAAATATGGAATGATTCATCCTAATCAGTCAAGCACCTCAGCATCAAGATGCGTTTTTGTAATAGATCCAAAACTAATTGTAAGAGCAATGATTTATTACCCATTATCTACCGGAAGAAATATGAATGAAATTTTAAGGCTAATAGATGCACTGCAGACAACTGATGAACACAGTGTAGCAACACCTGCTAATTGGAAACCTTTTGATGATGTAATCATATTTCCTGCAAATACCTCTGTTATTGCAGAAAAAAGAATTAATGATGAAAAATTAAAATGTAAAGATTGGTTTTTTTGTACAAAAAATATCAAAACTAAAAAAGATTGATAAGTTAAATTTGAAAATATATTTAATTTATTTTTTAAATATTCTTCTTACTGATTATATCCAAGCTGACTTATAAGTGTTGTTACATAAACCCTTGGATGCCCTTTTTGTAATAGTATATTTTGTATCTCATAAAATGAGAGCCCTTTTTCCTGAAGATCTGATATCAACTTGATTAATTGATTTTCATAACTTGACATGTTGTATACTAAACTTGATATATCACTCTGTTTTTCAAGTTGACCGAATACCTGTACTTTTAAATCCTTAACTGTTTTGCAAAGTTCTGTATAATGAGGAAGAATTGTGTTTTTTATATTGTAAAATTCATCTCTTATTGTCTGTATCTCATTTTTCTTAAAATCAAGCTTTGCTTCATGTTTTTTTAATTCATCAACCTGAGATGTCAAAACCTGATTAACTTCTTTTATAAGGTCTTCTACTTCTTCAACTATTATACTTTTAAGAGAACTAAACTTTCCATCATAGTCTAAAAATCTTTTATTAAAATGCTTTTCAAGGTTAATTAATCTTTCTTCAACCTTTTGATGCATACTTTCTGATTGATGTTTAGCTTCTGCTTGAAAATGATTTTGAAGATCATCTAAAATGTCTATTTTCTTATCTATTTCTCCTTCTTTAGATATCAATTTATCTTCAAATATTTTCATAAATTCTAACTCTGCATCAACTTTTTCTTTTACAACTGATATGTTTTTGTCTATGAATTTTACTTCTATCTCATGAATCCTTCTGTTAAATAAATCTTCAAGATTTTTTACTTTTTCCTGAAACTTTATTTTAAAAGAATTTTCATTCTGTGAAAACATTTCCTGCTGACTTGTTAATTGATTAAATATTTGTCCTTTTAATCCGTCAGAGTATTGTGTCAGGTCTGTTTTTTTTGCTTCTAATATGGTATTTAAGTTATCCAAAAACTTATTTTTCTCATTTTCAAAATTATCGTGAGCTGATTTTAAGGTTTTTAACTCAGAATCTAATTTTTGTATGTATTCTTTTGTTAGTGCTGATACCTGCTGTTTGTATTGATTTAATTCTATTACCAGTGCTTCTTTTTCGTTTAGAAGTTTTTTTATTGTGTTTTCAAAATCTAATTCTTTTGATTTTATAAATTTTTCAAATGATGATTTTTCAAGCTTGAAATCTTTTTCAAGTTGTTCGTTTAGCTTTAAGAATTTTCCCTGTATGTTAAGATCTATTTCATTGAATGTATCATTAGATTTTTTTTCAATAGATAGTAAAAAATTTGATATCTTTACAAGCTCTTGAGACATCCTATCCTTTATTTCCTGTTCAAAACCTGCTTTTATAGATTGAAGTAGAACGTTTATATCCTTTTTGTGCTCTACAAATTTTAATTTGTTTTCCTCTGTAAGATTGTTAAAATTTTCTATGAGTTCATTGGTTTTTTGTACTATAAACTCTCTTTCAATTTCTTTTTCGTTTATCAAATCTTTTAGCTTTAATGTGTATTCATTCTTAAAATCTTGATTATTTTTCTTAATTTCACCTATCTGAGTATTTGATATGTCCAAAATCTGTTTTTCAAGTTTCTTGTTACCTGTAACAAGTTCGCTAAATTCTTTTTTTATTTCAGATGAAAAATTTGACTTTAAATCAGAAAACTGTTTTTGTATATTGTTGTAATCTGATTTGTATATACTTTCAAGTTTTTTGATTTCTAAAATATATTTATGCTCAAGTTCTTTTATATCTTTTGAAATTTCTTGCTGATTCTTGGATAAATATTTTGATAACTCTTCTTCTGTTTTCTTTTTTATTCTATTTAAGGTTTCGCTATCAATCTTGTCAAGATTCTGCTTGGTTGCAACTAATTCATTTCTTAACTTTAAAAGTTCATCTTCTGTTTTTTTGGTAAGTGTTTTTAGTGTTTCCTTTTCTAGTTTATCAAGACCCTGTTTGGTTATACTTAATTCATCTTTTAACTTTAAAAGTTCATCTTCTGCTTTTTTCTTTAAATTTTTTAGTGTTTCTTTTTCTAGCTTGTCAAGACTCTGTTTGGTTGCACTTAATTCATTTTTAAGTTCTAAAAGTTGCTTTGTATCTGCTTGTTTTGAATCTTTTCTTAATTGTTTAAATTCATCTTCTAAATTGTATATTTTTTGTGTGTAAGAATCAATTTTTTGATAAACTTCACTATTTTTTATGTTTTCTTTTTCAAGTAATTTTGAATTGCCCTCTTTTATTAGCTGTCTTATCTCTGATAATTGCTCTGGAGTTAAAATCTCTTTTTTAGATGCTCTTATACTTTTTAAGTCTTCACTTAATTTTTGAGTAAAATTTTTTGATTCTACCATCTTTGATTCAAGATAAGACATCTGTTTTGTAAAATCTTTTTTGTTCTGACTTAAATGATAATCTGTTTCAGATTTTATTTTATTTGTTTCCTTATTTACGAGTTCTTCTATATCGCTATAAACGTATTTTCTTATACTTGATATATTGTATTTGTCAAGTAATGGTTCTATTTCTTTTAATACAAGTTCTTTTATTTTTTTTTTCTCATCAATTGATGCTAATGGGTCAGAAATTTTTTCAACTCTTTGTTTTATACTTAAAATGCTCTCTTGTAATGCATTTTTAGAATCATTTATTCTTCCTATCTGAGTTTTAAGATCTTCAATTAATGTCATACTGCTCTTTAATAAAACATCATCCTCTTTTTTCATGCTTTCATTTGTTTTTTCAGCATCTTTTTTAGGAGTTTTATCTGCTTTTGAAACACTTTTTTTATTCATACTATTTTTAGTACCATATTATAATATATGCATTATTAATTATTTTTAAATAGTTAAATGTTTTAAGTATTGAATAATAGTGTTTAAATTTGGTTTTATAATGTTGAAAAAGGTTGATGGATTCAAAGGAAATGATGTTGAATACAAAATTAAGAAAATAATTATAATTTAAAACTTTAAGAACATCTTTATATTTTTTATTTTTATAATGCCAAAATTCTTCTGGACAATCTGTTTTGTCTAAATGAAATATTAATTTTTCTAAATATATGATTATCGAAAATATTTAAATCAAAAAAACGATATGAGAGGGAAGGGATTCGAACCCTCGAACCTTACGGACTGGAGCCTAAATCCAGCACCTTTGACCGGACTTGGTAACCCTCTCTTGTTAGAATTACCTGATAAATTTGTTAAGATGTTTCTATTTAAAAGGCTTTCTAATTTATATTGAAATCTTCTGAGTCACATTCTTCTGTAAAATGTATGTAAAATGGAATATTTTCCTCTTTTGTTGTGGTTTTATCACCATCTTTTAAATCTATCTTGTAAAACAATGTTGCAGATTGCTTACCAATCATCTTACTTATATCATCATCAGTTATATCCAATGTTATTTTGTCTATTATTTGTTGATTATTTCCATCATAAATCTGTTTGCTTATTGTTTGCTGTTTAAATATTTCTGTTGAATATTGTTTTAATTTTATATTTAATATAAGATTACTTGAACCTTCTAATTCGGCTGAAGAGTATAATATTGAGCCTATATTAAATGTTTTTTTGTTTTTACTTATACAGATTGCTGAGGAGTCTTTTGGATATAAAAAGTCAAATGTTTGTTTTTTTACATCTGTTTTGGCACTCACTGTAAAGGTTGTTTTAAATGTATCTTTGGATTTGAGGTTTTTGCTTGTTTGAATATTTTCGCCAAAAGGATCGTAATTCTCAAAATCTTCTGATAATAATGCTGTTGTTCCTTTTCCTTCTGGTAGAAGTCTTACTATAAGTTCACATGTTCCTTCTTGTAAACCAGCAAAGCTTTCAGACCCAGAATCAACTTCATAATCTTGTTTTGAAAATGAAAGTATTTCTTCTTTATCTTCTTTTTTATATACTATTGATATTGCAAGATTTGTTGGCTTTGATTTTAGCTTTATCTCAAAAGATTTATCTTTTAATTCAGAATCATCCTGTTTGATGATTATATCAAAAACATTATCCCCTTCAGATATCTTTCCTACTTCTTTGTATAAAACTGTTTGTTCATTACTTAAACCTTGTATTTGGAACAAATCCCCTAAATCTGTTTTTGTATCTATTGATATATGTTCTTGTGTCTCTTTATCATTTGAATAAAAACTTATTTTTATGTTGTTAGCTGTTTTTAATTCTTCTATTATTTCTTGTGTAAATTTTAAACTGTATGTTGAGTATTGTGTGTTTTCTGCTTTTCCAATGTCAGGAATTTCAAATAATTTTACAACTGTGTTTATGTATGAATCAGACACGCTTATACTTTTTGATTCTTTTTTTATTGATTTTGAATCCTTAAGTCCCTTACATATTGCCATGTATGCAAGATCTGCTGATGATGAATATTCTTTTATTGCTGTTCCTGAAACGAACATGCTAATTGTATTTCCCTTGTAAAATACTTTGTTTTTTTGAGGAATAATGTAACTTTTTGTGCTGTCTATAGAATAAATTCCATCTGCCTGTTCATCAAATAAAACATCACATTTTATGCCTGCACCTTCACCTAAAACACCTGCTGAAAAATAACAACTTGCAAGCATGAATTCTCCTTTGTGTGTTATTGGTTCTTCATATACCTTAGTTATTTCTTCTCCTTTGATTGCGTATTTATGTATTATTCTTACAACATTATATCTAAATTTTGCATTGGTATCATGTATTACAATAAGATCCTGCTTTGAACCATCTTTTGCTATGTACTGTTTGCCTATCTTAAATGAGGATCCTATCTCTTTGTAGTTATATATTCCTGATGGACAATGTTCTCCACCTTTTGCTGTTGAATCACAGATTAGTTCTATCTCTGAACTTATTCTTTGACCACCAGAAACTCCAGCATATGTTAGCCTGTACATAATCGATGCTTCTCCTGTTAAAGGGTTGTATCCTTCATAACGTGAAATTGGCATCATAGGACCAAATATAGGTTCTACTTCGTTTTCATTTATGCTTGATAAAATATTTTCTGTAAATATACTCCAATCACCACTTATTGCCCCAAGACATGCCTTGTTTACAATTTGCTGTGTTCCTAGCCCTGATTGTGAATAAAATGTTCCTTTATATCTCTCGTTTAGTATTCTATCACCATCTGATGCACCTTTTAATGCATCCATAAAGCCAACTTCATGTGGATCGTTGTCATCTGTTCCTGTCCTATCGTTTGTTTTTTGACCTAGTGTTTTAAACATTATGTTTGTTGCAATATCACATACGGCAACTCCTATAAGCCTTTCACAATATGATCCTTCAACATTACCTATCTTTGCCTCAAGCAAACATTGTCTTATTGATTTTTGTATTTTTAAATAATTTTTAAGATGTGAATATGTATCTGTTATACAACCACATCTTATTGATTCTATTATGTTATCAGCAGGATCCCACCCAGGATTTCCACTAGGATCTGAGCCAAAAAAATTACATCTTGTTTCATCAAAATGTGGTGGTCCTTCATGGAAACATACATTTGAAATTCCCTGTATATTAACCCCACCTAATACACAGTTTTCTCCTGTTTCCTTGTTACAGGTTTTACCCTCTTTATCTACCCAATTAGCCTCAACACATTGTGCTTTTAGATATCTTTTGCTTTCTTTATCTATACTTTGCCAAGAACCTAGTATGCTTGGATCTTCTTGGTATGTTTCAACATGTGCATTGATTAAAACACCTGGTTTGCCATTTACGTAACAATCTGTTTTTGCATCATACTTTGGATTGATTACTTTAAAATCTGTTATTTTTGCAAGAATCTTATCTTCCTCGTCATCAGAAATAAATTCTGTCTTAGAATCATATAAAAGCTGTGTCTGACTTAAAGTATAGGGATTGTTTGAATTTGTATCAAAATTAAAGAACTTTCCTTCCTCTGTCTGTGAGCATTCTGATGGTGATGCTGTACATGCAACTCTATCACATATCATGAAAAGTTTTTTCTTAGCTTGGTTTAATTCATCTGACCCTTCCTCATACATTGCTTTTTGCATTCCATACCAGAATTTTGCACCTGTACATGCAAGTACCCCAACAATTGATGCATCTGCTGTAAATCCTGCCATTTTTTCTGTAAATTCTATTGAATTGTTAAGAAAACCAACCCAATCATCTATTAATTCAGGAGTAAGCCATTTGCTGTGGTCTAATGGTTTTTCAACGTTTACAGATGTTTGAAAATATATTGGATTTTTGGTATCTATAGGGATATCTACATCATCAACAGAATATACTGGTTTTGCCTGAAAAGCAAGATTCAATTCTCCTGGATAATCAACAGGATTCATCTTTAGTGGACTTATTTCTATTTGAAAATAAACTATTAGTTCTCCTGTATCCTTATCTAATTTGTAATATGTTGATCCTGAAACTATAGATATGTATCTTGATTCTTTGTAAAGACTACTGTCTTCTGATATTCTAAAACTTGTTAATTTTGATATTTTCCCCTGACCTACGTATTGAAACCTTGCAGTTATTCCTACTCTTGATTTTGTATCACCATATTTTTTATCACCTGTGTTTTCTATTTCAGAAGCATATACTGTATTTGGAACTGTTGTAATCTCTGCTGGTTTCCACAATGTATTTCCCATGTCTAAATTTACATTTGTACTGTAAACTCCTGTGTTACCATATTGATCTTTTAATACGAAACATACTGTGTTTGGTGATTTAACTTTGTCTACAACTGGGTTTGATTTACTATCTGAATTGTCAGCATCAAGATTACTTTCCTGAAAACCTATGAGTGCTTTAAATCTTGATGAAGCATCTGATGTTACTGTTGTTTTTTGGAATATTAAATTACTAAGGCTTATCTGAATATCATCTAATCCTTCGTTATCTTTTTTTGAATCGTAACTTCTGTAAAACAATGGCTCAAAATCTGAACATGTAGCTGATTTGCCATCTTCTCCTTCTGTCCCTTTTGCAAATGTAAAAATAGTTATTTCAACATTAGGCTTAGATGTATTTCCCTCTATTTGCTGAAAAATGAACCTTGCAGTATTTTTTGAAAACATTTCGGCTGGTTCAAGTGATGCAGGAATTATCTTTGGCTTTGTGTTGTCAAAATATATTGTATGTGCTTGTTTTGCCTTGTTTTGGGCTTTATCTATTGCTATAAGTGTTAAATTATTTTGCCCTTTTACAAGAGATAATTCAAGCAATATTGAATCGTTGACAACGTCTTTTGATACATTTTGGTTATTTAATGTATAATTTATTTTTTGTGCATCAACAGAAATATTAAGATATAATTTATTTTCATTAATGTAATTTTCTGATGACATGTCAAGAACTATTTGCTCTTTGTCTTTTACTATGTATGCAGATTCTATTTTTATTTTTGGAGGAATAGTATCAACTTCAATTTCAACTTTTTTGTAGCCCGTAAATACATTTTTATTGTTTTCTGCTGTTGTTAGAAAATATATGTTGTTTTTTCCATTTGGAAGATCATCTATTGTTATGTTGAATTTATTTGATGAAACTTTGATGCTTTTTAAAAGTCCAGAATTGACAAGATTAGAAGGATCTGTGTTTAATGTGTAGTACAGAGGATATGGAGAATACTCAACTTTACCAGAAAGAGTTATGCTTTTATTTGCTGTTATCTCTTCAAATGGATCAATATCAATTTTGTTTATGTATTTTTCATATTTTAACTCGTATTCATTGTATTTTGTTTCATTAAATGTTGGATACGGAAATTTTTGAACAAAGGTTATATTGTTTTCTCCATTAATAAGAGAAGATGAAGCACCTAAAAAAGAAGAACTAATCAGTTTGTCAACAACTTTTATTTTTTTTTCTGTCCCATCATAATCATCTTTGTATGAAATTTCTTCCATGATTGATGATTCAAAAATTAAGCTATCAGCAAAATTAAGTGTTTTACTTGTCCCATTTGAAATAGTTATTATATACGGTCTTGATCCATCATTAAAAAATGTAATCTTTCCTCCAAGACCTATAGTTATATCTTCAATCGAATTCCCATTAAGAATAACTTTTCTGTTTTCATCTATTATGTCTTTCTTTGCATATAATGCACCATTTATGTACAGTTCAATCTGTGTTCCTGAAGATGACTTAAAAAAAACAGAATCATTTCCCAAATTTAATGAATCTTTAGCAAATTCAAACTGCGGATACGAAGAACTATTTACAAAAACCAATGTTAACATTAAAAATAAAATGTAAATGCCTATCTTAGATACTCTAAAGCTTTCCACTATACTTATTTATCTTAAAATCATTTTTATTATTATTTGGTTTTACTTTTAAGAGACAACTTATAAAACGAAAAAGTATATCTATGTAATGGTATTTTAATTAGTATGCTTATATCAAATATTCCAAGAAGAAAAATTTATGAGGAACTACTCATGCTTGAAGAAGCTATACTTGAAATAGATAGAATGATTTTCTCTGAAGAAAATTATAAAAAATACTTTAAGGATAGGAAGCTGTACCTTGAAAAACTTAAATCTGCGTATTATAACATAAAGTGCCTTTTAATCCTTTTTTTTGAAAATAAGCAGTATGTTGATGAAAATTGCTTTTTAAAAGAAATGAAATATTTTTTAAACAATAATGATGAAGTAAATGCCACACTTAAAAAGAACAAAAACTTAAATGACAAGTTTAAAAGCATAATTGAGGTTATAGATAAAAAACTAACATTAAGGTCACTTAACAATTCTACTAATATAAAAGAATTTTTGATAATTATTGACATATTTAATTCAATAGTTCCAAAAATTCTTGAAATAAGACGTGAAGACATGTATGAATCGTAAATTTTTTGTATGCTTATCTGCAAAAATAAAAAAATTATTTAAGTTTTGCAAAAACCTTTTTACTCAAATTCTATCTCAGAATTGTTACCTATGTTTGTTTTGGGCATATCCTTTGTATATTTTACGTTTTTTCCTATAAGAGATTTTTTAAGAAGAACGTTTTTTAAAATAGAATCAGAACAGATTATTGAATCCTCTATTATAACATTTTCAAGACAAGCATTTTCTCCTATTGATACATTAGGACCAATTATTGATTTTTTTATGATTGCAGTTTTATTTATGTAAACAGGAGGTATTATAAGGTTATCTCCTTTTATGGTTATTTTACCTTTACCAAGTTTTTTTAAGAAATAATCATTTGCCTCAAGCAAAACTGATGGTCTTCCGCAATCAAACCAACTATTAACAACCTTTGCCTGAACAAAACTCTCTTTATCTTTTGTGTATTTATCTATTGCCTGAACAAGTTTGTATTCTCCTTTTATTGTTATTTTTTTTGCATACAATTCATTTAAAACATATTTTAATCTTAATAAAGATTTGAAATAATAAACACCAATTATTGCAAGATTTGATTTGGGATTTTCTGGTTTTTCTTCGACTTGAGAGATTCTCATGTTTGCTGGATCATAATTAACTATTCCATAATGCGATGGTTCTTCTACTGGCATTGTGTATATGATTGCATCTGAATTATTTTTAGTTAATGATTTTTTTATCTCAAAATCTATCATTGTATCACCAAATATAACAAAGACTTCTTCTTCAGTATCAAATTTTTCAAGAGCCAATCTTATTGCAGATCCATCACCATCTCTTACTTTCTGATCAATAAAGCTTGAATTTATTGTTGGAAAAACAGTTTTTACAAAACTTTCTATTGATTCTTTTAAATGTCCAACAACAAATATTATTTCTGATGGATTAAGTTTTAAAGCATCGTTTATTATATACTCTAAAATGGGCTTTCCTGCAACCTCTAAAAGAGCTTTTGGGGTTGTGAATGTATGAGGTTTTAATCTTGAACCTACTCCTGCAACTGGTATTATTACTTTCATAGGATACTGAAAATAAAATAGCTTTATAAAATTTTAGATATTGGGCTTATTATGGAAATTTTTATTGAAAAATTAAATAAAACTATAGAATATAAAGTTGTAGATAAGATACTTATAAAAGAAATTATGAAAGAGCTAAATCTTAGCAATGAAGATGTAATAATTTTAAAAAATGATAAAATAGTATTGGATATGGATCATGTTATTGATTCGGACAAGCTTAAAATGCTAACTATTATTTCAGGTGGTTAATTTTTTAGGAAGATGTTTTTTTAATTCATTGATTATTATATCTGAAACATCCATTGAATTTGTTTGATGAGATATGGTATTTGTTGTATGTATTTGCGTGAAGTGTTTTTTCATTTTTTTTAAGCCATCTTCTACAAAAAGTCCATGAACCCCTATAGCTATAATATTTTTTGCTTTCATACCTTTAGCTTTAATTGCAGCTTTTATCATAGTATTTCCTGTTGAAATTATATCATCTACTATAACAACATTTTTTCCTTTTATGTCTATTTCTTTTTTTACTGCAACATCAACATTTCTTGAAGAATGCCTTGTTTTTTCCAAAATGGTATTTTGCACTCCTATTTCTTTTGAAATATCTTCTGCCCATTGGTAACTTTCCCAATCAGGTCCAATTACTGCAACATTTTCATAATTTTTTTTGATGTAATCGGCTATTATGTGGTTGGCTGTAATGTTTGCGGTTGAAATTGTAAATATGTCATTTAAAGATTTGTATCTGTGAATATGTGGATCTATTGTTATTATTTTGTCAATTGATGTGTTTAGCAGTTCTGCCATTATTTTTGAAGATATACATTCACCTTCTTTAAACCTTTTGTCCTGTCTCATATATGCAAGATATGGTGCAACAAGTATTATTTTTTTAGCACCTAAATCTTTGGCAGTTTTTGATGCAAACAAAATGTTAAAAAGAACTTTGCTTGAATCAGGCTGAAAAGTATCAACTATCACAACGGTTTCATCTTTTAATGATTTATTAAATTTTATATAAATGTCGCCGTCTGGAAATGATGAAACGGTTGTCTTTGAAAAAGAAACATTCATCTTTCTTGCAATTTTTTTTGCCAAATCTTGTGAATTTGTTAATGAAGTTATTATCATAATATTCTTTTTGAATTTGTGATTTTATAAAGTTTGATTTTCACTTATCAATGTCCCAAGTTTTATAAGTGATTAATGTATAAATTATTAGACAAGACAATTAGTTTTTAAGAAAGCAATTCCTAAGAAAAAAAAACTTTTAAAGATGAATTAAATGAAATAATTCTTAGTTTAGACATAAAAAATGAGATATAAACTTTTTGATACTATTTTGTATTGAGAATTTTAAAAAAACCTCAAAATTCTCAGAAGAGTGTTATCAAAAAACCCTTATAAGCCCTAATTGAACAAGTTTAATTCCAAATTTATTCCTTTGAATACTCCACTGTTCTGTGCTTTAATATTCAAAGGAATGATCAAAAATTGCAGTAAAAAAATTTGAATGATAAATACCCCATCATTTATTCCTAGGCATAACTCAAATTTTGCGATTTTTGTTTTATAGGTTTTTTACAACCCTATATTATTTTTGTAAGGATTTTAATTATGTGTATAGTATAGGTTAAAAACTTATCAAATCATTTTTACTATAATAATGTAGTCATTTTGTAGTAGATGAAAAATATTTAAAAATTGATTCTTTACTATTTTATATGGTTTATTCTATTAAAGAAAAAAAAACACAATTGTCTATTTTCATAGTGATTATGACAATTCTAATCCTTTTTGGTGTTTTAATTTTATCACAGCAAAAAAAGACTGGTTATGATAATGAACCTTTTAATAATTATACATCTTCTAAAAATTCATTTAAGTTTGAACTTGAAGATTGCATGTATCATATAACAAGAGATACTCTTTTAGAGCTATTTGATGATGGAGGAATTTATTCTTTAGATGATCCAAAAATGTTCTTATTCTCAGAGTTTTTGTATAATAAGAGCAGAGTTTTGCCTATATACATTTCTTATGATGATAATAAGATAAAACTAAGTGAGGTTTTAATTAAAAATGAAATTGAAAAATCTTTGAAAAATAATATAGGTGTTTGTTTTGATAGTTTTGATGATTTGAATTTTGTTGAACAAGAAGATATCATAAATGATACAAATATTGATATACAAATACTTGGAAATAAAATTTTTTTTGATGTTACATCAAGAAACAGTTTTATATCAGAAAACAAAAATATTACTCTTATGGGAATAAAATATTCAATAGAAAATGGAATAGGAAACGTAATAAATGTTGTTAATGAACTAGAGAAAAATGTTGGTTCTGATCCAAATGTAGAAATATCAAAAATAAATAAAATTGCTAAAGAAAATAATGTTAAAATAGATTATCTTGTTTTTAATCATAATGATTCTTTTTATACTATTTACAATATTTCTGGAAATAATATTAATTTTTATTTTGCACAAAAAATGATAAAAGATAATTACAAAAATAACCTTACAATAAATTTTGATAGATACATTGTAATACATCCTGATGTATTGTTTGAAAAATTTATAGGAATTAAAAATTATGATTATATTTGCGATGTTAGCTTTAATATAATTGAAAATGACTTTAAAAATCTTCAAATATCAGATGGGTTTTTACAGATTAAGCCAGAAATTGATGAAATTGGTTTACATATGTTAATATTTGAAGCAATTAATAGTTGTAATAAAAACGATTATGATAGACAGATAATGACAATAGAGGTAAGTAAAAATGAATAAAAAAAAATATTTGGGGAGTTGTTTTTTAATATGTTTTTTGTTTTTAGTTGTTTTGTGTTTTAATGTTAATGGTGCACAGGATGATACTGTTAAAGAATTTAAAGAAAATCCTTCTTTAGAAAATTTTGAAAAACTGACAAACCCTACATATGAAGATTTTTCACAGATGAATGAGGGTGAACAAGAAAAATTTCTTTTTGAATCTGATAATGTTAAAAAAAACATGGAAATAGCAAAAAAATATCTTGAAAAATTGGATGGGTTTAGTGAAAATCAAATAAAGATTGCAAAGGATTATTTTTCATCTTCAAAAAATGTTTTTAGCAGTGCTTCAAATAAGGATATTTTCTCAAAATTTTTAACAAATGGGCTAAATATTGCCTTTAAGGGTTTTTTGGGAGATTCTTCAAAAATTTTCTTAGATTCTTTGGGAATTCTTAGTGATGAATCTGCAAGCATAAATCTTGATGATTTTAAAAATTCTAAAGAATATGGTTTTCAAGTTTCAAATGGAAAGATAGAAATTGTTGCATTAAATCATAAAAAACATGATTCAAAGCAAGTGCCTTTTACATTTTCTGGAGAGCTAAGAATAGATGACAACGGCAACATTAATATCAACTCTGGAACTCTTAATGGAATTAATATTGAAAACGCAAATATAAAAGCATATAAGGATGGACTTATTGATATTAAATCTGGAACTTTTAACGGTTATGAAATAAGAGATGCTGAGACTGTAAATATAGTTAAACAAGATGATGGAACAGTTAAAATATATGCTTCTGTGTCTTCTTTCCAAGGTTTAGATTTTGCTGAGAAGACTGGAATTGTTTTTGTAGAATCAAAAAAATTTTTAGCCATCCTTGATAAAGGAGCAACTATAACTGGCATAAACAAAGATATTAACTTTGGTATTACAGGTGATATTAATATGGATTATGATGTTTTACTGGAAAAGTCCTTGATTATAAAAGCAGGCTATAAAACAATTATAAACGGCAATTTGATTAATGCAGTAAAAAGAGATACAGATTTATCATTGACTGCAACCTTAAAAACTCCTGATGAATACGGATGGATAAAAAATAAGGATCATAATTTGGTTTTTTATATTAAGAATGGGCTATCTGATGAAAACAATGTTGCTTTTTCAATGAATGGAAATGATTTCTCTTATACATTTGATGCAGTCAAAAAAGAGATTAAGAGTTCTGACTCTGATGAAAATATTAAAGAAACAAAAACTATTCCAGAAATAAGCTTTAAGGATAGTACAAAAAATTATTATAAGAAAGGAGATAATGGAGATGAAATAAGAGCATTGCAAGTATTTTTAGGATATCAGAAAACTGATGGTATTTATGATGATTCTTTTACTAATTTTATTAAAAAATGGCAATCTGAAAATGGAGTTTCTGCTGATGGAATCTTTGGAAAACTTTCTTATGAAGCACTTAAACATTCAAACACAAACAATAACTATAATTTTGATGCAAAAATTATTTTTTCCCCACAAAATGGAAAATCTTATACATCAGCAGATAGCGGAAATGATGTAAAAGAACTTCAAAAATTCTTTGGACTTGAACAAACAGGTGTTTATGATAATGTACTTATTAATAGTATTAAAAAATGGCAATCTGAAAATAAACTTACTTCTGATGGTTTTTTTGGAAAACAATCATTTGCAAAACTTCAGCAAATAATTTCAAATACAAATAATAAAAAAGATTCAAAAGAACCTATAGAAATTTATAATATTGATGGTGCTGTATTGTATGAACCTTATGCAAACGGCAAGAACACTTTAAGCAAAATCTCAAGTTTTTCTGATGCATTAATTACAATAGGGGAAAAAACATATATCATAAAATCTGGAAAGCTTGCAAAAATAAATGACGATGATCCTTTATATGGTGATATTGTTGATATACAAATAGATCTTGTCGATTACAATAATAAAATTTTAGATTCTGCTGTACTTGAAAAAAACAGTAATAATAATAACATTGTTATCAAAGAGACTGGAACTGGTTCTTTTGTAACAGACTATGTTAATCTTATAGATTTGTCAAAAATAAAAATAAAGAGCGAAACTGTTCTAAAAACAGCAAAAGAACTCTCAAAAACCATGATAGATGGAGGAGAAAATGCACTAGAATTTGTTATTGCTACTTCAAATAATCAAAAAGTAGATCCAAGGATTGTTTTGGCAATAATTGCTGCTGAATCTGGTGGAAAACATAAAGCTGTATCTTACACTGGTTGTGCTGGTCTATTCCAATTTTGTTATAGCACAGCATATGGAGGAGGATTTAATGAATTTTTTGATCAAAATACTGCGATTAAATGCAAAGATCGTAAATATGAAAACTGCAAATCTGATTCAAGGTTTAACCCTGAAGCATCTATTCAGGCAGGAACAAAATATATATCACAAATCTCTGATTATTGCTCAAATAATATAAATTGTATGGCAATGTATTATAACGGAGGAATAGGAATTGCAAAAGAATGCAGAGGTAAAACTGGAAATGCACTTAATAGTTGCATAGATTCTGCAACACAAAAATACTATAGCAATCCATCAAGAAAAGCAAAGGAAATTAAAAGCCATATGGCAAAAGTTAAAAGTTTTTATGATTCAATAAGTTTAATTTAATTTTTTAATGAAAATTTTAAAAAATCTTGTTTTTATCAACACTCCAATCTTTATCATTACAAAGTAACCAACAATTATTAAAAACATCTTTTAGAGATTATTTGTATGAATAAATCTCAAATATCTTTATTTATTGTTTTATCTACGATATTAATACTTTTTGGAGTGCTCATTTTATCAAACCAAAATAAGATTGGTATCAATGATGATATTGATTCAATCAATACAAAACATGCAAAAACAAATATAAAAACATGTCTTAACGATGTGTCTAAAAATACTATTGATGAACTATTATCTATTGGTGGAATTTTTAAACCGGAAGATTTTGAAAATTATATAACAGTGCCAATCTCTTTTTCAACAAGTAAATCATTACCTGTATATTTGTCATATGATAATTTTACAGCAAAATTAGACATTGACATTATTAAAAAACAATTTGAACTAATGCTAAGAGAAACACTCCCTGTGTGTTTTTGCAAAAATTATGATTGTAGTATTGATGATCTTAATTCTATTGATGATTCAATAAATACTAGTATAAAATTTTTAGATAATAGTATTATTGTTGATGTGAAATATAATAAAATGATATCTGATAATTTACAAAATTTTACAATAAGTGATGCTGTTATACAAATTGACTTAGATGTAAATGTTTTTATTAAAGTTATAGATGATATAAAATATCAATCTCTTAATAAAAATTCTATAGATTTATCAAAAATAGATAAAATTGCAAAAGATAATAATGTTTATATCTCATATGATTTAATATATACAGAAGAAAACCATAGTTATATCTGGTATAAAATATTAAATAAGAACAATCTTTCTTTTGAATTTCTTCAAAAAATAAATCTTAATGATGTTGAAGAAATAAAAATAATCACACCTTATAAAAGTTTTAAATGTTATAGAGATGAAATGTGTGATTTAAATATAGTTACAAATTATCATATGAACGGACAAATGTTAGATAATATTTTATTTGAAATAGAAAATAATGATTTTGAAATTTTTGATTCTGATGAATATGGAAATATACATTTAATTGCAAATTCTGATCAGGTTGGTGTGCATTTTATTAGTGTTAAAGTTTATGATAAAAATAATCCTTCAAATTATGATAAAGCATTAATAGATATTGAGGTGTTAAAATGAAAAGAATTTATATTAAAAACTTGTTAATTTTGATTTTAGCTTTTTTTTGTATTTTAGAATTTGCATATTGCAAAGATGAAACATTAGAAGAATTCAATAAAAATCCAACACTTGATCTTTTTTATAAAATATCTAACCCTAGTTTAGAAGATTTTAATAAACTTAATCCTGAAATGCAAAAAGATTTTTTTAAAAATGATGAAAACATCGCAAAATATCCTGAATTTGCTAAAGAATATCTTTATAAAATATCTGAATATACTGATGAAAATACAGAAATTGCAGAAGTCTATTTTAATACTGTAAAAAATATTGATGTTAAAAACCAGAATATATTTACAAATTATTTGACAAAAGGGTTAAATATAAACTTTTTAGGTTTTGCTGGGAAATTGCTTGATGGGATTGTTTTTAATGCAAACAAGCTTTTTTCAAGTATTAAAGGACAATCTATTGATTTGAATGGATTATCAAAAGCAACAGATTATGCTTTTAAAATTGATAATTCTGAATTTTTAATAATTCCTTTAAATCATAAAAAATCTGATTCAAAAACAGAAACAATAAGTTTTACAGGTGATATTTCATTTGATGATAACAACATGTTGATGAATAAAGGAACAATCAATGGTATAAATGTGGAACATGCCATTCTTAAATTTTATAAAGATGGACTTATTGATATGAAAAGCGGAAGTTTAGATGGATACGAGTTCACAAACGCAGATACTATTAGGATTGCAAAAACAAATGATGGAACACATAAAATATATGCTGTTGCTGAGTGCATAGATGGCAATTGTTTTGAAAAACCTGTTTTTTTTACATTTATGGTTGATCAAAAATGGATAGTTCTTGGAACGTCAGACGAGGAGGAAAGAAAAATTGTAAAATTAAATCCAAATTCTGATCTTGCATTTTCAGGAAGAATTAATATGGATTATGATGTTTTATCTGATAATAAGTTAATTGCAAAAGCTGGCAATAAACTTATTATAAATGGTAATTTAATAGATGCAGTAAAGAGAAATGAAAATATTATAATAAGTGCGACTTATGCTAATATTGATGATTTTGATTGGATAAATAATGATAAATATAATTTATTGTTTTTTTTGAATGAATATGAAGAATCACAGAAAAACTCTCCTTCTTTTACAATAAGTGGTAATGATTTTTCTTATACTTTTTTAGGATTAGAGGCAAATGATCTTAAACAGGAAAAACCTTTTTTCCCCTCAATTAACCTTAAAATTGATTCAAAAAATAAAAAATCATTTGCTGTAGGAGATAAGGGAGATGCTGTTTTAGCATTACAAAAATATCTTGGATATAACAAAATTGATGGACTTTATGATAATGCATTTAAAGCGTTCATAGAAGAATGGCAAAAAACAAATGGATTGGTTGCTGATGGTTTTTTTGGAGAACAATCGTATAAAAAAATGAAAAACGATTATGATAAGATGTATCCTGATACTAAAATAAACGTTTTAAATACTGATTCTGAAATATCTTTTGCTCCTTTAAACAAGAAAACATATGTTAGAGGAGAAAGTTCAAATAGCATTAAGGAATTGCAAAAATGCTTTGGATTAGACCAAACAGGTATATATGATGATCTGCTTATTACAAAAATAACTGAATGGCAAAAAACAAAAGGTATTACAAAACCAAATGGTTTGCTTGATCAAAAACTTTTTAATACACTTGTAAATGATATTAATTCTCAAAAATATAAAGAAGAGCAAGAAAGAACTATTACTGTTTCAAATATAAATGATGGAAAAACTCTTTATCATGCAATGCAAGTTTTAAATTCAAATGTTAACTCGTTTTCCTCTTATAAAGATACAATTATAAGTATTGGAAATCATAGAATGTTAACAGATAATGGATATATTAAACTTGACAATATGCAATATTTTTCTTCATTAGCACAGGTTCAGTTAAAAAGTGTTGATGAAGATAAAAATACAATCAATAGCCTTTATGTAAAAAAAGATAACGCGTATATATTTACATATTCTGAAAATTCTGTTGCAAAATTAAACATTATTCCATTATATAACCTAGAACAATATACTTATAAAACAGGAAAAGGGAAGTTGATAACTATTGATCCATTAAAAAGTCACAACACAAAAGAAGTCGCTGATCTTTTTAATGAACTTTATAAGCACATAGGAAAACCATATTTGAATGGTGCTAGTGGACCTAATCGTTTTGATTGCAGTGGTCTTGTTTGTTGGGCATTTAGCAAGTCTAATGTTAAAAACATAGAAAAAACTTCTGCACAGGATCTTGCAAAACAATCAAAAAAAATATCAAAAAATGAATTAAGAGCAGGAGATCTTATCTTTTTTAAAGGAACATATGCAACCCAGAGAACAATAACCCATGTTGCAATATATGCTGGAGATGGAAAAATGCTTCATGCATCTGGTAAGGAAGTTAATATTGCTGAATTTGAATCTAATTCATACTGGCAAAAACATGTTCATTCTTATGGAAGAATTATTGAATAGATTTTAATAGAGGGTTATGAAAAACCCCTAGATTTAGAATTGAACTTGTTCAATTCGGACTTATAAGGGTTTTTCGCTAACACTCTTCTGAAAATTTTTGGGTTTTTAAAAATTATCAATATTTTTTTAAAAAATCCTAATATTTTCGCAAGTAATATAAATGCTGTTTTTTTATATTTATTATGAGTGATTTAAAACAGGAACTTGCTATAAAAAACAAAAAAGAAGATGACATTTCTGCATGGTACACAGAAGTTATTCAAAAGGCGGATCTGATTGAATATACAAAAGTTTCAGGATGTATGGTCTTTAAACCAAATTCTTATCAGATATGGGAAAAAATACAAATGTTTTTTGATGAAAAAATAAAAAAATCTGGTGTTAAAAACGCATATTTTCCACTTTTAATACCTGAATCTCTTCTGAATAGAGAATCTGAACATGTAGAAGGTTTTACACCAGAAGTTGCATGGGTTACAATGGCAGGAAATACGATACTTCCTGAAAGATTAGCAGTAAGACCTACTTCAGAAACAATTATGTATGATTCTTATTCTAAATGGATAAATTCTTATAGGGATTTGCCATTAAGATTGAATCAATGGTGTAATGTTATAAGATGGGAATTTAAACATCCAACTCCTTTTATGAGAAATAGAGAATTTTTATGGCAGGAAGGACATACAGTGTTTGCAACAAAAAAAGAAGCTGAAGATGAGGTGATTGAAATACTTAATTATTATAAGCAAGTTTATCAAGATTTGCTTGCAATTCCTGTAACACAAGGTAAAAAATCAATAGGTGAAAAATTTGCAGGTGCAGATTATACAACAACTATTGAGTGTATATCGCCTGATGGAAGATCAATACAGGCAGCAACTTCACATCATCTTGGGCAAAATTTTGCAAAAGCATTTAATATTTCTTTTTTAAACAAAGAACAGAAAAGAGAATTAGGATATCAAAACAGTTGGGGACTTTCAACAAGAAGTATAGCTGGAATGATTCTTGTGCATTCTGATAATAAAGGATTGGTTTTACCACCAAGAGTTGCTGTAAATAAAATTGTGATAATTCCTCTTATATTTAAGGGAAAAGAACAAAATGTGCTTGATAAAGCTTGTGAACTAAAGAATATACTCTCATCTTTTAATCCAATAATTGATGATAATACAAAGGAAAGTCCTGGTTTTAAATTTAATAAATGGGAAATACAAGGAATTCCATTAAGAATAGAAATTGGTCCAAAAGATATAGAAAACAATTCTGTTTTAGTTAAAATAAGAGATATTGATGAAAAAAAAACATTATTAATTAACGAAAGTATCAATGAAAAATTAAATGAAATATTAGATGAAATGCATAAAAGATTATTTAATAATGCTCTTATGATGATGGAAAATAATACGGTTAATGTTAATAATTTTGATGATTTTAAAAAAATGATAGATAGTGGTAAAAGATGTCTTGTTCCTTGGTATGAATCAATAGAAAGCGAGGATAAAATAAAAGAACTTACTGGTGCTAAAAGCTCATGCATACCTTTTGAGTATAATAATGAGCCTATTAAAGGCAAAAAGTGTTTCTTTTCAGGAAAGCCTGCAACATGTTATGCGTATTTTTCAAAAAGTTATTGAGAATTTTTAATTTTTTAAAATTCTGTAAGAAGTATTAAGTGAAAGTTTCTTATTTATATTTAGATATTTTATCTTACTTAACTTAAAAATAAGATTTAAAATTCAAATTCTTCACCAATATTTGGAGCATAAACATTTATGTTTAGATTCTGTGATTCAACCCAATACTTAACTGCCTCAATAGCACCTATATCACCATGTTGTAATATAAGATGTTTGGGCTTTAATTTTAATATGAGTTTATGTATGCTATCTTGATCATAATGTGCTGAAAAATCAAATTTTCTTACATGTGCTCTTACACGTGTTTTTATATGATCTTTATAAAACATATGATCTTCAAAAATTGTTCTTCCATTACTTCCTTGAGCCTGATAGCCTGTAAGAATTATAAAGTTCTCGTCTTTGTGTATAAAATGTTCACAATAAGTTACAACAGGACCTCCTTGTACCATTCCTGAAGTGCTAAGTATAACAACTCCTTTTTTTTTAGCAACTGCTAATCTTTCTTTAGGATTTTTGATTTTTATTACACGTTTATACATTCTTTCAAGAACATCAAGATTATCTATATACCTATCGTTGGACTCCATTACAAGATCAGTTATTTTTCTTGCCATACCATCAAGATATATTGGAATTGCTGGATCTAATTTATCTAAAATCATCATAACCTCTTGACTTCTTCCAACACTAAAAACAGGAATAAGTGCCGAACCTCCACCTTTTATACAAGTATTTATAGATTTTATAATGCCTTCTTCACTTTCCTGTCTATCTGGGTGAACCCTATCTCCATAGGTTGTTTCTGTTATTAGTATGTCTACGTTATTTGTAAGAGTATCTATAACTGATGGAATCATAAGTTTTGTGTCTTCTGTATTAATATCACCAGTATACAGCAAAGTTTTACCTTCAACTTGCATAAGTATACTTGCACTGCCAGGAATATGTCCAGCATTGATAAATTGAAACTTTATCTTTCCATTCCTGCTTTGATATTCTTTATCATAATCAACAAATCTTAAATCTTCTGTTATCTTTCCTATGTCTCTTTCAACATATGCTGGATGAACATGTTTCAACTTTTCTAAATGATATGAATCTTCTAACAACAAATTTGTTATTTTCCATGTAAGATGTGTTGTATATATTGGACATTTAAGATCTTTGTGCTCAAGCATTGGCAATGCTCCACTATGATCTAAATGTGCGTGAGATAAAAAAACACCATCTATCGCAAATATTTTGTCTAAGTACCGTGGATATTCTATTCCATGCTGTATAAATTTTATTCCAGCATCCATTAAATAACGTTCTTTATCTGTGATAAGTTCAATGCAACTTTTTCCAACTTCTTTTGCTGCTCCATGAAATATTAGCTTCATATATTGAAAAACATTTCTTTTATTTATATTAATTTGTAATTATTTAAACTAAGGAAATTAAATTAAATAAAAAATAATCTATTTATAAACTTAAGAAAATCTTTAAATTCTTTTTTGTTTCTTGCCAAAAAGCCTGTAAAAAACTATCTATTTTATACATTATCTTCAGGTGGACATATGGTTATGTTGTTTTTAATGCAAAAATTATAGAATTGATCATATTCTTTTTTGGGAACTTTAAGATCTAATATGCATTTTTGATTATATGTTTGTTTTATAACCTTAATATCATGTTTTAAAATAAAATATTCAACATTATTTTTTATTTCATATCCAAATATTATGCTAATTGTTGAATATATTATGTATTCTATTATTTCTGTGTTTTTTAATGCACAAATGGCTGATTCTCTAAACGCTTTGTTAAGACCTGATGGTCCTAATTTAATACCACCAAAATATCTTGCAGTTATTATAATTATATTAACAAGTCCTTTGGCTTTTATTTCTGATAAAATTGGTTTTCCTGCACTACCTGATGGTTCTTGATCATCACTAAATCCGTATTCTTTTGTTTTGTCATGTAAAATAAATGCATATGGAAAATGATCTGCTTTAATATTATTTTTTTTAACATAATCAATACTGTTTCTTATTTGCTTTTTTTCTGTAACATGAAAAGCATAAGATATAAATTTACTTTTTTTTTCAGAATATAGCCCTATTGAAGCTTTTGATATTGAATGATAACTAAACATTAACAGTATCATTTTGTCAGTATTTAAAAAAATTTATATTCTTAGGTTAAAATATGTTATTATGAATGAAAATCTGCAAGATATTGAAAATTTTATAGGAAAACTTAATGATGATACCATTACAACATTCTGCGGAGAACCTGGAATAGGTAAAACAACAATTTGTTTCCAATACATGGCCGATAGGCTTAAAAGTGGTAAAAAAGTTATTTTTGTTGATACTGAAGGAGGTTTTTGCATAGAAAGATTAATGCAAATAGATAGGAACATAAATCTTAACAATATTATTGTATTTTCTCCTAAAAATTTTGAAAAACAAAATGAAATTATAAAAAACCTAAATGATGAGATTAAAAACGATAAGGACATAAGCCTTATTATAATTGATTCTATCGTTATGCTTTATAGGCTTGAGTTATCAGATAATCCTGCAAAAATCAATTCAAAACTTGCTAAACAATTACAATTATTAACTGAAATATCAAGGACATTCAAAATTCCAATAATAACTACAAACCAAATTTATTATGATTTTAAGTCTAATGATTTAAAAATGGCAGGTGGAACTCTTATACAATATTGGTCTAAAACTATAATATACTTAAAAAAAAATACAGATACTAAAGAAATAATAATTAAGAAACACAAATACAAAAAAGAAGGAATACAAAAGTTTTTTACAATAGATGATTCTGGGATATTGCTAATCAAATGAAATTATTTTATCCTTTTTATAATCGTACTTTTCATCATCCTCATACTTCATATTATTAAAATCTGTTTTTTTAACATCTTTTGGCGAAGAAGATTTAAGAGTATCTGTTATTCTTGATAACTCATTTACGTTGTTTATTAGTGTTGGTGTAATTTTTTGAAATACTTTTTCTAAAGCTTTAATTTCAGAATTAACATCTAAAATATTTTTATCGTAACCAGAAATTCTGTTAACCATTTTTGATTCCAGCTTGCTTATAGTATCTGTTAATTCAATAATATTTTCCCTTAAAGAATTTATTTCTTCTTCTTTTCTATCTTTCCATTTTATTACTTTTTTAATGTTTTCTGTAATCTCATTCCATTTTTCATCCATGATTTTTTCTATAGTTTCATTCACAAGATTCAAAACATCCTCTTTTGTAATTTGCAAACTTTCTGATTTTAGTGTATTTTGTATGGCATTTATATCAAATGCATTTCTCATTTGCAAATTATTTTCGTTAAAAGAATTTAAGGGGCTTGCTATCTCTTTTTGTAACACATTATTCCCTTGTCTATTATCTGAGGAGAATTGGTTGTTGTTTGATTGATTTTTAAAAGATTCTTGGTTGAAATTTGGTTGATTATAATTAACATTATAATCTGATTTTAAAGAATTTGAAAATGGATTATTTAGGTTATTTGATGCATTAGGTTGGTAATTTCTATTGTTTAAATTATTATCTAATTCTTGATTAAATAATCCAGAGTTTTTACTACTTTGATTATTTGCAGTATTTGAAGAAAATGGATTTATAAAATTTTGATTTTGTGTGGACTGCATACCTCTTTCTGGTTGATACGAAGAAGAAGTATTAAAACTTCCTGCTGTTTGCTGATAATTTGAAAATGTGTTGTCAATATTATTATTATTATTATTTTGTACTGTATTGCCTGATTGATTTACTAACTGATCAGCAAAATTATTTGTATTATTTAAATTTTCAATACCTTCAGAAGTATCTGTTTTTGTCTTGTTTTTCCCTAAATTAAAAAGACCCATATTTATTTATATTCTTTTGTCCTTTAAATAAGCTATTTATAACTAAAAAATAATAATTTTTTATGAAAGCTTAAAATTATTCTTCTGTTGCGATGTTTTTACACTCAACAGAACCACCAACGTCTTCAATTCTTTTTTTAGCAGTGTTTGATATTTCATTGCAGATTAACTTTATCTTTTTTGTAAATTCTACATTTCCAAGTATTTTATCATAATTGAACATTGTTGAATCAAAAACATATTCGTTACCCTGCTTATTTATTATACCCATATCTATCATTTTATCAAAATTGTATTCTATGTATCTTATTGATAAAACTCTGTTGTCTTTTTTATGTATTGAATGAAAACCTCTTTTCATAAAATAAGCCTGACCAAACTTTTTTAGAATCATTGGTTTTTTCTGATCTGCTCTTGCACCTGAACCAGACATACCAACACCTCCTCTATGTCCTGCTCCTCTATGTTTCTTCTTATGTCCCCAGCCATGAGAAGAACTTCCTCTCATCCTTGAAACTTTTGTTCTTTTTTTACCTAACATTTAAAATCACCTTTATTTAAAATATACTAATAGGAAACTTTATTGACTTTATAAAACTTGGTATCATTTAAAAACTAAATTACTGTTTTGTCCTAAAATGTCTAAAATTATTTAAAAAACGTACAATATTTGAAATAAATTATATGCTCAATTCATCTTTAACTTAAAAATCAAAAATTTCTTTTAAACATAATTTAAAAACAATAAAGCTTGCATAGAAAAAGGTTTTTATTAAAATGTTTTAAATTTTTGAGATTTTTTTATATTTTTACTAAAGATTATATAATGAAAATGAAAAATTTGCATTTTACTTTGATTGAGAATTTTAAAAAACTTCATTTTTTATAAGCTTATTAAGAAGATGGCGTTATAAAACACACATATTTTAGATTTTTATTACATTATCGTTTGTAAAACCTCAAAAATATAGAGTTTTGTATAGCCCTCTATTTATTTGTACAAAAATATTATATAAATCAATGAATTGTTAGTATTATGTTAGAGTATTTTATAAATGGCAAAGTAATACATTTAAAAACTAATCTTTTTACTGGAAAACAAAATATTGATTTTTATGTAAAAAAAATCTATAACACATTCGCAAAAATAGGAATAGAAAAAAATTTTATAGATATAGAAATAAATCATGAATCTGGATCTGTAAAAGTTTTTTGGCAAATAAATGAAAAATCTTTTTTTTTCCAATCTTTAAATCAACAATCTGCACAAGAAAATTGTGGTGTTTTAGCAATAGCACTTGAAGAAGATGTAAGACAAATAAAGCGTGGAATAAAGGGTATAGATATGTTAATGAAACAATATGAGTGTACAACACCAACAAAAACAAAAAGAATCACTTCCATTAACGATTTTACAAAAAAAGATGAACAAAATAATATAAATTTTGAAACATTTAATTTAAATGATCTTTCAATTGAAAAACCTGTTTTAGAAAAATTAGACAAAAAATACTATTATTTAAGGAAAGAAGGCAACGAAAAACTAGACATTCTCTATATAAAATTCAAAGAAGAATGCATCAAATTAAACACTCCTAATCACCCGCTCTTAAAAGCATTAAAAATCATAAGAACTGAAAGAGGATTAAAATTGTAAAATCAAAATTAATTTATCTTATTTTCTTTGGTAATTTATCTAAAATATCTAATCCTTCAAACATGAGTTTTTCTTTGAACTTATCTGCCATTACCTGTAAACCAACACTAATATTACCATCATCTTCTTTTATGTAATCTCTACAAATAACCCCTGCACAAATTCCGGCTAGATTTGCAGGAATTGTAAATGCATCATACGCATACATGTCTTCAACACTTAAAGTTGTTCCAAATTTATGTGGCAATACTGGGGTTACTGCTGATAACACAAAATCTGCTTTTTGAAATACTCTGTTAAATTCTTCTGAGATAATTTCTTTTACTTTTAAAGCTTTTTTGTAGTAAGAGCCTGCATATTCTGATTTTGATATTTCTTTTCCACCCAATATTCTTCTTAATACTTCATTACCACAATGCTCTTCTATTTTTGAACCATATTTTAAACCATCAAATTTTCTTGTTCCAGAATAAAATTCGGTATATACTATAGGATAATAGGATGCAATTGCTAAATCTATATTTTTGACATTAAATTTTACTATTTTATGTCCTAAGGATTCTAATTCTTTTAACCTATCTTTAACAATATTTAATATTCTTTTATCGGTAATCAATCTTTCAAATTCTTCAATATATCCTATAGTATATGTTTTTCCCACAGAAGAGTAATCTAAATAGTTATCTACAGGCTTGTCCGCTGTAATTGAATCAAACTTACTCTTACCTGCAATAACACTAAGAGTTAATGCAGAACCATATATATCTTTGGATAATGGGCCTATCTGATCAAGACTCATAGATAGATCTATAAGGCCATGTCTTGAAACTCTTCCATAAGAAGGTTTTATTCCAACTATATCACAATGTGATGCAGGATTCCTTATTGAGCCTCCTGTATCAGAACCTAATGTAATATCACAAAAATCTGCAGATATTGCTGCTGCTGATCCTGAAGATGATCCACCTGGAATCCTTTTTGTTGATACTGGATTGATTGTTTTACCAAAAAAAGACGTTTCCCCAGAAGAACCAGATGCAAATTCATCATTATTTAAAACATACAATATAATACCATCTTCTTCTTTTATTCTTTTAACAACATCAGAATCATAAGTTCCAACAAAATCTTTTAAGCATTCTGAAGCACATGAAGATATCATACCTTTGCATAATATATTGGATTTAATTCCAAATGTTAATCCAAATAATTTTCCTATGTTAGAACCGTTTTTTAATTTTTTATCATGTTCTTTAGCAATTGTTAGTGCATTTTTATTTACTTCCAAAACAATATTATAGTCTTTATTTTTCATCTCAAACTTACTTAAAAAACTTTTAACATTTTCCTCACATGTAAGTTTTCCAGTTCTTAACAAATCAATTTTTAATTTTATATTTTCATTCAATATGTCCATGAAATTATTTATTTTTGTTTTTATATAAATTTTTCTTTTTAATGTTTTATTGCAAAAACAAAAACAAAACATAACAACAAAACATGCGATTACAATAAAACAAATTTATTTATATTTATTTAAATACATTTATATTTAAACATTTTTAAACAAATACATTTATATTTATTTATTTTTATCACAAAATAAACAAAAAAATAATAAATACAAATAAAAATAAGTAAAAATAAGTATTATTTTCTTAAATACAATTAAATCTGATGTTTAATTGTTATTTTCTTTAATAAAATCAGTAAGACTATTATAAGTATTCTTTTGAATAACTTGTTTGGTTTCTTTGGTTTCTTGTTTGATTTCAGGCATAAATTTTAAATATAAAATATGTATAAGTTCATCATCAAAAATTCCACAATCTTGACATCTGTAATAAAATCTTTCAAAATCCTTTATAGATGGAAGATATGTTTTTACCGAAAACTGCTTAAACCATTTTAATATAAGTAAAGAAAAATATCCATCTCCAACAGTATAAACCTGTTTATTATTAGAAAAAAAATCCATTGCTTCAATTTGATAAACATATAAAACATACTTAATGTATGTATTTATAATGTCATCATAAGACATGTCTTTTAACATATCAATTGTTTGGTTTTGTAATAATAAGAATTCTGCAAATGTTATTACGTTTTTAAGTGAAACTTCTATTATTTTTCCACAATATATATCCTTTTTTACTGAATACTTTCCACGTTCCTTAGTAGCTATTCCATCTCCTTTTTTTCTTGGGGTTTTTTTTAGAGTTCTTTTATCTCTTAAATATACACTATCACGGATGTATAAATATCCTCTTTGATTTTTATCAGATTTAAGCTTTTCTCGAAACATATTTATTTAATTTAAATAATGTTAATAAATTTATTTTTTTTATGCAACATTAAAGACTTTTCGCAGTATTATTGAATTAATTATTGAAAATAAAAAGTAAGTACCAAACCAACCAAATTGAGTAAAACCTAAGTTTAAAAATTCCCCAAATCCTCCATAAGTGCTTCTAAGAGCCCCGAATACCAAAATCATTGGAACCATCGTTATTAACATTATTTTAGGATTCCATGCATGCTTCATGTTTTGCATAGATTTTTCCATCATCTGTTTTTGGATTTCTTCTATTTTCTTTTGATCTTTCTCTTTTAAAACCTTTATTTGTTTCTTTCTTAACTCTTTCATTTCACTTCTTAAAGCCTTAATTTCTGTTTGATTTGAAAAATATTTATTTATTAAAACTACAAATGATGTTGTAAGAAATGATATAACATATACATCTAATGCCAAATAAGTTGTAAATGGCACTGCATATCCTAGAAAAGTTGCAGAAGCAACTGATACAGAACCTGCAGATAATGCTGTTGCATTTATCACTTCGCCTGATAGATTACTATTATTCATAATAATAAGTAATATGTTCTTTATTTTATAAAAATTGTTATACTTAATAATTACAACTATTGTAAAAAGTAAATGATCTATCTTATTAAAAGGTTTAAAGTTTAAAAATTTATCTTCAGAAAATTAAACAGAGGGTTACTAAAAACCCCTAGATTTAGAATTGAACTTGTTCAATTCGGGCTTATAAGGGTTTTTCGCTAACACTCTTCTGAGAATTTTGGGGTTTTTCAAAATTCTCAATACATGTCTTTTAAGATGATTTACTAATTTTCTTTCTTATGATAAATTTTCTTAAAAATAGATAAAAAATTAACAAATTTCATATTTTGGGTAATTTTTCTATTCTTTAAACATTTTTTTATTTCTTTTCCTGTTAAATTTTCAACTTCTTTTCCTTGAGGAGCAAATACGTAGTAATCAATTTTAATGATGTTTTTTATTTCTTCTAAATGTTTTCTTCCTGGGCCATCATCATCTAAAAAAAGAATAATTTTTTTATTTTTACAATATTTTAATATCTCTTTTTTATTCCCGCTACCATTAAAAGCAAAAACGTTATAATAATCGTTTTTTATGAGATTTTTTAAATCAGCAATTCCCTCAACTAATATCATTTCCTCTGATTCTATGGCAGAATCTGTTGAAAAAAAACTTCCAAATTGTTTTATTGATTTAAATTTTATCTTATCTGATAATTGCTCTGTTATTTCTTTAGAATCAGGAAGTTCTTCTTTTAATTCTTCAAGCATCTGATAAGCACGTGTTATAATATCTTCTCTTTTATTTTTTCTTTTGTCATCTATCTTTAATATTGATATTTTGCCACAACAATGACCAAATTTTTCAATACTTTCAATGGCTGCTGCAAGTAGGGTTACTTGTATTTTGTCTAAAGAGGTAGGTATTATAAAATTTCCAAGAGAAACATTATCTTTTTTATTTAAAGTTATTTCAATTCTACCAAGCTTGCCTATTTTTTGTAAATTTGAGAATTCAAGGTCTTCGCCTATTAAACCTTCCGTTTGACCAAAAAAAGATCCTATTATGTCTGTTTTTTCAACCAAACCTTCTATTTCAAATTTTCCATGAATTTCATATTTAGTTGAATTTAACGGAATTTTATTCATAAAAGTATTAATCATAAAGTATTAATTAAACTATCTTTTTAATTATCTTTTTAATGATGCCCAGTATCACTAACCCATATAATCATTAAAGACGTATGTCATAGCTTCATATAAGGATCCTCTTGTGCAGGGCTGACCCTTTGCAAAGCACTTTAATTATAACTATGCAAAGATTAATAAGTATAATATAAATCAATTTATAAAACTAATTTTATTACTAATAAATAAAATGCATGCATTGATAAAATACAACAATGACAATAAAATAACTAATCTAATAGAATTAGCACAAAGTAATTTACAAACTCCTATTATACTGTTTGAAATAAATCTTAATCATGATAAAAAAAAATGTGAAGATGAATTGTTTAGAATTATATGCGAAAAAGATAAATTTAATCAATATGATTCTATGATTTTGATATATATTACTGATATATTTGATTTTACTGCCTCATTTGTAAATAAAATAAAGAATCATTTTAATTTTGTAGCAGGATATGGTGGATTAAATAAAATAAATCGTTTTTTTATAGAAAATACAAAAATAGACTGTATAATTGATCCTCATAATTCAACATTTCAAAAAAAACATGATTTTATACATCATTTTAATTCAGGCATTAATCATATTCTTGCAAAAATTGCAAATGAAAAACATATTTGCTTTATCAATAGTTTAAATTTTATAGATGAAAAAAAAAAAGATTTTAAAGATTTTTCAAGAATTAATCAGAATATAAAATTATTCTACAAATATAATCTGGATTTTACAATAGAATACTTAATAGACAATCAATCTTATATAAAATCCGAAAAAGATTTGTTTTATATAAAACAATTATTTAACATTAAAAATGATAAAATAAATACTGATGTTATATTAGACAGAATGTATGAAAATATTAAAACACGTAATAATGAAAAAATAAAAGCAGGTATCAAAATCTTATAAATTAACAAAATCTTTTAAAACAAATCATATTTAAAATATAAGAGGTGATTTTTTTATGTTATATATTAAAGATGGATATCCTGAAATAAATGAAATAGTTATGTGTACTGTTACTAGAATATATGGTAATACTACTTTTGTTAATCTTGATGAATACGATAAGGAAGGTGTTTTGATAATATCAGAAATAGCTCCTGGAAGAATTAGGAACCTAAGAGATTATGTTGTTGAAAATAAAAAAATAGTTTGCAAAGTTTTACGTACAGATGAGAAACAAAAAAGAATCGATGTATCATTAAGAAGAGTTTCTATTCCTGTAATGAAAGATAAACTTGAAGAAATTAAAAAAGAAGAATATTCTGATAGAGTATATGAAGAAGTTTCATATGAACTTAAAATATCAAAAGATAAATTGTTTGAAAAAACTTATGAGGTCATATTTGACAATTACAGAACAGTTTTTGAAGCTCTTTATGATATAATGCTTGAAAATTCTAAAATTAATCTATTTAAAAATCTGAATGAAAAAGAAAAAGAAACTCTTATAAAGGTAATAAATAGCAAAATAAAACCAGAACATATTTTTTTTAAATCCAAATTTACGATAATATCTTTAGCAAGTAATGGTATAGAAATCGTAAAAGATACGATAAGTAAAGTCTTAGATAAGTTATCTTATGATAAAGTTTCTATTGTGTATGTTGCTGCTGGAGAATTTGAAATTAAAATACAACATGAAGACATGAAATCTGCAAATGTTGTTTTTAACAAATTTAAAGAAGAAATACAAAAAGAATCAAAAAATAATCAATTAGAATTAAAAATTTAAATTATTATTTTTTTAAAATATTTATTTCTATAAAATTTTTAATTATAAAAGTCTATATATTTAACTAAAGGAGTTTTATCGTATTTATAACCATTTAAAAAAGCCTTATCTTCATCATATACATCCAATTCATATTGTTTTGATGATAATTTAAAACTATTGTGACCTTTTAAAAATTTACCAAATAAATCCTCTTCTAACAATAAAAATGGCAATCCTAGTATTTTTCTTGACGATTCTAAGTTCGTAAAAATTTTTAAATAATCATTTTGCGTCAAGTATTCAAGATTCTCAATATCTATATCTTTTTTATTTAAAAACGCTTTATATAACTTAGGAATGTAAGATATTAATGTTATACATTCTTGCCTAATTTGAGGATTAATAAAAATCTGCTGAATTATTTTACAATCTAAACCTTCAAATGCAGGATAATAACTAAAAGATCCCACCTCTAATCCTTTTCTTTGATAATCTTTTAATATTGATTTTAATAAAATCTCTTTTTTTTTCATAATTACCTAAAAGTATTAATATGTTTTTATTAAATTATCGTTAAAAGAAATATTTGAATTTTAAGTAAAGGATAAATTGAGTATATAATTTGCTATAAATTTTGATGTATTAATTGAATTATATTAAGAATTTATATACAGTTAACGCCAAGGCTGGGATTTGCAAAAACACTCAATATTCATTTCGTTCTTTGGTCAGTTTACAAACTGACAACTTCGTTCAAATCCATGATTAATATCATATGAAGAATTTATATACAGTTAACGCCAAGGCTGGGATTTGAACCCAGAATTCCAAAAGGAAGTAGTTTTCGAGACTACCGCAATACCGGATTATGCGATCTTGGCATTATAATTGTAAACAACAAAAATTTAATAAATGTTTTTATATAAATTGTTTTTAAAAATTAAACAAAATCTTTAAATTAAATTTTAAAATTGATATAAAAAACGTTAATTTGTATTATTATTAATAAGTTTATTTAATTTATAAAAAATAAAATTTGCAATATAATTTGTTTACTATTTGTAATTTTCGATAAAAACAAAAAGACAGAGACCATTATTTCTGTTGGAAACAAAAATAAAACATTTAAAGCTTCTATAAAAGAAAACTAGACAAAATTAGACACTTTATAAACAATACAATAAAAATAAACAAATATTAGACAAATTTAAGACTTGTTTTTACTTTTTTAGACAAAATTTAAACACTTTCTAAACAAAAAATATACAAAAAAACAATTATTTTAAAAATAAAAATGGATTAAAACACAATATAATGTGTGATTTATTGTAAATTATAAAAAACATTTTTAATTTTAAAAATAAAAATAGACAAATAATAGACAAGTATTATACTACTTTTTAATAAAATTAGACATTTCTAAACATAGTCTAAAGTTATTTAATTATTGTATATATTAGACTATTTTTATTTTTATTTATTTATTTATTAAAAAAAATTAAATAAACATTTTACTTGATCTTTCTTGTGGAACAAAAAATAATTAATTAATTATTACTTATAAGTAGAGTTATTTATAAAGTTATCTATTTATTAATTATTTATAGATAAAATTATATATTAAATAATATTGATTTTTGTATGGAAGATACTATTCATGTGGAAATGGAGTTAGAACAAAAAATGTGTAATATATGTAAAAAAACAGATTCTGATTATTATGAACTAAAATTACAAATAAGATTTTTATATTTTTTAGAAAGTGAAATTGAAATAATACAAGAGGATATATTAGAGATACTTTCTAAGAATTTAGATAATATTAATAAAATAGAATATGTTAATACAGGTATAGATCTTTTTTTGAATTCTATAGGAGATAGAAATAAGGTTTCATCTTTGTTACGTAAAAAATACTTTTTTGAATCTAAGATTAGTAAAAAAATAGTTGGGAAGGATTTTTTAAGAAGTTGTGATATATGGCGTTATACACAGCTTGTCAAAATAATTAATTTAAAAATTGGAGACGTTGTTGAGTTAAAAGGAGAACAATATACTATTAAAGGATTTAATAATTCTGATATTATTCTTGTATCTATGAAAAATAAAAGTAAGAAAATATTTTCATATCAGATTATAAAAGATTATTTGCATAAAAATTTTAATTAATATTATTAAATTTGTTTCCAATAGAAAAGAGGGTGTGTGTGTTGTTTTTTTTTACTCCTAATATAGAATAGATATTTTTTAATATACATTTCTTTATTTACATTTTATATTATGCGAAAAAAGGGATTGTTGGCTCTTGAAACATTAGTGGTTTTAATTATTTCTGTTATAGCATTATTTTTCATATTAAAAGTTTTGATGTCTTTTTTATTAACTTCTAATAGTAATGAGCAAATTGCAATATCTAATGCTATGTCTATAAAAGAATTTGTGGATAATTCTTTAAAGTCTGATATTGACAATTGTTTTAATTTTATTTCTCTTAATCATCTTTCTAATTTTCAGGTTGGTGATTATGAATTTGTTTACATTATAGATAATTTAGGTGTTTCGTTGGTTTCTTCTAAAAATTTAAATAAGGTGCTTAGTGGTGATATTGAAAATATAATTTATAAAAAAATATATTTTTCAGAAAGTGTTAATTTATTTATGGATGAGACTTCTCAAGGAAACTTTTTTACTCTCTCTTTGTTTTTTTGGGATTTAAATGGTTTTGATAAAAAGCTTATTTTAAAATCTTTAAAAAGTATTGATTTTAATGATTTTTCTGATTTATCTGATTCTGGTTGGGAATTTGTTGGAGTTTATGATAAATCGCTTGAAAATGTAAATTCTGATAAAAATAAAAAAGTTTATGATTATTTTTTATTAATACCTGAAAAATCAAATAAAAATTATTATAAGGTTTATGTATTTAAAAATTCTAATTTGTTATTAAGAATGGTTGATTCAGATGTTATTTTAGCTTTTTCAAAATATTTTAAAGAAGATGTTAATTTATTGTTTTTTCCTGCAGGAGATGTTTCAAAAACATATATTAGTTCAAGATTATGTTCAATAGTTAAAAAAGATATTTATGATCAATATAATAAAGATAATGAAGGTTTTAAAAGTGGAAATTTTGATTATGTAAATAAAAAAATACATTTAAGAATAGTGCAGGATGATAATTTTATTGATTTTATGTGGAAGAGAGGTAAATTAACAGTATATAAAAATAATAATGAAGTTGATGGACTTCAATTACTTGATTTAAAAGAAGAAGATTGTCTTGATTTTCACAAATTTATTGAAAAATTTAATAGATATTATGATTCATTGGTTAAGAATCAGGAACATAAAAGTATGTATTTAGAACTTATTGATTCAAGTTATATTGATTTAGCAGATAATGCTTATAAAAATACAATAGATTTAAGGTTTGAGGATTTATTTATTGAAAGAACACAAACAATTAATAAATCTTTAGAATTTGTTGAATATCATTCAACAGGTGGTTTGTTGGCTAATTATTATCTTAATGTAAATAATTGTAAGGAAAATGAATGTGTTGTTTATGTTTCGTTAGATAATGTTGATTTTGCTGATAATATTTTCTTTTTTTTTAATGGAAAATATTATGCTTTTAAACCAGATATGATTTATAAAATTCAGAAAGATGAGGGTTATGAGTATTTTTTTAATGGGAAAAAAATAGACATGAATTTTGATGAAATCAAACCTTCTAATTATGCAATTGAAAATGGTTTTAATAAGTTTACTTTAAATATTGAAGGACTAAACGTTGTTTCTAAGATTAGTCCTGTTAAGGATTTTAAAGAAATTGATGTGTTAATTTCAAAAAAACAAAGAGTGTTATATATTCCTGAATATAATAGGAGGATTGTTGAAAGTGATTAAATATCGTTTTAATCTTAAAAAAAATGCTGAAATATCTTTTGTTTTAGTTAGTGTTATAATTATTATTATGACATTTTTACTATATATTATGTTTTTTACAAGTATGAGTGATATTATTTCACAAAAAAGTGATGATATTGCTTGTAATACTTTCTTATCTGCCAAAGAAACTAGCGTGTATAAAATTGTTGATTTTTTTGTTAATGTTAATTTGTATTGTAAACAGGATCAAATAATAATTAAAGATTATAAGAAAGATGAAGAGGTTTTTGAAAAAATTGCTGATTCTATGAGTAGATGTTGGTATAGATATGGAGAAGGAGAATATGATTTTATGGGAAATTTTGATACTGATGGAAATTGGTGTTTTGTTTGTGCTCAAATTGATTTTGATGAATCTTTAGCTAATAAGAAAAAAATGGATTATTTGGATTTTGTTAAATGGTCAAATGAAAATTATGTGGATAAATCATTGATAGAAGAATCAGTTGATATTACGTATTTTGATTATTTTAATATGAAGTATACTGATGTTTCAAATGATCAAATAAAGGAAATTGGTGAAGAAATTAGTACTTTATCATCTTCTGAAAACAATATTGTAAGGGATTTTATGTTCATATTATCTGATGAATATGTTAAGTTGCAAAATTTAAGATTAAAAGAAATTGATCCATCTTCTACTAGTTATGTTGTATACAGATTTGATAGAATTGATTCGGATTTGCAGGAAAAAATGGCATCAGCATCTAAAGGTGCAATTGTTGCTGGAATTGGAAGTTTTATTATTTCTGAAGTTTTAGAGAGTTGTCTAACTTTTGGAATAGGTTTTTTAAAGGCACCTTTTAAAATCATAGATTCAGCAAATAATATTGACAAGGTTCATGATGTTTCAAAATTATCTTCTAGGCTTGCAAGTTGGTTTAAATTGTCTAAAAAAACTGCAAAAGCAAATAATAATCTTATAGATACTGCAAAATTTGCTGACGTTGTTTCTGATCTAAGTAAAAAGAGTATTCAAAGTATAAATGATATTGATAAAATAGAGGATTCTACTACATTAGTAAAATTAGCAGATGATGTTGATATAATTTTAGATGCATTTAAAAATTCTGAAAATGAAAGAGATTTTATTAGTAAATTAGATAATATTAATAAAATTACTGTTTTAGATAGTTTAGATGGTCTTAAACAAGTATCTAATCAAATTAAAAGTGCTGATGATGTACAAAAAACAATTTTATTAAAAAAGAAAATAAAATTAGGAATTACTGCTGCAAATATTGTTGCTGGTGCTTATTATGGTAGCAAATTTGATGATAATAGTAACCAATATGTAGATATTTTAACTAAAGAGGAGTATTTTAGAGAATGTGGTACTATGCGTTTTGAAAAATGAAGTTTATAAAATAGTTTCTTTTAAGATTATTATGAAGAAAAGAGATATGTATTTAGTAATTGTTTTTACAACTTTTTTTTTATGGTTGTGTATTGCAATTTTACTGTATCTTTCTTTAAAATTTGGTAATTAAAAAATGACTGATAAAAAAAAATTGGCAATAATAATGTTAGGAGCACCTGGTTCTGGTAAAGGTACACAAGGAGAAATTCTTGAACAAAAAACAGGTTTTAAAAGATATGTTATGAGTGATATGCTTAAAAAGGAATTAGCAAAAGGATCTGAAATGTATGATAGGGTTTTTAAGAAAGGTATATTGTTAAGTGATGGGGATGTTTTTTTAATATTTAGAAAGTATTTTGGATGTGAGAATGAAGTTATAATAGATGGAATTCCAAGAACATTAGATCAGGCTTATTGGCTTTATGGGTTTTTAATGCACAATAATTATGAGATAAAACTTGTTTATCTTGTAGTTGATGAAAAAAAATTATTAAAAAGAATTATTTCAAGAAAATATTGTCCTAAATGTCATACTCTTTATAATGATATAACTAAAAAACCTAAAAAACTTGGATATTGTGATTATGATGGAGAAGTTCTTATTCAGCGTGAGGATGATACTAAAGAAGTTTTTAGTGGAAGGCTTAAAACTTTTGATGAAATAAAAAATGTTATATTAGCTGTTTATAAGGCTGAAATGATAGAGGTTGATGGAGATTTAGAAATTGATGAAGTTTCAAAATCTATTACAAAAAAAATTATAACAAGATAGATTTTAAAATGAAATCATTTGTATTGGCTTCAGGATCAAAAGGAAATTGTTATTATGCAGAACTTTCAGGATTTAATATGTTGATAGATTTTGGCTTAACTTATGAAAGAACAAAAAATATATTGAAAAATAAAAATATTGATATAAATGAAATTGATGCTGTTTTTATCACTCATGAACATATTGATCACTGTTTAGGACTTGATATGTTTTTAAAAAAGAATATATGCGATGTTTATATGACATTAGGTACGTATGAGGCCCTTAAAGATAATTTGGGTGAGACAGCAAAAATAGTAATAATTAAGCCTGACATTGAGTTTGTTGTAAATGAAAGTATTTCTATTTTACCTCTTTTAAAATCTCATGATGCAAAAGAACCAGTTAATTTTGTCATTTCAAATGGAAAGGATAAGATTGGGGTTTTTACTGATATGGGATTTGTCTCGGATGAAACTAAAAAAATGTTGTGTGATATTGATATTCTTTTTATTGAGGCAAATTATGATTATAATATGCTTATGGAATCGGGTTTAGGTTTTAATTATATAAATAGAGTTTTATCAAACATTGGTCATCTTAGTGTTTTTGATGTTGCAAAGATTATTCCATGTTTTGCAAGAGATGGCCAAAAAATTATATTGAGTCATGTTTCTGAGAATTCAAACACTTATGTTAATGCTTATAGTCTTATAAGATCTGAAATAGATAAGATTAATGTTCAATGTAAGTTATTGGTTAGTTATCAGGATGAGGAATCTGATTGGATAGAATAATTTTTTGTATTATGGTAATGTATTTGGATTTTTGCTAATTTTTATAAATATTTTATGTTTTATTGTTTTATGATTATTCTTATTTCTGGTTCTGTTGGTTGTGGCAAAACAACCATTGCACAAAAATTAGCATTAAAAACAGGGTACAATTTGTTTTTTTTAAATGAAATTGCTAAAAAGTTTGTAATTGGATATGATAATGATGTTAACACTTACGATTTTGATATTGATCTTTTGGTTGAATATGTTGAACAAGAGATTATTCCTTTATCAAAAAATGTAATATTGGAAGGACATTTTTCACATTTTATTGATAGTTTAAAGGTTGATGTTTTGTTTGTTATTGGAAGAGATTCTAAATTATTAAAAGAAGAATATGTAAAAAGAGGATACAATCAAAAAAAAATAAGTGAAAATTTACAGGTTGAAAATTTTAATCTTTCTTTTTTTGAGGCTATTGAAAATGGTTTTGTTGATAAAAAAAATCTTTTTTATGTTGATAATAATCAGAATATTGAAAAAACGGTTGAGGAAATTCTAAAATTAATCTATTTAAATGTAAAAAAATCAAAATAAAAAGATAAATTTTTTAAAGAATTTACTTTTATTAATATTATTAATATGTCATTTTATAAGAATTTACTATTAAGTATTCCTGAAGTTAGTTCGCCTGTTAAGAAAAATAATCTTAAATCTAGGCTTTACTGGACATTTGGAATTTTGGTATTGTATCTTTTTTTAGCTACAATACCTTTATTTGGGATAGATGCTTCCCAAGCTTCATATTTTCAAACATTAGAATTGTTGCTTGGTGCTAAATTTGGTAAACTGCTTACTTTAGGTATAGGACCTATTGTTACTGCATCTATTGTTTTGCAGTTGTTAAAAGGTGCTTCTATTATAAAACTTGATTTGAACACAGAAGTAGGCAAGTTTTATTATGCAGGAACACATAAATTGTTAACTTTTATCTTTGTACTGCTTGAAGCGTTTGTTTATGTTGCATTTGGTGCTGTAAAAGCAGTTGATGGGTTTTTTTGGATAGTTGTTGTACAGTTGGCACTTGGTGCTTTTATAGTGTTTTATATGGACGAGGTTATTAAAAAATGGGGAATAGGATCTGGAGTTTCCATGTTTATTGCAGCAGGAATAGGACAGGCTGTGTTTATTAAAATATTGAGTCCTTTTAATTCTGCAGGAGGATTTGCATGGCCTTTTGGTAGTGATGTTCCTGTTGGTGGATTATTTGCTGGTTTGTATTATGTTGCAAATGGTCAACTTAATAATCTTTTAACTCAGGTTATAGGTCCTATTGGAATTACTGTTGCATTATTTTTTTTAATAGTATTTTTTCAATCTGTTAATGTTGAAATTCCGCTTTCTTTTGGACGAGTTAGAGGACAATCAATAAAATGGCCATTAAATTTTTTTTATTCAGGTGTTATTCCTGTTATTCTTGTTTCAGCATTAAGATCTAATTTTATGCTTTGGGCACGTTTGTTGCAAAACAGGGTATCAGATACAGGATTTTGGGCATTTGTATCAAAACATGTATTAGGACAGGTTTCTGATAATGGTTCTGCAATATCAGGTCTTATAAATTGGATATATCCTGTTAATTTGTGGACAAATCTTGGTAATTTATTTACATTAAATGTTTTACCTCGTATTATAAGTTATATGTTGTATATGGTGTTAGGAGCTACAGTTTTTGCTTATTTTTGGGTTCAGACATCTGGTATGGATGCAAAATCACAAGCTAAAAGTATTTTGAATTCAGGACTGCAAATCCCTGGATTTAGAAAGGATGAAAGAATTATTGAAAGACTTTTAGATAGATACATAATTCCTTTGACAATAATGGGAGGAATAGGAATAGGAATTTTAGCTTCTACTGCTGATGTTTTATCAGCACTTACATCTGGAACAGGAATACTTCTTCTTATAATGATAATATATCAATTTTATCAGCAGTTGGCAAGAGAAAGTATGGATGATTTTACATTACTTAAAAAGTTTATGCGAAAATAAAATATATATATTTTAAATATATTCAAAATTTTGAAAAACCCTAAAATTCTTAGAAGAGTGTTATCAAAAAACCTTTATAAGCCCTAATTGAACAAGTTCAATTCCAAATTTATTTCTTTGAATACTCCACTTTTTTGCGGTGGAATATTTAAAGGAATGATCAAAAATCGCAGTAAAAAAATTGTGTGATAAATATCCTATTATTTATGGTGGGGATAGTTCAAATTTTGCGATTTTTGTTATTTTTTGTTACAGCAAAGATTTATTAATTTTAATTTGATTGATTGATTATGATTGTTGATTTGTATTTTTTTGAAATTTTGATTGTTCTTCTTATAGGGTCTTTAATTGGTGTACAAAGAGAAATTAAGAAACAAAAAGATGGATTGATTGATGTTGCAGGTTTTAGAACGTTTACGCTTATTTCGCTTCTTGGTTATTTTATTGGGTATCTTGCCAAAAATATTTTTTTTTCTGATCTTTTTTTGTTTTTTAGTTTTTTTTTATTGTTTATATTTATTTGTGTTGCTTATTTTTCTGTAAATTTTAAATCGTATAAAAAAGGTTTTCTTGTATTTTTTTTGATATTGTTTGTTTTTTTGCTTGGAGCAATCATTGCTTATGGATTTTATTATTTTTCAATGTTTATTGAAATATTGCTTTCATTAATATTGTTTTTTGGTGATAAACTTCATGAATTGGCAAAAGTTATAACTAAAACAGAAGTTTTTGCAACCATAAAATTTGCGATTATTTCTTTGATAATACTTCCGGTTCTGCCTAATAAGAATTATGCTTTAACAGATTTTAAGATATTTGCACAGATAATTGAAAAATGCTCTATTATAGATTTTGAACTTATGTCTAAAATAGATGTGTTTAATTTTTACTATTTGTGGCTTATGGTTGTAATGGTTTCAGGAATTGGTTTTATTGGGTATATTCTTGTAAGGGTTATTGATACTAAAAAAGGTATAATCATTACTTCAGTTCTTGGAAGTTTTGTAAGTTCTACTGCTCTTAGTTCTTCTTTTGCAATTGAGAGTAAAAAAAATGATTCTTTGGTTTTGCCTTTTGCATGTGGTATGATAATTGCCTGTTCTGCAATGTTTTTCAAAGTGCTTTTAGAGGTTTTGATATTGGATGCAAGGCTTATTATGGGAAGTATTATCTGGCTTTTGTTAATAGGTGTTTTAGGAGTTTCTTTAGGACTTTATATTATAAGTAAAACGGATAAGAAGTATGAATTTTCTTGTGATTCGTTAAAATCACCTTTTTCGTTAGGACCAGCATTAACATTTGCATTATTGTTTTTATTTTTATCTTTTTTCTCTAAATTGTTTGTTTTAAGGATGGGTACATCCAGTCTGCTTGTTTTAGCGTTTTTTTCAGGTATTACAGATGTTGATGCAATAGTTATATCTATTGCATCATTATTTAGAAATGGAAGCATAGAATTTACTGTTGCTAATTATGCTATAATTGTTGCAAGTTTTTCTAATACATTCTTCAAATTATTTCTTGCGTATTTGCTTGGAAATTTTAAATTTTTTAAAATAGTTATGACTTCAATGATTTCTGTATTAGGGTTAGGATTTATATTAATAATTTTATTTTAATTAGAATTCTTAATATAATTTATAATCAAGTTCATTATTTATGATTATTTCTTGTAATGATTTGCTAAATCCCAAAGATTTTCCTATTATAGAATCTTTTGGGAATGAAATACTTATCTGATTATTGTTTGATATTGTGATTGCTCCTGCAAGGTCATTTGTAATGGTTCCTGTAATTGTTAAAAAATTTGTTTTTATTGGAACATTTATTTTATTGTCCGAAATTATGTTAAAATATGTTTGCCCTGTTGTTGTTTGTGTTATGTATATATTGCTGTTTGCTATTTTTTGATATATAGCAGGGATTTCTATTTTTAGTTGCTTTGCTATTGTTGCAAATTCATTCATTGAAATATGTATATTACTTTTTTCTTGTGTTAATGTATTTATTGCTGTTGCATAGTATTTAGGATCGTTTAATATGTCTCTTATCGTTGATATGTGATTTTTGATTTTTTCGTCTTCTATGATTTGTGAATTGTCGTTGTCAAGAAAAAATTCAAGATATGATTTGGCTTGATGTGTAGTTATTTGTTGGATTTGATTGTTGTTTATTTTTTGTACTAATTGAATTATAATGTCTTTTGTTTCTTGATTGATGTTGCTTTGTGTTATTGTTGATTCTAGTTGTTTTAGCTCTGTTTTTAGCGTATTATCACTCATTGCACTTGATAATATGTTTTTTGCTATACTTGTTGATATGCTTTCAAGTTCTTCTTGATTTAAAGCGTTTGCCTTATTGTAAGTGTTTAATTCATATCTGTAAAATTGTCCGTTGTTATTTGACCAGTAACCTATGTTTGTTGCGATTTTTTCTAATGAACTTATAACAGAGTTGTCAGTTATTATATTTCTAAAAAGTCCTTTTGATGTTGATTTTGCTATTTCTGTTTCTTTTCCTTGTGATTTTATGTAAAGATTTGTTATTCCGTTAAGATTTATTTCTTTTTGTGATATGTATGCTGAGCCTTTTTTTGTGTTACTTCCAATTTGTACAGAAATGTCATTTAATGATATTTTTAATCCTTTTTCAGAACTTGCATATACTCCATTAGAGGATAAAATTATGTTGTTTTCTTTAGTATGAGATTGTATTTCTTTTATTGGATCTAATGAATTTTGCATTTTAACTTTCATATTCTCATTTATCTGTGATATATAGTATGTGTTAGATTTTTCAGAGAATGTAATTGTTGATCCTTTTTCTACAATAAAATTTGAAAACTCTTGTGATATTTGAGAAATTTTTATATCTCCGTTTATAACTATATTATTAACAGAATCTTTTATAATTGAACCTGTAGTTGTTAATGTGCTTTGTGTTTTTAAAGTAGGGTCTGTTGTTGTTATTGTTATTTGATCTGGAGTTATCGTAATTGATTGTAAATTTTCTTTGATTCCATTTAAATCAACTGTTCTTGTTCCTGCTGTAAGAATATTATTTTGATTGTCTATTGTTACTGGTGTTGTAATAGATATCATACTTTCTGGTATTTCTAATTCTTTTAGTTTTGTTTTAATTCCTTGTGTTAAAAAATTTTGATCTTGTATTGGTTCTTCTTTTTGTTGTTTAGTTTCTGGGTCTGTTGTTTCTTCTTTTGGTTTTGGGATTTCTTCTGTTTTTTCTTGTATTTCTTCTTTTGCTGATTTTTCTAAAGGTTCTGTATTTGGCTTTATTTCTTGATTAGTTTGTATTGGTTGTTCTATGGGGTTGCTATTATCTTCTTTTTGCTGAACAGGGTCTTTATCATTAGATGTTGAGTCTAATTTTTCCTTTATGAAGCTTTCAAGTTCATCTTTTTGTTGGATAAGAGAATTTAAGCCTTTTTGGTCTATCTGTTCAGAAATTTTTTTTAACTCGCTTTCAAAATTTGTTTTTTGTTCTTCAAGTTTTGTTATTTGTGTTATTATAATCTCAGGGTTTTGTGTTGATGAGGTTTCTTGTTTAAGTTGTAATATTTGTGAATCTATAGTTTTTATTATTTTTTCCTTTTCTCTTTGTTGTGTTTCTAATGTTTTTACTTCTTTTTCACTTTGTTTTATTTGTTCTTTTATATTGTTTAAAACTTGATATTTATCTCTTAACTGGTATCTGTCTATTGTTTCTGCAATGTTTTTTGTTTGTGCTATTGTTTGTAAAAAATCATTGCTTATAGTTTCTGTTGTTAGTTGATTATAGATGTTGTTTTGGAATAATTCATTAGTTCCTTTCTTAATTTGTAAAATATTAAAGTATTCATTATCTTTTTGTGTAACATGTGATGATTTTACAATGTAATTGTTATTGTTTTCAATGATTGCATGATTTATTATATTGCTGTTTGGGACGATGCCTTTTAATGTTACAAAAGAAGAAATATCTATTAGCCTTTTGGTTGATTGTGATATTTCTCCTTCTTTTATATAAAAATCAACATCATTTATTACTATGTCTGCATTTGTGCTTTCTATGTAATACTTGCTGTCTATTTTTTGGAAAAGTGTTGCTTGACCTTCTTTTGTGTTTTTTATATATACTCCTTTATCTGTTCTTATACTTATCTGCTCTCCTTGTATTATGAAACGGTTTAATGAACCTTTATCTTTTTCGTCTATGTCTATTGTTATTTTGTTTTCATATTTTTTTATATAATCTTTTGAAAATCCATTTATCTCAATGAAAGCTGTTTCTTGTGGATGTATTATATGCTTATTTAAAATAAGATCATGTATATTACAGATTTTTAGCGGATTGCCTTTTAAAATGTTAAGATCATTTATTTGTATTTCTCCTGCAATTGAGAATTGTTGATTATAGTTTTCATCAATTTTTTCAAGTATTGACCCACTTCCTATTACCAGTCTTTTATCTGTATTAAAGCCTGTATATATTATTGGAATGTTTTCTTGCGATTTAAAACTTAAACCTCCAAAATAAGAGATATCACTACTAGTTACTTCAAGTCCTGATACTGGATCTAAATATGCTTTAATATTTGTTCCAGAAATAGGAATCTGCTCAATGTATCCTTGTATGTCATAGATATTATCATTTTTTATTTTAATTATTCCACTCATTAACAATCCGTTTGATTCAATTATTGCATCATTACTTGTTTCTATGTAATTATCTGTTTTTATTATGCTTCCTTTTTCTAGTATGATGTTTTTTGTTCCCTTTTCGTTTATTATTATTCTTCCCAAATCATCTATTGTTATTGTGTATTGATTGTTATTTTGAAAATTATTAAGATTTATTGAGGCTTTATCTGTAGATAGTGTTAAATCTTGATTGATATTAAGGTTTTCTGGAAAGTTGCTGTTTGTAAAATCTACAGGAATATTTAGGCCATTTTTTAGATAATTAGTAAGTATTATTTTATCTTTTGTTGTTAATGGAATTTGTTTTGTTAGATATTGTTTAGCAATATTTTTGTTTTGACTTGATGAAAAATCATTAAGTTTATCTAAATATTTTTTTGCAAATTCAGGATATTTTTCAATATTTACATTTGTTAAGTATTCTTGTTGTTTTGAAATATCAAGTTTTTCAAAATCAGTTATGCTTGGATTTTTAAGTTGATTAAATTGTTCTAAGCTTGGATTTTTGAGTTTTTGAAAGTTTTCTGATGTTGGGTTATTATTAAAATCTTCTGGATAAGATGTGGAATTTATTAATAAGATATTTGAAAACAGTGTTAATATGGTAACAATTAATATGATATTGTTTTTCATTTTTCCACCTTAACATTTGCAATAATTGATTGTGTAATATTTTTGTTATTTGTTGCTGTTATAAAAATTATGTGATTTCCAATTTGATCGTTTTTTGTATCTATGATAATTATTCCATCACTTGTAATGTTTATATTATTTAATGTTGACTTTATATTATATGAAACATTTGAGCAGTCGGTATTACAAATAATAGGTTCAAAGTGAATAGCATTAGATTTAAGGGTTATGTTTTTGTTTACATCAATTGCAAAATTTTCAGTTTGATTTGCAGGATTTAGCATACTTATAAATGAAAAATTTTCATTTGAATACTTGTCAAATTTTTGTAATGTATATATTACAATTGGTATATTTTCATACAAACTTAACATATAGTTTATAGTTGTGTTATCTTCCTGTGCAATTTTATTTAATTTTGTAATTTCTATATTGTTGCTGTTTTTAGAAATATTTATTATTTTTTCTGTAGTTGTTATAAAATTATTAAGATTTGAATTTAGTCTAAAACTGAATTTTTTGTATTGTTTTGTATTGTTATCTAAGATTACAGGGAAATCTATTTTTATGTATAGTTCGTTAGGTAGTATGAATGTTTCTGTTAAGGGTCTAGTTTGAATATTATCTGTACTTTTTATGCAATCTAATATGTTGTTGCTTATTGCAAAACTTATCTCGTTTTCAATTGAATTTTTTGATATGTTTTTAAAGTTGTTATATGCATTATTATAATATATTGGGAATATGTTGTTTTCTGTAATGATCGTATTGTTTTGGAAAAAATAAATACCTCCTTGTTGTGTTAATTGATCTAGTGTTTTTTTAGAATGATACATAAAACATTCTTCTATTTTTTCATTTGTGAATATTTTATTGTCTTTGTAGTTTATTATGTTAGAATCTGAATATTTATTGTTTATTATAAGAATGCTGAATAATATTATGATGCAAAAAATGGTTATAAAAGTACTTAATTGACTTTTTTGGGTTATGTTTTTCATTTTGTTTGTATGAATTCTAGGATTGTTGTTTTTATCTTTTTATTATTGTTTTGTTGTATGTAAAACCTGTTTATTATAAGGATTTGATTTTGTTCGTTTTCTGATGTAATTTGCATGTTTGAGATAAAAACATCGTTTGATTTTGCTATGTCATCTATGCATGTAAGACAAATATAGTTTTCTGTATCTTTATGTGCAAGTGCTAGTTCTGTTGCAATATTTAGCATGTTTAAAAGATTGTTATCGTTGTTATTGTGTGTGAACCTGTTGATTGTTTTTGTAATGTTATTTTGTTGGTATTGTATGTTAAGTGTAGTTTTAGATATAATGTTTTTTCCTGAAAAATCTGTTTCGGTTTTTATTGATGATATATTGTATGTAAGATTTAAAAAAGAATAATTTCTAAGACATAAATCAAAATTGTATTTTATGCCCTGATTAAAGTTTTGTTTTACATCATCTATTGAAGGAATTTTAAGTTTGTCATCAATTATGTATGCGTGATAAGTATGATTGAAAAGGTCATATGTTAATGAAGATAAAAGTAAAGTTTCATTTTCTATAAAAAATCCGGCGTGAAATCCAACGTTTAACATTGTTGATTCAAAAGCTTGTGTGTAGCAACTTTTTATGTAATCTGAAGGATTTTGATTATTGATTGAGAGTTTTTGCTGATTGTTACTTTTTGTTGTAAAAATTATAAGAAGAATTGTTGTTATGATTATTATTGTACAAACAATTAAAAAAATACTCATTTGTGAGTTTTTTTTGCTTAACTTCATGCTTATTATTTGTATTTTGTTTTATTTAGTTTTTGTTGTCATTCATTAATGCTTTTATAAATTTTTAAAAGAAAAAATAGCAAAATTAGTATGTTTGATATTGTTTTAGGCAGAACCTTAAAGGATATGGAAAAGTATGGAAATAAAGGGACTGTTTTTATTGGAAAACAGTATGTTGAAATGGGACAAACATCTTCTTTATCTAATCCTATATATCTTGATGTCTCAAGAGCTCATGCAATACTTGTATGTGGTAAGAGAGGGGGAGGAAAATGTCTAACGGCTGAATCAGAGATTTTATTAGATTCTCATAAAACAATGCTTATAAAGGATATTTTTGATAAATATTCATTGAATGGTGTTAAAGAAAAAGGAGTTGATGAATATTACAAAATAAATGAAAATTTGATTGTTAAAAGTTTTGATGTTGATAAAAAAAGATTTGTTGATAAAAGAGTTAGTCATGTTTTTAGAAGATGGATTAATGAAAAACTTGTAAAATATATTTTTAAAACAGAAAAAGGATTAAAAAGTGTTATTGCAACAATGGATCATAAAATGCTCAATTCAGAAAATATTTCATGGATTAACTATTATAATTATTTGGATAAAAAAAATAATGAAATGATGAGTTTTACAGGGTATAATAAAGTTAATGATTCAATTGATAAATATAAAATAGTTGAGATACAAGTTTTTGAGTATCAAGGATATGTTTATGATTTAACAGTTTGTGATACTCATAATTTTGTTGCAAATGGTATAGTTGTACATAATTCATATACTTTGGGATCTATTGCTGAGGGTTTGGCGGATATGGATGATGAAGTTGCAAAAAATCTTTCTTTTATTCTTCTTGATACTATGGGAGTTTATTGGCCTATGAAATATCCAAACCAAAAAGATGATAAATTGCTTGAGCAATGGGGGCTTTCAGGTAAAGGATTAGATGTTATAATATATGTTCCTGGAGGATATTATTCTAAGTATAAAGAAGAAGGCATTCCTGTTGATTTTCCATTTTTCATAAAGCCTAATGAGTTATCTGTTGAGGATTGGTTGTTGGCATTTAAGCTTTCAAATGATGATGATGTTGCTGTAATAGTCCAAATGGTCATAGGAACTATGCTTGATGAAAATTGTGATTTTGACATTGATGATATAATTGTGCGGGTTGATAGGAATGAGAGGTTTGATCCTAAGAACAAGTTAGCTGTTATTAACAGATTTGAAACTGCTAAAAGATGGGGAATATTTTCAAAGAAAGGAACATCTATAAGAGATCTTATGATAGGAGGAAAAGTTGTTATTATGGATTTGTCTGCCTATGTTGCAATGCCAGGAGGATGGGAAGTTAAATCTTTGGTTTTGGGAATTATTGCAAAAAAGATTTTTATTGAAAGAATGCTTGTAAGAAAAAAAGAAGAAATGTTTGATATTGTAAATAAAACAAGAGTTGTTGCACAAAAAGATATAAAAGATGATTTACCAATGCCATGGCTTATTGTTGATGAGTGTCATGAATTTTTGCCTGAAGATAGAGAAGTTCCATCAACTAAAGCATTAATGACTATATTAAGAGAAGGAAGACAACCAGGAGTTTCTTTGGTTATGGCAACACAACAGCCAGCCAAAATACATACTGATGCAATAACTCAAAGTGATATAGTAATATCACATAGAATAACTGCAAGTTTTGATTTAGAATCTTTGGATAAAATTTTTTTAAGTTATAATTCTAAAGGTGCTAAAGCATTGTTTAATTCTATGCCAAGAACAAAAGGATGTGCAATAATTATGGATGATAAAAACGAAAGATTACATACAATGCAGGTAAAACCTAGGATAACATGGCATGGTGGTGAAGATCCTAATGCTATAAGAGAAATAAAGGATGAATATGATTTTTAAACAAGATTGATAAAAAATTTTAAGCAAAAGAGTTATTGTTAAGACTTTTTTAATTAAAAGAATCTTTAAGTTTTTAAATAAGGATAAATTATTTGTTTTATTTATGACACGATATAAGAGTGTTAAGGATTTAATTGAATGTGTTCCAAAAGACTTGATTGAGCAGGTTAACAGAAGTTTTGAAATAATAGGAGATATTGCAGTTATTGAGGTTGAAGAGTCTTTATCTCCTTACGTTTTAAATATAGGCAAGGCAATACTAAAAGTTAATTCAAGTATCAAAACCGTTCTTAAAAAAAAAGGAATACATCATGGAGAGTTTAGAGTACAGGATTTAGAATATGTGTGTGGAATTGAAAAATATGACACTATATATAAAGAAAATGGTGTTAGCATTGTTTTAAATCCTTCAAAGGTTTATTTTTCAGCAAGACTATCGAATGAGAGAACAAATATTCTTAAAAATCTTGATAATAAAAGAGTTCTTGTTATGTTTTCTGGATGTGGTCCTTATAGTTTTGTGGCTTTAAAGCAGAATAAAGGCATTAATAGACTTACATCCATAGAAATAAATTCAGAGGGACATAAATATGCAATTCAAAGTTTGGAATTGAATAAAAATTTAATAAAAAAGTCAGATTATTATTTAGGTTTGATAAAATTTTTAAAGGAAAGAGACATTTTAATAAGAGAAAAAGAACTTGTGTCAAAATGTAATAATCTATTTTTATTTTTTATTAATTCTGATGTTAAAAAAGAGGTTGTAAAATTTAAACTTAAGATGTTTGATAAGAACATTGATTTTTATGATAATGAATTATTAACAGCATTAAATCTTAAGAAATTTAATGATTTATTGATGTTAAGAAAAGATAGGGAAATTTTTTTAAATCTTGATGCTTTATATGATAAAGATTTAAAGTATATTTTATTATTATTTTTGGATTTTGATTTTATATGTATGATTGATGGAAAAAAATATAAACTGACTACGTATCTTGAAAAAAACTACATTATTTGCTATCTTTTAGGTTATGTCTGGAAGGAAATAGAAAAATATGATGAGATATTTATGCCTTTACCTAAAGATGCATATCATTTTCTTGATAGTGCATTTAAAGTTGCATCAAATAATTGCTTAATTCATATGTATGATTTTGTAAAAGAGGAAGATTTTCCTATGGAAACAGAAAATAAAGTTATTGAATTTGCTAAAAAATGCAATAGAAAGGTTAAAATAATTAGTGTTAGAAAAGTCGGTCAGTATTCACCTAGAAAATATAGGGTTTGTTGTGATTTTAAAATTGATGATGTCAATTGTTAGAAGTATTTACACATTCTATTGGTGGTACTTTTATTTTTAAAAATTGTGCTTGCATACTTAATTCGTATCTCTTATTTACTCTGTTTTTGAGTCCTTTTATGTTATTGGGATTTTCTTTTAAGTATCTTGTAAATTTTGATTGAAGGTATTCATCACTTATTTGTTTATCCTTAAGTTTTTTCATATAAGCTGTTGCACTATCTTTTCCATTATATGGTACATGTGTTTGAACTAGTTTTTGCATACTGGATGCTCCTTCTTGAATTATACAATCGCAAAGGTATGATATGAGTCGTGGATCATTTGCTATTTTATCAGGAAAGTTGTTTTTTTTTAATGTGTTAATTGCAACATTTATTATTTCTTTGTTATACCAGTCTACTTGAGCTCTTATTAAATTTTCTGGATTATTTTTAGCAACTTTTTTCCATTCATCTATATTGTTTTTGTTTGATAAAAAGTTTTTTAATTCTTGCATGTTCATATTTTTATCATACTTTAGTCCTAAACATTCTGCATAATTTTGGTAAAAATTTACTGCTTTAGCATTTGAATTCAATCCAAAATTACCGTATGAGATTGTATTACCAGTATCTAATGCACATGTTGCAAGACCAGTTATGAGTTTTATACTGTGTCCAGTTTCTCCTGAGGAAGTTACCCAGTATGGTGTGTATCTTATGTCTAAATCTTTTAGATTTTCTGAATGTATAACAAGATCTTGTAATACATAATCAGAGATTGATGTATCTTCAACTTTTTCATCTGAAGATGAAAAATCATCATTTAAGGCATTTGTTTGTAAAAATTCTAAAAAAAGATTTATATCATCACAGAACTTTCCTGTTAATCTACATAACTCGCTATCTTGGAGTTGAGAACTCGTATTAATTCCTGTTTTTGTTTTTTGATATATGTTGAATATGTTAGGAATAACAAGAATGATGGTTAATATGAATAAGATTGCAATAACAATCTTTGTCAAACTTAATTCCATTTATCATCCCCTAATTATAGGAAAACCTTTAAAGAATCGTTTTATTTTCCCATTATGCTTTATTTCTATTTCAAGGTCTGGAATTTTTATATCTCCAAGAACACCTTTAGAATTTATAAGCATAAATCCTAGTATTCTTGTTTCATTAAGTTCCATTTTTTTAAAATTCCAAACCAATTTGTATTGAGCTTCTCCTTTTAATACATGATTTGGTTTAGTTAAAAGGAAAGAATCTTCTTCTATGTTAAGGTATCTTGGCATTCTAAAGATTACTTTTATTTCGTCAAGTTTTTCTGCTTTAAAATTTTCAAAATCAATTTTTATTTTAAGGGATTTTACTCCTTCATGTTTTACTTTACTTATATTATATATTTTGGTTTGAATGTATAGAGGATTTGAATTTTTTTTTATGTAGATATAGACTAATATGCTAATTAATGCTATGATTAGTATATATATGGCAAAATAATTGTATGAGTATGTTATTGTTGTTTTTTCTGCTGGATTGAGCGATTTATGAAAAAAAATCTTATTATCTTGCCTAAAGTATTCGTTGTCTGATGTAAGTAAAAAATCACCAAATGTTTTGTTTATTGGATATGTGAAATTGCTAATAACATTTCCTTTGTTTTCAAGTTCTATGGTAGTAGTTTTTTGAAAGATTGTTTTTTCTAAAAAAACATTGTAATCTATTTTTTCGTATTTGTCGATTTCTATAAATTTTTCGTAATTCCATTCCAAAACCATTCCAGAATCCATTTCTTTTAATCTTAAAACTATTCTTATAGGGTATATTCCTGGCTTTATTGTTGATGGAATATTATATTCAAATATTTTGTAATTATTCCTGTTTGTAAATTTTTCATTATAATTGGCTATGTTTTTATCTATCTCAAGTCTTATATCACAGATTTCTTCATCTATATTTTCTGATTTTATTGCAAAATTAAATGGTCTTGATGATGAGATTGCACTGGTTGGAAATTCAACTATAAAATTTTTCTTATTATCGCTTCTTTTTGATTCTATTTCAAGTTTAAGACTGATATTTTCATTTTCTCCCTTAATTTCTACAGGAAATTCAAATGTACCTATGTAATTGTCTTTTTTTGATATTTTTATTGTGCTTGAACTTTCTACATCAGTTTTGTAATTTAGTTCGTTATTTGATTTTATGTTGAGTAGTATTGTTTTGCTTTTAAACCCTTCTAATATAAAAATTTCTTCACTTCCTTTTATTTCCCAGCCAACAACATCAGTATTGCTTATTTGAATTTTTTGTGGATTTTTTATATTACTTGTTATTTTTATTGAAAATGTTATTGAATCTTCTGAATTGTATGTTACTTTTTTTATGGAATCTATTTCCATAGTATAGTCTGCATTATTACTGTATACTGTTGAAAATGCTATTTCTAAAAAACAGAATAAAGTAAAGACATAGATTAGCAAAACTTTATAATTCGTCTTCATCTTCATCATCCCTTTCCTTGTTTTTTGCTTTGATTTTTTTTATTTCATCTTCAAGGTTTAGCTTGTGAATGATTTCTTTGTACCTGTTTCTTATTGTCACCTCTGTTACTCCAGATACTTCTGAGATATCTCTTTGTGTACGTCTTTCTCCTTCTAAAAGTCCAGCTATATAAAGAGCCGCTGCTGCTATTCCTATTGGCCCTCTGCCTGATGTAAGTTCAAGTGATAATGCTTGGGATAGTATTTCTATTCCTCTTGATTGGGTTTCTGCAGAATAATTTAGGACAGATGCAAATCTTGATATGTAATCAACAGGGTTTGATGGGAGAATTTTTATTCTTAATTCACGTGTTACATATCTATAACTTCTTCCTATTTCTTTTTTGTCAATTCCTGATGCTTCTGATATTTCATCTAATGTTCTTGGTATATTTTGTCTTCTACATGCAGCATATATTACTCCAGCTACAACAGATTCTATACTTCTTCCTCGTACAAGATTTTTTTGTACAGCTTCTGTGTATATTTTTCCTGCTTCTTCTTCTATTGATGTTGGCAAATTTAAATATGAAGATAATCTTCTTAGTTCTCCTAATGCAATTTTAAGATTTTTTTCCATGACTGTTGAAAGTCTTTTTTGCCATCTTTTTAACCTTTGAAGCTTATATTTTTGTTTTTTGTCAAGAGAATATGTGTCAAGATCAGAACCTATTGTTGTTCCCATTCCAAGATCGTATTTAGTATAAGATGTTGGAGCACCAGATCTTTTCATCTCTGAATCATCATCTTCTTCAAAATCTCTCCACTCTTTTCCCAAAGAAATATTTCTGCTATCAATAACCAAACCACAGGACCTACAGATTATTTCTCCTTTCTCTTTGTTATTGAAGAGATTTGTGCTTCCACATTCGGGGCATTTTTTAATATTCTCATTAACCATTTTGTTTTATAGAAAAATTTTTAAATTCTAATAAAAATAATAAAAACTATTATTAAAAATATTTGTAATTATTAAAGAGTTAAAAAAGATTATTACTCTTTTGCTATAAGAATATCTCCCTCATTTATTGTTTTTCTTCCTGAATGAGAGGATATTTTTGAAGCTTTTACTGATATGTCATATATATAGCTTTCAAGTATTTTTTTTAATTCTTTTTTTGCATCTTCTGATACTCTTTCTGCTCCTTTGTCTTTCATTAAGTTTTCAAGTGCTGATAATGGCAATCCTCCCATTTTATAATTCTCCTTTGATTTGATTGTAGGCTAATGTCAAATCTTTAGCTTTAATTGTTTTTCTGCCAGAATGTTCAGCTATAAGATTTGCTTTTCTTATTACTTTTTCTGTTAAATCGTCCAATAATTCTGCTGTTGCTATTTTTGCATTTTTTGATACTCTTTTCCCAGTATTTTCCTGTATTATCTTGCCTATTGGGGCATATGGAAGAATATTTTCTCTTTTAGCCATATATCTTATGATTATTTGTTATTTAAAAATTTTTCTTATTTTGTGTCTGTGGTTATATGTTTTTTATTTATAAAGAAAACAGATACCATAATCAATATTAGCATAATCTCCCATCATTAGGTTACATGCATATAGAGATATGTAGTTACATTGTGCTTTGTATTTGTGATGATTTTGTAATAGTATCCAAGTTCCACCGTATCTGTTACAGTTACCTTGCCAAGGACCTAATGGATAAACTGAACCGGAACATGCTTGAGTATTACAGCTGTCGTAAGAAGACTTATATCCAAGAGCCTTTTCACAAACTCTTAGATCAGTAGCTCCTTCTATGTAAACACCACTTGAATGCATATAACGAACCGCACAATTTAGATAGTTATATTGAATCCCCCCTCCACAGGCTTGACTACATCTGTCATAAGCAGGAGTAAACCAGTAACAGCTTGAAAGACAACTTTGTGTTGTTGCAGGTTTTGAGCCTGAGCAATAATAATCTGGGATTACTGCACCATTTTGTCTTATACAATAAACAGGTCTATTTTGGGTTCCATAACCGCATAAATTATTGCAACTACTCCATGAGCCAATACTCCAACTACAACTTCCTGTATGGCAACTTTGTGATGTTGCGGGTTTTGAACCAGAACAATAATAGTCTGGTATTATTGCACCATTTTGATTTGTACAATAAACAGGTCTGTATTGTGTTCCAGAACCACAAAGGGTGCTACAACTTTCCCATGAGCCAGTATTCCAACTACAACTTACACTGCAACCTTGTGATGTTGCAGGTTTTGTTGATGGATTGCAATAACTGTTATCAACTACAGCTCCATCATGTGATCTTGTACATGTAACACTTCTTGTCTGAGTTCCTGAACCACATAGAGCACTACAGCTACCCCATGAGCCTGTACTCCATACAAAATTTCCACATTGAGCTGTTCCATAACAATACTGATAAGCACCACAGTCCCCTAAAACTTCATCATTATAATTTACACAGTTTCCACCACCCGCTCCGCAGTTAAAATGTTTCAATATCTTTGTTTTAAGTCCTGAACATGTATAATAATCACTGTTTCTGCAATCTGTTGTTGAAACAACTGTATATTTGCAATCTGCACTAAGTGAACCTGTTATATCACAATAATAATTCCTATTATCTCTTAAAAACTGATTGTTCGCATTACAATATCCCCAGCCATCAGCAGGACATTTAGCCTGTGCTCCCTGATATACAGGTGTGCCTTTTACATATAGACCTGATGTAGTCAGTTTTGCTATGTTGTTTGCTGAAGAATCCTTAAATAAGATACCTTTTTCTGCTGGAAAAGAACTTGTCTGAAATATCTTGTTTAATGGAGCATCTTTTGAATTAAAATAGATGGCATCATTTATCTTAAAAGATCTTAAGGCTGGATTGTTACCCACATTATTTTTTCCCATGATAAAAACATCACCATCCTTATCAAGTAAAAACACAGTATTGTTAGAATCATCCTTTACTTCAAACCAGTTGTGATTAAAGTCAATTCCACAAACATTAAAACTGCTAGAATAAGTAAAATTTGAACCGATACAAATATACAAAATAAACAATGTTGATAAGAAAATAAATTTAAAATTCATAAAATAATAATAATAAAATATTTTAATAAAATCTATTTTCATTTGTAAGTAATAAAAAAGCATATTGGTAAAAACTATCTAAGATGTTTGTATTAAAACGCTATAAAGCTTAGAAATTTTTTTGTGATTTTTTCTAAGCAAAAATATTTAAAGAGGGAAAAATTACCTGATATTATCAGGGGACGTAGTATAATCCGGCAGAATGTCTGGCTCCAGACCAGAAGATGGGGGTTCAAATCCTTCCGTCCTCATTTGATTGTTTTGTATTCTTTTTCTAAATTTGTTTTTTGATTGTAAGTATTCATGTTTTTTCTTTGCAGCTAGTATTTCACGAATGTAAAGTCTTTGCATGTTATCCTTTTTTATGTCGAGTACTTTTAAGTATTTTTCAACTGTTTTGTGATCTTTGCTCTCTATTTCAAGAATAGGATCCATTCCAACATACTCATCTATATCAAATTTTACATCTTCCATTTTATATTCTGTTCTGTATTTGTGAAGTGCAAATATTTCTATGAATCCAAGCTCGTTTAATATTTTATATATTGATTTATAATTACTGATTCTTACGCTTATTTCATCTCTACCTGTTATATTTGATATTGATTTTTTTTTGCCCTTTAAATTGAGATATATGTATTTTCCTTTTTGTCTTATTCTTAGAGCCTTTCCTTGCTTAGAAAGCCTTCTATCTGGTGTATCAAAACGTCTATCAGTAACTTTTCCTGAAAAATTTCTAACACCTCCAATTTTTAGTATTTTTTCTATTAAATCACGTTTGTCTATGTTTCTTATTTTTACTTCAACTTCTTGCATTTTATCTTTTATCTTGCTATATATTATGTTTACCAAAAGGTTATTTAAATATTTATCTTACAATTTGTTTTGACAAATATGAAATATTTATAATTCTTTATGATTTCAAATTAAGTTTTTCGTAGGAACTTATAAGATTTTTCCAAGCAAAATACATATCTTCCAATTCTTTTTTTATTTGTGGGAAAAGATCTAAATCTTTAAAATCTCTTTCTATTTTTTTATATGCACGAAAAGGATTATTTGCTTTTAGATCATCTTTTGACATATCAAAATACGTTGAATCTGTCATATGACTTGCAGAATCAGCACAGGCAATTATTTTGGCTTCAATTGATTTTGGCATTATATCTTTACATCTGTGTGCCCTTACGCAATGAATTATATTTTCTATTTTGTTTTTTTTATAACCTATCTGATTTAAAATTTTTAATGATAGTTCTTCTCCAATTATTGCATGATCTTTGTTTGTGTTTATAGGATAATGTCCTATGTCGTGTAGCCAGACAGCTATAAGCACAGTTTCTTTATCTGCAGAGGGATTAATTTTAAGAAGATATTTTGCCCATTTTTCCATTTCATTTAAATGTGATACAAGATTGTATGGGTCAGATCCAAAATCACTTATCATTTGATAAAATTTTTTTTTAGCATAATCTATGTTTTCATTCATAAAAATTTTAATAAAACATTGTTTTAAAATATTTTGTTTTACTCTTTTATTTTTTCTCCAAGGTATATTTTATTTATTTTTCCTACTTTTACTCTGTTTAATATTTTTTTATTGTGGAGTTTGTTTATTATTTTGCTTAAATTTGATTTTGTGAGTTTGGGGTTGTAATTTAAAATATCGTTTTGAGAAATACCTTCATGATCTTTTATTGTTGTGATTATCATGTTTTCATTTTCTGTCAGATGATTTTTTATTTCACTTATCTTGTTTTCTACTTTGTTTTGGTGGCTTTGTATGTTTTCTATTAAAACATTTAAAGTTTCCTGTTCATCTTTTTGTTTAGCAATTATGATTTTATTTTTACTTTTTTCCTGACTATTCTCATCACTATCTGTTATCTGTGGTTCTAAGTTTTTTTTATTTTTTTTAAATTTGGTTTTTATTTTATAATGTATATATTTTGGATAATAGAAAAAAATCAAAAAAAAGAGTACAAAAGTTATAATTACATAAAAGATTTGTTTGTAAATGTTTTCCTTAAATGTGGTAAAGAATGTTTGTTCTTGAATTTGTTTTTGTTTAAAGTTTATTATAAACAATTGATCTTTTGTTACATTTTTAATTTCCCAGCTTATTTTTTCGTTTTGTATTATACTTGAATTGTTTGGAAATGTATCTACAATATCGCCAAAAGAATCTTTTAATATTATGTTAGTTGTAAGTTTATCTATTTGAGGAATTTTTATTCCTATGTATGTCTGAAGACTTTCAGTTTTAATAATTTCTTTAGATGCCTGTTCTGATTTGTATTTTATTACAAAAGTATTGTTTTTTACAAAATCAGGTTTTATTATATAATAATCTCCTGCAATGTCATATTTTACAGGCCCTTTTGTATCAACAATATAATTTAAACTTGCATCTTTTGGTTTTTCTATTGAGAACTTATCTATATCTGGATTATTATCAAATTCAATTATATAATTGAATATGCTGTAATCTTCATATACATAAATTGTTACTTCTACATCTGTTGCAAAGATATTGCTTGTTAAAAATATTACAGATATAATGAGAAGAAACCAGTATCTTCCATTCATAATACTTATTAGTTGGTTAAAAACATTTATAAAAGTTTTGTTCTATGTAAAATTATGGTTTTACATATTGGCTTTATTATGGATGGAAATAGAAGGTATGCCAAAGAGATGGGATTAGAAAAATTTGAGGGACATCTTGCAGGACTTAAAAAGATGATGCAGGTTATTAAATGGCAAATAAAGTATAATATATACGAAACAACATTTTTTGCATTATCCACAGATAATCTTAAAAAAAGGGATTCTGAGGAGCTTTTTGGAATATTAAAACTGATAAAACAGTTCAAAGATGATAAGGAGTTTATTGATTATCTTTTTCAAATGCAGGTTTCTATAAAATTTAAGGGAGATATGGAAGGTTTAAAAAATAGTGAAAAAATAAAAGATTATTATGATGTTTTAGATCTTGGTAGTTTTTTTTACAGAAAATTTTTTTTGAATTACGAAAAAGGTTATTTTAAAGATTTTGGGATATTGGTTGACTTAAATGAGAAAAACTCCAATGTAAAAAAAATGGATTTGTTTTTTGATTTTCTTTTAAATAGCAATTATGTGCTTGGAGATTTTGCAAATCCAAAGCATATAGTAAACATATGTGTAAATTATGGTGGGATTGACGAAATTTGTACTACTTTTAAAAATATGATACAAGAGGTTAAGTCTGGAAATCTTAAAGTTGAACAAATTAATTATGATGATTTAAAAAAATGTTCTTATTTTTATGATTCTTCTCCTCTTGACATTATTGTTAGGACAGGAGATGCTTTTAGACTTTCAGGTTTTATGCTTTTGCACAGTGCATATAGCGAAATGTATTTTTCTTCCAAAATGTGGCCTGAATTTGATGAAGAAGACCTAAAACAGGTCTTAAATCTTAGTTTAAATACTGTTAAAAATTTTGGGAAGTAATTTTTTAAAAAAGATTTTTGATGTATAATATAAGTTTAATTTCTTAATTTCAAAAAAGAAGTTATGGATTAGTGGTAAAAACATAAGTTTTATAATGATATCTTTTTTTCAATATTTTATGGTAAGGCTAGTGTTAAAAAATCCAAATTTGCTACAAAAAAGCATGGAAATTATATCAGAGCTTGTGATGGAGGGAACTTTTGTTTTCAAAAAAGATTATCTAGAACTTGTTGCTTTGAATTCAAATAATGTTGTAATGGTTATATTTAGGTTGCTTTCAAGTAATTTTGAAGAATATGAAGTAAAGGAAGATACAAAATTATCTTTGAATCTTGAAAAATTTAGTGATGTTCTTAAAAGAACAAGTGATGGCGATAAATTAATTTTAGAAATGAAGGAGGGTATAAATGTGTTAAAAATATTGTCTTCTGGTAAAAATCCAAAAGAATTTGAGTTATCACTTATAGATGTTAATGATGCTAATCTTCAGAATGTTCCAAAATTAGAATTTGATGCAAAGATAATAACATCATCATCATTTCTTACAAGTGCTGTAAATGATTTGAACTTTCTTGAAAATGGAGTTAATTTTAATGTTAAAAAGGGGAAATTTTTTATAGATGGTAAGACAAATTCGATGTCTGGAAGAGTAGATTTTAATGAAAACGTTGATGTTAAAGTTAAAGAAGACAAAGATATATTTTGTAGATATTCTATAGAATATTTAAAAAAATTTATTAAAACTGAGAAAATTGTAAATACAGTAGAATTAAGTTTTAGTACTGACTATCCATTAAAGATAGAATATAAACTTGTTGATAGGTTGCTATTAGGCTTTATACTTGCACCAAGAGGAGATGATTAATTTATTCCTTTGAATACTTTACTGCTTTGTAGTGGATATGAATCATAAATTTAAGAAATTTATGGTGGGAATAACTTAAATTTTGCGATTTTTGTTTTATTAAACAACTATTTTAAAAAAGAGTTTTCTAGTTATGATAATAATAAAGCTTAAAAATAATGAACAATAATTATTTATATGCCACATCAATGTTTAAAATGCGATAAAGTTTTTGACAATACAGATGATGCTATAATAAGGGGGTGCCCTAATTGTGGTTCAAAACTATTTTTATATATTAAAAAAATTCCTGATAAACAAGAAGATGCTGAATTGAGCAAGGTTCAAAAGGATTTAATATTAAAGGAAGCTGAAAATTTTGTTGATTTAAAAGAAAGTGATGGACCTATTTTTTTTAAACTTGAGAATATAAGAATATTAGCGCCAGGCAAATATGAGATAGATGTTAATCAATTACTTAAAAAAAATAAACCTTTAATATATAGAGTTCAGGATGGAACATATCTTATAGATCTTAATTATTTAAATAGTTATAAATAAATTTTTCTTGTTGCAAATAGTTCATCAAATTAGAAAAATTTATAAAAATGTTTTTCGTAATTCTATTATAATGACAGAAAAAGAAAAATTATTATCGGATCTTGTTTTAAAATCTGGAAAAAAAAAAGAAGAACTTGAATCTTTAATTTCAAAAAAGGTGGATGATCTTTCTGGATTAATTTCAGAAGAGGGTGCCATGTATATTATTGCAAACGAGCTTGGTTTAAGGCTTGATACTGATAAAGTAAAAAAAGAGGTTGATTATAAAAAAATAGAACATATTGTAAATCCTAAAGAGCCTGTAAGCTTGATATGTAAGGTAATAAGAAAATATGAAAGAGTTACTTTTTCTTCACAAAATAGTTTTGAAGGTAGTGTTCAATCTTTATTGGTAGGAGATGAAACAGGAGTTACAAGATTAGTATTTTGGCAGGAGAACACAAACTTACTTGAAAATATACATGAAGGTGATATATTAAAGGTCATAAATGCGTATACACGTGAAAATAATAAAAATGAGGGTAGAATAGAGGTTCATTATGGTCAATATTCTAATCTTGAAGTTAATCCTGCAGGAGTTGATATAAAATTAGCAGATAAAAATATTGTATCTGATTTTGTTGAAAAAAAAATAAGTGAAGTTGATGAAAATGATAAAAACATAAAGATTTCAGGAATAATTACTGATTTTGAGATTCCTAGATTTTATTTTGGTTGTCCAGAGTGTTTTAAAAAAGTTCTTCAGGATGATGGAGTCTATAAATGTGTTGCTCATGGAGAGGTTGAACCTTATAAAGTTCCAATAGTAAATTTTATAATTGATGATTCTACATCTACAATAACTGTTGTTGGATTTAGAGATAGGGCTGAAAAGATGACAGGGTTATCTGTAAAAGAGATTATTGATTTATCAGATAATGTGGATAAATACAAAGCATTTAGTAAAAAAATAATAGGATCTTCTTTAGAGGTTTTAGGTAATGTTAGTCTTAATAGTATGAGTGGAGAGGTTCAATTACTTGTAAATCAAGTCTTTGCACTTTTACATGAAAAGGATAATAAAGAACCTGTTGTTGAAAAACAAACTTTAAAACCAAAAAATAAAAAGGAAATTGAGCAGGAATTAAATGAGATAAATATTGATGATGATTTGGATGATATTGAAGAAATAAATTTTGATGAAGATCTTCTTTAGGTTATTGAGAATTTTAAAAAAACCCAAAAACATTCTTAGAAGAGTGTTATCAAAAAACCCTTATAAGCCCTAATTGAACAAGTTCAATTCCAAATTTCTTCCTTTGAATACTCTACTGCTCTGTGTTTTAATATTCAAAGGAATGACCAAAAATTGCAGTAAAAAAATTTGAGTGATAAATACTCCATCATTTATTACTAGGAATAACTCAAATTTTGCGATTTTTGTTTTATAGGTTTTTTACAATCCTCTATTTACAAAATTCTACGCTTAATACTTTGCTTTAGCTGGTTTGCTATCTTTTTTTTAAGTTTTTTTTTATGTCTAATTAATACATTTTAAATTCATTAAATTTTTTATGCGTAATTAAAAAATTTAATATATGTTTGTATTTTTGATTTATTAATGTTTAAAGAATTTGCAAGTTATGATTTTATCTTAAAATGTTATTTATCTGCTTATAAAGGTCGTAGAAAGAGTAGTGAAGTAATTGGATACAAATTAAATTTGGAAGACAATTTAATTGAATTTAGGCGTTTGATATTAAATTTAGAATACAAACATTCAAATTATAGGACATTTGTTATTTCTGATTCAAAAAAAAGAATAATTAATGCTCCTGTTTTTAGTGACCATATTTTACATCATATGATTTATGATTATTAAATATTTTTTAAAGATGGATATTGATAAGTATTTTTATTCTGTTCGTTTAGATATTTTGTTAGAGCAAATACAAAGGCATGTTCAAGATGAGAAAGTTTTGTATTATGTGAAAATGATATTAAATTCATATCATGATGAATTATTCAATAAAGATGTTGATGTTTTAAAAGGTATGCCAATCGGGAATGTGACATCCCAATTATTTGCAAATATTTACTTGCATGATTTAGATTTTTATGTAGAACATACCTTAAAGCCAAAATATCGTACTTTTGGAATTGACTTATTTTATGTTCGCTATGTGGATGATTTTGTATTCTTGTGCGACAACAAGAATGTTTTATTGGAAATTAGAAATGTAGTTTTAGAATTTTTACATAAAAAATTGGATTTGCATATTTCCAACCATAAGATAATTTTAAACAGTGTAGAAAATGGAATTCCTTTTTTGGGTTATGTGATTTTGCCTTTAAAAAAAACATACAATATTTCAATAATGAATAATATCAATTGTTTTCATTTTGTTTCACATTTTAAAAAAGTCAATAAACTTTTGAAAGTTAAAAATGAAACTATAAAACGTTTTAAACAAAAGGTGAAAAAAAAGAATTATGAGGATACAGTTAATGCTTTGATTAGCTTTAAAGGCCATTGTGATTTATGCAATCCTTTTTTAATAAAAAAATTATGTACAAAGTTACTACAAAACAAAGTAACAAATAGTTATAAATTTAAAAATAGACCTGCTTTTTATGAACAGAAATCAGGAACAGAAATCAGGAACAGAAATCAGGAACAGAAATCAGGAACAGAAATCAGGAACAGAAATCAGGAACAGAAATCAGGAAAGATGGCAAAGAATAGAATTTTCAAGTTTTCCTGTTTGTTTACTTTGTTGAGTTTTAATTCTAGAAGATATAAAAAGTGTATATCCCCAGTTGTTGCAACAGCTTTATTATTAGTTGTAGCTGTTGTTGCAGTAGTAGGTTTTCAGGGTTGGTTTGGTACATATTCAACAAACATTTTAAGTGGGGTTGAAAGTTCATCAGTAAATGATGTTAGAACAAGTCAAATAGAAACAATTGTTGGTAATAGTTTATATTTAAAGAATGATTATGATAACTTAACTATAAAAGATATAAAAGTAAATGGTTACAGTTGTTTTGATAGTGAAACAAATTATGCTAAAGGAATATTGGAAATCAACATAACAGACTGTATCTCAAATTTGAATGTTAGCACTCCAGATGTTGTAGTAATAACAGATAAGGGTTTGATTGAAAAAAAGATTTATGTAAAACATGTTAACATTACAGAAACAGGTAGTGGTGGTTTGCCACCAGTAGTTGATTTAAGTTGTTCTTTAAATGGTACAACCATTGATAATGGTTCATCACATATATTTTATCTGTATGATAAACCATATAATAACTTAGCAGGATGTTCTGCTATTTCACAAGAAAGAACATGTAATGATGGTACATTGGATGGTACAAATAACTATAGTTATGCAACATGTAATGATAGTTTAGGACCAACACAAGGTGGAGAATGGGTGCTTGTATTTGCAAATGAAGATTTAGGCGTTAACAATGATTTTTACATTATGAAATATGAGGCAAAATTTGTAAATACAGCAAGTAAAACACAGGATGCAACATATAAGGGTTGGCGATATGATACTGCTGGAGGTGATTTAAGTATAAGATCACATCCAACACCTGAACCAATAACATTCATTAATCAGACTCAGGCAATTTCTTTGTGTGCATCTTTAGGTACAGGTTATAAATTAATAACTCGTGCTGAATGGGTAACAACGGCACGAGAAGCAGAGAATAATACATACAATTGGAATACAAGTGAAATATATTCAGGAAGTATGTATAGAGGACATAGTGATAATTCACCTGCTTATTCTTTACCTGTAACAGATACAAATGATGGTTATATTGGAACAGGCCAAAGTGGGACATCAGAACAAAGAAGAACCTTAAAATTATATAATGGCGAAATCATTTGGGATTTAGGTGGTAATATATGGGAATGGAACAGTGATGTTTACAATACTAATACCGAAAGTTCATTAGGTCAAGGTACAAGCAAGTGGTATGAATGGACATCTATAAGTTCATCATACAATCATTTAAAACCATACAATACATCTTTAACATCATCTAATGGAATAGGACAAGTTTATGCTGATGTTGACAATGCACATTCAAGCGGAACAATACATGCCTTCGTCTCTGGCGGTGCTTGGAACATTGGTGCTGCTCCTGCTGGTTCTTTTGCCTTGGGCTTTTACTATGCTCCTTCGTTCTTTTACTTCGGCATCGGGTTTCGTTGCTCATATGATCCTTGATTTGAGATTTTAGGGGGTAACCCTTTTTAAGAAATTGTGGAATCGTTTGTAAAACGATTTGTGAAATTGTGGAATTGTGGTAGCGAGCTTAATGCGAGCTATTAAACAGAATGGCCATACATTCGTAGCAAAGCTACAGGTCCGAGGTCGGACGGTTTAATATCTAAATTTTTAAAAATAAAATGAGCAAGAAATTATCTGTATTAGAGCTACCTATTTATAAGGAGCATTTCAAAGTTTTTTTAGAAGCACTTGATATTTTAGATGAAAAAATGTCAAGTGAAAAGAAACATGGTATTTTGTTAAAAGAAACATATGAAACCATAATACAAATATTTCCCAATTTAACAGCAGATTATAATTATTGGGATTTAAAAGGGAAATTGAAAATTTATAATAAAGTACGAATTTTATTATCTTATATTCAATGTCAACTACATATTTTATATGAGTTAGAAGTTTTAGAAAAAGAATATTATAATGAAACTGAAGATTCTATAAGATATGTAAGTGGTTTAATAAAAAAATTGGAGAGTTTACCAAATGAACCATGAACAGGAAAGAGAATTTCTATTATACAATGAAATATATAATTTATACATATATGTGTTTCCATTGCTAACAAAATTTCCTAAAAGTGAAAAATTTACATTAAGACAAGAAATAGAGAAAACATTTATAGATTTGTTATTATCAGTTTTTGAATATAAGAAAATCAAGCAAGATAATAAAAAAAATATTGTTAAAAGAATATCATATTTATTTGATAAAATAAAGTTTTTAGTAAGGTTAACTACAGATTTACATATTTTTCCACAAAAACATTATCTCTATTTTTTAACTAAAACTGAAATAATAGGAAAATTAATAGGTGGATTGTTAAGAAAAATATAACTTTATAGTAGATAGTAATTTATTTAAAAAAAGTTATTAATCAATTAATTGACTAAAACAAAAAAATGGAGTTTGTTTTTGCCTTCCTCTCTGGCGGTAATTGGAACAATGGTGCAAATGCTGGTTCTTTTGCCTTGAACTTGAACAATGCTCCTTCGAACTTGAACAACAACATCGGGTTTCGTTGCTCAGTAACACTACAAATTCCTCGAATATGTATGATTCATGTAATCATCTAAGAGCTGAAAATTACCAAAAAAGGGTTACAGTTTTAGTCTTACCTTTAAAAAATTCTTAATAACATGCAAGTTATTAGAAGACTGCTAAAGTATTAAAGGTTAATCTATAATACTAATTGTAAAAGGATAAGTCTTTTTACAATTAAATTTCTTAAATTTTTTATCTAAATTTAAACAGATTTTTAAAAATACATGTTTTCTTTTATTATATGAGAAAAATAGTTGATACAACTTTTTATTCTAAAAGGATAGGTAAGTTGCCAAAAGGATGCTCAATGTGTGTTAAAGGATATAAACTTGTTTTGTTTGTAACAGGAATCTGTCCAAGAAGATGTTGGTATTGTCCATTATCTTTAAAAAAAAAGAATAAAGATGTTATTTTTGTTAATGAATGGCAGACAGAATCTTTTGATGATTTGAAACGAGAACTTTATTTGACTCAGGCAAAAGGGGTAGGAATTACCGGTGGAGATCCTTTGTCTAGAATAGAGCGTACAGAAGAATACATAAAATTTTTAAAGAAGGAAAAAGGTTTAGATTTTCATATACATCTTTATACTAGTTTGGATTTGGTTGACTTAAAAAAATTAAAAATACTATATGATGCTGGACTTGATGAAATAAGGTTTCATGTAGATTTTGATGATACTTCTAAATGGGATAAACTTATTCTTGCAAAAAAATATGATTGGGATATTGGTATAGAAATACCTTTAGTTATGGATAAAGAATCAATTATTTATCAGATATGTGATTTTTTTGATGGAAGGATAGACTTTCTTAACCTTAATGAATTAGAAATATCTGATCTTAATTCTGATCAGATGACAAAAAGAGGATATGAAATAAAAGAGGATGGATCTTCGGCTGTAAATGGTTCTTATGAACTTGGGGTACGGGTACTTAAATATTGTTGTGATAAAAAATTTAATGTTCATTTCTGTTCTTCAAAATTAAAAGATAGGGTTCAAATGCAAAATAGATTTAAATTAAGAGGAGAAATGACCAAAACACAATTTGACTTATTGACTGATGAAGGTCTTTTTATAAGAGGAACTCTATTTTTAAAAGATTTTGATTATAATAAATTAAAAGATAATTCTTATAACAAGGATGAAATTTTAAAAATCCTTTATGAGAAAAAGAAATTTTTGGAAGATGAGGGACTTGAAGTAATGATTGATGAAAACAAAATGAGAATTATTACATATTATGAACATGTAGAACAATTTTCTAAATTATTTAAAGATATAGGTTTTGTTCCTGCAATAGTTGAGCAGGATCCAACAGTTGAAGCGTGTGATGTTAATATACACTATTTGTGATTTAATTGTGATAATTATAAAAATATTTTTCAAAAACTTATTTTAAGCGTGTTTTTTTGATTTTGTAAAAAATTTTATAAATTAAATAATCTTTTCTTTAGTATTTTAATTTTAATAAAATGGCTAAGGATTATTATAAAACACTTGGAATTGATAAAAAAGCTTCAAAAGATGAAATAAAAAAAGCATATAAGCAGTTAGCAAAGAAATATCATCCAGACATTTCTAAAGAGGCTGATGCTGAATCAAAATTTAAAGAAATAAATGAGGCTGCAGGAATTCTTCTTGATGATTCTAAGAGACAACAGTATGATACATATGGTTCTACTGAAGGATTTTCAGGTTTTGGTTCAACAGGTTTTTCTGGATTTGATCCTAGTGATTTTGGTATAAATCTGGATGATATTTTTGAACAATTTGGATTTTCAGGTTTTGGTTCAACAGGTTTTGGTTCTTCTTCTAGGGGATTTTCATCAAGAAGTGGAAGAAGTGATGATAACAGATTGTATGCAGATCTTAACATTACACTTGAAGAGGCTTTTCTTGGCGTAAAAAAAGACATTTTTGTAAAAAGAAAGGTTATGTGTGATGATTGTATGGGAAAGGGTGCAAAAAATCAGGAAGATGTGTCTGTTTGTGATAAATGTTCTGGAACTGGTTTTGTTTTTGAAGTACAAAGATCATTTCTTGGAAACATAAGAACTCAAAGAACATGTCCTAAGTGTCATGGAAAAGGAAAGATAGTGAAAAATCCATGCTCTAAATGTTCTGGATTAGGATATGTTTATAGAAGTGATAAAGTGATTGTAAATGTTCCTAAAGGAATAGAATCTGGAGTTCTTTTAAGGGTTTCAGGAGAAGGTAATTATGATAATGATTCTGGATCTAGTGACGATTTATATGTTAAGATTAATATACTTAAAGATGAAAGATTTGAGATGGAAGGTATGGATCTTTATAAGGATGTGGATATCAATTTTATACAGGCAATACTTGGTGATGAAATAGAGATAGAATATTTTGCAGGAAAAAAACTTGAGATAAAAATTCCTTCTGGAACACAACCAGGAACAATTTTAAGATTAAAAGGAAAAGGAATGCCTTATTTTAATTATGATAACAAAGGGGATTTGTTTATACGTGTAAATGTGGAAATACCTTCAAAAACAAGCAAAGAACAAAAACAAATATTACAAGAATATGCAAAAACATTAAAAGACAAAACTTTGTTTAATAGGATAAAGGATATGTTTAAGTAAGACTTGGGAAAATCTTGTAAAGATTTTCTTTTTAGTAGTTGTTAAGTTTAATTTTTTTTTAAATTGGGATGCAAAGTATATATTAATTAGTTAATTAGTAAATGGCCCATATATTGGCCCTACACCTGCACTGCTAAATTTGATAACCCAATAAATATCTTCGCAATCTAAAATATCAATATAATACCATCCTCCTCCTACATTTTCACCCGCCGAGTAAAAATAGTATCTTATTTGTTCTGCTTTTTTATTTTTGCAATAGAATCCCCTTTCTTCCTTGTTGTTAGTCTTCCAAATGTAACTTAAGTTTCCATCAGTAAAATTAGATAAATTTTCAGTAGATAGCAGATAATTTATATTTTGAGCGATTAAAAAATTTTTATAAGAGTCATGTTTAAGCATATGATAATCATTAATTAGTTTAGTGTTAGTTTTTGAAGTAGAACGACTTATGCTGTACAAAAAACATCCTGCGATAAAAGATCCTATAATGATTATAATAACTAAGATAGTTATTGATGTTATTAAACATATTTTTCTCATCATGTTTATGTTGGACATTGTTTATTTAAAAAACTATTTATGAACTGAATAAATGAAAATGAATATTTACATATTTAAGGTAATATATTTAAATTATTCTATACTAATTGTATTATGGATGAGATTTTTGATACACATAAATTTTTGTACACAATTTTTTACAAAAAAGAATTTGAAGGGTATAAATTTTTAATTTTTAGAGATAATAGAGAGGTTATGGTTGAAATTTTAAAGTTTGAAGTTAATGCTAAACCTATAGTATGTAGAATCTATGATAAAGAGGGTAAAAAATATACATTACCTTTACAGTTTGTAAGAAAAGTTTTTTTACACGATGAGCTTGTTTGGGATAATACTGATTCTGATATTAGCAATATAAAAATAATAAATTGAGAATTTTAATTTTTTTCTGAATTCTTAATTAAAAATCAAGAGGTTTTAATATATTTTCAAGTTCCATTTTCTGACTTGCAGAAATAGAAGAGTTATTAATTGTGCAGATTAAGGTTCCATTATATCTTGATATTTTTGTAGATATGTATTGCAAAAATTCAATTATTATACTAAAGTTATTGCTTTTTAATATAGAGTCAAGTTCCATTAATATAAATGAATTTTCTGCTTGTTCAAGAAAAGAATCAACAAAAGATATGAGGTCATTTAAACGTATAGGGTTTATTATTCCAGAATTGTAACCAAGAGAATTCCTTATATATTCTGAATCGCTATTTTCTTCTAGTTGACTTATCCATGCTATAGGTGTTTTGTATATTTTCCATCTTTCTCTTATTTCTTGTGGATTTGATTCTGTAATAAGAAATCCTTCAAAACCTTTTTGGACTGCTTTGCTAAATTCTTCAAAAAGAATATTTAGGTTTTTATTTATGCTTATATAGGATGTGGAAAAATCTATGTCAATGTCAAGTTCGCCTCCAAGTGTTCCTTCTTGTATTGGGATGAATTTGAATTTTACAAATTTTCCTTTATAATATTTTAATATTAATTTTTCAAGTAGCAAACCATATGTGAGCATTGAAACAGATATGAAATTAAAAATATATGTTAGTGTTAGTGTTATCATACTGTTAATGATTCTTAATGTTGTATTGTCATATAAAAACTGTATTATTTGCCCAGATGCAAAAAATATTGTTGAAATTCCTATGAAAAGCCAAGGTCTTTTGTATTCTTCCTGATATACTCTTTTGAAAATGGATAATACGATTATTATTGAAATTGCAGATAGTATTGCAGATAGTATTGCAAGGAATGAAAAGGATATCATAATTTATTTTTGTTTTTATTTATTTATAAACTTTTAGCACCAGTCTTTGTTTGATTATTTTGTATACAATTATTTTTATAGAAGATTTAAAAAAAATCGTATAAAAAAGTGATTAGAGATAATGATTAATTTTGAATGATTATATTTATAAAGTGTTGTAAATTACATATATTGTGCTTGACTTTTCCGGTTAGGCTTAAAAAAAATGGCAATTAAAATAGTTATTGGTACAAAAAGCGGAAAGACATACCAAAAGGAGCTTTCTGCTCAAGAAGCTGAGTCTTTATATGGGAAGATGCTCGGGGAAGAATTTAATGGTGAAATGATAGGTTTTTCAGGTATTAAGTTTTTCATAACCGGAGGGTCTGATTCAAATGGTTTTCCTATGAGAAAAGATCTTATAGGAGATAGAAAGAAAAAAATCCTTATAACTAAAAGTGTAGGTTTTAGAGGAAAATTAAGAGGGAATAAGTTTTCTGGTTTAAGAGTAAAAAAGACAGTTGCAGGAAATACTGTTTTTGAAAAAACAAATCAAATCAATGTTAAAATTATTTCTGGTGAAGATAAAATTGAAGCATTTTTTGCTCCAAAGGAATCTGAATGATTTAATTTTTAAAAATTTTAAAAATTTTAATAAATGAAAGTTGCTGTTCTATTTTCTGGTGGGAAGGATTCTAATTATGCTTTATTTGAAGCTTTGAAGTATTTTGATGTTGCTTGTCTTTTAACTATGAAATCCTTAAAAGAGGATAGTTATATGTTTCAGGTTCCAATGATTGAACATACAAAATTACAGGCCGAATGTATGAATATTAAACATGAATTATTTATTACTTCTGGTACAAAAGAAGAGGAGCTTGTTGATCTTGATTCTGCAATAAAATGTATTAAGGAAAAATATGGGATTGATGGGATTGTAAGTGGTGCAATAAAATCTGTGTATCAGGCAAGTAGGATTGAGAAAATATGTAAAAAACATGACTTGTGGTGTTTTAATCCTTTGTGGCAGATAAATGAAAAAGAATTTTTAATTAAAATTATAAATGAAGGTTTTAAAGTTTTAATAGTTGGTATTGGAGCTTATCCTTTAGATAAAAAACTTGTTGGAAAACTAATAGATCATAAAATGGTTGATGATCTTTGTGAATTGAATGCTAAATATGGGATAAGTATTGCAGGAGAGGGAGGAGAATTTGAAACTTTTGTTATAGATAGTCCAGTTTTTAAAAGACAAATAATTGTGTGTGATAATTTTATAATTGAAGATTCAAAAAATTGTGCAAGAATGATTGTAAATAAGATAAAGACTTGTTCAAAATGAAAAATGGCAAAAATATTGTTAATTGATATGTGTGATCCTGATTTAAAAATATTAAAAGAAGAGTTCTTAAGGCCTTATAAAGATATATTAGATAATGAAAATCAAGATTATGATGTAATTTTGTGTGTAGATATAAAAAAATGTAATTTAGAATTATATGATAAAGTTATATTGACTGGAACAGCACTTAAGGATTTTAAATATATTAACTTTCAGGAAGATATGAACAATTTTTTTGCAAATTATAAGAAAGATTTTTTAGCAGTATGTGCAGGAGCACAATCATATTTTTCATTTCTTGGTATAGAACTTATAAAAAATGAAAGGATAGGTGCATTTAAAGTCAATATTAATGTAAAAGACATTCTGTTTCAATCAGAGGATCTAAATTTACAATATTTTCTTCATTCACTTTCTATTGAAAATCTTTGTCCTTATTTAAAATGTATTGCCACTTTAGATGATGGGTCGTGTGTTGCTTTTAAAAGCAACAGCAAAAATGCAAATCAATATTGTTTTATGTTTCATCCAGAAGTTCGTGCACAAGAGATTATCAGAAAATTTTTAAAAACTTAAAAATCGGATAGATTTTAAAAACTTAAAAATCGGATAGATTTTAAAAACTTAAAAAATTGTATAATTTTTAAGTGGATGAAAGAACAATTATTGAAAGGAAAAAAATCTTATTTTTAAGTTCTGATTATGTAAATTGTGCAAGGTTCTTTGCACAGATCTTTAAAAAGGGTGATATTTTTTTGATTCTTGATAGAAAATTGCCTTTTGAAATTTTTGATTTGGATAATTTTTATGTTTATAATTTTGATAAAGGGAAATATTTTGATACGGATAAAACTAAATTTTTTGATTTACTAAGTGTATATATTGATGAATTTTGTCCTGATATAATTATTCTTGATAATTTTTATAAGTTTCTTCCTGATAATTTTATTGAATTCTTAAACTTTAGGAATTCAAATATAAAAATTCTTACATTGTATCATTCTAATGATTTAACTAATTTAAATGTAAATTCGTTTGTTAATGATTTTTTAAAGCAGGATTCTTTCTTGACAAATATATGTAGCATTTTAAAGGATAATTCGTTGCAAATTTTGGAAAAATCATATAGTACAACAATAAAAGAGCTGAAACAAAAAAAGATTCTTTTGAAAAGAGAAGATATATTGAATTTAAAAACAAGAAAGATTGTAATGAGTTATCATGAGCGAACAAAAGTTGTAAAATTATTGGTTAGGATTTGTGAATCATTGTTGTTTAAATAATAATTCTTTAAATTTTAGCATTTTAAAATCATCATTTTGGATTTGTTTTATGTATGATGTCAGCTCTTTGTTCCTAAAATTTTCATTTTGGCTTAACTTAATAAAATCATTAAAATCTACGAGCATAAGTTGTATTTTTTCTCCATTAGTATCTATCACATTATTAATTTGTTTAGGATTTTTTGTTATATAAAGATAAAATGTTCTTATTACTTTTGATCCAAGAGAATTTTTTTTAAATAGTACTAAATTGTCTGCTTTATAACCTGTTTCTTCAAAAAACTCTCTTTTTGCTGCATCTTTTGGACTTTCGTTATCATCAACATTACCACCTGGCAAGGAAATCTTGTATTTTTTAAAATGTGGTTGTAATTCTTTTATAAGAATTATCTTATCGTTTACAGTTGCTAGAACTTGAACATTATCGTTTCTTTTGGCTATTTCAAAAATTTGAATACTACCGTCAAACATTTTTTGTTCCCATTGATATATTTTAAAAATTTTTCCTTCAAATACAAGTTTTGCATATTTGGGTAATTGTTCCATATGTATTATTAATTTAGCAATCTTTTTAAAATCTTTCTTTAAACACGTATTAGTCATACTGTGGATGTCAACCTTATCCGTTAAATAGCGAATGTTCTAGTAGGTAAGGATTTTAAATATGGGATTTTGAAACTAATCGAGAAACTAACTGCCTAAAATTGATTTGTAAATTGAAGCCAGTAGTCAAGATGGGGGAGTATAAATTTGAAACGAGCCTGTAAATAGCTCTCTAAAATTTATAGTAGTCATATTGAAACGCAGTCTTAGACGTATTCTTTAAAATGAAGAATGGACACATAAAAAAATGATTTTGAAAAATGAAGCTAAAGGTATAACTTTTAATAAAGGTTCTGCAAGAGTTTTAGAAAAAGCAGGTTATACTTTAGAAGGCATTCATAAAAAAGAATTGTGTAAACATGGTGTTCACTTAGATAATATGTGTTGGGCTATAGTTGGTAAAAGATAGTTTTTTAAATATTTGATCTTATAAATACATGATATCAGATACTATAAATATAGACAGAAATGAGTTAAGTAATTTAATCCGAGGAATTGTTAGGGAAGAACTAAATAAAATTGGAGAGATGTCTTTAGATGAACAAAAAGAATTAGAGTGTTTATATGGAGATTCTTTAGAGAAAGACGATTATAATAAAGAAGATTGTGTAAGACTTTAAAATGTATGATATTGATGCAAAAAAGAAAGTTAATATTTTTTTGAATCTCTTAAAAATTAAGAAGAAATCTATTCTAGGTTGAAAGAACTTAAAAAGTTTAAAACTAATGAAAAATTAAACATAGATATAGAGAGATATAAAGGCAGAAACAATAATCTATTTCGGTTAAGAATTGGTGAAGTTAGATTTATTTTTGAAGTTTTTGATAAAGAAAAAATCATATATGTTAAACTTGCAGATTATGGAGGAAAAGTGTACAAATAATTTCTTTTTTATTATTTCAAAATTTCTTTTTCTATCGGCTCGTTACTGTTTTGCAGGTTCCATTAAATTTTGTTAGCACCTTACAAAACTTCTCCAAATTTCTGATGTTAAAGCATCCGAATTCTTAACATCTGATGTTTAGCATCTACAGACTGAACAATGCGTTTTAAACAGTATGTTTTTAAATATTAAATAGTTCTTTAATCATTTAGGTAATGAAAAAATTAAAAGATGATGATGTTGGTTTGCAGAAAAAAAACATATTGAAAACTTCTAAAACACTTGATAATTGGCCAGTTATTGAAGGATATAATTTTGAAGAAAATTTTGATTTTGAAAAATTTATGAATTCTTATGTTAGAACAGGTTTTCAGGCTACAAATTTAGGAATTGCTATTGATGTAATTAAAGAAATGCGAAAAAATAATGCAAAAATATTTTTGGGTTTTACTTCTAATATGATATCTTGCGGATTAAGAGAGAGTATAAAATATCTTGTGAAAAATAATTTTGTTCATGTGTTATCAACGACAGGTGGAGGTATAGAAGAAGATATAATAAAATGTTTCAAACCATTTGTTTTGGGCGATTATAGAGCAAGAGGGGATGTTTTGTTAGATGAGGGTATCAATAGGACAGGAAATATCTTTTGTCCTAATGATAGGTATATTTATTTTGAACGTTTTATGAATCCATTTCTTCAAAGACTTTATGATATGCAAAAAAAAAGAGAAAAAATTATAGATATTGTTGAATTTGTTTATGAACTTGGACATGAATTGGAACTTAATAATGTTGAGAAGAGAGAGGAAAGTTATATTTTTTGGGCTTATAAAAACAAGATAAATATGTATTGTCCTGCATTGCTTGATGGAAGTATTGGAGATATGATATATTTTTTTAAAAAAAATAATCCTGATTTTAAGATAGATACAAGTGATTATATAGTAAGTGTTAATGATGAGGCGTTATATTGTGAAAAAATGGGAATGATCTGTCTTGGAGGAAGTGTTCCTAAACATCTTATTGCAAATGCTGGTTTATTTCGTGAAGGAATAGAGTATGCAGTATACATAAATACAGGACTTGAAATGGAAGGATCTAATGCTGGTGCAACTGTTGATGAAGCTGTTAGTTGGGGTAAAATAAGAAAGGATGCTAAAAGCGTTAAAGTTGAATGCGAAGCTACATTGGTTTTTCCACTCCTTGTTGCTATGTGTTTTAAGTTTTTTAACAACTAAATTATTATCAACAATATTGGTTCTAAATAGCAGATGTTTTTAAATTACTAAATATAGAAAAAGTTGTTATGGCTAAAAAAATGTTTTTTATGTTATCATTATTGTTGATTTTTTCTGCTTGTACAGGAACAATGGATATTGCTGATGTTAAATCTGATGACATGTTGGGTAACAATGTTACAGTTAAAGGAATAGTTTCTGATTTGGTTGTTATTGGTTCTTTTACTGGTTATAAGATAATTGATAGTAATGGTGATGAAATTATAGTTTTAGGTGGTAATACTCCTGAAAAAGGGAAAAATGCAAAAATTAAAGGTATGGTTAAAAAAGCACCAATTTTGGGATATTACATAGAAAAAGAATAAAAGTTTACATATTTTTATTATGAAAATTAAAATATATGAATAATTTTATAAATGATGATGTTTAAAAATATATCAGATGAGTTATTTAAGAAGTTCTCTTATCAGAAAGTATGAAACATCAAAGGATAGAAAGGCATTTTTTTATTCTCTTGGAATAAATGAGAAGGTTATAGTTCTTGAAGGAATTTCTGAAAAATCAAGAAAAGAGTTGTTAGATTTTATTAAAGAAGATGAACTTTTGTTACTGTTTTCTCATCTTGATCCAGATGAGATTACCGATATTTTGTATTATTTTGATGATAAGAAACAAGATAAACTTAAAGAAAAGTTGAACAAAAGATTGCAAGAAAAAGTAGATTTTCTTTTAAAATTTGCACCTGATAGTGCTGCTGGAATAATGAGTTTGAATTTTATAATTGTTAATGAGAATTATTCTAAAAAACAGATATTAGATAAGGTAGAAAAACATGTTTCATATTCAAAAAAAGAGCCTACAATATTGGTTGAAAACTCAACTGGAGGTTTTATGGGAGAATTACTTGTTTCTGAGTTATTTTTTGGTAAAAAAAAAGAATGTCTTAAACATTTAAAAAAGATACCTATAATAACTTATAATGAGGATACAGAAGAAATAATAAGGGTTTTTTCAACGAATAAAAATGAAAAAATTGTAGTTCTTGATTTAAATGGCGAAATACTTGGGATTATACATGCAAAAGATGTTTTTAAGGTAGCACAAAAAACATATACTGAAGATTTTTATTCTGTTGCAGGTCTTGATAAAGAAGAAGATATTGCTGATACGGTTTTTGAAAAGATTAAATTTCGTTTGGGTTGGTTATTTTTAAATTTTTTTTCTTTGTTAGTTGTTGCTTTTGTTGTTTCTCTTTTTGAAGGAACAATCTCAAAATTGGTAATGCTTGCATCTTTTATGCCTGTTGTTGCTGGAATGGGTGGAAATGCTGCAACACAGACAAATGTTATAGTAATAAGAGCATTATCTTTAGGAAAACTGCATTCAGATCTTTACAAAAAAGTTCTTATTAAAGAATTTTTGGCATCGTTGGTTAATGGATTGATTGTTGCTTTTATGGTTTTTCCATTAGCTTATTTTTTTGATTTATCATTGATGTTTGGTTTTGTTGCTGCTATGGCTGTAATAATAAATTTTATGGTGGCAGCTATTTTTGGAACTTTAATTCCACTAATACTTAAGATGTTTGGTTTTGATCCTGCTGTTGCATCAAGTGTTTTTATAACTACTTTTACTGATGTAATTGGTTTTTTCTCTTTGTTAGGACTGGCTACATTATTGCTCATATGAGCGTGTAAAAGTAAATTTTTAAATCTAAAGTTTTATAAATGTTTTATTATTCATTAATGCTATGGACGAAAATACAACCCTTGTACCTGTTGAGGATTATTTGACAGCAGGAGTACATATTGGAACAAAGTATCAGAATGGATTTAGTAAGAAATACATTCATAAAGCAAGGGCTGATGGTTTGAAAATTATTAATACTGCTGATGTTGATGAAAAGCTAAAGGTATTGATTAATTTTCTTTCAAAATACGAACCATCAGAATTTGTTGTTATGGGAAGGCGTGAAAATGCAAAAAGGCCTATTGGAATGTTTTCTAAATTGGTTGGATGTGATGTATTTACGGGAAGATATCTGCCAGGTAAGTTAACAAATGTGGAACTAGAGGATTTTAAAGAGTACAAAGTTGCAATAGTTTGTGATCCTTTAACAGACAAAAACATATTAAATGAGGCATTTGATAGAGGAGTTGTTACAGTTGGTTTTTGCGATACAAACAATAAGTATTCAAAACTTGATCTTGTAATTCCTATAAACAATAAAGGAAAAAAATCCTTAGGGTTGGCATTTTTTCTTTTGGCAAAACATTATCTTGCTAACAGAGGCATTTTACCAGAAAAAGATTTTAAATATACATTGGATGATTTTTCCGATGAATAAATAAAAACACTTTTATGTGTTTGAAACAAGTGTGGCTGTGGTGTAGTCTGGCTATCATCGGGCGTTTGGGACGCCTGGACCGCGGTTCAAATCCGCGCAGCCACGTTAAATTCTAATTGTTTGATTTTACTAATTGAGAAATATTTATATAAATTATATGTTTGCTTGTTTTTATGGATGATAATTTTTTTATGAAAATTGCAAATAATCAAGCTCTAAAAGGAATGATTAAGGGAGATGGAGGACCATTTGGTGCAGTTATTGTTAATTCTAATACTGGAAAGGTAATTGCTAAATCACATAATAAGGTTTTATCAAGTAACGATCCTACAAATCATGCAGAAATGGTTGCAATAAGGCTTGCTTGTAAAAAATTGGGAAGGTTTGATTTATCAGACTGTGTCATTTATTCATCTTGTGAACCATGTCCTATGTGTTTTTCTGCAATTCACTGGGCAAAAATTTCAAAACTTTATTATGGTTGTACAAGAAATGATGCATCAAATATAGGTTTTGATGATAAATTTATATATGATGTGATAAAAGGGAGTGCTAAAGATAACCTTAAATCTTTAAATTTAGGCAGAGAAGATGCTTTGAAAGTTTTTGAAGAATTTAAAAAAAAGGATGATAAAAAAATGTATTAGACATTATTTATTAGAACTTCCTAATTTTCCGCCTTGTCTTTCTGTTTCAAGATTTAAATCACTAATTGATTCTACTTCATCTATTTCTATGTGTGGAGAATATATAAGACCACCTTGTGCTATTGCTTTTTTTTGGGGATAAAGGGTTATATCTTGATCATTTATACCATTTATTTCTTCTTTAAAATTCTGTTTTATTTCTTCAATGTTTTCATCGCTTATTATTATTAATTTATTGCTTGTATTATTTATTGCAATAAAACATTCTCCACGGTATCCACTATCTATTACTCCGCATCTTAAGGCTATACCTTTAGATCCTGTAGATCCTCTCTCAAAAACTCTAAATGTCCAATCAATGGGGAATTCTATTGCAAGACCTATTGATATTAATTTTATATCTCCTGGTTTTAAAAACAATGCTTTTTCATCATAACATCCGTATAAGTCAAAAAATCCATCTTCTACTCGTTTGGTTGGAATTATTGCATTTTCTTTTAACTTTGTAACTTTAAGATAAGGTTTTTCCATAATTATTTTAATTTATTCTTATTTATTAATGTTTTTGATTTTTAATAATAATGAAGGATTAGTATTTTTTATGAATTATCTATTGATTAAATTTTTAAAATAAAGAAACTTGTGTTTATTATGTCTAGTAAGTATAACATAAGTGAAGTATATGATTATGAAATTTTGAAAATAATTGAACTTGTAAATAAAAAGAAATATAGTATGGTTCTTTTACAGTTTCCTGATGGACTTAAAAATAATGCTGGTAGAATTGTTGATTTTTTAAGGGAAGAAACTAAGGCAGAATATTTTATATATTTTGGAACATGTTATGGAGCATGTGATTTACCGATGCATTTGTCAAGTTTAGGTTTTGATTTATGTATTCAGTTTGGACATAGTGAGTTTGTTAAAAATAGTGAAATTATTTGGTAAAAATGGATATGAAATTTGTTAAGGTTAAATATGTAGGAAAAAAAAATACTGAAAATAATGAAAAAATAAAAGATTACATAGAAGGTACAGGAATCAAGGATAATGCAACTATTGCTATTTTCTCATCTGTACAGTTTTTGGATGTTTTACATGAAGTTTCTGATTATTTGTCTTCATATTATAATATTGTAATCTTTAAGCCTAAAAGAGCTTTTTTTAAAGGTCAAATTTTAGGATGTGATTCTTATTATGGTTCCCTTGAAATTAAAAAAAAAATAGATATGTTTTTGTATATAGGGGATGGATATTTTCACCCTTTAGCTTTATTATATGCTCAGGAAAATCTTGATTTAAAAGTGCCAGTTGTAATTTACAACATTATTGATCAAAGATTTGAAGTTATTGATGATAAGGTTATAGAACAAAATTTAAAGAAAAGGAAAGCAAATCTTGCAAAATTTTATTTTTCTTCTAACATAGGGGTGTTTATATCTTCTAAATGGGGTCAGGAGAAAATGTTAAGTTTGTCAAAAATAAAAGATACTTTTAAAGATAAAAAAATATATTTTTTTGTGGCCGATAATTTCTCATCGCAAGAGATGGATAATTTTGCTTTTATAGATTGTTTTGTAAATACTGCTTGTCCAAGAATAGGCCAAGATGATGTTGTTAATTTTACAAAACCGATTGTTAACTTAAATGATATAGTGAAAGATTGAAAATCTTATTTATTTTTTCATGAATTTCTTAAAGTTTTTCATGCCACTTTTTTTCATCATTTTCATCATTTCTGATGGATTCATGTCTTCTACATCAGACATGGAAGATGGGTCTTTAAACATTGTCATCATTTTTTTTGTTTGCTTATAATGTTTTAATAGATCTCTTATATGACTTATATCTGTTCCTGAACCCTGAGCTATTCTTTTTATTCTTGATAAATCTATATCTTTAGGATTTCTTTTTTCATATTTTGTCATTGAATCCATTATATATTTCCATTTTTGCATTTTGTCTTGTTGCACTTGCATTTGACTTTTATCTATTTTTAAACTGCTAAGTCCAGGTATCATATTAATTATTTTGGACATCGAACCCATTTTATTCATTGCTTTTAACTGTTCATAAAGATCATCTAAATCAAATTCTCCTTGCATTAATCGTTCTTGCAGATTTCTTGCTTGTTCTTCATCTATTGCAAGTTGTGCTTTTTCCAAAAGACTTTCAAGATCACCCATTCCTAAGAGTTGTGAAACAAATCTTTTTGAATTAAATTTTTCAAGATTATCTATTTTTTCACCAGTTCCAATGAATCTTACAGGTGCATTAACGCATGCACATGCACTAAGTGCTCCACCACCTTTACCAGTACCATCCATCTTGGTAATTATAACACCTGTTATGTTTAGCCTTTCTTTGAATGATTCTGCTTGTTTTTGAGCTGTTTGACCTACATCAGCTCCCATTACAAGAAAAGTTTGTGTTGGCTTTATAAGATTGTTTAATTCGCTTATTTCTGTGACAAGTTCTTGATTTAATGAATCTCTTCCTGCACTATCAATTATTACTACTTCATAATCTTTTAGAGAGTTTTTAGAGTTTGAATAAATTGTTTGTGCAGATTTTATTGAAGGATCTCCAAAAACATCAATGTTTAGTATTTTTGAGTATTGTTTTAGTTGTTCATATGCTGCTGGTCTATATGTATCTGTTGAGAGTAATGCTACTTTTTTACTTCTGTTTTTGAAATAATTTGCAAGCTTTCCAGCTGTTGTTGTTTTACCTTGTCCATAAAGACCAACAAGAAGTATTATATTTTGTTTTGATTCATCTAATTTAAATTCATCTTTTGAACCTAAGAATTTTGTAAGTTCTTCATATATTATTGTTATAAGATGCTCTTTTTTGCTAAGATTTTCATTCCTTTCAGTTATTGCCCTGTCTCGTATTTGCTTTGTTATATCAAGCACAAGTTTTACATTAACATCAGCAGATAGAAGAGATTTTTGAATTTCTTTAATAATTTCTTCTACAAGATTCCTATCAACGGTTAATGAATTTTTAATCTTAGATAATGTATCTTTTAAAGCATCACCTAGTTTTTCTAATACCATACAATGTTTAGCTTTGTTATTTTTATAAACTTTTTTAAAGTTTTAAATATTTAATTTTTAATGTATGAAGAATTTAAGCAGGTTATTTTGGTAAGAGATGATTTAAAGATGTCAAAAGGGAAAATTGCAGCACAAGTTGCACATGCATGTGTTGAAGCTGTGTTAAGGAGTGATAAAGTGCTAGTTTCTAAGTGGAGAAGTTCTGGAATGAAAAAAATTGTTTTAAAAATAACATCCAAAGAAGATTTGTATAAATATATGCAATTTGCAAAGGATAGTGGTTTACAGACTGCTCTTATAACTGATGCAGGGAAAACAGAAATAGCTCCTATGACTCCTACATGTGTTGCAATAGGTCCTGATCTTGAAAAAAAGATAGATGTTATAACAAAAGATTTAAAATCATTGTAGCGAAGTTTTTATAAAAGGAAAAGTATTTACATTATTATTTTGGAAGGGTAGCCAAGTGGCTAAGGCAACAGGCTGCAACCCTGTGATCGTGGGTTCAAATCCCGCCTCTTCCTTTGTGTTCTTTGAGTAGTAATAAACTGATTTATTAAGATTTTGTTTATGTTTTATATGGAAGAGGAATATACTCTTATTTCAAAACTTGAATTATCTAATCTTAAGACAGAAGTTGCGAATCTTAAAGAAGAGTTAAAATCAAAAGGTTCAAGTGTTGCAAATGATTTAGATTTTAATTTTGATGTGGAAGGACTTGCTAAGAAAATTTCAGAAAATATTAAGGATAATCTTAAGAATGATAGAGAATATCTTATAAAAGAGTTGGATGTAATAAAAAATTTGAATAAAAATACTCTTGACAATATTTTATCACGAAATAATTCATTAGATAATCAATTAGATAGTATGGTTTCTACATTGTCAGAATTAATTGAGAACCTTTGTTCAATACTTGACTTATTGTCTAAAGATAGGGTGGATGCTGAAACTGTTAAAAAAATGTTTGATGATTTTGCAAATGAAGATAGATATGTTTTGGAAAAATTGGAAGATATAAATCTTTTTATGCAAAATTTAAGAGTTCTTTTAAGTTATGTGAAACATGATGACTTAAGAATTGAGAGGAGTTGAAAATGACTATTGCAGAACTTGTTTATAAAGATACAAAAAAACAAGGTGTTACTATTTATGGTGGAGGTAAGGTTGATAAATATAGTGCAACAATGGATGTTAAGGCATTTCTTAAAGAATTGCATGATGTTTTAGATGTATTGAGTTTTAAAGATATATTAGAACCTAAAAACTATGCTTTAAAAGGAACTTTTGTTAATGCTGGGGATTATAAGAATAGAACGTATGATATGTATGAAAAGAAATATGTATTTGTTGATAAGGGGACTGGTGTTTGTGAACTTGAAGTTGCATGGGAATGTCAAAGGGGTACAAATTATGCAGGATCTACAATAATATTCAAATTAGATTTATCTGTTCGTAACATGAAAGATGTTGAAATTGTTGTTGGTAATCAAAAAAAAAAGATGCAGAATGGTTCTTGGGAATTTAGAAATAGTTTTATATACAAAAACCCTATAAATGATACAATTTCAAAGATCCCTATAATAGGGAAATCAGAAAAACTAAAGGCAATAGTTTTTGCTTTGTTTTATGAAGCAGAAATAGAAAATGATATAATAGGCTTTTGTTTGGCTAAGATTAAACCAAAAGTATATAGTGTTATTGAAAAACATTGTTCAATGTATGGATAAGGTTTAAAAAGTAAAAAACATTCCCAATTATATAATTACTCTTTTAATGTAGGGTATTTAGCTTTTTTAGTACCTCCGATAGTGTAGTCCGGCCAATCATTCTGCCCTCTCGAGGCAAAGACGCGGGTTCAAATCCCGCTCGGAGGGTTGTTATTTCTATGTTAAAGGCGATTTGAATTATAATTAAAATTGATTTTATTCCATTGAATACCCCACCTTTTAAGGTGGGGATGCAATCCCAAAAGATTTAAACAAATAAATCTTTAGTTTTTCATGTCTATATTTCAAACAAATCATAAAGTATATGAATTAAAATATTATTTTGTTTTGATAATCAAATATCGTAAGTTTCTATTTGAGAATGATTTAGAAAAATATTTGACAAATATTTTTCAAGGTATTTGTTACAAATATGATTTTGTAATTGAAACTATTGGTTTTGATAAAAATCATGTTCATTTGATGATTCAAACTTTGCCAGATAAATCTCCTTCAAAAGTTTTTCAACTTTTGAAAGGCATATCTTCAAGATATGTTTTCAAAAAATTTCCTCAATTAAAAAAATATTTATGGGGAGGAAATTTTTGGTCTGCTGGTGGTTATGTAGGCTCAGTAGGCGAAGGTAAAAATGCCGATATCATAAGAAATTATATTAAGAGACAAGGTCAATCTGGTTCAGATTTGAAACTAATTGATTTTTTCTAATTAAATGCCCCGTCATTCATGGCGGGGATTTTTACATTAATTTGATTATTGATGGTTGTTACTTATTAATTAATCAATATATAAATAAAATTGTAAAAAAATAAAAACTCATGGGAAAAATTGTTGCAATCGGTGGAGGTGAAATTGGAAGACCTGGTTTTGAAATTGAAACTCTAGAAATAGATAAAGAAATTATAAAGTTATCGAACAAGATAAATCCTAAACTTTTATTTATTCCTACAGCATCAAGTGATCATGAAGGCTATATCGAAGTAGTTAAAAACTATTTTGGGAAAAGATTAGGTTGCATAATCGATGTGTTATATTTGTTAAACAATGAATTAAATTTTGATGAAATTAGAAATAAAATCATGAATACAGATATAATTTATGTTGGTGGGGGAAATACTCAAAAATTACTTGAAGTTTGGAAAGAAAAAAAAATAGATAAATTGTTAAAAGAAGCATTTGATAAAGATATTATCATGTCAGGAATAAGTGCTGGTGCTATTTGTTGGTTTTCTGCTGGATGTAGTGATTATGTAGAATATAAATTTGATTCTGTGGAAAAAAAATTTACTACATTAAATGCATTAGGGATTATTCAAGGTATTTTATGCCCTCATTTTGATGTAGAAAAATCAAGAGAAAATATTGTACAAAAGATTGTTAGAGAAGAAGCTGAACTAGTAATAGCCTTAGATAACTGTGTTGCAATTGAAATAGTAGGAAATAAATATAGAATAATTAGATCCAAACAAGATGCAAATGCCTATAAAATATTTTACAAGGATGGAATAAAAAAAGAATGTATTAATGAAACAGAATTTAAAGACATTAATGAACTACTAAAAATTAAATAAAATCAATTTAATAAAATTCTCTTTGTTGTATAAATATTTTTGTTAATATTATTTATTAGCTTTTTAAAAATTCAGCAAATGTATGTAATTTTTAAATATTTTTCTTATAAGTAAAATATTTAAAAATTGTAAATGTATATTAATTAAATGGTCAGAAAATTAGATTTTGAAAAAGAAAACATGGATTTTAAGTACAGAAGAAATGTTTTAGAAGCAATATTGGTTTCTTCTTTGAATGCTGATGGTATAAGTATTCCAACAATTGAGGAATTTGTATTGGGTGAACTTATCAATGGGACTATGGAATATATGGGTTTAGAACCTTTAAGAGTTGATTATAGGGAATATATGTTGTATAGAAATGTTTTTGAAATGGAAATTAGTAAAGCTTTTAAGGAACAAATTAATGCTAGTTCACAAACGATGATAGATCCAAACATTAAGAGTGCATTAATTAAACTTTCTGATTGTGTATTTGAAACCAATGGACCATTATATGGAGCATCTTTAAGTACAGAATTATATACACATTTTAAAGGGTTTGCTGGTATTGGTGGTATTTGTAATGTAATGATGAAATCAAAATTTGAATTATCCATTGATTATGTTGAAAAAATTAAAAAGGACTTTATGGATAGAATGTCGGATTTGGAAAGAGAAAATGTTTTTGGAATTGGAAAAGCAATGAGAAAATACATCAATAAAGATTTAGAACTTATCAAAAAGGTTTGTTATTGGTAAATTTTAACAACGCTATTTTCTTAAGAAACTTGTGAATAACAAGGTTTTTTAAAATTTTGATTAAAAAATTGTAATTATTCTTTTTTGTTGTTTTTTATGTCTTCTTTTATTGTTTTTAATTGAGAGCTGTCTAAACTTTCTTCTTGTTCTTCTTCATCTATAAACAACCAGTTTAGAACATTTTTTAATCTATTTCCTTTCTTTTTTGAAGTTTTTGTTTCTTTTGCTTCTGTTTGTGAAAAGTTTTGAGCTTTTATATGTATGTCTTCTTCTTCTTGTATCTGGATTTTGTTCTTTTTGGTTTCTTTTTTTATAGGTTCTTTGATGCTTTCTTGTATTGGTTTAACATAATCTATCTCTCTTTTTTCAATTTGTCTTATGTTTTTTTTCATATCTATTAATTCTGCAAAAAATTTGTCATATAATTTTGCAATTTCAGTTGTAAAATCAAGTTTTAAAGAACTGATCTCAAAACTTATTTTTTCACTTAGCATTTCACTTATTTCAGAAATTTTAGGATCTATACTTTTATAGCTGTCTTCAAGTCTTTGCATAATGTCTGAATGTGTACTGCTTAAGTCTAAACTATGTGAGGACTTGTCATCAACTTCTTTTAAAAAGAGATTTATATTGTTTAGTTCGGTTTCAATGTTACTTATAAAATTGTCAAACTTTTTTGATTCTACAAAGTTATATGTTTTGTTGTTTGAGATTTTTAGGTCTTCAATCTGATTTTTTATAGATAGAATGTCTCTTTTTACCTTGGCAAATGCTATTTTTAAATTTCTCTCATCCATTTTTATTTTATATAATAAAAGGTTATATGTTTTCTATTTTATAAAACTTTTCATAAATCATTACTTCTAAGTGAAAAATTATAGTTTTTTATCTATTATTTCTTTAAAAATCTGATTATAAATCTTGTTGCAATGAGATATTGTTTGATGATGTCTTGATGTTTTTGTTGGATAAAAATTGAATTTACCTTGATTGTAATAGTTTTCTACCATACATGTTCCGCAAAATGGCTTATATACGCATCTGTCACAAATCACATTGTTTTCAAGTATTGAGTTAAGTATTGCTTTTGATGTTTCCTTTTTTTTGAATATTTCCTGCCATTTATCGGAAAAAACATTTCCTATGCAAAATTCATTTCTGCCCATTGCCTCATTGCATGTATATATATTTCCATTTGTATAGTATACGATTTGACCTGTTGCAGCTCCGCATGGGCTTTCCCAGTCGGTGTTAAATGTTGGTTTTTTATATATTATTTTGAACATAAAAAATTGTCTTAGAGTTTCAATTAGATTTGCATTATTTTTATTAAGCTTATCTATGTATTCTATACAATTATTGTAAAATGCAAGAAAATCATCATAAGAATATGATATGTCTGATTTGTCAAATGCTCTTCCTATAGGGGTTAAATTTCTTATGGAAATTATTTTGATGTTTAATTTTAGATATTCATCTATTATTTCTTTGTAGTATGGTAATGAATATGAGGTAATTGTCATAAGTGCATTAACATTTCTATTTATTTTTTTTGTTTTGTATATTTCATTTATTTTTTTTATCCAGAAGACTACTGTTTCGTATGTACCTATTTGTTGATTTTCTTTGCCTCTTATAAATCTATTTTTATCATGTATTTCTTTAGGACCATCAAGAGATGTGCATAATGCAACATCATTATCTATAAGCCAGTTAGCTTTTTCTTCTGTAAATAATGTAAAATTTGTGACTATTGTTATTTTAAGATCTTTTTTTAGGTTTTTGTTTAATTCTTTTGCATATTCTGTTATAAATTTTACAATTTCAAAATTCATCATTGCATCTCCTCCCTGAAACTCAATTGTAATGTAATTTGAGGGTGAGTTCATTATGAATTCTGTAACCTTTTTTGCTGTATTTTGGTTCATATCTTCTTTTATTGTTTCTTTGTTTGAGTCAATTGATTCTGCAAAACAATATATGCAATTTATGTTGCATCGGTGTGTTGGTATTACTATGTGCAGACTTGTTCCGTTATCAATAAAAGCATATCTTTTTTTGATTGATTCAACAACGTTGTTAAAATTTGAGCTGTTTATTATTATACCTTTCTTTAGTAAAAGATTATATAATTCTTCGTTTAGTATTTTTCCTTTTTTTAATTGTAAAAAAGCATCATTATTTAAAAATATGAAATCGCCATTGTCAATTGTTAGAAGATAGTGGTTGTATTCTTGGCTGAACTTTTGATGTCTGTAAAAATTGCAGATGTAATCAATACCTTCTCTTTTTAAAAAATCATGATTCATAAAAAGATTACATGAACTATATTTAAAAAGTTTGGTTTTTGTATGTGCATCTTTGTGTTTGTTTTGATATTAATAGCTTTTTTATTGATTAGTTATCATAAGTTTTATTAAAAAAATAAATTTATTCTTAGTATGAATACTAAATTTGAAATAAATCAGGATAATATAGTTATTTATATAAATAAGAACATATATCCAAAAGAAGTTTTAATTCAGACAAGTTATGTTAAGCTTGATAAGTATTATTTTTTTATAGATGAAAACCAAACACATTACATAATGTTTGTTAAAGAAAAAGAAGAAATAACACAGGATAAGGAAAAGATAGTTTATGAGATTTTTGATGAGCTTATAGAATCACAGAGTTATCTTAATCAGCTTGAAAGAACGAATAAAACAAGAGAATTGATATTGGAAAAAGCATTGTTGGGTCAGACATTAGATGATGAAACAATAGATGCTTTAAGAAAAAATAATGATGAATAAAACTTGTTTTTATCTATGTGTAAAATAAAATACAAATTTATTGTTTTGTTTGGAATCAAGCCTTGCAAAACCAAATCTTTCAAATTGCACGGTAGAATCTTCTTTAATGTTTTTTAAGTCTTCTGCTATTGCCTTAATCTTTTGGTTGTTGTTTAGTATTATTTCTATTTCGCAATTTTTTTCGGTTGGTACAAAATGGATTATATTTTCAATTTTTAAGTTTTTATCATATTCTTTTGATAAAAAAGAGAGATCTATTGTGTCTTTGTTTATGTTTTTTACATTAAAATTTCCAAAATGCATAAGTCTTATGTTTTGTCCTTGCTTTATGTTGTTAAAATCGATACTGCTTATATAATATTTTTTTGACAGTTCAAATTTTCTAAATCCCTTATCTTTAAAATCTGGATGTTTTGGAAGTAAAATTTCTTTTACAGGGTATTCACCTATATTTTCTATGTTAACTAACTTAGGATTGATTACACAAAAATATCTGTTTGATTCTTTTTCAAGTATTTGTTTATTGAAAAAATCAAGTTGTTTAAAGTATTCTTTCTCACTTATTTTGGAATCTCTTTTTGATATTCCATGTGCAATTATCATTTTTCTTATTGCAAGAGCTTTGTATCCTTTTTTTTTAAGTGAGAGAACAGTTGGAATTCTTGGATCATCCCATCCTTGATATTCGTTATTTTTTATTTTTTCAGTAAGTTTAGTCTTTGATAATTCAATGTCTGTAAATTTTATTCTTCCTATGTGGAAAAATTCTGCTTTTCTTAGATTTAATGCAGATTTTATCATGTTTTGCCTTATTCCATTTATTTCATGATCTTTGCCTCTTATTATGTATGTAATTCCCATAAGTGCATCATCTACTGAGACACAAAGATTATACATTGGCCATAACTTATATTTGTCTTTTGTTCTTACATGCGGTTTTGATACCATTCTTGCAAGTGGAAAATCTCTTAGTGCTGGATTTTTATCATCAAGGTTTCCCTTAAATCTTATTGCAGCATCGCCATCTTTGTATTTACCATTAAAAAAATTTTCATATTTTTGTATTTGAACATTAGGTTCATCATTTCTGTGAGGACATGGTTTACTTGAATCGTTAAGATTTTTAAAATATTCAGCTTCGCACTCACAAACATATGCATAGCCTGTTTCTATCAATTGTCTTAGATATTTATAATATATGTCAATCCTGTCTGATTGGTAGAAGAGCTCATCTATTCCATCATCTGTTAACCATTTTATGTCGTCAATTATTTGATTGTAATTTGATAATTCTATGTTTTCAGGATTTGTATCTTCAAGCCTTAATATGAATTTTCCATCGTATTGTTTTGCATATTCATAATTGTATACTACATTGTATATGTGACCAAAATGAAGATGACCGCTTGGTGCTGGTGCAAATCTTGTTATCATTTTAGCAGGAAGATTTGGCAATGGGGGTAAAGAATTGTTTTCAATTTTTTCTTTGCTTTTTTCTGTTTTTACAAAAAATTGAGGATTTATTTCTAGGATCTTTTTTTCTATATCCTTTAGACTCATCTGATTTACTTGATTTAGTATGATATCTATTTTATTTTTAAAAAATTCCATATCTTCTTTCATTTCTGGAAACTTTAATATAGCCTTTCCCATTAAGGTTTTAAACTGTGTTTTTCCTCCAAATTTGTGTGCGTTTTCAAGTGCAGTTATAAAAATGAAGTCTTCAAATTCTTTTTCTATTATCATATTTTTTCTTTTATTTCTAGATTTATAAATGTTATCTTAAAGCGATAAATAGTGCTCAAATATTTTTTCTTATTGATTTTTATTCTAAAACTTTATAAAATCTGTTTTATTATATTTTTCTATGGATGATAAAGAGTATTTAGAATTGCTTGATAATGCATATCAACAATTGCCAGACGTTTTATATAAAAAAGGGAGATTTGAGATTCCAAAAGTTAGTGGTAAACTTATAAAATCAAGGACGGTTATTACAAATTTTAAAGAAATTTCACAGAATTTTGCAAGAGATAAGAATCATCTTCTTAAGTATTTTTTAAGAGAAGCTGGAGTTAGAGGGGAAATTGATCCAAAAGAAAACTTGATTTTGCATTCAAGATTTCAACCTGCAATATTAAACAAGATAATAGAAAATTATTTTACAGCATATGTTGAATGTCCAAATTGTAGAAGTCCTGATACAGAACTTGTAAATAACGAACTTAAGTGTAAGGCTTGTGGGTATGTTGAAAAACTAAAAGTGTTATAATACTTTTTTTTTAAGATGGAAATGGAAAATATAATAACAAAAGAAAAACTTGATAAATATTTTGATGTGACAAAAAGAGCAATAGACAAAATTAATGAGATAATTCCTAAAAAAACACATTTGGATAGAATTTCAGAAGATTTTTTGAGTATGGCTAAAACTTATTATGATGATGCTATGCACTTTAGAGATTGTGGAAATTGGGTTAATGCTTTTGCTGCTTTAAATTATGCACATGGTTGGCTTGATAGTGGTGCTAGATTGGGGTTATGGGATGTAATGCATGATAATGTTCTTTTTACCGTTGATTAGATATAGAGAATTTTAAAAAAACCACAAAATTCTTAGAAGAGTGTTATAAAAAAACCCTTATAAGTCCTAATTGAACAAGTTTAAAGGAATGATCAAAAATCGCAGTAAAAAAATTTGAGTGATAAATACCCCATCACTTATTCATAGGAATAATTCAAATTTTGCGATTTTTGTTTTATAGGTTTTTTACAACCCTCATAAAAAGCTTAAATTATTATTTGAGTTTTTGTGTTATTATTTTAATCATATTTTGATCATCTAGTGGAGTTTTTTGTGTTAGTTTTTTATTTATCAGCATTTTATTTATGTATTCTCTTCTTTTGCTATATTCTTTTTCAATAAGGCTTTCATTATTATAGTATAGTACATCAAATATTTTAAGGGCTATATTAATTTCTTTAACTTCTTCTATATTTTTTGTTAAGATTCGCTTTGATAGTATATTAAATGGAAGATATGTATTGTTCTTGTAATCATATCCAATACATTCACAATCGATTACAAATGAATCATTTTTAAAATTTTTTTCTATAAAATTGGTTATTTCTGTAAACTGATTGGATATTTCATCAAGATTTCTTGTAAATATGTATGTTTTATTTTCATTTCGATGAATTTGTAATCTTAATCCATCGTATTTGTAATCTATAAGAAACATATTGCTTTGTGATATGTCAAAACCTTCTTTAATATTATTTACTCTTATTCCTAACATGGATTTTATGGGATATCCTGGTATTATTTGCTGATTGAATATATTTAGGATATCAGTATCAAGTTCTGTACATAATTTTTGAAAAGAATTGATTATATTGTATTTTTTTTCAAGATTATCCAAAAAGAAATTGTACATTTCTCTTGGTTTATCAGAATTTATGCAGATGCTTTTTAGGTTTTTTTCTGATTTTATTAATTTAGATATTTCCTTTTGGATTGTGTTATCATCATATATGATATCAACAATTTTGCATTCTTTAAAAGAATTATATGCCTTTTGTTGTTCTTGTTCTTCTTGTTTTATTTCAGACTTACAATTTTTGCATTCTTTGCTATTAATGTTTATGTATCCACAAGAGTTGCATGCAAGGTTTATGTTTAATATATTTGGGAAATAAACATTTGCTATTGCCTCTTTTAATATTCCTTCATTTACTCCTATTCTTAAATCATTGATTAAAAGTCTTGCAATGTATTTTTTTTCTTTTGTGGTTTTTGCTGTTAAAAATAGCTTTGATAGGGATTCTATTTTTTTTTTGTTTGATTGACTGCCTTTTGTCTGCGATATGTTTTTTAGCGTTTCTATTATTTCTTTAAGAGATAGTTCTTGTGAATTTAACATGCTCTGGTTTTGTGATTTTAATGTTTTTTCACATAAAACTCCTATATCTCCTGTATCGTTAAATATTTTTTCTATTTTTTCTGTGCTAAGGTTGGTAATTGATTTTATTACTGCAAATATTGTTTTGATTGATATAGATATTTGTTTTTTGTTAAGTTCTTTAAAATGATTTCCTGAAATGATATCAAAAAGTATTATTGATTCATTTTTGTATTCTAAAAAAAAATCCCTTAAAATTAATGTTTTTTCTATTTTTTTTGATGTTTTTTCTATGTTTTCAAAAAAGGTGGCTATTGTTTCAAATTTCATTAATAATACTAAATTTTTTTGTTTTATAAATATTTTTAATCATTTTTTAAATTATCTATTATTATGTTTTGAAATGATTCTTTTTGCCATATGTTGTTATGTTCTGCATTTTTTATGATTATATAGTTTTTGTTAGCATGTTTAATGTTTTTAAAAAGATCTTCTGAAAATTTTTTAGGTATTACTATATCATTTTCTGCATGAATTATTAATAATGAAGAGTTATATTCTTTTAACCATTTTATATTGTCATATTTTTCTGTTAAAAAAAAGCGTGTAGGATATATTGGAAACTTTGATTGTGCAACATCTTCTAGTCGTGAAAAAGGATTAATTAGTACAAGATTGTCAACATTTCCTAAAAAAGCATGATAACTTGCCATTGCTGATCCTATGCTTTCTGCATAAATTGTTACATTTTTATACTCATTTTGAACTATGTAATGATTTATGTTTTGTACATCATTAAGTATCAAATCTATTGATGGTTTTTGTGAATCATTAGAGTAACCAGCATATTCAACAAATATTAATGAATAATTTGATTTTTCAAATATGAATTTTAAGTTACTTCTATCACATGCTGAACCTGCATTTCCATGATAATATATAATGACATTTTCATTATTTTTTTGTTTTAAATAAAATCTTGTATTGTTAAAGTATATTTTTTCGTAATCAAAAAATCCATTGCAATTATCAAAATTTTCAGAATTAGGGTAATAAATAAAAGATTTTTGAGCAAAAAAGAGAAACAATCCAAATAATACATAAAAAGAGGTGATAATTAGTATGTAGTTTATAATCTTTTTTTTTTGCATAATATTTTACAAAAACAATTATTTATAAAATATTCTTATTTTTCCATTGCTTTTTTTCTTAAGTCTTGTGACATTTTTTCAATTGCATATCTTAAGGCAGTTCTTGGCATTATTTGTTTGTTTTTCATGACATATTCAAAAACTTCTTTTTGATGTGCAATACTTGCTGATTTTAGTAACCATCCGTATCCTTTTTGTACAAGATCATCTTGATCTTTTATTAAAATATCTGTAATGCTGAATATGTCTTGCAGAAATTTGCCTTTTTTTGCAGGTATTATAAGAGTTACACATGATGCTCTTTTAACCCATCTATTATCAGATTTTGCCCATTTTTTAAGTTGTTCTATATATTTGGGGAAATACTCTATAAACGTTCCAATTGTATGATTACATAATGTATCACATGTTGCCCAATTGTTTACATATTTTTTTACCCAATTTTCAAAAATAAAAAAATCATTTTCGTCATATTCTTTGTGTAAATTATAGGACCAGTTACATGCTATAAATGATTCTTCTAACATTTGCGACAAAAAAAGTTCTTCACAAAGATTAAAAATTTCTTTTTTTGTTAATGATTTTATTTGGTTATAATGTTTTTTTGAAATAATGCTTACAGTTGATGCTTTTATTCCATAAGGGTTTACCTTTTCCTTAAAAAAACTTTGTGATGTATTTTTGGTTTTTTCATCAATGTTTTGTTTTAATTCTTCTCTAAGTTTTAATAGTATTTGATTCATGTTATTACATCTAAACATTAATTTTTAATTTATAAGTTTTGTTTAAATCTAAATGATTCAATGTGTATATTTTAACAAAGTTTATAAATTTTGGATGCAATCAGTTAGTATGGTCTTTGATAATTTGAAAAAACATTTTTTGAAAAGTGATGAAAAGTATGAGATATTGCTTTACAAATATTCTCAGGTTAAATTGGAAAATAAAAAACTAAAAGAAGGTTTTAACAGGGAAATTAATTCATGTAAAGATGCTAGCCAAAAGAAAATAGTGCTTGAGCTTATAGAGATTTATAAAAATATTGAAACAGTTAAAGAAGACAGTTTTAAGGTTAAATCAATTGATCCTAATGTGCAAAGAATGTTTGTTGATTTGAATACGCTAGAAAAAAATATGAAAGATCTTTTATTATTTTATAACATAGAGGAAATTGAAGCAAAAGAGAGATTTTATGATCCTGATGTTCATGAAGTTGCATCATATGAGGATGCAAGGGGGATGCAGAAAGGAATCATAATTAAGACTGCCAAAAAAGGTTTTAAACATAAAAATGTGATATTGAGTAAGCCTAAAGTGGTTGTTACAAAATAAATTTATTATTTGGTGTTTCTTTTTTATGAAAATTATTTTTATAGGTCCAAGTGGAGTTGGGAAGACGTCTATTGCTCAAAAAATAGGTTTTATTTGTGCTTATGATGTTTTTGATATGGATTTGGAAGTCTCAAAAATATATTTTGAAGTTAAAACTGATGTAAACAAAAGAAGGTTATTAGAATTAAAGCTTTTAAAAAAAATAAGTTCTGAACATAAAAATTGTATAGTTGCAAGTAGTGCAGGATTGCTTGATAATCTTTTAAATTGTAATATAGATATTTTTTTAAGTGTTTTAAAAGGATTTGATGAAAAAATATTTTTATTTCCATCAATTGAAATAAAAAAGACAATTGAAATTTTTAAAATTAATTTAGGTGTTGATTTGTCAGATGATATGTTGTTTAAGAAAAATTTTACAAAGATGATTGATCTGTATTTAAAATTTTCAACTATAAATCATTTTTATGAGTATGATAATGTTGAAAATACTGCTCAAAAAATAGTAAATATTTTAAAGATAATCTAGAGTTTCAACAACATTTTGTATTTCAACAGAACTTGATGTTGATCCTATAAGAATACCATTGCTATTGCCTATAAGACCTGCGGATATGTAATTACTTCCTTTGTTTATGGTTCCTACCAATGCAATTTTGTTTATTATTGATTTTACTTCTTCCTGTTTGTATTCTTGAGATATACAGTATTTACCTTTTAAGTAGCGGATTGTTGCACCTATTGCATCAAACAGTTGATTATTTATTCTTATTATTTTTAGTTTTGTTTTTTTGGATAATTCTTGGTCAAACTTTTTTTCATATTGATTGGTTATTAATATTTCTTCATCTGATACGACCATGTTATTTCCGTATGTGTTTTTATTGTTTAATATCTGAATTAATTTTATATCATGTTTTTTACAGATTTTTTCTAGTTCATTTAGTTCATTTTCAAACATTTCTGGAACTATTATCATGTCATTATTACCTGCAATAAAGATTCCTATAAGATCTGTATTAAGTACTGATATTTCATAAACAGGGACATTTAAGATGGATTCTATTGCACTGGTTTTTGTCTTGTCAATTTGTTTTCCTATAAGGCATAGTCTATCATTTGCAAACATAAAATTGCCTATATTTGGATTGCCGTTAAATTCTAAAAGGCTTATTTTGTTTTTTTCCATAGTAAGAGTAAATCTTGTGTTATTAATAAATCTGTTTGTTGTTTAACATTTAGTTTAATCTTAAAATAGTTATTACTTTAGAAATTTAAATCATGGATTGTAGGAACAACGAAAGCCAATACAACCATCCATATGTGAGGAAGCACGATACAAAAACAAAGCAAAAGTACCAGAAAAAATTTCTTGGTTAAAACGACCACCAGAAAGAAAGGCATTTTCATTAGAAGTACAACCATAGTATTGACCTACACCATTTAAAGTTGTATAGGCTCCAATAGGGCCTGCTATACTTTTTTCTGTGGTATTTATATTGATATGTGTCCAATTTAGCCATAAAGAACCACTATACCATGGATCATCTCGTTTACACCTATCATTGTTCCATTCCCAAACATTGCCTCCCAAATCCCATATTAATTCTCCATTATATAATTTTAAGGTTCTTCTTTGTTCTGATGTTCCGCTATTTTCTGTTCCAGTATAACCATTACTTGTATTTGTTGTGGACAATGCGTGGTTTGGTATAATATCTGTATGTCCTTTATACATACTTCCACTTCCTATAACTCCACTATTCCAATTATAAATGTTATTTTCTGTTTCTCTTGCTATTGTTGTCCATTCGGCACGAGTTATCAGTTTGTAACCTGTACCTAAATATGTGCATGAAGCAATTGCTTGAGTTTGATCAATGTATGTTATTGGCTCAGACGTTGGATCTGATCTTATGGTTAAATCACCTCCTGCAGTATCATATCGCCATCCCTTAAAAGTTGTATCCTGTGTTTTACTTGCTGTATTTAGAAACTTTGCTTCATACTTCATAACATAAAAATCATTGTTAACACCCAAATCCTCATTTGCAAACACAAGCACCCATTCTCCACCCTCTGTTGGTGCTAAACTATCATTACATGTTGCATAACTATAGTTGTTTGTACCATCCAATGTGCATTATTACATGTTTTTACCTGTGAAATTGCAGAACATCCTGCTAAGTTATTGTATGGTTTATCATACAGATAAAATGTATGTGATGAACCATTTTCAATGATGGTGTCGTTTAGAGAACAACTTGCTAAAGATATACTACTTGTTTCTGTAATGTTAACATGTTTTACATAAATTTTTTTTTCAATCAACCCTTTATCTGTTATTACTACAACATCTGGAGTGCTAACATTCAAATTTGAGATACAGTCTGTTATGTTGATTTCCAATATTCCTTTAGCATAATTTGTTTCACTATCAAAACAACTGTAACCATTTACTTTTATGTCTTTAATTGTTAAGTTCTCATAATCATTTTTTAAATACAAATTGTTACCAACAATTGTTTCTATCTGGCTTGTTCTAACATCATTTACCGAAGAACTTTCAACCCCACTTAAAATTTTTGTTGAATATGTACCAAACCAACTTTGAAAACCTACAACAGCAACAACAGCAACAACTAATAATAAAGCTGTTGCAACAATAGGAGATATACACTTGGTATGATACCGAATAGTTACCATAAAAAAACTTTAAAAATAGTTTATTATAAATTTTTGTATAACCTATGTATAATAACATGGTAATATTGTGTTATATATTAGGAAACTTTTTTTAAGGTGTGGATGTTAATGAAAAACATTTGCCTTCATTTGTTTTAAGAAGCAAATATAGAAGGGAAGTTTTTTTTAAACTTGTTGAAAAACCTTATCAGACACAAAGTCAATTACTTAAGGAAACTTGTGCTACTTATAGATCTCATTTGTCAAAAACTTTTAAAGAACTTTTAGACGAAGGGCTTATTGAGTGTGAAAATCCAAAAGAAAAAACTTTTAAAATTTATAAAGTAACCAATAAAAGTATTAAGGTAAAAGAAGAGATTGATAAATATCAAACGATTTAATCAAATTGGTTTTATATTTTACTGATAAAAGAAAAGTTTATTAATTTTTATGTAGTTAAGTTAATGAAATGGCTTATTGTGAATTTTGTGGTAAAAATGTTGATAAGACAGTTAAAGTTAATGTTGCTGGCAGTGTTGTTAATGTGTGTTTGAATTGTGCTTCTTTAGGAAATATTGTTGAGGATAAAAATATTACTAAACCTGTAGGAAGCGTTAATCTTAATATTAATAATCGTATCAAAAAGAACAAACAAGTTGTAGAATATGTGCTTGTACCATCTTATGTTTCTATTATGAATTCTGCATTGGCAAAAAGAGGTATTAATTTACATCAACTAGCTAACGTTTTAAATATAAGAGAAAGCACTTTAAATAAATATTTTAGCGGAAAAATTAGTATTGATATTGATACTGCAAAAAAAATTGAAAGGTATCTTTCTATAAAACTTGTTGAGGAAAAAGAATCAACAAAATCAGAATATGTTGAAGAAAATGTTTTTGATAGTGAGGATGAATCTTTTAGTCTTGCGGATGTGATAAAAGTTGTTAAGAAAAAATAAATATTTAAATTTTTAGAAAAAATCTGTAAGTTTTGAATTTTTTTCTTTTTTTTCTTGTTCATATTCATCATAATTTTTTATGAGTTTATTTACTTCATCATCATTGATTTGTTTTGTTTGTATTTTTATATTGTTTTTGTTTTTTTCTTCGTGTAAAATTCCGAATTCTTCTTTAATATTGATTATTATTGAGTGTGGTATGAATTTTTCTAAATCATTGTTTGGAGTTTTAAGAAATGTGTTTACGTCTTTTATTCCATTTTTAAAAAGGTTTCTTGCTCTTACTCTACCTATTCCTTTTAGTGAAACAAGTGCTAATAACTCTTCTCTTATACCATATTTGAATCTGTTTCTTAATTTTGTAATATAATTTTTAAAAAAAACTTCTTTTTTGAATGCTGATATTGTTTCTATGCAATATAAAAGCCAATCTACTATTTCTTGTTTGTATTTTAATTCTCCTGGGGTTATATTGTATTTTGATGTTATGTAATCTTCTGAATGTTCGTTTATCCAATCCTCTAATATGTCTGTTGTTTTAATTGAGTTTAAGAAAAGATGCAAATCATGTTCAAAAGGATCAAATTTTACTGTTAATGTGTCAGATAGTTCTTCTAATCTTTTCATGTATGTTTCTTCTTCTGATTTTAATATGTTAAAGAGAGGTTTCATTTCTATAGTGTTTACTATAAAATGTATTAATGCATATGTGTCTTTTCTGTATTTTGATGCTTTAAAAAAATTTTCTATGTGAATAAGAAAATAGTTTGCAGTATCTGGATTAAGGTATAATTCAGAAATTTTTTTTCCAAGAATTGTTGCCATAAAGTAATTGTCATCTTCTTGTATGAATTCGTATTCTTTTAATATGTGTATTATTCTAAAGATGTTATAGTATAATTCTTCTATGTCCCCATATTGATGTGCATAAAGTGTATTTTTGAAGAAATCTTTAATTTCTTGTGTTGAATTGATTATGTTCATTGATATTAATGATAAAAGATACATTTTAAGTGTTGGTTCTATTGCAAGTTTTGATATTATTTCTTCTGTTTTTCCAAATATGTATTTTGGAACAATTTTGCTTGTTTCATCACATGATTTTGTGCATAACACAGCTCTTCCAACATCTTCCTGTCCAGGTCTTCCAGCTCTTCCTGACATTTGGTGGTATTCTAATATTGGGATATCACTCATTCCTCTTTGTGTGTATCGTTTATAATCTTTTATTATAACTTTGTATGCTGGAAGATTCATTCCTGCTGCAAGAGTTGGAGTTGAAGATATTACTTTTATTTTTCCGTTTCTAAATTCGTTTTCAATTATTTCTCTTTGTTTATTTAGTAATCCTGCATGATGAAAAGCAATTCCTTTTTCTATACACATGCTTAGTCTAATGCATTGTTTTGTAGGAGTATCTAATACATTTAATATTTCTTTAGAGATTTTTTTTAAATCATCATCATGTGTTTTTTTTAAATGCTCTGATATTTTTTCTGCTGTTGCTTCGGCTGATCGTTTAGATTTGTTAAAAATTAATACCTGTTTGTTTAGGTTTAATGTGTGCAAAACAAGATTTATTACATTATCATCAGTTGTGTTTTTTATATTTTCACTCTCTATTATGCAAAAATCTTCATCCATTAATCTTTAAGTATTTGTTTTTATATAAATTTGTCTTTTAATAGAGGGTTTTTCAAAATTCTCAATATTTTAAATGTGTGATTTTTCACACAAAGAAAATGTATAAAAGAATAAAGGATGTTTAATTCCCAATGGTTCAACAGAAAACAATAGAGGACATTCTTAAATGTTTACGTAAAGAAAAAGAAATTATAAAGGATTTTCAGGGTTTGCCATTTGAAATCGTAAGTTCTATAAGTTCAATTTTAGAGGTTAATCCTTATTTTGGAAAGAACTGGGTTTCTAAAACAGGGGATATCTGCGAACTTTATATGTGGCATAAAAATGAGGAATTGGTAAAGCTTAGCTATCATCTTGGGGTTTTAGGCGAGAAGAGTTTGGATTCAAGGGATTATGTTTGTTTATCTACTGCCTTTAAAACAGCAAATGGGGGTAAATGCACTTTTGAGCAAACAATTTATCTTGATGAAAACAAGGATAATATTATTTGTGCTAATTACTAAGTAACAGGTAATTTTATTAAAATTTTAAAAAAATAACTATTTATGTTTACTGTTAAAAAAATAAAAATAAACATGGGTAGTGAGCTTCTGGCTGTTATTTGTCAGGAAGATGCAATAAAACTTAATTTGCATTCTAAAGACAGAATTGAGATCTTTAGCAAGAAAAACAAAAAAAGTGTAATATGTGTTCTTTTGGTTGCTGATGAAAAATGCTTAGAATTAAAGATTAAAAAAGGTGAAATAGGAATTTTTAACAAAGCTTATGATAGACTTTTTTTAAAAGAAGATTCTTTGGTTTCTATAAGCCCTGCAAGAAAACCTGCTGGTTTAGAATTTGTACGTTCAAAATTTGCGGGCAAAAGATTGTCAAAGGAAGAGTTTAAAATAATAATATCTGATATTGTTGATAACAGGTTTTCTGATATTGAAACTACTTATTTTGTTTTAGCATGTAGTATGAACGCTCTTAATGATAATGAAGTTGTGTATCTTACAGAAGCAATGGTTGAGGTAGGAAAGACTCTTGATTTTGGTGATGGAAATATTGTTGATAAACATTGTATAGGAGGAATTCCTGCAAATAGAACATCAATGTTAATAGTTCCTATAATTGCATGTGCAGGTCTTGTTATTCCAAAAACTTCATCAAGAGCAATTACATCTCCAGCAGGTACTGCTGATACTATGGAAGTTTTGTGTGATGTTGAATTGCCTTTAGATAGGATGATAAAACTTGTAAAAAAACAAAATGGGTGTATTGTTTGGGGAGGTGCATTAGATCTTAGTCCAGCTGATGATTTGATAATTAATGTAGAACATCCTTTAGAAGTTGATTGTGAGGGACAAATGATTGCATCAATACTTTCAAAGAAAAAAAGTGTAGGCTCAAAGGTTGTTCTTATAGATATTCCTGTTGGAAAAACTGCCAAAGTTAAAACACAGGAACATGCTTTAAAATTGAGTGCAAGGTTTTCTAAAATAGGTAAAGCTTTAGGTATGAAAATTAAAACAATAATTACTGATGGAACACAACCAATAGGTACAGGAATAGGTCCTTTGTATGAGGCTTATGATGTTTTAAAAGTATTAAAATGTGATAAAGATTGCTGTTTAGATTTAAAAGAGAAGGCTCTTATGATGTCAGGTATAATTTTAGAGATGGCTGATAAAGCAAAAAAAGGGCATGGTTATGAAATGGCAGAAGAAATCCTTACAAGCTTAAAAGCTTTAAAAAAGTTTGATCAGATAATAGAAAGTCAGGGTAGAAAAGAAATTATGGATTATGGAAAACATTCTTTTGAAGTAAAATCCAACAAAAAGGGGAAAATTATTCAAATAGATAATCATAAGGTATCAAAGCTGGCATTTATACTTGGTTGTCCTAAGGATAAGGCTGCTGGTATGATTTTAAATAAAAAGGTTTCAAGCTTAGTAGATAAAGATGAATTATTGTATACTATTTACTCTAGTTCTGCTTTAAAACTTGAATATGCTAAAAATTATATTGCAGAAAATAATATTTATATTTTAAAATAATTTTTTCTCAAAAGAGTGTCCTCCTGAATTTAAAAAATAAGATTGTTGAATTATTTGTATCTTATGAGTTCATTTCCTTCTAAAATAAAGTGTTGAAGTTCTACAGGTCTCCAATCATCTTCTATAAGTGTTGCATTTAGCCATTTTGATATTTCTTTAGAGTTTCCTATTGTTGCACTTAAACCGATTATTCTTATTTGCTTAAATTTTGTTTTGAATATGCTTAATAATATTTCTAATGTTGGTCCTCTTTTTTCATCATTTAAAAGATGTATTTCATCTGCTATTACAAGCCCTACATTATCTATAATGTTTGTATCATGCCTTATTAAAGAATCAAGTTTTTCTGATGTTGTGATTAAAAGATCGCAGTTGTAGCTGTATTTTTCATCTTGGATGTCTCCAACAGATAATTTTATTATTATTTCTTTGGAGTATGCCTGCATGAACTCTTTATATTTTTCTGATGCTAATGCTTTTAGAGGTACTATGTATATTACCTTTTTTCTTTGATTTAATATGGTATTTAACATTGCAAGCTCTGCGACCATTGTTTTTCCAGAACCTGTAGGAGTTGTTATAAGAAAATTTTTATTGTTTTCAAATAATCCTTCTTTTATAGCTTTTTCTTGGCATGGTCTTAAGCTTATATTTTTTTTGTTCTTTAAAATATTACATATGTTTTGTGGTATTTTTTCTAGAATATTATTATCCATAAATATTTTGTTAATATATTAAAATTTATAAATATTGGTTGAAAGATGGTAAAATGTAAAATTTATTGATAAAAAGATTATTTTTCATTACTTAGCAAAAAGATTATTCCTATAATTAACATAAAAATGCCTGTTATTAAATACGCATATCTTTCAGGTAAAAATAAAAGAATTGTTGCTATGCTTATTTTTCCTATAAAACTTCCAACGCTTGCTGATGTTGAATATATTGGATAATATTTTGAATCATCCTTTTTGTGTCTTACATTATAGAAAAAATAAGAATCTTGAAGTGGTTCTAAAAATGCAAGTGCAAAACCTGATATTATAAGGAAAAGCATGGTTGCATATATGTTATTAATGATAAAGATAAGAAATGCTATTATTGCAAGGCTTAAAAAACCTAATACAAAAAAAGCTTTAAATCCATATTTTTGTGATAATTTACCTGCAATATATTCAAATAAAATAAGAGGTATTGCAAATGCTGATAGAAAAAATCCTATGTATTCTTTACCTATTTGGTTATGTACTATAAAAAGTGGCATGTATATAAATATTAATCCTAACCATATACATATTCCAAGACTTACAAGATATGATAATCTTAATTTTTTGTTTGAGAAAAATTTTATGAAATTTTTTGTTACATTGTTATTGTTAAAAATATCTTTTTTGATTGGATGTTTTTTAACATTGATTCCTGCAAGCATTAATAAACTCATAGTCATGAAAATAACAGCAATAAGAAACACTGATTTTATTCCGTACTCAACTAAGAAAAAACCTGCTATTAATGGTCCTATGAGCCATCCAATATTAATAAGGGAATACATTAGCCCTTCGTCTTCATTTAATTCTTTTTTTCTTGCCTGATCTCTAAATAAAATATCAAAACTAGCTATTCTAAATACTTCAGCTATAGTTATTATTACTGAAAGTATCATAAAAACATAGAAAGCATCAAAATATATTATTGATAGATAAACAAGTATTTGGATAGAAAGACTGGTTAAAAGAATTTTAAATACATTAAATTTTTCAAGAACCAGTGTTGCAAAAAATGCTACAAATAATGATACTGCAACAAGACCAGATGCAATAAAACCAATCATAGAATCACTTATTCCAAAACTTGACATGTAAAGTGTCCATATCGTGCTTATGCAGGCTAATCCTAATCCAAGAATTAGTCTTGTTACTGATAATTTTGTTGTTGTTTTAAATTTTCTGCCAATAGGTAAATAATTATGTAACATAATATTGTATGCAAATTTGTGTTTTTATAAACCTTATGACATATTGAGAGATGTTAAATTGATTATTTTTTTTTCTATTTCTTTTTGTTTCCATATTTGTCAAAATATATAATTCCTTCAATATCTGCTTTTCTTGGGGCTTTGGGTGTTTCATCTGGATATCCTATAGGTATTAATGCATCAAGATGCATATCAGCAGGAATTTTTAGATATTCTTTAAGAGCATTGCTGTCATCAAGGCCTATCCAACATGATCCTAAATCAAAAGCAGTTGCACCAACTATTATGTTTTCTATTAATGCTGATGTGTTTTGTATTGAAAAAAGTTCGTATTTATCAGGGTATACTGTTTCAATTGGTAGATTGTCTCTTACAATTAAAAGAACATATGGAGCATTTACTATAAAGTATTGTTGGAAAGCTATCTTTGCACATTCTTCTTTTGCTTTTTTATCTGAAATTATTATTATCTTATAGTTTTGTATGCTTCCTGCACATGGAGCATTCATTCCTGCATCAATTATATCATATATTATTTTTATATCAAAACTTCTATCTGAAAAGTGTCTTATGCTTCTTCTTTTTTTTAATGAATCTATACTTGATTGGGCAAAATTTTCTTTTAATTTGTTGTTTTCTTTTTTTAGCATTGCATTTTCTTTTTTTAGTTTTGAAACATCATCTTCATCAACATCAAAACCAGATTCATCAAACTCGTAAAATGAATCGTTTTTTTTTCTAAAGGTATCAAATATTTTTCTCATAAACATGTATAGAAAAATATTTTTATAAAATTATCTGTGATTTAAAGGAATTCATTTAATTTTTTGTTGTTTATTAATTTTTTATTGTTATTAAGAGTGGTTTTTTGTTTTATGTTTTCATAAAATTCTTTATTGATTATTATTTGTTCATTATTTTCTATGTTTTGCTGTACTTCTTTGGCTCTGTTTAGAACTTCTTTTGGGATTCCTGCAAGTTTACCGACATGGATTCCATAACTTTTATCTGTTCCTCCTATAACAATTTTTCGTATGAATTCTATTTCATCATTTTCTTCTTTTACAAGTATATTATAATTTTTAATTCCAGGATAAAAATCTTCAAGTTTGTTTAATTGATGATAGTGAGTTGCAAACATGCAATCACATTTTTTTGCGACTAAAAATTCTGTTACCGCCCAAGCTATTGCAAGTCCATCATAGGTTGATGTTCCTCTTCCTATTTCATCAAGCAATACTAAAGAATTTTCTGTTACATTGTTTAATATATTTGCGGTTTCACTCATTTCAACCATAAATGTTGACTGTCCTTTTGCTAATTCATCATGAGCTCCTATTCTTGTAAATATTCTATCATAAATTTTTAATTTAGCATAATCTGCAGGAACAAACGAGCCTATTTGGGCCATAATTGAGATTAATGCAACTTGTCTTAGATATGTTGATTTTCCACTCATATTTGGGCCTGTTATGATTTTAAAATAATCTGTTTGTACAAATTCTGAATCGTTTGATATAAACTCTCTTACAAACCTTTCTACTATGGGGTTTCTTCCATTTTTTATTTGGGATGATTCTTTTGAGAAAACAGGTTTGCAATAGTTATATATTTGTGCATTATAGGAATGATTTAGCATTACATCTAGTAGTGCTATTTTTTCAGATACTTGTTGGATTTTCTTTACATTGCCATGCATGTATTCAACGATTGAATCAAATATTTCTTTTTCTAGGATTCTTGCTTTTTCTTCTGCACCTAAAATTTGATCTTCTTTTTGTTTTAATTCTTCTTTTGTATATCTGCATGCATTTACAAGAGTTTGTCTTATAATGTAATCAGAAGGTACTTTTGCTTCTTGTGATTTTGGAATTTCTATGAAGTATCCAAATATTTTATTGTATCTTATCTTAAGAGTTGAGATGCCTGTTTTTTGTTTTTCCTGTTCTTCTAGGTCTTTAAGATAATTTTTTGAATTGAATGCAAGTTCTAAAAGGTCTTTTAATTCTTTATTATAGTTTTTTTTAATGTATCCTATTTCTCTTGTGTGGGATTGAGCATTTTCACTTATTGATTCATAAAGAATTTTGCATGCATCTTCTAGTAATTCAATAGACTTTATTTCCTTTCCAATGTCTAGGGTTAGAAATGAAAGTTTTTCTTTTAGGCTTGGGAGTTTTTCAAGTACTAATCTTAAAGAATACAAGTCTTTAGGTGTTGCTATTCTTAAAGATATTCTTGAAGCTATTCTTTCAATATCATAAAAATTATCAAGCAGGTTTCTTAAATCATTTCTTAAAAATATGTTGTTATTGAATTCATCAATTAAGTCATATCTTTTTTCTATTTCTTTTAAATCATTAAGAGGATTTATAAGATGTTTTTTTAATAATCTTGCTCCCATAACAGTTTTTGTATTGTTTAATGTTGAGATAAGTGTAGAATTTTTGTCCTGATTAAACAATGGTTCTATTATTTCAAGATTTCTTAATGTTATAAAATCCAAAAACATGTTTTTCGACATGTTTAGATATTCTATGTTGTAAATGTGTGATAAATCAATTTTTTGTAGTTTGTAAATATAATATAGCAGAGTTCCTGATGCAATAACGCTGAATTTTTTATCTTCAAGACCTAATTGATTTATGTTTTTGTTAAATTGCTTTTTTAATATTTCAGCAGAATAATTATAATTGAATCTTAGATCAGAGAGATAGTTGTGATAGATTCCAAGGTTTTTCATGAAAGATTTCATGTCTTTAAAAAAAGAAGATTCGTTAAGTATTATTTCGTTTGGAAGATATCTTTTTATTAATGTATTTAGATCATCTCTTGTTGAAAATTCTGTTGTTATAAAATCTTTGGTTGTTATGTCAGCTATTGCTACTGCAAATTTTTCTGATATGTTGTTAGGGACATAGACACAGAATATATAATTATTATCAGAAGATGAAAGGTATTCATCTTCAAGGATTGTTCCTGGAGTAATTACTCTTGTAACTCCTCTTTTAACTATTCCTTTTGCATCTTTTGGATTTTCAAGTTGTTCGCATATTGCAACTTTAAAATCATTTTGTATTAGTTTTTTTATGTAGGGATTTATTGAATGGTATGGTACTCCTGCCATAGGGGTTCCAGCTCTTTGCGTTAATGTTATGGATAAAACTTTTGAAACTATCTTTGCATCTTCGTAAAATGTTTCATAAAAATCACCAGCTCTAAACAAAAGTATACAGTCATTATATTGTTCTTTGAGATCACAAAATTGTTTCATCATAGGAGTAAGGTTTAAAGACTCTTTCATTATAATAAATGGATAAGAAAGATGTTTTATAAAATTAATCTAAAATATGGTTAAAATTTGTTTAAAAAGTAAAGGTTTATAAACAAAATAACATATACTTAAATTAGAATTAAAAAAGGAGTAATTGATATTTTTATATTCTTTACAACTAAACTCCTAAAGGTATTTGAAAAGTAACTGTTTTCGGGTTTGGTTATAGTATGTTTTATTTCCTTTTTTAGTTAAAATAAATAAAAATATGAGGTGAAAAAATCATGAAATTATATACAATGGGAGGAAGCGATGAGTCAGGAAAGAACATGTTCGCTTTTGAAATTAATAATGAAATTTTTATATGTGACATAGGTTTACAGCTGAGTAATCTTGTGTTATATCATGATGAAGTTGATAATATGGCTGTCGAAGAACTGATAGAAAAAGAAATTATTGCAGATCCAAAAATTCTTCTTGATCAAAAAGAAAAAGTAAAAGGAATAATTGTTTCTCATGCTCATCTTGATCATGTTGGAGGAATACAATATATTGCATCTATGTTTAATTGTCCAATATATGCAACTCCATATACTATTGAGGTTCTTAAAGTTTTGATGAAATCTTCAAAAAATTTTAATGAGCCATTGAAAAACAAATTCATAAAAGTTAATGTAAATTCTAGTGTTAAATTTTCAAAAGATATTGAAATAGAATTTATTAATGCAACACATTCAATACCACAAACAGCAATAGTTGCAATACATACTCCAAATGGAGTTATAATGTATGCAAATGATTTTAAGTTTGACAATAGACCTGCTCTTGGTCAAAGAACAAATTATGAAAGACTAAGAGAGATAGATAAAAATGAGGGCATTAAGATGCTTGTAGTTGATTCTGTTCGTTCAAACAGAAAAAGAAAAACATTATCTGAAATTGTTGTAAAAGAAATGTTAAGGGACATATTCATTGAAACAGATATTGTTAATACTAAAGGGGTTATCATAACAACTTTTGCCTCACACATTACAAGGTTAAAATCAATAATGGAACTTACAAGTGAACTTGGAAGAAAATTGGTATTTATCGGAAGAAGTCTTGGCAAATATTGTAAGGCAGCAAAAAATGCTGGAATAATAGATTTTAAGGAAAAAGGTGTTATTATAGCAGAATCTCCTGCTGAAACAAGCAAGTGGTTAGAAACAATAAATAAAAACAAAAAAGAATATGTTATTGTTTGTACAGGACATCAAGGAGAGGATAATGCTGTATTAACAAGAATAGCTGAAGGGAAAACACCTTATGAAATTAAAGAAGATGATAAGATCGTGTTTTCATCAGAAGTTATTCCAACACAGGTTAATATAGAAGCATCACAAGCACTTCATTCAAAACTTGAGCCTTATAGATGTAAAATATATAAGGATATACATGTTTCAGGACATGCATCAAGAGAAGATCATAGAGATTTACTTAATATGATACATCCAAAATATATAGTACCTGTTCATGGAGATGTAAGATTAAAAGAAGGAATGATAGAACTTGCAGAAGAGTTGGGTTATGAAGAGGGTAAAAATCTTCTTTTACTTGAAAATCAGAAAGTAATAGAGTTTGATTAAAATTTTGTTCCTTAAATAAAACAAAAAATCTTTAAATATTCTTTAACAACTATTTTTACATATGGATATATTATCAATAATTGTTTATAAAAATTCTGTACTTAGTTGGATTATATCATTTGCAATAATAGTTGGATCTGTTGCAATTGGAAAATTGGTATACATATTTTTGGGTACAAGTGTTAAAGCATTAACGCTTAAAACTAAAACAAAATTGGATGATGTGCTAATTGATATGCTTGAGGAACCTTTTGTTTTTGCAATGGTGCTAACAGGAATATGGTTTGCACTAAAACGGCTTGTATTTGAACAAGGAACTTTAAATTTGATAGATAAGGGATTTGATTTTCTTATAATAATTAATGTAACTTGGTTGATACAAAGGCTTATTGATGCTTTTTTTAAAGAGTATCTTTTGCCAATTGTTGAAAAAACTGAAAACGATTTGGATGATCAGATTTTCCCAATAGTTAGAAGAACTGCAGGCATTACAATTTGGGGTTTGGGCTTAATAGTTGCACTTGAAAATTTAGGGTATAAAATAGGACCTTTACTTGCAGGACTTGGGATAGGTGGAATTGCACTTGCTATGGCTGCAAAAGACACAGTATCAAACATATTTGGAGGAGTAACGATACTTGTAGATAAACCATTTAAAATAAAAGATAGAATAAAGATAAATGGTTATGATGGAAATGTTGAAGAGATTGGTTTGCGTTCTACAAGAATAAGAACACTTGCAGGTACACTTGTAACAATTCCAAATTCTAAATTTACTGAAAGCCCTATAGAAAATGTAACTTTAGAACCATCAAGAAAAATTACTTTAAATCTTGGAGTAACATATGATACAAAGCCTGAGAAAATAGAAGAAGCAATAAAAATATTAAAGGAGATAGCAGAAGAAAATTCAGAATTTATCAAAGAAAAATATTTACTTTCATTTAATGAATTTAAGGATTTTTCATTGGGAATTTTTTTTATCTATTATATCAAAAAATCTGCAAACATACTTGATACACAAACAAAAATAAATCTTGAGATACTTAAAAGATTTAAACATGCAAAAATAAGTATGGCATTCCCAACACAAACAATAGAAATAAAAAAATAAAGATTTATTTTAAATCCTTTATATTGTTTAAAATTTCTTTTAATTTTGGGTTTATATTAACCCAAAACTTTTCATCCATAAGGATTTTCTGAACGATAAGTTCAGGAGTTGATTTTCCAAGTACATAAAATTCTGGTTGATGATTTGTTATAAGGTTTGATTTTTCATCAAGTCCACTTGCACATATACCATCTATTCTAATATTTTTTATGTTTTTAGTTTTCATGTATGCATCAATTTCTTTTCCAAGATGTGAAACAGCAACACAGTAATCGTTAGTTTCTACAAGGTTTGTCAAAAAACCTATAAGTATTTTTGCAGCAGCTCCAGGTTCTGTGATAGCTTCAAATTCATCTATCAATATCATTTTTTTATTAGTATTGTTCATTATTTCAACAAGACTTCTAAGTGTTTGTTCAAAGGCTCCACTTCCAAGATTACCAGTAAATTTTTTAAGATATATTATCTCATCAAAAACACAAAAAATATTATTTTTACCTGTTGCATTTATACCTATTCCCATATGTGTTAATATTGTTGCTTGAATTATCATTTCAAGAAGAGTTGTTTTTCCACCTGAATTAGCACCTGTAAGTATTGCAACCTTTTCAAAATTAAGACCGAATAAGGAACTTTTGAGTGCATATTTTATTGGTACTGGCGATTTAAGATAAAGATTTAAACCATTATCAAATACAATAGAATTTTCATATTTTAAATTACAATCCAAAGAATAGTTATTTCTAAATTTTAGTATTCCAAACAACATATCAATGATAAATGTAAAATCACAAAGAGCATAAATATTTTCATATGACATACTTTTTCCAAGCTTTTTATAATAATTTAGTTTTCTTTCTGTTTCAATATAATTGAGATTATTTTTTATGTTATCAATTATTTCTAAATCAATAGATACAGGATAATTATAATCTGAAAACAGATAGTGGATAGTTATTCCATTTTCTTTAAAATTGTTAATTATATTTTTTTCATATTCACAAATAATATCTCTTACATCAGAACTTATTTTTTTTTTCAATATATCGCTATTTGAAGAATCAAAAAGCTCTAAAAGCTCATTTCCTTCAATAGAAATTTTTTTTTCAAGAATTACCTTTTTAATGTTTTGATTAATTTCTATTATTTGATTGTCTATATCAGAAAGTAATTTTTTTATAATATTGCATGATTCAACTGATTGATCATAAAATAAGTCAATTATGTTTTCGTTAATGTTTAGATTATATTTTATATCAAAAGATTTAATGATTTTATCTTTTAATTCTTTATCAAACATAAAATAGGTTTTAAGAAGTGATAGGATTAATTCTTTATTATTTAATATGATTTTTCCAACAACAATATTTTCAAAATCAGTAGAATTAAATGTATGTGTTTGTATGATAACATCTTCATTTGTAACAAGTATAAAATCATTTTCTGCTGATTCTGTTAATAAGGCTATTTCCTCTTGTGTTATATATATAAGATTAATTTTGTATTTGGAATAAAAATATTCTACAAGTTCATAATCAATAGTGTATAATCTTGTTGAAAAAAAGCATGAAGTATCAAGTTTGTTAAATTTTTTTAAGAATGAAAGATCTATGCTATCAATATTTTGATCTTTAAAATTATTTAATGCATTTAACCTTGTTTGAATACTGTTTTGCAAACTAATTGGATAGAAGAAAAAATCAAGATATCTAAGTGTTATTTCATTATTAAAAAAAGAGAGAATCATTGAATATATTTTTGATAAATGTTTTTTTGAATTAGAATCAAATAACAATTCCTTATCTTTTTTATTGAATAATTTTTCTAACTGAGAAGAGTTTAGAAAATTAAAAACAAATAAAAATCTTTTTGTTAGAGCCAATTCAAAATCATTTTTTGTAATTTTTGATGATATAATTTCTTTTAATGAGTTGTCAATCATAATAGTAGTAGCAATATTTAGTTTAAAAAATTAGTTAAAAAATCTCTTAATAATAAAAATAATTAAGTTTAATTCTGTTTATTTTTTTTTAATATGTTTTCACACCTAGTCTTGCTTATGTAGTGTTCTGCTTTTGTTTTGCCGTCTATTACAAGGTTAAAAACAGAAAAAGGACTAATTGACCAATTAATTATGTCTGAATATTCTTTAAGTTCTTTTATATTAAAAGGAATTTTATATGATTCAAATGATTCTTTAAATTCTGTTATTGATTTTGCAACCCATGGACATTGAGCAGAATAAGTTATAACAATATTTTCTTTTGAATATTTTAAAAGATTTGAGCTTATGTCTGCAAAGTAAGGCATATTTTTGTTATCTTTTTTAAAACTTAATGCTAATAGAATATAATCATTTTTTTCATCTATTTTTGAAAAACCATTTTTAATAAAAACACGTTCATCAGCAATAAATGGTTTTTTAGAAGATGCAATAGTTGCAATGCCAAGTTTGTTCATTTTTTTTGCATCATCAATAACGCTTTGTATCATTTTGCTAGCATATCCTTTAGATTTAAACTTATTAGGGGATATCCATAGGCAATTTATAAAAACATAATTTTTTGCAACTACTGCTCTTACAAGTTCATCAGATATACAGTATTCTATAAAACCATTTGCCTTGTTTTCATTTTCAAGATAGAGTTGTTTTGCTCTTATTCCTTTATCAAATTTTTTCTTAAACCATAAAAGTTTTTTTTCATATCCAATATCATTTGCTTTCATAAAACATCTACAAGGATATTTGTCTATGTTTTCTTTTGTTATATCTATTATTTTTTCCATTAATAGGTATTATGTGATATGACTGTTTATAAAATATTTTGAAAATTGGATTATTCAAGATTAATTTTATGTAATTGATAATTCCAAATATCAAATTTTATTAATACATTTTCGTTTATTTTTAAGAAATATTTAAGAACATTATTATAAGCAATAGATCCAGCAATAAAAGTTGTTGATGCTAAAACCCCTACTTCACAACAAGAGGTGTCTTTTATGTGATTCTTAAAAACAAGATCAAAAGAATTATTAGTAGCATAAAAAATACAAGACATTATTTGAGCTTTTACTGCTGCATTAAATATCCAGTCACATTTGTTAAGGATACAAAAATCATTTATTATTTTTCTTGATTGAAAATTATCTGTTGCATCGATTATAAGATCATATCCAGATAGTAGAGTATTTGCGTTACCTTTGTTTAATACAGATACTTTGTTTTCTATTTTTGTATTTGGATTTATTTTCTTAAGGTGATCTTTTAGTGCTTTTACTTTGGGTTTTCCTATGTCTTCTTTAAAATAGATTTGTCTTTGAAGATTAGTGAGATCTATTATGTCAGAATCTATTATACAAAGATTAGTAAATCCTCCCCTTACAAGAAGTTCTGATAAGACACTGCCTATTCCTCCTGCTCCTATTATTACAATTTTTTTCTTGCTAAAAATTAAAGAATCAAAATCATTAAAGCCTTGGTTTTGCATAAAAATATCCTGTCTTGAATATAACATATAGATGTTTGTGTTTATTTTTTTAAATATTTTTTTATGTAGTGGTGTTTTTTATAAAAAAAGAGGATTAATTGTATACTTTTACTATATAATCTTCAGGCTTTAAATATATTAAAGAAATAATTGATTTGTAAAAGGGAAAATGTTTGTTTTGTTTTAAAAAGTGTTACTTTCTTGTTACGCGAAATATTTTTAATTTAAAATTATAGTTTATAGTTTTATGAATAAATTTTTTGATAAAAATGGTATATCTTCTTTTGTATCTATAGCCTTATTATTAGTAATTTCAGTTGTAGCTGTAATAGGTTTTCAAATATGGTTTTCTATATACCAAAGTTCTAATTTAGCAAATGTAGATCAAAAAAGTTCTGGTGGAACTATAAATAGTTATATTGATAAAGTAATTTATAGTGATATCTATTTTAGAAATGAATATGACAATTTAAGTTTAACAGCAGTAAAAGTTGATGGCAGATTGTGTTCTGTTTCTTCACAAAACTTAACTAAGGGTTTAAAAACTATTGATATTGGTAATTGTTTAAATGTAGCTAAAAGTGTAACACCTGAAGTTTTGTTAGTAACAGATAAAGGTTTGTTTAGTAAAAAAATCTATCTAAAAAATTATAATGGAACAAGTTATTTGGATTGTAATTTAGATGGAGTGTCAATACCTCATAATGGTAGTATTTTATTTTATAATACTTCAACAGTTCAATATGGAATAACAACTTGTCATGGTTCTTTTAGAGGTTGTAATGATGGAGTATTAACAGGTGATTTTGGTTATATATATTCGACATGTACTGTTTTAGGACAAGATATAACACCTGATGCTTTCAATTTTACTAACCAAACAGATGTTGAATTAAACACAGTAATTACTTCAGAGACTTTAACTCTAACAAGTTATAACGGAACAATTAATGTTTTAGTATCTACTTTAGATGGTTTAGGTAATCCAGAATTTAGTACAGATGGAGGTTCTACTTGGAAAAGTTTAGGCAATATTACAGAGGCTGAAAATTTAACAATAAGAGTTATATCAATTAATGATTATTTGCAATCAAGAGTTGTAAATATAACTGTTGGAAATTATACAACATTATGGAATGTTACAACTAAAGACAATATAATTACAGTTAAATTATTTGGAGATACTAGAATGTGGTCAAATGGAGAAATAGCAAAAAATTGTTATGATTATTTAAATTCTTCGAAAGAAAATTATCTTTATTCTGGTGATATTGGAGATGGAAAATATAAAATAGATGTTGACGGAGTAAATGCTTCTCAAGCATTTGATGTTTATTGTGATATGGATTTACATACAGGAGGATGGATGCTAATTACCAATCAAAATCCAGCACAAGAAAAATCTTATTTAGCTATTAATAGTTACGATTCTGTTGTTAATAGTACTGTATGGCAAATTTTAAGAGAAAATATGCAAGAAGGAATTTTAATGAATGACCAGTATAATAATTTATGGTATGCAAATATGGATACTCTTGTGAATTCTTCTTGTGTTAATATTTATAGTTACAATAGTTTGCTTGATTTCCCACTTGCAGGAGGTCATAAAGTATTATTTCATGATGAAGATTCTGGATGTGCTCTTTCAGGAACTGATTATACACTTGCTATTTTGTTAAGAAATAATAATCCAGTTATTAATAATTATTATCAAGTTCTTTGGAATTATGCTAATCATAAAATGAATTCAGTGGGAGCATCTGGCTTAGGCTTACATAGTCTTTTATTTATAAAATAAAATCTAATTATGTATAATATCTTCTAAAACTGTAATTGCTAGACTAAAATGGACCAAACCTAAAACAATCTGGAATCACTAAACCTCTTGGTTATCTGATATAAAAAAGTCCTCAAATTTCAAGTGCAGGCAAATATCACCCTTTTTTGTCAAAAAACTATTAAAAATTTGTTTTGGGTTTATAGTTTTATCGAGTTATGTCAATCTCATCTACAACTTCAAGTTTTAATTTCGCTTTTTATTTTTATCTATTTATTGTTATGGATTAATTATTCATATAACTACTCTTTCTTTAGTTTGGATAATAGGGTTAACTTTTCCTGGTTGTAGGTTTTCCAGTCTTCTTTTAGTATTCCTTTGGTATCTTTAGAGTTTGGGTTTAGACTCCAGTATATGATATTTGTTATATTTATCTTAGACAAATACTCAATGAACTTATCCTGCCATATCTTATCCTGGTCTTTGTAATCTCCTCCGAATTCTCCAATTATTACTGCTCTTGACTGGTTTATTTTTACATGGCCGAAATATCTATCCCAAATTGGGGGCATATTATCGGGGAAATTTTCATCATTAAAATAGTCCTGGTTTGCTACTGAAGGGCCGTATGTGTGAGGGGAGAAAATTAATTTTGAAGTATCAATATTGACTAAATCAGTATTTCCTATGTACTCTCCCCAAAAAGAGTAGTAAGGTATTTCTTCATTTTTTTTCAGTTCAATCCCACCAACTAATATTAACAGATTTGGATTAACTGACAATATTTCATTACCAACTTTAGTAGAAGTCTGAGCCCACTCATTCCAGGTTATTGAGCCATGAGGTTCATTTTTTATATCAAATCCGATTACACATTTCTTATCTTTATACCTATTAATTACTTTTCTTATTACTCTTAAAACTTTTTCTTCATTATAATCTCCCTCATACATTTTTTCGGAAATATGTGTATTGTAATTTCTATGATTATCTAGGATTATGTATAAGTCATTTTCACAACCCTTATCTATTAATAAGTCCAATACTTCCATAGAAGTTAACCCTGAGAGCTGAGGATTTATTTCATAATTAATAGTCTTGGGATAATAGTTCTCATCAAGGTTTTCAATTGAGAGTGGAATTCTTATAGTATTAAAACCTGCATTTTTTATAAGATATAATAAGTTATCTAGTGAATTTGCCCAAAGACCATGAACTACAGCGTCTGGGGTTTCAAATCCAAACCAGTTAATACCATATATCTGAACTTCATTACTACATGAATCAATTATTTTTGTGTTATTTACAAACAAATACATATTATCATTATTGCACTCAATGTTTTTCTGAGGAGAATTCCCTATTATATCTTCATAAAAGAAAATAAAACTACTTGCAAACAATAATAGAATAAATATAATTAATAATCTCAATTTTAATATCATTTATCTTTTAATAATTTTTTTCTCAATTACTTTATCATTAGTCACAAAGACTATTTCATATTCCTTTCCTTTCACGAGATTACAACTTTCAACATTAAAAGAATTTATATTTCCTATATTATTAAAATTTGTCCCTGCATATATAAACCTGGCCTGAGTTGAATTTATGGCCTGATTATATATTTTCAGTTCATCAATATGGCCTACATAATTGTCACTATGATATATATTTATGGCTCCTACTACTAAGTCAGAATTTGATGTTTTTAAATTATTAAATGAGTAATTTGTTACAGAAACACCGTCTCTGAAAACATTAATTCTTGAACCTGTATATGAAAAAATAAAGTGATGCCATTGACCATCTTCATCATTTGTATTTGTCTTACCATATATGTTGCCGCTACTATTTGTTAAAGCCATATATAGTTCATCATTTGGGTTATCTAAACAAACTTCATATGATTCTGCCCAGCCTCTTGATAGTAATCTAGGATTTGCATTATAATTATTTCCTACTTTTGTCCATAATACAATACTAAAGTTATCTGTAAAGTTTATTATAGGGTCATAGTTTATCAGGATACTACTATTATAAAAATTATAAGAATTACCTATTTTCCCTGAAGAAATATTAATAGGGTCTAAAATTATACCATTTAGATTATTTCCTGATATATCTTCACTTATATTATGGGTTCCGTTATTTAAGATTCTATCAAAAGGCATATGAAGTATAAGGTTTCCTTCAATATTTGAATTATTTAGAAAGTCCTGATAAACACATTTACTACCACTATTATCTTTAATTTCAATTTTACTAATACTTTTTTGTTCCAAATCACCCTTAACGTATAATTCGCCTCCAAATATTCCTTCAATAGTTATAATGTCATTAATACCTGATTTTTCCTCAACTTGAACTAAGGTTGCCTCTTGATAATTGTCATACCAGGTTTGTAATGAGACAATTGAGATTATAGCTACAACTAAAAGTAATAAGGATGCAACTACTGCACTAACTGATTTTTTAGAATCAATAAAAAACATATATTCTTTTTAATATATGTTAGTTTTTATAAAGATTTGTTTTTAATTATAATGACACTTCCCAAAACTCTTATAAACATTAACTATCAATTTATTTTTATGATAATTGTACCTGCTTTAGCAAGAGTCTATAACAACTATAGAAATAACACTAAATCTGGGCAATATGCTCTTTTAGATATTGAAGAACTTGTTGAACTTTTGCCTGTTATTGAAAACCATAAAACTGATTCACATATTGTTTTAGGTGGGTCTTATAATAATGTTCACCTGCCAAGTCAAAATAAAAACCCTCCGACCGGGATTTGAACCCAGGTCCCCGGCTCGAAAGGCCGGAATGATTGGCCGGACTACACTATCGGAGGATAATAAGAAAAATTACAAAAGCATTTATAAACTTTTGTATGGGACACCGATCCCGGAGGGATTCGAACCCTCGATCCACAGCTTAGAAGGCTGTTGTCATATCCAGACTAGACCACAGGACCAGATATTAATAGAAAATAAAAAAACACTTATAAATCTTATTGTTGCTTGAAATTCATTTGTGGGTATAATTTATATCAGCAGTCCTGTTTATTATATCTTTTTGTTTCTTATTGTTAGTAGTATCATGTCACAATAGATCAGACAATTAAAATTTATATAAAAAAATGTAATAGAAAAATTATGGAAAGAAAGTATATAGTAATAACAGGAGGAGTTCTTTCAGGGTTAGGAAAAGGGGTCAGTTTAGCCAGCATAGGATTGTTTTTATCTGAAAAATATAATGTGGTTCCTATCAAATTGGATGGGTATCTTAATGTTGATCCTGGAACAATGAACCCTTATGAACATGGAGAGGTTTTTGTGTTGGATGATGGAGCAGAAGTTGATATGGATTTTGGACATTATGAAAGATTTATGGATATAATAGCAGATAAGGAACAGAGTCAAAGTATGGGGAAAATATATGATTTTGTAAGAAAAAAGGAACGTGCTGGAGATTATCTTGGCAAAACTGTACAATTGATTCCTCATGTAAGTGATGCTATAATTGAGAAGATTTTTAGCATTGCTGATGAAAAAAATGCTGAAATAGTGCTTATAGAGATTGGAGGAACTGTTGGTGATTTAGAAAATGAAATATTTATTGAGGCTGCAAGACAATTAAAGCAGAAGGTTGGAGAGGGTAATATTGCGTATTTGCATTTAACGTTTTTACCTATTCCTTATGGAGTAAAAGAACAAAAGACAAAACCAACTCAACAAAGTGTTTCATTGCTTCATCAAAAAGGTATTTGGCCTGAATTTATATTGTGTAGATGTCAGGAGTTTTTAACTGAAAATTCAATTAAGAAAATTGCATTGTTTTGTAATGTAAAAGAAGAAAATATAATATCTATGATAGATGTTGATGAGATATATAAAATACCTAATCTTATTAAAAAGCAGGGCTTGATAGATTTGATTGATAAAAAGCTTAATCTTAATCTTTCTGAACCTAAAAAGCTTAATGCTTGGAATATGCTTTTGGAAAAAGGAAAAGTGGGCGATATTAATGTTGGGATAGCTGGTAAATATACTAATCTTGAGGATAGTTATGCCAGCATAGTTGAAAGCTTAAAACATTGTTCTTATTTTTTTAATACTAATATTCATATAAATTGGATAGATACATCCAAAGAAATAAATCCAAACGAAATAAATAATATGGATTGTGTAATTATTCCTGGTGGTTTTGGTTCAAGAGGTATAGAAGGGAAAATAGAAGTTATAAGAATAGCTAGGATAAATAAGATTCCTTTGCTTGGAATATGTTATGGTTTACAACTTGCTGTTATAGAATTTTTAAGGAATGTGTGTAATATTAAGAATGCAAGTTCATTAGAACTTGGTTGTGATTTGAAAGATGCTGCAATAACATTACTTGATGAACAAAAGGAAATAACTGAAAAAGGAGGGACTATGCGACTTGGAGCTTATGATGCAAAATTAAATGAGAGTATGACATTAAATCTTTATAAGGAATTAGGTTTAGTTTTTGATGAAAATGTGATTTCAGAGAGACATAGACATAGATATGAGGTTAATCCTGCTTTTACTGATTATTTTGAAAAGGAAGGGTTAAAAATTATAGGTAAGAGTTCTGAGAGAAATCTTGTAGAATTTATTGAAATGGATACTTTAATACATCCTTTTTTTGTTGCAACACAGGCACACCCTGAATTGAAATCAAAACTAGAAAGGCCTTCGCCTTTATTTTATGGTCTTATAAAAAAAGCAATAGAAATAAAAAAAAATAATTCAGAAATTAAATATTCTGAATTGTAGTTCTTATTGGTAATTTTGTTGAAGCAACTTTTAAAGCACTTCTTCCAAAGTTTTCTTCACCCTCTTGTAAATAAAGTTCAAATATAGGAGCTCCTTTAAAGATTCTTGCAGCTGTTCCTATTGTTTTTCCAAAACTGTGTTTCATACCTGTTGAAAGTCTATCGGCACCTGCTCCTGCTGCTAGAGGATTTTCTCTTATAACATGATGAGGATAAGCTTTTACTCTTAGGTAAAATCCATCTTTACCGTATTTTTTTTCAATTTTTCTTAAAATCACAACTCTTGCAGATTCAATAGAGTTAGCTCTTATTTGTGCATCATCTCTTGAAATCATAACAAGTTTTATAGGGAATTGTTCAAATCCAGCTTTTAGAGAACCCATGTCGTATTTAATAACTTTTTTACCTGGTCTGGATTTAACAAAACCTTTTTTCCTATATTTTGAAAATCTTGTGTAAGGCCTTTCAAGAGTTCTATAAGCGGTCCATTTTCTTAATTTTGCCATTTTACGATTTAGTTAATACTAACTTTTCCTCCTATAGCTTGTCCTGGCATTCCTGTTTCAAAAAGTACTCTTACAGCACCTTTGTTTCCATGAACAGATGATATTATACCAGATATTTCTTTTTTTGCCTTACCTTGGCAAACATAAGTCACTTTTTTGCCTATTAAAGAGACAGCTTTTGCTTTATCCACTAAAGGGACTACAACTATCATCTGATTTGGCTTTTGAGTTCTTCTGCCTCTTCTGTAATTTATTATAAGTCCTTCCATTTTAATTTTCACTAGATTTTAGCAAATCACTTCCCTCTTTTGTTATTACTTTTCCGTATTTCTTATCAGAAACCTGTTTTATGAATCCAGCACTTTCAAGTTGCTGTAACGACTTTCTTACTATATTTCTTGATCCATCTTTTTTGATGTCTGTTTTATGACCTCTATTTTGTCTTCCACCATAAAACTTTGCAAGTTTATTTGCACCAATTGGTCCATATTTACGTACCTTTTTTAGAACTGATGCAACTCTTACATACCACCAGTCAGGATCTACAGGAGGTCTTTCTTTTGACACACCAGTTTTAACAAAAGGAGCCCATATAGGTGCCTTTATGTGTTCATTGGCTTTTATAGCTTCAACTAGTTTATTCATCTTTTTTTACCTCTTTTTTTTCAGTTTTCAGCTTTTTGTTTGTTTTTGTATCAGCCAAATTCTGACCTTCTTTGTTTGAATCATCCTTTTCAACTGATTCTACATCAATTGCCTTTTCTGATTTTAAATCAGCTGGCTTAACTTCTTCTTTTTCAACAGTTGCATTCTTTTCTTCATAAAGTCCTAGGTACTTATCAACACCAACCTCTATAAGGTTTACAATGACTTTTTCCTCAAGACCTATTTTTTTCTTTAAAGCAACAACATTGACCTTTCCTGGAGGGTTCTTTATACCATTAGCCCATAACTTATGATTTAGTTCAGGACAAACGATAACGTTGTCTGTTTTCATGTGTTTACATATAAACTCCTTTAAAACAGACACAGCTTTTTTACTCCTTCTCCATTTGGGGGCAAATCTTGTTTTTCTCCTCAATGGGATTACATATTCCCGCTTAAGCTCTGCCATTTTTTAATTTTGAAAACAGATTTATACTATAAAAATAGACAAATCTTACTATAAAGTAATATATATTATCTTTTAAAGGTTGTGTTTTAGATTAGAAAAAGATATGCATCTGCCGGGATTCGAACCCGGATCACCAGCTTGGAAGGCTGGGATTCTAGCCGTTGAACTACAAATGCTATTAAAAGTATGAATTCTTAATGGTTTATAAATTTTTTTACTATTTTTTTTGTTACTTTATCTTGTAAGATATTTATTAATAATCTTAAATCATAGAAGGCTACAAAAAATCTAATAGTTTAAAAAGGGAACTATGTGATCCCTTACAATATGGATGTTTTACAACGCTATTTTTTAAATAAGCTTGTTAAAAACAATTTTTTTTAAAATTATGTATAGTTAATTTTATAAAACGAGTTTTATTAACATATTTTATGATAATCCCTGTAAGATGTTTTTCATGTGGTAAGGTATTAGGTAGCAAGTGGGAAAAATATCAGAAACTTCTAAAAGAAGGTAAAAGTCAAAAGGAAGCATTGGATGAACTTGGACTTGAGAGATTCTGTTGCAGAAGTGCTGTTATGACTAATGTTGAAAGCATAGATGTCATAGGAAAATACGAGTAAGATAATTTTTTTTATTTAAAAAACTATTTAAATATTTAAACAATAATAATTTTATGAGTAAACTTATATTTCTTAAAGATTTAGAAAACATTGATTATAGAAAATATGGATTTTTGTGTGGAATAGAGGTTCATCAACAATTGGATACTAAAAAGCTATTTTGTAACTGCCCATGTAAGATAGTGGATAATTCTTTGTTAAATAAGCAGATTAAACGAAAATTAAGATTTTCTGTTTCTGAAACTGGAGACATTGATAGTGCTGCTTTAGAGGAATTTAAGAAGCAAAAGGCAAATGTTTATAGGTATAATGATGAATGTGCATGTCTTGTTGATTTAGATGAACAACCACCCGAAAAACTTAATGAGGATGCATTATCGGTTGCTATTCGTACAGGGATTATGATGAATATAAATTTTTTTGACAGGATGCAGTTTATGAGAAAACTTATAATAGATGGTTCTGTAACGTCAGGTTTTCAGCGTACTGCAATGCTTGGGATTGATGGTTATATTAATACATCGTTTGGTAAGGTTGGTATAAATGGAATCAACCTTGAGGAGGATTCTTCAAGAACTATAGAAAGACTTGATGATTGTAATGTTTATGCTCTTGATAGACAAGGTATTCCATTAATAGAAATAACTACTGCTCCTCACATAAAGACATCTTGTGATGCTCTTGAGGTTGCTGAAATTCTTGGATCAATCTTAAGAAGTTTTAAAGAAGTTAAAAGGGGTCTTGGAACCATAAGGCAGGATCTTAATGTTTCAATAACAAATGGTGCAAGAGTAGAAATTAAGGGAATTCAGAACCTTAAAATGATTCCAAAAATAATAGATTCAGAAATAAGAAGACAAATTATAATACTTTCAATTATAGATGAATTAAAAACTAAAGGGATAAATTGTGATAATTTTTCTGATTTTAAAATTTATGATATTACAGATGTTTTTGCAAATACAGAGTCGAATATAATAAAAAAACAGTTGCAGTCAAAGCAAGCAAGAGTTTTAGCTATAATATTGAAAAAATTTACAAACATTTTAGGACATGAATTAAATGATAATTATAGATTTGCAACAGAGATATCAAACAGGAACAAAAAACACTTTCCATCCGTAAAAGGAATTTTTCATTCTGATGAATTGCCAAAATATGAAATATCAGAAAAAGAAGTAGAAGATACCAGAAAGCTTTTAAAAATAGATAAGCAAGATGCATTCATAATCATTACAGCAGAAAAGGAGGTTGCTGAAAAATCACTTTTAAATGTTTTTGAAATAATAAAAAACATGATAACAAAGGTAAATGAAGAAGTAAGACAGGTTGATCCTAAAGGTGTAGTTACAACATATCTTAGGGCTATGCCTGGTTCTGCAAGAATGTATCCTGAAACAGATGTTTTACGGTTTGAAATAAGTGATGATTATCTTAATGATCAAAAACAAAAAATTCCAGAAGAGTATACAGTTAGGTTATTAAGACTTAGTAAAGAATGGGAAATAGAAGAAATCAACAAGATAGAAGAAATACTTGATTCTTTTAGCGAACAGGATTTTGAATATTTGTCAAATATATTAAATAGTTTTAAAAAAACATACACATATTTATTTGAAATTCCAAAAGAAGTCGTCAAAAGAGAGTCTTTAGAACCAATCATGTTAAGTGTTAATACTTATGCTGAAATTTTAAAAAATATTAATAATTCAACCATAAATAAGAATACTTTGTATGAACTTTACAAATTGCTTTTTAAAGAGAATAAAAAAGATGTATTAAATTTTTCAGACTACATAAAAAATAATAATCTTGTGCTTGCTTGTGATTTAGAAGATATTGATAAAGATTTAAAAGAAATAATTGCTAAAAATTCTGGTGCACCTTTGGGTGCTCTTATGGGAATTGCAATGAAGCATTTTAATAATAAGGTTGATGGTGCTATTATTTCAAAAAAGTTAAAAGAATTAATGCTTAATTAATGGTTTTATTCTTCAATATCATCTTCACTGTTTTCATTGATGATTTTTTCTGCACTTGATATTTTGTCATCATCATCAAGATTTACTATTTTAACACCTTTTGTGTTTCTGCTTATTATTCTTACATCGCTAGCAGGAGTTCTTATGATTTTTCCTTTTTGTGAAATTATTAGTATTTCATCATCTTCTCCTACAGCTTTCATTGTTACTACATTTTTATTTCTTGCATCAGTTTTTATATCTATTACCCCTCTTCCTGCTCTTTTAATTGTTGGATAATCGGATAATAGTGTTCTTTTTCCATATCCATTTTCTGTTATTGTGAACATGGTTTTTCCTGTTTCAACTAATTCAATACCAATTATTTCTTCGTTATTTTTTAACTTCATAGCCTTAACACCTTTTGCTGTTCTACCTAATACGTTAAGGTCTGTTTGCTTAAATCTTATTGCCATTCCAACATTTGATTCTATTATTATATCTTCTTCTCCTTGTGTTGAGTATATTACATTTAATACACTATCTCCTTCATCTAAACCAATTGCTTTAATTCCACCTGCTCTTGGTTTTGAGAAGTTGTTCATTTCTGTTTTCTTAATGATTCCTTTCTTTGTTAAAAATATTAGATACCCTTTTGTAAGGTTTGCAACATTTATTACATTTGTTACTTTTTTGCCTTTAAGATCTATGTAATTTACTATAGGTCTACCTTTTGATTGGAATGAGGCAAGAGGAATTTCATAAATCTTTAACCAATTAATGTTTCCATCATTGGTAAATATTAGCATGTTATCTTTAGAATTTGCGATGAATAGATTTTTTATGGTATCTTCATCTTTTAGATGTGCATTTACGCCTTTTCCTCCTCTTTTTTGTGATCTGTATTCGCTTAAAGGTACTTTTTTTATGTAATCTTTTTGTGTTATAAGTATTACAAAATCTTCATCCTGAATCAGATCTTCTATATTTGTTGTATCATCGCTTGTTACAAGATGAGTTTTTCTTTCATCATTAAAATTGCTCTTTATTTCAATTAATTCATTCTTTATGATTTCAAATTGTTTTTCTTTACTGTTTAATATTTCTTCTAGTTCTTTTATCTTTTCTAATATTTCATTATATTCACTTTCAATTTTTTCTGTTTCAAGAGCAGTTAATCTTTGTAGTCTCATGTCAAGTATAGCTTGTGATTGCAGATCACTAAGATTGTATGCTGTTTCAAGTTTTTCTTTTGCAATAGCAGTTGATTCAGATTGTTTTATCAGTGTTATAACATTATCTATGTTCTCAAGTGCAATTTTTAATCCAGCAAGTATATGAAGTCTTTCTTGAGATTTTTTAAGGTCAAATTTGCTTCTGTTTACAATTATTTGTTGTCTAAAAATTATAAAATTATGAAGATATTCTTTTAGATTTAGTACTTTTGGAACTCCATTTACTATTGCTAGCATTTTTGCTGAAAATCCGCCTTTTAATGCTGTAAATTGATATAATTGGTTTAATACTATATTTGGATCTATATCCTTTTTCACTTCTATTACTATTCTTATTCCTTTTTTGTTTGTTTCATTTCGTATGTCAGAAATATCTTTGATTTTTCCACTTTTAACAAGATCCACTATCTGATTCTGAAGATTGGTTAGATTTACCTGATATGGAATTTGTTCAATTATTATATACGACTTTCCTCTATCTGATTCTTCTATCTGACAAACACCTTTCATGATTATACTACCTTGTCCAGTCATATAGAAATCGTTTAATCCTGAATTGTTAACTATAAGTCCGCCGGTTGGAAAATCAGGTCCTTTAATTATATTTTTCCTTACAATATCTTCAACTGAACTTTCAGGATTATCTATTAGAAAAATAGATGCATCAATAACTTCTCCTAAATTATGTGGAGGAATGTTTGTTGCCATTCCAACAGCAATTCCACTTGATCCATTTACAAGTAAATTTGGAAAACTTGCAGGTAATACCTCAGGTTCTAAAACAGTATCATCAAAATTTGCAGTCCATTTGACAGTTTCCTTATCAATATTCTCAAGTAATTTTTCTGTTATTTTTTCCATACGAGATTCTGTATACCTATATGCAGCAGCACTATCACCTTCAATAGAACCAAAGTTTCCCTGTCCTTCTATTAATGGATATCTAAGATTCCAATCTTGTGCTAATCTTACTAAGGCATCGTATACAGCAGTATCTCCGTGTGGATGGTACTTTTTTAGCACTTCTCCTACAACTCCTGCACATTTAGAGAATTTTTTGCTGTGATTTAAACCTTCTTTATGCATTGCATAAATTATTCTTCTGTGAACAGGCTTTAAACCATCACGTACATCTGGTAGGGCTCTTCCTATTATTACACTCATTGCATAAGATAAGTATGCATCTTTCATTTCGTTTTCAATAAATACTTCTTTGATTCTTAAAGATTCATTATCCATAATATTTAGCAATATTTTTTCATTATAGATATTTTGTTATATCTTTGTAGTGGTTAATTCGTTTTTTTTGTAAAAAATGTCAAACTAGGTGTTTTATGCTTAAAATTAGGAGAGTTGTTTATCTGTTAAAATCAGATAGTTGATACTTATAAGTAGGATTACTATTTTTTAATATGTGCGTTGGGTATGCAAAGGAATTATCAAAAATCGCAGTAAACAAAATGGAGTGATAAATACTTCATTATTTATGGTGTGGATAACTCAAATTTTGCGATTTTTTTTTTATAGGTTTTTTACAATCTTCTATTGTTTTATTAGCAATATTTTTAAAAGATTCGTGCTATGTATTTTTGATGGATATTGTTTTTCTTAAAAATTTCTGTAAAGGTTTTGGGATTTGCAATAAGGATTTTGAATCTGTTTTTAATGGTTTTAACAAAATAGTTTCTTTTAATGATTTTGCTTATTTTATGGCATATGATAATTCTTCATTTTCTTCTTTAGATATTGTTTTTCTGCGATTTGATAATGAAATTGTGCCATCTTCATATCTTCTTAATAAGATTTTAGAAAGAACAAGAGGATACGAGATATCTTCTTATAAAAAAGCACTTGATTTTGTTTATTCTAAGAATCTTTTGAAAAATGATTTTTTAGATGAATTACCACAGAATATTTTTTTTATAGTCACATTTGAGAAAAGAGTGTTAGGTTATGCATTATTTGATTCACAAAAGGTTGTTAATAAATTTAATGTTGGAAAGTATATTGGGAAATAGGGTAAAAATTGTTTTTGTATTAACCTAATAAGAAAGAAAAGAGATTATGAATCTTTATCTTAATTCTCAAGAAGACCACTTTCAAAATATTTTTGGTGGTGGATGAATTGTGCTTATGATTTCAATCATTTTTAAATATTTTTGGGTGTTGTAAAATATAGAAACCAAAAACCTTATAAATAACTAAATTAAATTATTAATATGAGTTA
>Ga0334889_1000059_pt1 | contig 169960 bp, 151 predicted proteins | sample GraSluR1_MG_2_FD_207222 | JGI IMG/M metagenome (GOLD analysis project Ga0334889, IMG submission 207222) | Sludge microbial communities from methane-producing bioreactor in Wageningen University, Netherlands - Granular Sludge_8_08-R1 | ecosystem: Engineered > Bioreactor > Anaerobic >...
ATGATCCACCAAGAGATAGCGCGAAAGTTATCTCTTGAATATGCAAAAAAGCTACTCTTCATCAAATGAAAAGTAGCTCTCAAAATCTTTAAATATTTCATTGTCCTATTGACGGGTAGCCGACCACTTCCCCTTTGTTATTTCTTTTTTCTTTCTATTCTGGAAAATAAGTACAGCAGAACCTAATAATATAACTCCTAACACAGCTAAGTACACTCTCATATACCCTCCAGCATCAGGTAAATCACTCGTTAAATAGTTCGGTAAGTAATAGGTTCCTTCATCTATACGAAACGCTGGTGGCAACGGGTCTCCTCGGCCTCTGATTGTTTCGATTTCACCATACGAATTAACCGTGATTATCCAAGAACCCGCGGGTAGCTGATAGCCTGGAAGTGTCTTTGTTTCAACCAACAGATAGTCTCCTCTGGTTAGTTTTCCTAACATAACTTCTCCAGTACTGCTACTACTAATTAATTCTGTAGGATTTGCTACGTCCCATTTAGTATCGGCAGCCTCTGGATCTTCACTGCCTGATTCTCCAGCTTCTCCTTCTTTAGGTTTATAAAGTGAGAAATGAACTCCCGCTAACGGATCTTGTTTTCCATCCTCTTTGATGAAGCTGATTGGTTTTGCTTTGTTTGTGAGATAAAGCTTGCTTGCCTTACCCTCTAGCTTAATTTGATTTCCGGGATCATTTCCGTCTTTAACTTCTCCGTTGTCAATAACTTTATATTTCACTTCAAGTGTTTCAAATTTTTGTTCGCTCTTATTCCATCCGGTCGCTACTAACCAGTAGCCATCTGGTTTTTCATATCCGCTATAGGTACTCTTCTCAACAATGGCATACCAATCCAGTTTTACCGTTCCTTTTACACCAGTTTTCCCAATATTAGCAATATATCCATCTTGAGCTGTCGAGATATCTGATTCAATTTTTTTCCATTGATTATGTGTATATGGTGTTGGCTCTGGATTAGTCCCTCCATTTTCCCAACGATAGATGTCAAAACCTACTTTTTGTTTATCTGATGACGGCATTTCTTCTCCTTGTTCATTAACCTTGTATAGGGCAATTTCAGGTTGTCTATTTTTCAAAATGAACCGGTTGCCATTTGCTGCTGAAGCTTTTTCAAATTCACGTTTATCAAATTCATAAGGATGTACCCAATTAGGATAAGAAATTGCCTTATTCTCTTTCAGTTGAACAGCCCAAAATACCTGTCGTGACGAATCACTGTTATATGGTAGATCATATTCTGGATAAGTAGAGGTTTCGATAATCGCATAATACTTATCTAAATCAGTGATCTCAGGAACGCTTATTCTCCCTAATGAATCGGTCATTACAGGTGAACTATTCACCTTTTTCCAGTCATCGGGTACAGAAGCGGGACCTTTACCATTGGCATCTGCTAGAACGTTGCTACCTATATATTCATACACATCAAAAGTGACTTTCATCTCTCTACCTTGTTCATCGACTAGGATATTCCCATTCTCATCAACCGAAGGCATCGGATTGGCATCGGAGTCATACTTATAAAGAGTGAAAGGCGGAGCATCAGAAATTGTATAATACAGCTTTAGTACTAGCGTTCCATCCTTCCTAATTATTCCGGTCTTGATATTATGAGGTAACGCATCATCATATTGATAGCCTAAGATTATTTTCGGACTTGCATTCACAGTTTCGTTGGCTTCCCCAAAAAGATAGTCAGTCATTTTCAAACTAAAGCTATTAATATTCTCTTTAGGTTCTCCCTCTTTTTGTATCCAGTGTTCGACTTTATAGGGATATGTCTCTTTTTGCTTGTTTCTAACAAAAACTGACGCGCCATTTGCTGTTCCTGAGATAACAAATTCTTTAGAAACAACGGCGCTACCATTCCAATCACTTGATTCTTCTGGATCATATCCCGTGGGCGATTCAATTTCTACAAAGCGATAGGTTCCCGAGAGTAATCCTTCAACCTTGATCCCTCCCTGTAATTTTTCTCCAGAAAGATTAGTAATCTCTCCTGTCGTTAAACTCGTTTGTCCTGAGACATCCGTCCAGCTTAAGCCGTCTTTCTTTTGCAATTTGAATTTTGCATTATTCAGAGGCTCGTTCGTATCTTGATCAATTTTCCATAGATAGGCGGTATCAGGGTTTAAAGCAATATCTCCATACGGATTTGATAATGAGCTTCTACCCGTTAAGCTTTTTGGATCTTCTAAAGCATTTTTTAAATCAAAATAAGCCGTATTTGATTTTTCTCCACTACTGCTTTCTGGCGGGTATTTTACATGAAGCGAAATATCATAAGTGGAAATTTGTCCTTGAATAACATTGGAGTCGCCATAAACTAAAGTGAAATAGGCTTCTAATAAGTCTCGATCACTTTCAGCATAAAAGCCTCGAGAAATGGCATTTTCAGCTGCTGCTACTGCAAAATTTGGGATAGGAACAGGTGATTCTGCTCCACTATCAGTGATTTTAGTCGTTGTTTTACCAGAATTAGGACTATCAGTTAATTGTGAGAATTTCCTTTGGTCGTTTCCACCTTTTTTTATAGCACCAAAATGAACCATTACTGTACGAACAGTTTTTAAAGGGTCTTGATCTACCGCTTTAGCTTCGTAAATCCCGTATTGATAAGGAGCAGATTTTACTCGTGAAGAAAAGGCAGACTTTGATTCACCACTATTTTGTTTTAATAATTTAAAAGAGTTAGCCTCTGTCGGTTTTTTGCTATCCTCAGCTGTACCTGATCCAGTATTATAAGTAGGACCTTTTCCATTATCCGATAGCACTAAAGGTTCAAAAGCAATGGATCCAGTTGGCCGTCCTCCACGCTTATCAGCCAAACTATTGCTTTGTAAGTCGACTGGAATTCTCACCATTCCCGAAATATTCAACCTCGAAACACTTACCCCAGGCTCTAACTCATCTTCAATATAAACATGATCATTCGTATCAATCAAATGTTCCCCCCATCGATGAGGGTGATTGGTAGGATCTTGATAAAATCCCGTTGCAGGATTACTTGACCAATTCACTTCATCCCCGCTTAATTCCAGTGAACTAGCAAGATTTACCGCTAAACTATATTGCAACTTACTATTACTACCTTGTCCTACACCACGTTTAAATCCATAACCATTAGAATGACTTAACTCTCCCTGAGTAAAACGAATCGCCTTTTTATTCCCACCAAAATCAACGAGTTGTGTTCCACCTTTCGATGTATAGCAAGATACTGAGTCTTTAGAAAGAGTAAATTTGACACCAGTTATTTTACTAATATCTAATCCTGTGACGCCTGTTCCAAAAACTATTCTTATTTCATTATCAGTTCCATTATGACGAACTTGCCAAGTTCCTATTTGTTTAGATACTCCGTTAACAGTCGCGTTAAAAGCAACAGGGTCTGATCCAGCAACCGACCATCCACCATCCACAGCCCATTCTGTATTTTTTAAAAAAGGAATTATTGCTGTATCATTTGGTTGTAATTTATCACTACCACTTAATTGTAACGACCAAGTAAATTCAAAATCATAGCTTTTATTACTTTGAGCTGGGTTCACTTCAGAAAGCGCTATCCCTGTATCGTCAAGGATTTTCCAATCATCTATCGTTACGTTTGGCGAATAATTCATCAATGGCATTACTCTTGACTGCATGTCTGCTTCTTGTACGGCAGCTGTCATTTCAGACTCGCTAGGTTCAGATGCTTCAGATGCCTTATGATCACTAGAGGATGTACTACCTGCCACAGGATCGGTTGGTAGCAGCTTAGCACTCGATAAAAATTCACTTGAAGAAACAGTTTCATTTGTAGAATTATCTGAAACTTCGGACTCTCCATAGGTAAAACTAGGAAAAAGAAGCGATAAGCTTAAAGTAATTATCAGAAAAAACATATTTATTTCTTTTCTTAACACCATCTTTCTTCCTCTCCAACCCGTTTATTAAGTTTCCCTTAGCATCATGTATTCATATTACAAAAAGAAACAATTAAATAAATTTTTATGATTATTATGATTTAATTTTACTATTAATCTCTCATTTTTTCAAATATTTTTACAAAAAAGTGATAAAGTAAAATTATAATAAAATTATTTATCGCATATAATTCATTGATTGCCAGAAAAATAGATGGTATAAATTAAAAAAATACTGACAACGATTCAGAAAATTTACTTTTTTGCTAGTAAATAAATAAATAGTCGTTTTAGCACTAATAAAATCGGCATAATTAGCCTAAATGTTAAGAAAAATTATACAAGACGCTATTGCTCAATAATAAATTTCATCTTCAGATTTTGCTTAAAAAATTACTACTAAAAGAAAGAACTAATAAATAATCCAGTATTTAGAGAATAATTCTTTTCTAAAAAATAATAGCAGATCGATCATCCTTGAGTAGCTGGATGCTCGATCTGCTATTGTTTATTTATACCATTCTATTAATAATTCGTTTACAAAATATATAACCTATCATACATCCAGTAAAATTCGTAAAGATATCCCAAATATCAAACGTACCAATATAGAAAACATATTGAATCGTCTCAATCCCAATAATCGTAATCAAGGCAATTAACGCTGCCTCCACCGGCTTCGCTCGCAGTCCGTACAAACAACCTAAAGGGATAAAATAAGCAGTATTCAAAATCAGTTCAATGATCTGCTGTCCATTGTTTAAATACAGCTCAAAGGGATTCAAGTTAAACGAGTGATATGCTCGCGCCTTCGTAAAGAGCATGATAAACAACAATAAAAAGTAGCAGCTATAAAATAAATACAAATAAATATTCCATAGCTTTCGCTGCTCCCACTGCCAATAAAACAGCCATAAACTCAAAAAGATGAACAGCCACAGAGCTTCATCCGTATATTCAAATCGCTGCGCCATCCGATCCAAGCGGGGATAATTCTGCAAGGTTGGCATGACCAGATAGTAAATCATTCCATAGCTTGCCACAAAAGATACGATACCTGCGATGATTTTCTTCATACAATCCCCTCCTCGATCACTTTATCTGTGAATCCTTAACGTGATTCCTATAGCAACTAATTATAGCGAAACTTCTCATAAGCTTCATTAAAAAGGGGAAGGTCACAAGAAAAGCTTAAAGAAAAAACCAAAGGAATCACCCTTTGGTCGGAGTTTAACGCATCACTTATGTCAGGATCAATATGCTCCACTTGATTTGAGCATCACCTTGATCGTTTTGATAATCAGAGACAAATCATTTCTCGTGCTGCGGGTTTTGATATACTCAATATCGAAGACCACCATCTCATCGAAATGGACATCATTTCGCCCGCTGACCTGCCATACGCCAGAGCAGCCTGGTTTTACCAACAAACGCTGTGATTCGTGGATCTTCCTTGATCTTGAACATCGCCCCCTTGATTTCATTTTTATCAAGAAGCTCTGTCAGCTGCTCTTCAGCATCCACACACATAGAACGAAACTTGTACATCGTAAAAGGTTTGCCGTTTCGCCCTACACGTTTTTGTGAGAAAATCACCGAACAACTTGGCTCATCTTTATGTATTCTATAGGCAATCCATACTAACACAGGTGAACAAAAAATAATTCCGATGCAAGCTAAAAAGAAGTCAATAATTCGTTTGAAAATCTCATAACTTTTCTTCCTTTCAATATCTTTTATATCTAATAAAGCCTTATCAAACCGTAATTCTTCTTCATTAACATCGTTCATTGAACTGGTCATATCTAAAAAAACTTTCTCTCTTTCCATAAATAATCCTCCAATGACTTTTTTACCAAAAAATCAAAATGATTAGTCAACTTGTGCATTGTCTTTACTCTCTGTAGTTCAAACAAAGAAATTCTAAAGTCTAAATCTTTTAAAGTTCAGACTTAAATTCTGAGGATTTGTTTCTAATACTTGATAAATTTCATGAATTTTATTTAAGGAATGATTTCCTAATGCTTTTTAAATGTTTGTTGATACTGATAAATGGTAAAACTCGTCCGATTTTTTCATTTCGAGAAAGTTACCATCCACTTCTACCCATTTCTATTTTTTAATCAGATCCGTCTCCTTTTTCTTGTGGATCTTTGAGGCTCCCAAGTAGTCTTATTATCCTCTCGGGCAGTCACAACGATTCTACGGCTGCGAATCAATTCTTTCGGATTGATCTCAGAAACCTGCCCTAAAACAGGTAGTTCCAAGGTTTCCACAATGAAGCGTTCATCCTTCATCGTCTTATCGACTAGCTCAATCAAGAAAGCAAGGCCAACACCGATCAGCATTCCAACCACTGTACCAATCAATAAATTCAATTGATTATTCGGAAAAACTGCCTTTGCTGAAACACCCGCTTCGGAGGTGATGGTTACTTTACTGACCGCTAAGACTTCCTCCGCCTTTTCTTGGAACGTGACAGCCGTAATATTGGCGATCAGTGCTGCCTTTCGCGGTTCAGGCGAAGTAGCCGTAATCTGAAACATTTGCGAGTTTTGAGCCTGCTCGACCTCAAGGCTATTCTTCAGTCCGCTATTACTATAGACATATTGGTACTCATCCTGTAATTTTTTTTGGACCGCATCAATCACCAGATCGCTTTTGATCATAATCCTTATACGTATTAATCATCAGGACATTCCCATTGATATCATTTTGCAGATTGCCGCTAGAGCCCTCCGCTTCCTGATTTTGTGCAATCAGCTGCGCCGTCGAATCGTATTTGGGTGTGATCAAGAAAAACGTCACACCTGCTGCAAGACCAATCCCTGCGACCGTCGTCAGAACAATCCAAGCAGCCTTCTTCTTTAAAATCTGAACTAAATCCTCTAGTCTGAGTGTCTCTTCCATCTTTTCCTCCCACTATTGAATATTAAATATTTTTTTATCCCGCATTCGTTCACTGAAAACGATCAACACCACCGCTATCACGATCGATCCCAGCCCCACAAAGACAAAGCTCAAATCAAACGTAGTCACATAGGTGGTGACAAATCGATACAACCCTTCCGAGGTAATCCCCAGTCGTTTGATCACCCCGCTAAAATAGATAATCGTCGGTAAAACAACCAGCATCAAGCCAGCTCCAAAAAAAATAATACTACTCCATCGAACTCTCTGATGTTTCAGCTTAATCATCAGCAGTAAGCCCAAAAATATCAATAAAAAGCCCGTTGCTACCACAAACATAATCAAGGACAGCGAGGATTTGAAGGCCATAACCTTTTGCCCGTAGCTCAATAGATACGGAATCTCAATAAAGGCGGAGAAATTTTTAGTCGCCGAATTCGCGAGATTCTCCACATTTTTTTGTGTCTCCTCATCGATCGGTATATTTTTTTGTTCTGCATACTGCGTGGTACTAGTCAAAATGTTCTCTTTAATCTGATCCTCGCCCTGCAGCTCAAAGGGAACCTCCTGATAGATTCCGCGAACATAATTTTCCACATTGGTCGCGACTATCTTTTCCGAAACAACATCCGCTAAAACCTCAGGCGGGATATTACTTCCGCGCCCTAGGTCTTGAATACTTTCTGTCACATCGTTACGGATTGTCTCAATGTACCCCGCTTGATGAATTTGCTGGATCATAAACTTCTGATTGAACAACGTCATGCGAATACAAACCAGCGCACAGGTGGCAAACAGGAGCAGCGAGCCAATAAAAGCTAAGATCCACCGAGGAATATTTCGCCCTATCTGATTCATCCTTGTCCCTCCCCCTACTCATTTCCATTGATCACTGGACCAGACGCATATTCTCCAATGACAAATAATCGCTGATCGGTTAATCCCATGCTGTCGAGGGGATAACAAGTATAAAGAATGATGCGCCGATCATTTCGCTGATAGATCATTTGATCAATCGCCTGATCTTTTTTATTCTTAACCTCTAATTGCGTGACCCGATAAGTATAATTTCCATAGCTCGTTTGAACCTCGATCGTATCGCCAATCGGCACCGCACCAAGTTTGCCGAAATCATCGACATTGTGTCCACCAATCAATGACGTTCCCATCTCACCTGGATAAACAGAGCCCATGAACTGACCCGCTCCCTGCCGTAATATCTTCTCGGTATCCCCGAAATATAAGGGAACCGACAATTTGATACTGTTTATCTTTACCTTTCCAAAAAGCTGACCACCCACCGGATAATCAATTTTTGTCGAAGGCAGCTCTTTTTTAGCATTCGTCGTAAGCTTTTCATTATCAACCGGCTTGAACGACTGCTCCACCGCCTCAAAGGTTGGCGTATCCGTCAATAAAAACAATTGAATAGAAGAAGTAACAAACTGGATCACCGGTCTTCCTACAAGATAGATCAAGGAATAGCCGCAAATTAAAAAAATCATCGGAATGAGAATCACCATACCAATTCTTTTTAGCCTCGAGGAACTACGCAATTTTTCTACCTCCCGCCTGATTGTCTGTAAATAGAATCGACAATTTGCTAATAAAGTGGGCAGGCTCAGAAAAATATTGCATATCTACTTGCTTTGTCCTTATGCACGTTAAATAAGCCGCTTGGATACTTTGATAAATTAGCTCTGAATTTTCTTTAGTAATAATAATTTCTCGCTCTGTAAAAATGCTTAATCCCAAAGACACATTTACAGAAGCAAATACACCGCTATTTCTCTTCACCTACAAATCCCCTTTACAATTTGTTCAAACTCTACAAAAATAATCTTTTTAATTATATTAGTATACTTATTAATATAAACAAAAACAATAGAATTCATTATTAATATTTTATCGCGGGAAATATTGTTAAAAATGACGAATATAAAGATAAGAATGCTTTACTTATATTTATATTAGAAGAATAATGCTGCTAAGTTCATAAGCCAGAAAATTTACAGAATTAATCAATTTTATACTTTGTATCCCTAGCTTTTTATTAAAATAGAGACTTTGTTAACTAACAAAGAAAGCGCTTTATTTATTGACTATTTTTTTCAATCATTCCCTTTGCATTGATTGAGAGAAGACTTGATCAATAATTACCGCTCTATACTGAAGAAAGAAAAGAGCAAAAACGAAAAAAGCCTACCAAACATCCTTACATTGCAGGATGCTTGATAAGCTTTCAGACACTTAAGTCATTCTTTTTTTTATTTGAATACACATTAGATAGCCAATTACACAACCGGTAAAATTGGTGATAATATCCCAAATATCAAACGTTCCAATATAAAAAACATATTGGATCGTCTCAATTCCAATAATCGTAATCAACGCGATCACCGCCGCCTCCAGCGGCTTCGCCCGCAGCCCATATAGACAACCCAATGGGATAAAATAGCCGGTGTTCAATATCGGTTCCGTGATTTGCTGCCCATTATTCAAATACAGTTCAAACGGATTCAAATTAAACGAATGATACGCCCGCGCCTTTGTAAAGAGCATAATGAACAATAATAAGAAGTAGCAGCTATAAAACAATTACATATAAATATTCCACAGCTTCCGCTGCTCCCATTGCCAATAAAACAACCATAAACTCAAGAAGATAAACGCCCACAACACCTCATCCGTAAACTCAAAGCGCTGCGCCATCGAACTCAAGCGGGGATAATTTTGCAAAGTCGGCATGACTAGGTAATAGACCATTCCGTAGCTCAACACGAACGATATGATGCCTGCGATGATTTTCTTCAATTGATCCCCTCCCTAGTGTACTTATAGGAGATAATTATAGCTTTACATCATAAAGGATTCACAAAAAAAGATTAAAGAAAAAGATAATTCCTTATTGCCATAAAGAAATGTAAATCATTTCTTTATTTAAGTTACAACTTCTCTATTAAACTCTCTTTAATAGAGATTACATGTTCGCAGTATAAAAAACAGAATTTATTGATACGGATGTGTATTTAATCTTTCTCTCTTTTTACCTAAAATAATTCTATCAAGTCACTTCCTTCGCTTCTAAAATATAGGATTTTTGGTTCACCTATAAATATATCTATTAATGATATTAGTTTAAATCAATATTTCAGTTACATAACCTATAAAAAATATAACAGTATTACAATTTTAATACTTACTATTAAAGTAAAAAGGTAGTTGTAAATCTCCTACAATTTAAACTCACTTCTGACTGAGTACCATCCGTATAAATTTTTCTATGATCTACAAAGTACCTCTAACTAACATTTGTTTACTCCAATATCATTTTACTTCCTTGAAGTATTTTATCACACTTCCTATTAGTTCTACTTTCATCAGTAATAATAAAAATATATAAATAATTACTCCCAAAAATACTATTAAGAATACTGCTATGACGTCGTTAATGATAAATCCTTTTACAAATAGTGCAACTATTCCCATACCAATTCCAGCAATAACATATTTAAAAATTTCAATTCTTGTATCTTTTAAACTGATACTTTTCGTAACAATAAAGAGCTGAATTAAAGCAATTGTTCCCTCACCAAAAATTGATGCGATGGAACTTCCCTTAGCTCCCATAGAAGGAATCAAAATAAAAGAAACAATAAAAACTACTAATGTTGCAATCATAATAGTTGTTGTAACAACGTTCTCTTTCTTTGTTGCAATTAGATATTGTCCAAATATTGAACTCCATCCCATAAAAATGATTTCTAAGGAAAGAAGTGAAAGAACGGTATTAATCCCATTAAAATTATCGCCAAAAAAAACATTTGAAAAAGGTTTTGATACAATCATTAATCCAATCACGCTTGGAATTGAGATAAGATTTATTAAACAAAAAGCCTTATTAACTAGTAACTCAACTTTTTTATAATTTCCATTGTGAAACTCATTAGAAATTCTCGGGAAAATAACTGTGCCAATCCCTGTAACAAATGCTAATATCATCCGGATAATTTTATCCGAATTATCGAAAAATCCAGCTTGAGCAAAATTAGACATACTTCCTAACATAAGTTTATTTATGCTCACGAATAGTTGAGTTGCTAACTGTGGGAAAAAAAGTCTTATTATTGGTGAAATGTGAGAGCCAATATCTTCCATTGTTACTTTTACATGTTGGATTTCCCCTTTAATTTGTGTCCATAAAGATAAATTCCCCAAAAGAATTGTTAATGAATTTAGTAATATATATATCCATAAATCGGACTCTTTATGCACAAATAGAAAGACACAAATTAATGTTGCTACCTTAACTATAATATTTCTCATTACAGTTTTTTTAAAATTTTCTAACCCCGTAAAGTACCAAGATATATCAAATGCAACTGCAACAATTTGAAGTGATTGGAGCAATAATAATGAAATAAATTTTCCATATATTGTTAAGAAAGCTATAAAGAAAACGAAAGATAGAAAAGTGATCACGACTTTAATTATCATTATTTCCATAAATTTTTTGCTAATTTCTTTCGGATCATTTCTATAGTAAGCTATTGTTCTATTTCCATAAAAGCTTAAACCTAAATTACTAAACAAAACAAAATACTGAATAATTGAAAAAGTAAAAGAATATTTTCCTATACCCTCGGCTGTTAATACTCTTGAAACATAAGGCATGGTGATAATTGGGATCATCACGATAAGTAATTGGTATACTATATTATACAAATAGTTCTTTATAATCTTCATTTTCTCTCTTTTCAATACCACCATTTCTATACTAAAATACTTACATTTACCAAAAATGATTCAGTTATCAATGTCAAAATCCACTATCCTTTTATATTATTAGGTATACTAAAAGCTCATTTAGGTAATATAGCATCAAATATGAGGTTGTTTTGAAAAACAGGTTTAAAAACTGTGTTAAAATTTTCATTCCGTAATATTAAAAGATATAAGTTGGTAAATGCAAACATGATTACAAATAGAGTGACAAATAAATTCCATTTTGATGTTCTCATTTTATATTCTAATTTACTATTGATACAGTTAGTCATTACTATATAATTTACTATTGAAAGTCCAGCCTGCATTCTGTATACCTCGGTTGTGTAATGAATCATAAAAGGAACAATACAAAGAATCATTACATTGATTTTTTTCATAAAGTACAGTTGATTTTTGGGGATATAGTTTGCATTATTAAATTTAGTGATATATAAAAAGATAGTAACAAAAATCATATATATTGATACTCGTATTATAGCTGCAAAAAGATGACTCTCTTTTGTTAGTTGATAAGCATTACTAACATATGCAGCCATCCGCGTTGTTGCTCCAAATATGTCGGCTAGCCAAACAACATTTGTGGGCGTGATGATGAAAGAAAATAGTACACAGAAAAGCATTGTAGCTATTACAGTTGTTTTAAATGTTACTTTTTTAGCAAAAAGTAACACAATCCATATAAAACTCGCAGTATGAATAAATGTTGCGACTAAAATGCATACGATAAAAATAAAGTCATTTTTAGTTAATTTATTCTCTATTTCAAGTTGATTTTCTTCATTCATAAGATACTTAATGGAAAAAATCATGATTGATGTAGCCAAAGCGTTTCTCATTTGAGCAATATCCATTGTAAATGGAAAAATGCTATACATCAACAAAACAAAACCCGGTAATTTTGAGAATTTCCGAACAGTCATTGAAATGAGAAGCAATTGGATAAGAGCCATACAGGCCTTAAACTGGTAAAAATTGAAATGTAATAAATTAAAAACTCTTATGATAACTGCATACAAAAATTCAGTTTGATTATTCCATAAATATGGCTCCGTATAACGACTAAAATAGATATTCTCATCGGCATTCCCATAAGTAAAGGCCATTAGAATCCACATAAAAATGAGCGTAAGGAAAAAAATCAACTTTGAATCTTTCATTAATATATTAGTAACTGCAAGTAATATAAAAAGTAAAACAATCAATTTTGAACTCCTTTCTTTAATATAGATTCTAATCGTTTAGATGAGCTTAACCAATCTAGCTTTCGTGCAGTTCTCATTCCATTGTTTTTTATTTTATTTAACAATATTGGCTTTTCAATTAACTCCATTATCCCAGCTGAAAGTCCATCAACATCCCCAGGTTCAACAATCAACATATTCTCACGATCTTTTCCTAAATCTAAAACGAACCCAGTTCTACTCCCTACAACTGAGCAACCACATGCCATTGCCTCTAAAGGAGTTAATCCCCATCCTTCTTCAGTACTGGGAAAAATAAAAATATCACTCTTTTGATAAAGTTCACATAACTGTTTTTTATTCGGTTTTTGAAAGTATTCAATAAAATTTGGAATATCCTTTGGTATACATGTACCAAACATCTTAACTTTTAAGGAAGGGTATTCTTTTTTTACATTGCATATTGCATCTATGCCAATTCTACATCCTTTTTTCTCAAGTGGATGATACAACATTATGCATTGTATTTCTTCGTTATTTCTTAAAGTATTAGGTGAACTAGTGAAAATTTTATCAATTCCACTTATGACTATTGGAAAGGGACCAATACTCAAAACATTTGCTAATTTTTCATTTATCCATGAAGAAACTACAATCTTTTCAAGAGATGTCAAATAGCTACGTATACCGAGAGTGCTATTATCCCAAGTTTCAAAATCTTGAACAAAATAAAATTTTTTACCTTTCGAAATCGATAATGCATCTATATACTTTACAGTAGTCCAAGATGATGCTATACAAACATCGGCATCCCTAATCCAAAAATCCACAAAATTGAAAACAAATTTGTCATATTTTTTCTCTCTTTTCTTTATTGATAACACTGATTTAATTGATACATATAATCTGTGTATATAATTCAGAAATTTCGAATCATATCTATACAAATTTGGAGCAATTATACTTTTATAAATTAGAACATCATGGCCAAGTTTTTCTAAATTCTCTGCATGCTTATATATAACATCTATTCCACCAGAAGAACCAATCGAAGGGATAAAGAAGTTAATTTTCATATTGTTCCTCCCTACTTAGAGACATAAACAATCCGTTTCTCCATCCTTTAAAAATTGAAATAACCTTGTTTTTTTTATCGTTTTCGAACATAAAAACTCTAAATATGAGTATTGCATTCATTAACCATCCTCTAATAAAATGAGCATATAACTTGTTTTTTCTTGGATAATACATTCTATTTTGTGCAATGTAATAGTACCTAAAAGCAGAATGTTCTCGAATATTTATATGTGTAAAGAAAAATCTTTTCTTATTAACATCCCCCACAGAATGTTGAATTTTCAATGATTTAATTTGAATAATTTTATACCCTTTTTTCCTTAGTCGATAACAAAAATCAAAATCGACACTATCGATGAACATTTTCTCATCATATCCACCAATTACTTTCCAAACGGATATTGGAATACAGGCACCAGAAGTAATACATGTTTTAACTTCTAAGAAATCATTATTCGGTCTGTGTCCAATTATTCCAGTATCTCTATCATTTACCACAGGTGCCACTATTCCAATATTTTCAACTTTGAAAAAAGGCATAACAGTTTCATAATACTCTGTTGGACACACAGAGTCCTGATCTAAAGATAATAGCCACTTATATCCTAAGCTTTCCCCTACTTCCATTAATTGATTAAGGGCCTTGGCAATCCCATAGTTAGCACTATTTCTAATAAGTATTACTTTTTTTTCTTTTGCTATTTCCTCTATTTCCTCAATGTTTTCTGAACCGTTATCAACAATAATCAATTCTTCAAACTGTCCTCGTATTGAGTTTATGTTTTCAATTAAAAGTAAGATATTGGGATTAAAAGTAACTATTCCTGCACAAATTTCTTGCATATTATTTCTCCATAGTCTTAAAAGAATTTTTATTGTTCTTAGATTTCAATTTCATAGGGTGCAGTATCCTTAGCAAGAGCTTTACCATCGGCTATTCCTCGAATTACAGACTCCAAAATCTTCATTTTTTTTTTCCCTCTAATAAAACTTGATACAGAGATTACGAAAAAAAATCCTATATAACTTTTACAACTATAACTTTCATATCCAATTCCGCCAAATTTTTGAAATTTTTTGTTTAAGTATAAAACATTTCTATTAGTATAATATATCCTTAATGGATCAACATATTTCTTATAAGAAAGTTTGCTTAAATTATCATTTTTAAAAATATTTCCTAGTTTGAGAAAAAACTTCTCAATTATTTTAGATCTTGGAGATATGGAACCAAATTCTTGATTTAATATTATATTGCAACAACGAATTATCTTGTAATTATTTATTCTAACCCTTTTACAGAAATCATTATCGATTAAATCAATAAATAACCTTTCATCAAATTTACCAATTTTTTCCCATATCGATAAGTTAGTTAAGCATCCTGACGTTATACACTTTTCAACTTCAATATAATCATCCATAATATTATAATTCATATACTTTCTTCTCACATCAATAACTGTTGGCGAAACAATTGCTATTTTCTCATTCTCATCAATGACTTTTAAATAGTTTTCAATCGTATCCTCTTGCAATATTGAATCTTGATCCAAAGACATTACCCAGTGATAGCCATTTTTTTTTAATAAAGAAAATGCTTTATTAAGAGCGAATGCTAATCCCATATTTTTATCTAGTTGTACATACTTCAAACATTTACTATCTTTACATAAATTATTTATTTCATTACTATTTTGTGAATTATTATCGACAATTTGAATATAGGAGAACTGCTTCAAAGCGAATTCTATATTTTTCTTTAATCGAATCATATCAGGATTAAAAGTAATAATTGTTGCAGCAACCTTTTTTTCCATTTTAAAACTTCCTTTTTGTATAAAAATAATTCTAACTATTTCTGAGATATTAGATTATTGTCATGAATTCTTCGACACATCGTCGATCTGAAGCAGGAACCTTGACCTCTTCACTCATATCTCCTACTGCAATAAATAGAGTCAACTGAACAGACGAGGGTATACCAAGTAACAATCTAATAGCATCCTCATCTTTTGAATTCATCATTGCATTCAGAGCTACCGCTGCTAGACCTTCATATTCAAGACCATATAGTACAGACATGGCAAATAATCCACCATCTACAAATGCTTCGTTTCTTTCAACTGGACTTAAAAAAGAACTATTTGTTACACCAATTACTAGGACAGCTTCTGGTAGATTTGAGTATCCTTTAAACCCCTTTTGAAATTCTAATAGTTTACTAATTTTATTTTTTTCTTTAACATAATAGACTTTCCATCCTTGTCTATTACATACTGAAGGAGTTTTCTCTGCAATACTTAGTGCCTCGATAATTTTTTTTTCATCAATCGGTTTACCTGAGAACTCTCTAATACTACTTCTTCCACTAGATAGTTCCAAAAAGTTCTTGTTTCTATTCTCTATCTTATCTTTTTTAAAGATTGTTTTGACTCCAGCAAGTGAATTATACTCTTCCGTTTTTAAATATTCAGGCGATATAATATCTTCTAAAAATTTTACATCCTCACCAAGTGATTCATGGTAACTTGCATATTTTGAAATAATTGATCTCCCCTGTATATAAGGATAAAGATGTGTATCAAAACCTGAGCGTTCATAAACAACTAAGGTATCATTAAGTTGAGATAACGCTTTTTTTCCAAATCCAGGTCGAAAATTTTGAGAACGTGCCAATCCTTTTTCAATCGCGTGAACATTATACATGATTCTGGCAGAGAGCTGATCAAAAGAGTTATCAAAAACTGAGAATGCTGCATTTTTTGAAAACCGACGGATATCTTTAGTTGATAAATACCTAAGTCTAATTTTTTGGAGTATAGATTTTGTAAATTCAGTTCTTCTATTTGTATTTAACATTAGATTAATCATCTCACAATATATTTTTTTCTAAAAATTTTTTAGCTTCTTCTCTTTGTTGTTTCAGTATTTTATTCACATTTGAATAGTCTATTCTATAACTTAAGGTTTCTGAGAATTTTTTTTCCGACAAGCTATCCAATCTTTGAGAACCTGTTCCGGTGATCTGCAATAAATAACCTAACTTCTCTTCATTACCGTATTCGTTTCCCACACTTTTACGAATAATTGTAACAAATGGACGATTATTTATAATTGAAAAAATTGTACCATGAAAAGTGTCCGTCACAATTACTTCAGCATCTCTAAAATACGCTAACAGTTCAAATGGTGTACAATCAATGAATTTATCACAACAACCTTGAACTCCACCAAAACACAAAATCATAAGTCCTTTTTCTGTTGCATATTTTCGAAGAACTTCATTTTCTTCCTTAGTTATCCGTCCTGAGTAACCATAAACTATCATATACTTTTCTTTATATAATCGTTCTTTTGGTATATTGTTCTCCAAATTCATATAGTCATATGCCAATACCGGATCAACATTTATAATTGGGTTATCTACACCTAATTGTTTTACAATTTTAAATGAATTTTTGTCTCTTACCGATACAGATTGAAATCTTAAAAAATCCTTTTTCAAGTCCTCTTCAATTTGATAATCTTGAATTTTTTTCATTGTAGTATTTCCAAAAGACCCAGCATAAGATATAACTTTTTTAGCTTTTGAATTATGTCCAAACAAATCTCTCGAATAACCTACATTAGTATTGGCTTGGACACAGTTAAATACTTCATCACTTCCGATTACCAATACATCCACATCCGTATTATGGTTAAACTTATCATTAATTCCCAATAATGGATAAAATCGTTTACCATATGTACGTTTATGATTAAAAAATTTGATTTTATTAACAAATGAAGAATCTACTTTGTTATACTCACGAAGTTTCTCTAATTTTCGTTTTATACCAGTAGATTCGTTATTATCTATCTTTACTAATGGACTCCCGACTCTATAATCAACAAAAAAAACCTTATTTTCACTATCTAATCCTTCAATCAATCGTTTCAAAGCATACGCCTGCAGAAACGAACCATAATTGTAGATTCGCTGCATAGACATAATTCCAATTTTCTTCAAAAAAGCTACCCCTTCACTAATTCTTGAATTAATTCTATAAATTTTTCGTTAAAAGCCTCTTTACGTGATTTATATTTGCTTTTTCTAATCTGTTGGTTAATAATGATGTCCAATTCATCAATATTATCAATATACGGAATGTTATATCCACGTTGATTTAGTTTCTTCAAAAATTCAATTTGGTGGTTATTTACATGTTCTTCAAATTCTAGTTTTCTTGGTACTACAATCAATGGTTTCCCTTTTGCAAGGACATTAAGAAAACTTGCAGGTCCTCCATGCGTTATAACTAAGCTAGCTTTTTCGATATGAGTGTTCATCTCACTAAAAGTTAGCAATTTACTACTATCACAATTTTTCAGTGAATAAGTAGAAAAACCTGATTGAATAAAAACATCTTCTAAAATTTTCCCATTTCCTTTTAAATCATCGATTTTCTTTAGCAAACGATCAAATTGTTGTTCATGGGTCCCTACGGTTACAAAAATCATTAGAAGATTCCTCCTAAATTGATTGCTTTTGGATATACTTTTATCATTTCTTCCCACTGAACAATAAACTTATCCGTCACTGGATATACCAATTTACCTGTAAGAGTTGGTTTATCTATTCTATCAAAAACTTCAATATAAACAGTCTTAGCTCCAAAAAGCTTTCCTAAATAGAAAAAAGGGACCGCTACTGCTGCTCCTGAAGACACAATCAAATCCGGTTTCTCCCTTTTCAAAATTCTAACTGCTAAAAAAGTATTTTTAATCAAATTCTTTAAATTTCGATTGGTTGGATAGTAGCAAGGATACATCTTTTCCTTTTCTAAAACACTTACTGCATCATCTTTTTCAAAAGTGACCCAAAATCTTTCCTCATTTTCCCAAAAAGGCTTTAGCAGATATAAATGGGTTAAGTGCCCACCGCTAGACCCTACTAGACAAACTTTCATTTTTACAACTCTTTTCCTAATTAATACGCCCCATCCGGCTTAATCATTACTTTTATAGTTTTAATGATCAACGAAATATCATAACGAATACCTCTTTTTTGAATATAGTCAATATCATAATCAACCATCTCATCAAAATGAACATCATTTCGTCCACTAACTTGCCACAATCCAGAACACCCTGGCTTGACAAGTAATCGCTGCATATCGTATTGCGTATACTCAGCAACTTCTCTCTGCAAAGGTGGACGCGGTCCAATCAAACTCATATCGCCTTTGATGACATTCAATAATTGCGGCAGTTCATCTAAACTCGTTCGACGAATGAATTTGCCAAATTCAGTCACTCTTGGATCTTCCTGAATTTTAAACATGGCACCTTTAATTTCATTTTTGTCCAATAGCTCATTTAGTTGTTCCTCGGCATTTACACACATTGAACGGAACTTATACATGGTAAATAGTTCGCCATTCCGTCCAACACGCTGCTGCTTGAAGATTACTGAGCCATTTGGATCTTCTTTATGTATTTTATAAGCCACCCACAGCATCACTGGAGAAATAAAAACGAGTCCAAGGCAACCTAAAACAAGGTCCATGACGCGCTTGATCAGATCATAGCCCCATTGATTTTCTATTTTTTCCTTGTTTAGCCAAACAAGCCTTGAATGCCCCTGATTCGGGTAGGTTTTAATATCTAAACTATCAACGTCTCCAAAGGACTTCTCGCTTTTCATGATTTATTCCCCCAACAAATTTATTTTTGAAAATTTGAAGCGTGGCTTATTTTATCGCCCGATAATTCGGTCTGACTACTGAATCCCCATTCACTAAGTCTTTTGCCATCTGCTGCATAGCCGCAATCATTTCTTTCCCGCCGATTTTCTCAATCTTTTCATAGGCTTCTTTCATTAGAAAGGTGCGATGTCGAAGATTATGAGCATCGGAAGCCACCATATACAACATATTATGTTCGAGCATTAGCTCCGCTGTTTGTTGAATCTCACTGCCAAATATCCCCACGATACTTGGTGCGGTAAGCTGGGTTAAGGTCCCCATCTCAAGGAATGAGACTAGGCGATTGGGCTCCTCCCGAAAGACAGCGTTTCTTTCTGGATGAACAATCACTGGAACGTGCCCCTGATTCAGCAGATGATAAAACATCTGCTCCGCATAGATCGGAATTTCATTAGTAGGAAATTCGATCAGCAGGTACGTATTATCCAAATCAGTAAACAAGATTTCATCTCGTTTGATGGCTGACAAGAGGAATTCCGTTAGCCTGACTTCCTGGCCTTCTAATAAGGTCAGCTCTAAGCCTCGTTGATCTAGTTCCTTCTGTAAATCTGCCACACCTTGAATGACTTCTTCTGCGGGATTGTTATACTTTCCATTATTATGATGAGGGGTACACATTAAATGAGTAATCCCCTGACTAATGGCTTTACGCGCCATTTCCAAGCTGTCTTCTAATGTCTGCGCCCCATCGTCAACCCCGGGCAATATATGACTATGTAGATCAATCATTTAAAATTCACTTACTTTCCTTCCGTCCCATAATAGTAATAAGAGTCCTCCCCTTGCTTCTTACCGTTATAGACGACCCCGATAATTTTTGCTTGTACCATATCTAAAAGTTTTTTCGCTTCCATAATTGCTTGCTTATTCGTCTTACGTTCACGAACAACTAAGATCGTTCCATCAACGTAAGAGGACATGATTTGAGCATCCGTTACGGTTACTACTGGCGGCATGTCAAAAATTACCAAGTCAAAGGATTCACTTAGAATGTCCACTAGCTCCTGCATCCGCTTTGAACTCAATAGTTCAGATGGATTGGGAGGCGTTGGACCACTTGGCATTAAGTATAGATTTTCAATATCTGTCTCAATCAAGCGACTGCCGATATGGGTATTGCCTTGTGTCAAATAGACATTTTCAACATCGGTTAAGAAGCTGGCAGAAGCAGTATTTCCTTCTGTTAAGTAATTGCTCAAGCCATTAACATTAGGTACTTTGAAGCTCAAAGCAATATTCGGTTTTCGCAAGTCGGCATCCACTAAAACCACGCGGCTGCCTGCGTTAGCAAATACCACCGCAAGATTTGATGCGGTCGTTGTCTTTCCTTCTGAGGGTCCAGAAGAAGTTACCACTAAAGATTTAATTTTCTTATCTGCTGAAGAGAATTCGATATTGGTACGAATTTTACGATATTGTTCCGCTACGGTTGAAAAAGGGTTGATCGCGGTGATCAAATCAACCGGTGTAATTGCTTGTCTCTTTTTCGCCATCTGACATTTCCCCTTACACACGTTTTCGATTACGAGTAGGCACTGTTCGTGTTCCTCGTTTTTCTTTGGTATTTTCTTGAGCCATAGATTCTTTTGGTCGATTTTCGTATAGCTCTTTTTTACTGATTTCGGACACTTGTCCCAAAATAGGTAATTCGAGAGCTTCGACGATGAACCGTTCATCCTTAACAGTCTTATCTAACAGCTCAGTTAGAAACGCTAAACCAACCCCTAACATCAAACCTACAACTGCACCAATTAACAGATTTAATTTATTGTTAGGAAAAACTGCTTTAGAAGGAACAACCCCTTTGGAAGTGATCGTTACTTTATTGATCGCTAATACATCTTCCGCTTTTTCTTGGAAGGTTGTCGCAGTAACGTTCGCGATCGTGGCCGCTTTACGTGGTTCTGGAGAAGTCGCGACGATTTGGAACATTTGCGAGTTTTGCGCCTGTTCCACTTCGATCATATCTTTTAACTCAGCATTGCTATATGAATATTGATAGTCATTTTGCAGTTCTTTTTGAACCGCATCAATGACGATGTCGCCTTTGATCATATCCTTATATGTGTTAATCAAAAGTACGTTACCATTGATATCATTTTGTAAATTGGTATTCGCACCTTCTGCTTGCTTGTTTTGTACGATTAGCTGTGCAGCTGAGTCGTATTTTGGTGTAATTAAGAAAAAGGTCACGACTGCCGCAAGGCCGATCCCCGCGATGGTCGTCATCAGGATCAATAGTGCTTTCTTTTTTAATACTTGAAATAGTTCTTCTAAGCTGATAGTTTCTTCCATCTTTTTTCCCTTCACTAACGAACGTTATGTATTTTTTTCGAGCGCATCCTCTCACTGATCAGCACTAGAAGCAGTGCTAACACTGTCAACGCTAATCCAACAAAAATAAAACTCAAATCAAACGCCGTAATATAACTGGTTACGAAGCGATAGAGTCCTTCAGACATAATACCTAGTCGATTGATCACTCCACTGAAGTAGATAATCGCTGGTAATACGACTAACATTAAGCCCGCTCCTAAGAAAGTCACACTGCTCCAGCGAACCTTCCGATGCTTCATTTTGACCATCAGCAGCAAACCAACGAAGACCAAGACAAAAGCTACCCCGACAATTATCAAGATCATCGTCAAAGCCGATTGGAAAGCCATTACTTTTTTTCCATAGCTTAATAGATAGGGAATCTCGATATAATTCGAATAGTTTTTAGTAGCTGAATTTGCTAAGTTATTCAAATTACTTTGGGTCGTCTCATCGATGGTAATATTCTTTTGCTGAGCGTATTGACTAACGTTCTTTAAAATATTGTCTTTGATTTGATCTTCCCCTTGAATCTTAAAGGGAACTTCTTGATAAATACTTCGGATATAATTATCAACATTCATAGAAACGGTCTTCTCTGGAACAACATCGACCAAAACTTCAGGGGGAATATTACTTCCGCGGCCCAAGTCTTGAATACTCTCTGTCATATCCTTGCGAATCGTCTCTACATAATCCGTCTTATGCACTTGATTAATCATGAACTCTTGGTTGAACAGTGTCATACGAATACAGATCAATGCTATTGTGGCAAAAAGGAGTAAAGACCCGATGAATGCCAATATCCAGCGTGGAATATTTTTTGTTGCTTGCTTCATTTTTCGTCTTTCCTCCTACTCATTTTCATTGATAATCGGACCTGAAACATACTCTCCAATGGCAAACAGTCGATCATCTGTTAAGCCTAGGCTATCTAATGGATAGCAGGTATAGAGAATGAGACGTCGGTCATTTCTTTGATAGATCATATCGTCAATTTCTTTATCTTTTTTATTTTTAACTTCTAGCTGAGTAATGCGGTATGTGTAATTTCCGTATGTTGTTTGAATTTCGATCGTGTCACCCACTTGGGCAGCACCTAGTTTTCCAAAATCATCAACGTTGTGTCCGCCGATCAGAGACGTTCCAAGTTCACCAGGGTATACTGACCCCATGAATTGTCCCGCGCCTTTACGTAAAATTTCTTCGGTATCTCCAAAATATAGAGGAACATCCAATTGCACTTTATCTATCTTCACTTTGCCAAAAAGTTCTCCCCCCACCGGATAATCGACTTTACTCGATGGAAGCTCATTTTTTGCATTCGTTGCAATCTTTGTATTATCAACAGCCTCAAATGTCTGTTCCGTCGTCTCAAAGTCGGGAGTATCTGTTAGTAAAAATAGTTGGATAGAAGAAGTGACAAATTGAATTACAGGTCGTCCTATGACATACATCAGAGAATAGCCAATAACCAGAAAGATGATCGGAGCGATCAAAATCGCCCCAACCCTCTTCAGCCTAGAAGCTTTACGCAAGCTTCTTACGTCCCACTACAAATGCACCTGCTGCAACAAGTAGTAAGCTTGCGAAAGAAATTGCACTAGACAAATGTGTAATGCCTGTTTGTTTTACCGCACCACCTGATGTGTAAACAGTGCTGCTGCTTGGTTTTGTTGAACCTGTCGCAGTTGAACTGCTAGCTGAACCTGGCTGAGTAATAGAATAGCCTCCAGGATAGAAGGTGATTGTCAGCCCTAGAATATTTGCTGCTTCAGTGATAATATTCTTCAGTTCATTTTTAGTGCTCAATGGTAAAGCTTTAATCAAAGCTTCGATAGAATTGATATTTGAAACATCAAGACCTGAAGATTCAACTAAAGAACGAGCTTTCTGAATTTGTGCTACCACACCGTTCACTTTATCCGCAGAAACATCGTTTTGTTTCAAGAAGTTTTCCGCTTGTGCACGTTCTGATGCGCCAATATTGAAAGTCTTTCCACCTACAGTTACGCCTTTATCCAACTCCGACAAAATTCTCTGTTCATCAGCAGTGATGGCACCATCTGCATGAGCGCTAGGCCCAACAAACAAAATCACTGCGATGAGTGCAATTAACCCACTTACAATTTTCTTCATCTACATACCTCCCTTACTTAGTATTTATGTTGCTAATGTCATAATTCAGCAGAAAAATCCATTTTTTCCTGCTGAATTTAGTATACTTTCAATTATAAAAAAAAACAACGAAATTCACAATTTAATTTTTTTCAAAAAAATAAGAATATCAAAATGATGAAACAACAATAAAAAATCCGTATTGTTTTATCATTATTAAAAATAAAACCAACTTTTTTATAAATATGAAATAATATGAAGATAATTGCCTCTGCCATTAATTTCTCTAGCATATTCATAAACTTATGCCCTTCTCTACAAATAGAAACTCACTTTACTTAACTTGTTTTATCTTTTTTGAAATCTTTAAACAAAGCATTTGTATGAGATTAACATCATATCTTCATCATATTATTAAATAACGCTACAACATTTTCGATACACATTTTAAATTTCTGCTTTTCGAATATATCTATGATAGTTAAAAATGAATAAACCTTTCTTTTTGATTGCGCTATCAATTACGGTCATTTTTTTGTAATTCCCTAAAATTGAATTGTTATTCTACAAAAGTTGATTTATCGCGCTACATCGATGTATTACACTGTTATTAATGAAAAAACACAAATCGTTCGTGCTCATTTCTAAAAGAGCAATATTTCGTATTCTTCAATCCTTTTGACGATTTTTTTAAAATTAAGATTTAATTATTTCCTTAGTATGACTTTTTCTTAGGTTTTATCGATAAAATTTGACCAAAAATAAATAGGTATCCGACACACAGCAAGTATCACATACCTATTTATCATTCATTATTTTAATTTCATGGAACTAATTAAATACAAATGTAGTCTATTTTTCAAAGTCCCCTAAGGATTATACTATTTTCTTTTCCTAATGTAGACTGTTCAAAACGAGAATATCTTCCATAACTAATAAATCATCTCTTTATCCTTATCAATTTTCGGATAAACACTTGTATTAAATACTAGCTATCTGACTCTTTATTTGCATTTAACACTTTTCTAAACATTATTCGTGAAAAAAACTGCTGAGGAATATTCCTCAACAGTTTTACCAATCTGAACTTGCGCCACCACCGCCAGAACTGCCACCGCCAAATGAATCTCCGCCGCTAGAAGAGCTTCCACTGCCGTATCTGTCACTACTGGAGCTGCCCTCATTCCACAAATCTTTATGGTGATAATAGACGGAGTAGCGTTTCATCTCTTTCTTTTTCTTCGTAAATAAATCCATGAACTTCAAAGTACCAAAGGCGTAACAAAAATGGTAATATAGCGGCTTTTTATTTTTCAACCGCTTATAGCGTTTTACGATTTTTTCTCTAGCAATCACTACTTCTGGCTCTTTACTATGAATCATTTTTCTAACCGAATAGCGTTGAAATCTCGGATCTTCCTTCACTAAATCCTTCTTCAGCTCAGCGGAAAATTCTCTGCGAGCTTTCCAATAAATGTAAAGCTTCACCAATGGCGTCTCTAAAAAAGCATAGAGGATCATTATCACGACCAGGGCTGGAAATACATAATTGCGGATAATTTCCCAAGCACTTTTACCTGCAAAATGTTTTTCAAAGAACCCTGGTTCAAAATCCTTGATCGTTTTTCTTCCTATTAAAATGTGATCAATATTACCTGTAACGATTTTGATCCCTTCATCATAATTTTCCCCGCGAAAATAGTCCTTTGCTTCTTCCGTCATAAGATCCATCGCCAAGGCATCAGGGATATCTCCTTCCAGACCGTAGCCTACTTCAATCCGTTGTTTACGATCCTTTACTGCAATCACATACATGATTCCAGAATCATACTCTTTATCCCCAACTCCCAGTTGATTGAACTTCTCATTGGCAAAGCTCTCGATCGACTGATCAGCTGGCAGTTGCTCCAAAGTTACCACGGCTAGCTGAGGACGTAGCTCTAATTCTTTATATTTTTGATTGTATTGATAGATTTGTTCTTTCGTTTCGGAGGACAGGACATTTGCATGATCCTCCACATAGATATTCTCTGCTTGAACTGTGCCGCACCAGAATAATACTATTAGTACCAACGAAAGAAAATAAAGTACCCGCTTCATTTTCTCACCCACTTTACTTTTCCTCAATTATGGCGGTTCTTCGCTTTCTGTGCAAATCACTTTTTCCTTACTTTGATTGCTTATGAATGAAAAGACCCTACTTGCAAAAAATCTTTTTTTCTATATTCTTTCGCTTTTTTGGGTAAATAGTTTCAGAAATATGCGAAAAAAGCATTTGCAATGTAATTGTTTTCTGTTTATAATTATTTTAAATAAAAGAAGACCAATACTAGCTTTTTCAGATTTTCTTTTATCAATTACGAGAATATTTTCTCACTATTAAACAGGAGGGTACATCTATGTCATTAATCGGAAAACAAGTTGAAGCGTTTCAAGCGCAAGCCTATCGTCAAGGAAAATTTATCGAGGTTTCTGAAGAAGTCTTACAGGGCAAATGGTCCGTTGTTTGTTTTTATCCAGCAGATTTTACTTTTGTTTGTCCAACAGAATTAGAGGATTTACAAGACCAATATGAAAAATTACAAGAGTTAGGTGTTGAGGTGTATTCTTGCTCAACAGATACTCATTTCACCCATAAAGCATGGCACGATACATCTGATGCGATCGGCAAGATTAGCTACACCATGATCGGCGATCCTTCTCATCATATCTCACGTATCTTTGATGTTTTAGATGAAGAAGCAGGTTTGGCACAGCGTGGTACCTTTATCATTGACCCAGACGGTGTTGTCCAAGCAATGGAAATCAATGCTGACGGTATTGGCCGTGATGCCAGCAGCTTGATCGACAAAATTCGCGCAGCGCAATACGTTCGCACTCATCCAGGTGAAGTTTGTCCTGCTAAATGGAAAGAAGACGGTGAAACGCTGAAACCAAGCTTTGACTTAGTCGGCAAGATTTAAGGTGTTTCTATGTTAGATAATGAAACAAAGGAACAACTAAAACAATATTTAGCCTTATTAGAATCAAAGATCGTTTTTTCAGCAAGTTTGGATGAATCTGAAGAGTCGAAAAAAGTAGAAGATTTCTTGACTGAAGTCGCGGCGATGGATGATAAGATTTTGATCGAAACCAAGAACTTAAAACGGACACCAAGCTTTGAGATTAATCAGGTGGGCGCAGATGCTAGCGGAATCGTCTTTGCCAGCTTACCAATGGGACACGAATTTACTTCATTCATTCTAGCTTTACTGCAAGTTAGCGGGCGGGCACCAAAGATCGATGATGCGCTGATCCAACAAATCAAATCGATTGATCGGGAGTTAGCATTTGAAACCTATGTCAGCCTAACCTGTCATAACTGCCCGGATGTCGTCCAAGCGTTGAACATTATGTCTGTGTTGAATCCAAAGATTTCGCATACCATGATCGAAGGTGGAATGTACCAAGCAGAAGTTGATGCAAAAGAAGTCATGGCCGTACCGACTGTTTTTCTAAACGATGAAGAATTTGATAGCGGTCGAATGACGATCGAACAGATTATCGAAAAAGTCAGCGGACCTTTGAGCGCGGATGAATTCACCGATAAAGAAACCTTTGATGTTTTAGTCATTGGGGGCGGTCCCGCTGGTGCTAGCTCAGCAATTTATGCTGCTCGTAAAGGAATCAAGACCGGAATGGTCGTGGATACCTTCGGCGGTCAAGTCTTAGAAACGCTGGGAATCGAAAACGTGATCGGCACGCCTTACGTGGAAGGTCCGCAATTAATGCGTCAAGTGGAAGAACACGTGAAACAATACGATGTAGATATCATGAAAGGACAACGTGCCAAATCCATTCAGAAGAAGGATTTGATCGAAGTTGAATTAGAAAATGGTGCTCATTTAACGACAAAAACAGCGATTCTTTCAACAGGTGCTCGCTGGCGTGCCATCAATGTTCCTGGTGAAAAGGAATTTAAGAACAAAGGCATCGCTTATTGTCCGCATTGCGATGGCCCATTGTTCAAAGATAAAGAAGTTGTGGTGATTGGTGGCGGAAACTCAGGGATTGAAGCGGCCATTGACTTAGCTGGATTAGCGAAACATATTTATGTACTGGAATTTCTTCCTGAACTAAAGGCCGATCAAGTGTTGCAAGAAAAGCTTTATTCATTGTCGAATGTCACGGTAATTACCAATGCAGCAACGAAGGAGATCACCGGTTCTTCTCACGTTGAAGCATTGACGTATACGGATCGTCTAACAAATGAAGAACATACCTTGAATGTTGAAGGGGTCTTCATCTTGATTGGTCTAATGCCGAATACTGAGTGGTTAGCCGATACAGTCGCCTTGAGCGATCGTGGCGAAATTCTAGTAGACAAACATGGCGCAACCAATGTAGAAGGGATTTTTGCCGCAGGTGATTGTACAGACAGCGCCTATAAGCAAATCATTATCTCAATGGGCTCTGGAGCTACCGCCGCTCTTGGCGCCTTTGACCATTTGATTCGTCAAACAGTTCGCACATAGGATAGGAAGCATTTTTCCAAAGGCGCGAAAAATGATTTTATTCTCGTGCGCATACGATTAAGCTAAACTGCTTGTCCATCATTTTGCTAAAAAGTTCTGTCTACATTTCATACCGAATAAACTGCGAAAAGCTTAACTCGCAAAATAATCCCCAGCCTGTTCCTACCAACAAAAAAGAACGGGATGGGGATTTATCTATAATTATGTCTTTATACAAGACTTTCTTTTTGCAAATCCATATAAAGCAAGACTCTAGCCATTTTCTTCGAAGTCACTCTGCGAACTTCTCTCGGAATAAACTGATGGATCTCATCTTCGTTGTAACCGACTTGGAATTTCGTTTCATCAAAAACAAGCGGACGTCTCAACAAGCTTGGATATTTTTCGATGATATCGACCAATTCGCTTAGAGATAGCTCATCGAAATCAACGTCTAATTTTTCATAGACCTTTGAACGCGTGGAAATAATTTCATCTGTTCCTGTTTCGGTCATCGTAAGAATTTCTTTGATTTCATCCTTTGTCAAAGGATTCGACATTATATTTCTTTCCTCAAATGCCAATCCATTTTCTCTTAACCATGCTTTGGCTTTCCTACATGATGTACAACTAGCTGACGTATACAATTTAATCATTTTACATTCACCCTTCTGTTTTTCAATTTAAGTTATTAAGTAACACGAGTCATTCTACACATATTACGATACAAGATTTTTGAACTAATGTTAAATATTTCATTTGCTAAAATATTGAAAAAGGCTACTTCAGCGAACGATAAAGTTTCTTATTATAACTAAATTTGATACATATTCTCCATAAGGTATACATGATAAGATAGAATGATTCTAAGCAATACAGGCATAATGAGTATTCCTGTATAGAAAATATACATAACTAGTGTAATGTTTTACTAAAGTGATTACTCAATAATTTCTTTGTCAATCCAAAAGATGATTGTGAATTATAAAGTTCTTATTTTTATTATTATTATGACGATTTTCTGATTTAATAATAGTAATACTAATGATATCTGTATTTTCTAATGGATAATCTGTATCACTATTTACAGCAGATTTATCAACCAACTATTCTTCGTAAACACCTTTTTTTACTCTTCAACCTCATTTCATCCTATAAGTCTAAAACTACCCTTCTTACCTTTTCTCCATAAACATATGCAGATCGCGTTTTTCTTTGGAGACATAAAGCAATTTTATACACGTGTTTCCAGGGTCTGTCAGTCAGCTTAGTCGATTTTTTATACTTTTGATTTAACAGTTTCTGCTAAAGTATCCTGTAGTTTAATAATGAAGGCTTTTGACACGGTTGATAAATTGTCCATGGATCTCTTTAAATAGCTGATTACACAAAAAAAGCACCGTCTGAAATCCTATGATCTCAAACGGTGCTTCACTTGTCTTAACTAATAACGGTCACAGTTACTGAACGACGTCCCCATTGGATACATTGTTCAACTGTTGGAAAATGGACATCAATAATATTCCCTTTGATGGCACCACCGGTATCACCGGCGATTGCAATTCCATAGCCAGATACTTCTACCATTGAACCTAATGGAATGACACTTGGATCAACAGCTACAACCTGTGGATTTTGACGTAAGTCGATTCCCATAGCTGTAAAGAATGTATTCACTGACTCTGCACATGAATAACCCGTTGATTCCATTTGCATCGTACGACCGGATGTCGTCGGTGTGCTTGGTGCTGGTTGCGCTGGTTCATGTTTTGGTTGTTCACTTGTTTGTGTTGTTTGTTGTGAACTTGACGCTGATGCAGCTGGTTTTGACGATTGTGCAGAGGCTTGCGATGACGCTTCAGCCTTCGCCTTTTCTTGTGCCTGTGCTGCCGCAGCTTTTGAAGCTTTTTCGGCTTCCGCCGCTTTTGCAGCCTCGGCTGCTTTGGCTTCTTTCTCCGCTTTTTCCGCTTGTGCTTTTTCAGCAGCTTGGCGGGCCTTTTCTACTTCTTTGTCTTGGCTGATTTTTTCTAAGCTAGTTTTATTATCGGCTAACTCTTGCTTTAAGTTGGCCATTTTTTCATCTAACTTCGTCGTTTCAGCTTCCAGACTTTGACTATTTTGTTTTAATTGGGCTTGTGTTTTTTCTTGTGTTGCTTTTAATTCGGTTAATTTGTCTTTGGCCTCGCCTAGACTAGCAACTTTTGTTTTCTCTGCATTTTGGATAACGGACATCGCAAAGGCACGATTCAAAAACTCGCCAAGATCCTTTGATTCCAATAATGCATTAATCGAACGATCCGTCATACCATTGACTTGAGCAGTTTTCATCCGCTCTGCAATTGCTTCTTTACGCTGTTCAATCTTCTTTTCTGTTTCCACGATATCTGTTTTGGTCTTTTCCAAAACTGCTTCATTCTCACTGATTTTTGTCCGAATATCGTTAACTTCTTGATATTTTTCGTTGACATCATTCAGTGCGATCTGTAATTCTCCGCTGATTTTATCACTTTGTCGAGCGATTGCGGATTCTTTTTTATCTAACTCATTCAGTGACTCTGCCTGTGCAAAGACTGGTAAAAGTACGTTAGCACCCAACAATAGCGTGGCAACGAACCCAAACGTTTGCTTTCTCACTTAAAAGTCCACCTTTCTATTTACCCTCAGTTATTATACGAGAAAATGACGGACTTTTTGTTTCACCAACATTACATTTCATTACAAAACGAAACATGTTTTAGTAACATTTGTTTTAATTTCCCTAGACACCATAAAAAAGATAGTCCCTTCAAGCTTTGAAAGGACTAATTTTTGTCATATTTTTGTAATATTATTTTTTCCGCAGCTCTTTAGATAACTGGCGAATCTCCGCTAAAGGACTTTTTATTTCCTTCGATTTCATATTTGGGAAGCTATTCAAGAAGCGGCGTTCTTGGAAATTCAGCCTTGGCAGTTGTTTACGCCACTCAGGCTGTTCTTTGATTTCAGCCATCCAACCCTGGCGACGTTCTTCTGCTGCTACCTTTAATTCTCCAAGATCTGCTTGCAGCTGTTCTTTCTTATCTTGGATCGTAGCACTCATCTTGTTTATCGCCTGACGCAATGATGCAAGGTTCGCTAGGGTAAAACCTAGATCAAAACTTGTTAGCATTAATAGAAACATCGGTAGAAAAATTCCAAAACGCTGCTGCCAGCTGCTAACAACAGTCATTAAATAGGGATTTAAGACGCGAACAATAAACACACAGGCAATGCCCCAAAAAATGGAGACTGGTACGGCCACCCGTCCATTGATATTCAATGGAACATCCTTATAATCCCATAATGTCAGATGAAAAATTTTCTCTAATAAAAAGCTGGTCAGATATTCCAAGGCGGTCACGAGAATCAGCGCTAAGAAAAACAGGAGCACGATATTCTGCTGATAGGGTTCAATAAAATAAAGCACGCCAACGACTCCAAAGCCGTAGATTGGTGTGATTGGTCCTAATAGAAAGCCGCGATACACGAAATGTTTCGCCTTGATCGAGCAATAAATTGTCTCCCATAACCAGCCAATAAATGAATAGCAAAAAAATAAGAGCACAATGATCGTAAATATTTTTTCCATTTTCTTCCTCCATTAAACGAATGCTTGACTTTCATTATTCCATGGATGGTCAGAAAATGCTAGTTTCATGGGTAAAGCTTCCACTATGTGCCTTGTGCTTAACTTTAGAAAGCGTCTTGCCTTTCCAACTTTTAACTATTCTAGTAAATGAATCACATTGATAATAGGCAAAAGATCGCTTGCAGATTTTGTTCATTATCCATTCAGTCTTAAACCAAATGACGCTGCTAAGGTCTAAACTTAGAGCAGCTACTTGTATAAAGCTGTGTTTAATATGCTAAAAACACTTATTTTTAAGAGTATTTACAATTAACGCTTGTTTTTAACGCTTTCTCCCTATATCATTTTTATATAGAAAACGTTTTAATCCCAGTGGTATTGTTACCGTATTCGTTTCTTTATTTCGATCATCATCACTTTTAACTGTCAAAAATTGTAAATTTATTATTTTCGTAAAAAAAGGATTGTACTTAGCTTATAGTTTCTAATTGTTTAAGAACTTGCTCAAAAAAAGGAGGGAACGACGATGGATTTTCGCACAACTTTAGGAACCAGCAATAAACGTCGTTTGTTGTTATTGGAGCATTTATACTACCGGCGAGATGGTCTATCCAGTGATCAATTATTAAGCCTGTTAAATTGTTCCCTGCCGATCCTATTGAACGATATCGATTTGATCAATTCTGAAAAACCAAATGTCGTCCAAATAGTCAAAGTGAAGGGCTTGTTTCGAATTATCATGGATAAATCGATCAGCCTTGGTGTCATCTATGCGGATTTTTTAAATGCTTGTCCTGAATTTCAAATTATCGAAGAGCTTCTGTATGAAGAATGCGAAAATATTACTGCACTATCAAAAAAACTATATTTAAGCTCATCTAATACCCAACGCTACCTAAAAAAAATCGAAACTACCTTGACCAAAGCAGGGATGCAGCTTCACTATCGTCCCCTGCGAATAGAAGGAAACGAAGGTGAGATTCGAAATTTCTATTATCGTTTTTACACAGAACGACAAAGCGCCTTTGAAAGCACTCTTCCTAAATTGCCGCCTGATCATTACTACATCATCGAAAAATATGTTCAAGAATTTATTGATATGAATTGTATTCATGAGAAATATGTGTACGAGAAACGCCTGATTTACAATATGTATATTAGTTTTTGGCGACTAAAAAGAGGTCATAGGTTTCCTAAGGAAGAATTAAGGACAAACGCCATTCTTCTTCCAACAGGACTCGCCTACAAAAAATTAAAGCAGGCACTTAGAGAAGGTGTCGGCTTGGAACTAACAATCGAGATGGTTCGAGACGCACTTTGGTTAACCTTTTCTGACGCTATTGTCTTCAGCTTACTGCATCGAGATGTCGCTCTGCTAGAAAATCCAAGATATCGTCGGTTATTTACACAGCACTATGCTTTAGCGAAAGAATTTGATGAAATGCTGGGAAATCGTCTCAGCAACTTGAATCGATTAGACATAGCGACGGTTTTATGCAATGATTTTTACTTATGCGATCCAAATGGAAAGTACATTGGCGTATTATGGCGCAATCGTTCTGTATTCGTACAAGAAGCATCAAAGGTCTATCGTCGAGGGGTTCAAAAGATTCGGGAATTAGTAGAACGGTTTGTCTCAAGACACAACATGTATCAAGAAGAGGATTTTATTCAAAATTATATGTATTTGTTGATTACAACCGAAGTGTATAGTATGGAATGGCTCGCCAGTCAAGATCAGCCACTAAAAGTTCTGTTACTGTCCGATTTATCTCCAACAGAAGAGACCTTTTTAGCAAAGCAGATTTCCGAAAAGGTCTATGGCAACTTCACGATCACACATTTCGAAAAATTATCAGGCGGCTTGCCTAACCTAAAAGAGGAATTAAAAAATTATGATTGCCTAATCACAACAGGTTCTTCCGAAGGACTACCAAAAGATTATCCAGTCGTCGTGATTGATCCGTTTATTACTAATCAAAGCAGGAATTTCATTCAAGAAACAATCAGTGAGCTATCCAAAAATAGAGAAGACAAAAAAGAGTGAGGGAAATTCTATCACTCTTTTTCTTTGACTCGTTTTCTACTTGGCAGACAAGTTTTCTGGTATTTCCAAGTATATTCTTCGGACTTGATTGACAAGTAAGTTACAATAGAAGCGATTCTATTTTGCAGATTATTTACTTTATCTATTGGAGGAACTTATATGCTTCAGCTTTTACGTTATGCCAAAGATTATCGAAAGCAGATTATTCTTGGCCCTTTTTTCAAATTTTTAGAGGCTGTCTTCGAACTGATCCTACCCTTATTTATGGCTAGATTAGTAGATGAAGGCATTGCTCGCCACGATCAAGGCAAAGTAATTGAGATGACTGTCGCCATGCTGGGCTTGTCAATCGTCGGATTGCTCTGCGCTTTGATCTGCCAGTATTATGCTTCGATCGCCTCTCAAGGCTTCGGTACGGTTCTGCGAAATCGCTTGATGGAGAAAATCAACAGCTTCTCCCATAAGGAATTGAATCGCTTTGGGACAGATACCTTAATCACACGCATGACCAATGACATCAATCAGATGCAGGGGGCTCTAGCGATGCTGATCCGCTTAGTCGTTCGAGCACCGTTTCTAAGTATTGGTTCGGTCATTATGGCTTTTTATATCGATTGGCAAATGGGATTGATTTTCTTGATTCTGCTGCCGCTTTTCTGTTTCATTCTCTTTTTGATTATCCATTATTCTGTACCCTTATATAGAAAAATTCAACAAAAACTCGATCAGTTAAATCAATTGGTGACCCAAAATTTGAGCGGCGTCCGAGTGATTCGCGCTTTTGCCCGAACAAATACCGAAACGGCTCACTTTAATGAAGAAACAGAAGAAATCTCCCGCTTAAATCAGCGGGTCGCTAACATCTCTGCCCTGCTTTCTCCTAGTACGACACTGATTATGAATGTGGGTGTCGTGGCGCTGCTTTATTTTGGCGGCTTTAAAGTCAATGTTGGACATTTAGAACAAGGTCAGGTCTTAGCTTTGATCAATTACATGAACCAAATGCTTTTAGCGTTGATCGTCGTTTCTAACCTAGTAGTACTGTTCACTCGTGCAGCGGCCTCTGCGAATCGGATTAATGAAGTTTTTGCGACTGACACGACCTTAGAAGATGATGGTGCGGTTCAAAATGCTAACGAACAAGCACCTTTAATTGATTTTGAGCATGTCGATTTTCGCTATACAGAAAAATCTGGTCTGGCTTTACAGGACGTCTCCTTCACTTTGCAGGAAAATAAAATTCTCGGTATTACTGGCGCTACCGGTAGTGGAAAATCAACCCTGATCAGTTTGATCCCACGGTTTTACGATGCTTCAAAGGGAGCAGTCAGCTTTGCTGGGAGCAATGTCAAAGACTGGTCGTTGGATCATTTACGTTCTGAAATCGCGATTGTACCCCAAACTGCTGTCCTCTTTAGTGGAACGATTCGGGAAAATCTGCAATGGGGAAAACAGGATGCCACAGATGAAGATTGCTGGGAAGCCTTAGCCATCGCTCAGGCTAGTGAATTTGTTGAAACCCTGCCAAAGGGCTTGGATACCATGATCTTGGAAAATGGAAAGAATTTTTCTGGCGGTCAGCGTCAACGCTTAACAATTGCCCGCGCGTTGATTCGCAAACCAAAATTGTTGATCTTAGATGATTCCTTATCTGCGTTGGATTATCAGACTGACCTAGATTTGCGCCAAGCACTGAAACGCGAGCTTGATTGTGGTGTAATCATTATTTCTCAGCGTTTGCGCTCAATCCAAGACGCGGAAACAATTCTTTTGATGGATAACGGAAAAATCGCGGCTCAAGGCAGTCATGAAGAGCTATTGCAAGAATCTGAGCTGTATCAGGAACTGGTCAAATCTCAAGCAGAAGGAGGTGCTGTTCAATGATCAAGAAAAAGAATTTTTTCCGTTCATTGAAATTGTTCATTCCTTATTTAGCGGCTTATCCAAAGGAATTGTTTGCAGCAATTATTTTAGGAATCGCTAGTGGGATCACCTCTGTGTTGATGACCTATTATATTGGTGTCGCTGTCGATCAAATGATCAATCAAGGCGCCGTTGACTTTACCCGACTCTTTCAGATTCTTCAATTATTTGTCGGCATCTTTTTAGTAACGGTTATCAGTCAATATTTTATTCAGCGATTAGGAAACACGGTTGCCTTTGATTCAGTGGCTAAACTGCGGGAAGAAACCTTCACTCATATGAATAAACTGCCGCTGAGTTATTACGATCAAAGCTCAAAAGGCGATATTGTCAGCCGCTTTACCAATGATATGGATAATATCTCTACTGCTATCTCCGCGGTCTTCAATCAGGTATTCTCTGGCATGACCGTTGTTCTAGTCGCCTTAGTTTTTATGCTCTATCTTAGTCCAATGCTGACGTTCGTTGTACTGGTGGCAACGCCGATCATCTTTTTGATTACCTATATCGTCGCTCGCACCTCGCAGCAATACTTTACAAGTCAGCAGCAATTAGTCGGTTCGATCTCTGGCTTCATTACAGAAATGGTCGGCAATCAAAAAATCGTCAAAGCGTTCCAACGAGAAAACCAAAATCAAACAAACTTTGAAGCGTTGAATCAAGAGCTTTATGTACGGGGACAAAAAGCTCAGTTTGCTTCTTCCTTGACCAATCCTTCCTCGCGTTTTGTCGATCATCTAGCCTATTTGATGGTTGGCCTGGTGGGTGGTTTATTAGCATTAAAAACTGATAGTGGGGTGACAATCGGGATTATCTCCAGCTTCACGATCTATTCCAGCCAGTTTACAAAGCCTTTTATTGAATTATCTGGAATCACGATTCAGATTCAAACTGCGATCGCCGGTCTTGATCGCTCGTTTGAATTATTGAAGGAACCTGTTGAACAAGCCGATGATCCTGATGCCTTCACCTTAACTGCCGCAAAGGGAAAGGTGGTTTTCAAGCATGTTGATTTCGCTTATCAAAAGGATCAGCCATTGATTGAAGACTTCAATTTAACTGTCGAACCGGGTGAAACCATCGCTATCGTTGGAAAAACCGGCGCTGGAAAATCAACACTGGTTAATCTTCTAATGCGATTTTATGAAGTAGACAAAGGAACGATCACGATTGATGGTACGGATATCCGTCATTTAACCCGAGACAGTCTTCGCCAGCAATTCGGCATGGTATTGCAAGAAACCTGGTTGATGGATAGCAGCTTACGAGCCAATTTGCGTTACGGCCGTAAGTCAGCAACAGATGAAGAAATCTATGCAGCATTGAAGGATGCCTATATGTATGATTTCGTGATGCGCTTGCCGGATAAATTAGATACGATTGTAGGCGATGCCGGTGTTAAGCTTTCCGATGGGCAGCGGCAATTGCTGACGATCGCTCGAACGATGATCAGTCAACCTTCCATGCTGATTCTTGATGAAGCGACCAGTTCAGTGGATACCTTGACTGAACAAAAAATCCAAAGCGCCTTTCTGGCAATGATGGAGAATCATACCAGCTTTGTGATCGCCCATCGTCTGTCAACAATCCAAAATGCTGATCAGATCCTCGTGCTGGATCACGGACAAATCGTTGAAATTGGCAGTCATCAAGAGCTGTTGGAAAAAGATGGTTTTTATAAGAAGCTGTATGAAGCACAGTTTTCACGGAGTTAGGTTTATATTTAGATTTCACTTATCTATCAAGTAGCGAGACTTAAAGTACGAGGTTATATTTACTTCGTACTTTAAGTCTCGCATATTTATCTCTTGAATTTTTCGCTTATCATTTTAAATCGGGATTCTCCTATTCCTTCCAAAAATCTATACTATCTTTCCACTACCTTTACACTGACTGAATCGGCTACAACTAGACAGAAATTCTTTTCGTAGTTTCAGAGAAACGCTCGATAAATGCCTCCACTTTATTAACATAGATTCATAATATTTTAGTACTCATTCTGTTTACGCTCTTTGAGTTCTCCATCTTTTAACTCTATAGAAAATATTTTATTAGAATCATTCCAAACAAAATATTCATATTGATGTTTACTATGTCTTAATACCATTTCTGAAGTTGGATATCCCAATTTTTTTATTATCTCTTCTTTAGAATAAGTTTGTCCATTCATCATTTGATTAAACTCGTTTAAAAATCCAGGAATACTTTCTTCATGTTTTTTAGCAATATCTAATGACTTAGCTACTACTTTTCCATTTCTAAAGGTTATCATCACTGAAACTATTGGATCATCCCAAGGAAAATAATTCCAAGAGTAAGAAGTCGCTTTTTCCCCTGCATTGTAATCTTCTATTTTTGAGTCTGGTTTTCCAAGCAAATTTTTAACTTCATTTTTTTTGCTCCCACCAGATCCAGAATCTTCTTCCCCAACAGTTATTTTTTCAAAAGTAGATTTCAAAGTAGTTAAGCTATCAATTTTTTTATTTACTTTTGATTTAGTTAGTTCTCCATTTTTGATACTTGAATGTGTGGGAGTCACCCTCTTGTCATTTTCTCCTTGAAGATCATAATATTGGTAAAATAGCGCTACAAGCGCTAAACAAATTAGTATTGTTCCCAATACAATCAATAAATTATTAAAAACTTTCGAATTTCTCTTTCTCACTATTGCCTCCTACACTGAAACAGTTAATAGATATCATTGTCTATATACCAATATGAAGATTAATCTCTAGCCATTGTAGTTAATAGTATCATCAAATCACCTATTTCTTTTTCTATTTTAACTTATTTTTCATAAAATTTATTCTTTTTTTGATAATTTTAACTTTTTTAATTTCAAAACAGGTAGATTTTATAATAAACTTAGTCACTTAGAAAAATAAAAAAGAGCCCTTGCAAATTTCATGTATTATTGAAGCTCCTACACAATCAATAAAGGATGAATTCGCAATGACGCAAATTGAGAATACCATAGTTTCACACACAAAGGAAAACAGCTAACTTATGAGGAACGCTGCCAAATCGAAGCCTTGAAAGCTCAAGAACGTCCGTTATCAAACCGAAAAATCGCCAAACAGCTAGGTCGTGCACCACAGACCATCCATATTGAAGTGAAGCATGGTACTGTTCGTCTAATTTGGCTACAGAAAAAAATGGTACGCGTTACGAATATGAAACGTTCATCTATTCCACCTCGGCTGGTCAAGCTGCCTATGAAAAAGCGCGTCAGGATAGCACTAAGCAACCTAAATGGAGCGCTGCACCTGATTTTATGGCCTACGCCGACCAACAGATGAAAAGAGAAAAACCATCCTCTGATGCCGTAGTAGGACGAGCAAAAAAACTGAAACTCTTTCCGCCTAAAAAGATTCCAAGAACGACAACTCACTACAACTATATTTATTTGATAGCTGGTCGAAACGATAAGATGTTCTCCCACTGGAATCTCGAAAAAACTCTCACAAATCATGTCGGAGGTATTGACTCAAATCCACAAGTGCCACCTAGAGAAGATTGTGCGAACTAAATTCAGATACAATCTATTATTTGTTCCAGAAAATCTAATAAGATGAGATAGAAGGATTTAAGTCTATTGATTTGTGTAAAAAATACAAAGAAATAGGTAATAACCCTAAACATTTCTTGAAACACGAACCGACCCCCAAAAATTTATAATTCGATTTTGGAATAGCATTTTACTTGGTTCCTATCTCTAACAACCAAGTAAATCAAGACAATCTTCCACTAGTATAAAAAAGATATCAACCATCGGCGAAAAGAACTAAAAAGACTAGCATCTCTCACTCACACAATCAATCTCCTATCTCATCATCTGATATTTAACATTAAACAACGTAAAGAATTACTTCTTAGCCATTTTATGAGAAGCCTTAACCCGCCATTTCTGCTCGATAGACTATGTTTGTTTAAAAATCTCACCGAACAAGTTTATGTATATTAATCTTCACAAAATACTACTTATTTAAAATCGATCATAGAATCTTTCGTTAAAAATAAGTCAATTTTGCGACAATTGATTTAAATAAAATAAATTGCTCAAAAAACAAAAGTTATTAATTAAAAATTGATCATTATATCCTTAAAAAAAGATTTATTATTTACACACAATAAATTATAAAAGGATTTGAATTATGAAAAATAAATTATATTTACTTATCAAGAGTTCTATAATACTAGGATCTGTATTGAGTCTCCCTCTCCAAGTCACAGCTGAAACAACGACATACAGCAGTGAATCTGCTATTCCGAATTTCTCTGAACCACCCATGTCTATTAGTTCAACAAATAACGTAAGTTTATCTTCTTCACAATCTGAAACAGCTAGTTCAAACAGCACGTCGAATTCAACTGAAAGCTCCATGGTTCCTTTACAAACTGAAACAAGTTCAACGCCGAGTATACCTGAAACGCGTGCTGCGGACATCAATGCATGGATACCTGATCCTGTCTTACAAGAAATCGTCGCAAAGGCGATCGGAAAAACAAAGGAAGCGTTGACTCAAGAGGATATGTCCAAGTTAACTAGTTTATATATCCAAAACGCAGACAGTGCCATTGCTAGTTTAAAAGGTTTAGAACTGGCTACGAATCTTGATTATTTTTATATGAATTCAAACAATCAAATCAGTGATTTTTCTGTATTAGCTGGCTTGCCAAATTTGAAACAAGTTTATTTGATGGGCACGAATGTCACTGACCAAAATGTACCTGATTTCGGTACGACGATCACTCGCTTAGACCTTTCTGGAAGCAGTGTAACTAACGGTGTATACGACAAAATTACTAAAATGACCAATTTAGAATCTTTGGTCTTCCAAAGTAATATGAATATCACAACAATTGAACCACTCACTGTTTTAAAAAAATTGAATGAATTGCGTGTCCAATTTTGTGGTATTACTGATTTTAGACCGATAAATCAAATGCCTGCTTTGACGCAACTTGCTGCTTTTGGCCAAAATACCGGACGGAATGATCCTGCAACAGACATCAATGCTAAAGACTTAAATTATGATGCAGATAAACAAACAATCGATATTCCATTTTCAATTATGCCAAATCGAATGACTAACTATGACGGCTATGTTCCCCCATTCACTACGTCAAATAGTTCTAGTCAGACCTATCTTGATTTCAATGGTGTACAGCTAGACAGCAGTCGATTGACAATAACAGATGAGGGCATTACTGTTTCCGGGGTGTCGCAGGAAGAATTCGATCAGCTGCAAACCTTTGAATACAACGCTCGTTTGAATAATCCTTCTGGAACATACAATCAACCTGAGCGCTTTACTTTCTATGCCATTTCATCAGGAACCTATTTGCATCAATTCAATGTTCAACACACTATCGCATCACCTGGGGTAACGATCAAATACGTTGATGCGGATGGCGACAATATCCATGCACCTCAAACAATCGAAGGAAACGTTGGTGACCAATACGATACAACTACAGCAGATTACCAGTTGATTATTCCCGGCTATAGCCTCGATCAAACGAGCCTACCAGAAAATGCAAAAGGCAGCTTAACTGCCGACCTGCAAACCGTTACTTATGTCTATCAACGAAACGTCGCGGAATTAAAGGCGCATGACTCTACGATTTATGTGGGTGAAAGTTGGAAGGCAGAAGATAATTTTGACGGCGGAACTGATCCTCAAGGAAATCCAATCACCTTTGAAGATGTTTCTGTTGTTGGTGATGTCGATAATACCAAAGTTGGTAAATATGAGATCACTTATACTTACAATCGTGTGCCAAATAGGATATGGACGGGCGATCATGCTACAGCAAAAGCTACCGTTACCGTGATTGACACTGAAAAAAAAGCTCAACCAGTCATTGTTAAATATGTTGATCCAGCTGGTAAAATAATCCATGAAGAAAAAGTTGTGAAGGGTGAATTAGGCACGGACTTCGATGTTTCCGGCAAAGAGTATCAACCAGCGATCAAGGGATATGTTTTAGATGAAAAACAATTGCCGAAAAAATCAAAAGGAAGTTTTAGTAATAAAACGCAGATCGTCACCTACGTTTATCAGCCGGAAACAAAACCGACTACAGAAACAAGCGATTCGAGTACGTCTGGCAAGCCCTCAGCCCCAACAACGAGCACTGATTCCAGCAGCCAATCCATAACAGGAAAAATTTCTGATTCAAATAATAACGTGTCTCCTGCTGGATCATCGACCAATCTTAGTCACCAAACTGTAACTACCAAAATACAAGCACAAAATTACCAAAGACTGGTGAAACTATCGTATCGAATTATCTTATTGCGGGTATTTGTACTCTGTTCCTCGCGACTGCCTTATTGCTTTTTAGTCGAAAAAAAATAAAATGATAACGAAGAAGCATCCTAGCAGATTTAGCTAGGATGCTTCTTGTATAGCTTTCATAAACACTAATTTCTCAATAAGAGAGATCACATAAAAAATTCTCTTACGTTGATTTACTCATGCTTTTCACTTTCGCTCGGCGATAAAACACTAAACATAAAAGGCTAAAGAATAGCGTCAAAATTCCTGAAATCAAAAACCAGCGTGCGATTCCCAGCTTTTCTGAAAAGGGCCCTGCCAGTAATAAACCAACAGGCATGGCGGCGGACATCACGCTGCCAAACAAAGAAAAAACCCGACCCAGTTTTTCTGGTGCCACTGTTTCTTGCAGGTAAGCCGTAAAGGGAATCTTGTACAGATTTCCCACGCCGCCCATCAGAATACAGAAAAAGACAAACAGCCAGTAACCGTTTTGGTTTGCAGGCGCTAAGCCGCTGCCGATAAACGTAAGGGCTAAGCCGACACATGACAACTGTGCTGCTAATAATTTTTCCCGCCATTCCTTTTTCATTCCAATCAGAAATGCACTGATCATCATTCCAGCCGCGTAAGAAAACTCCACCATACTAGCAAACCAGGCGGATAATCCAAAATGAACATTTGTCATTAAAGGAAATAGTGTGCCCAACGGCAAATAGAAAATCATAATACAAAAGGAAAAGATCATGACCACCAACATCGGCGGATCTTCTCTAAATACATTGAGTCCATCCTTCAGCTCCTGAAAATAATGTTGCGGATGTTCATCATTGCGAACAATATTTGGTACCGCCACAATCCACAAGGTGAAGGAGGCAGCCAATGCACCGATCAAGTCCGTTAGTAGAATCAGCCACAAGGGCATCACCGCGAACATTGCAGCTCCTAAAACCGGCCCCAGCATAAACGCCCCAGATTGTAAAAATTGGTTCCAGCTGTTGGCTTTGACCAGTTCCTCTTCTGGAACCAGCAATGGTACAATCGCTTGGATCGAGGGTGTGTGAAAGACATTTGCCAATGCCCGCAAGAACAACGCCACGATCACTACAGCAAAGCCCGGTCGTCCCAATAAGAACCACATAGACAGCACGAATGCAACAAGCCCCATAAATAAATCAGCAAAAATCACCACATATTTTCGTTTTAGCCGATCCAGCCAGACACCGACAAAAGGACCTAAGAACATTTGAGGTAAATAGGCGAAAAGTCCTGCTAAAGACAACATGATCGCTGATTTTGATTCGTTGGTCAGCCACCAAATCAATGAAAACTGAACGGCCGAGCTTCCGATCAAGGAAACTGTCTGTCCAGATAAAATTGTTAAATACTTCTTTCTCCATTGTTGTTTTTCCATCATTGCTCCTTTGTTTGTCGTTTGAACAAACAAAAAGTTCGTCAAACGTTAATTATTTGGCGAATCGGTTAATTTTCAAACGCATCGAAGCACACATAAGAATTCCTCCTTTTCTATTTTACTTGATTAAACCTAATTCAACTTTCCATGTCAACAGCCGTTCCACCGATTGATTGAGCTGCTCTTCACTATATTGACCATTTTTGATCGCCTCTAGGATATAAGGAATCTGGCTGCTGTAGCTTGAGGATAAAATCATATCATTTCCCGCCTGCAAAGCCTGCAATCCGGCTTCTTCTTGAGAGATAAAATCAGCAAGCCCAGCCATATCCATATCGTCTGTCATAATCACACCCTTGAAGCCTAATTCATTGCGAATCAAGTCATGCACTGGTTTTGAAATTGAAGCTGGCCGCTGACCGTCAATTGCAGAAACGATATTGTGGGAGACCATAATACTATCAACACCTGCCTTGATTCCTGCTTCAAAGGGGAGAAAATCATTTCTTCGCAGTTCATCCAGCGAACGATTATCGGTTACAATTTCTACATGGGAATCGCGATTATTCCCATAACCGGGAAAATGTTTGATAGTTGAACCCAGCTTTTGCTTTTTCATTTCTTCTACGCTTAATTTGACATAGTGACTGGTACCAGCTGCATCCATCCCAATCGTCCGATCATAGATAAAGGATTGCGGATCTGTTGAGACATCCGCATCAGGAAACATCCCTAGTTGAATTCCTAATTCACCAAAGACCTGTGCTTTACGATCAATATCTTGTTTGATTCCATCCCAGCCATTTTTTTGATACAGCGCTTGAGGACTTTGAAAAGGCGGCGAAACGATTTGATTTCTGCTCAAACGACTCACCGTACCGCCTTCTTCATCGGACCCAATAAACATTGGCGTTTTGCTGGCCTCTTGATAACTTGTGATCGCCTGCTTCACTTCTGCTTGCCCTTTTCCTTCCATGTCACGGTCAAAAAGCAAATAACCGCCTAAATGATAATTTTGGATATCGGCTACCTGATTTTGCTCTGGTACACGAGCCATAAATAATTGCCCGACTTTTTCTTCCAAGGTCATGGCATTCATTGTTTTATCAACTGTTTCTTTCATTGTCGACTCCTTTTTCTGGGATTCAGACGTCTGCTCTGTTTGCTTTACGGACTCACTTGGTTTTGTTGAGTCACTAGTTATTGAAGACTCTTTCTTAGAATTTCCACACGCAGTCAAACTCAGGACCGCTGATAGGATCATCAAACTCAGTACAACGCTTTTTTTCACTTGGATACACTCCTTATATGAAGGGTGATCTAATAAATTAGATTGTCTTCACTAATATATGCCTTCCGTTTAACTCTGTATACTTATTGTAAATATTCTATTATTTTTTCACATTTATAAAAAGGCGGATTATAAATATCAGAACGGATATTTTTTAATATTTACGATATTATTCTAGCACAGCTTGCGAAAAGAAAGCATCATTTCAAATTTTTCTATAAAAAATGCTGAGAAAAGAAGATATCTTCTTTTCTCAGCATTGCTTTACTTGTATGAAATTGCAGCACTTTTACGAAAACGATAGCCTTTGCCCCAAATCGTTTGAATAATCTCGTGATCAACCTCCATAATTTCCAGCTTCAGCTTGATATTCTTTACTAAAGAAGAGAGCTGGGCTAAACGCGATTGGGAAATATGTCCCCACAAGCTCTTACACAACTCATCGCGCGAGATGATCTCTCCTGGGTTACTCCGTAATTTTTCTAAAAGCTGCAGCTCTAATGACGATAAATTAACTAGCGTCATCGCTGAAAGATCCAGATCTTCTTCGACTACTTCCTGACGCTTTTCCGTTACCACAGGTTCAAAGGATTTATTCTGATATTGTGTAGCAACTTCGGCTAATTGTTCTCTCAACAGCTCTACCGAATCACTATTTTGTACGATCCCATTTATTCCTTGTACTTCTAACAATGAACGTTCCTTCTCGCTGAGGGAATGATCAACTTCTCTCAGTATGTTTTGACCATTTTCCCGTAGTTTCGGTAACATCAATTCCATCTCGTAGCTTGAAATGGTCTCACCGATGATGATAATCGGAAAATGATTGACTAAATTCGAAACGCGTCCTTCCATCTGAATCTCATTGAGAATACTGGTGGAACAAAACACTTCATAATTTAAATGCTGCAATTTATTTGTTAAAGCTTCTTCTGCTAATACATTTTTTGTTAAAACTAAGATTCGAACCATTCTCATACCCTCATTTTCTACTCATAATACTCATGAATAGAATATAACTTAAATTTAAGTAAATAAAAGTTCTTTTTTTAGAGGATAATAAACAAAATATTGAACATTATAAATTATATCGTTTTTTTGAGGCCTTAATAAAGAAAAACCGTGATTTATTATCACGGTTAAGCAGCTACCTTATTTAATTCTTTTGTATGTTTCACAGCTTTCTCAAAAATTGGTAAGTTGAATTGTTTATACAACGCACCTGCCACGAAGTAAGCAATGTTGAAATCAACTAAGCTATGAACTAAACCACCAACGCCCATCAGAATAAAGACGGTATAGATATATCCTTGTGAATAGAAGGTGTCTGGCATATTTCCCATAAAGTAAAAGGCTGAGACGACAATCATTTCAGCAATCGCGTGGATCAGACCGATGACTAGGTTAAATACTTGAAAACGCCCATTTGCTAGTGTGAATTTTCCATTTTTTAGCACAAGCTCAGGATGTTTTTGTAGATAATAAGCACCAAGCAGTGCAAAAATCAAATGTGAAAAGGCTCGTAAAGCAATAATCGGCGTAGTAGAAATAAAAAAGCCGAATGTAGTTCCTAAAACAACCGCGATCGCCACTAGCGGTGAGAAGAACATCGCAATAAACACGGGAACATGACTGGCTAACGTAAATGACGCTGGTCCAATCACAATTTTCGGCATAACCATCGGAATCAAGATCCCAAGTCCGATCAGTAACGCTGAAATCGTCAAATTTCTAATAGAATGATTTTTCATTTTTTCCTCCTTGATATGTCAAGACACTTAATTGAGTTTCAGTTTAGTCCAAAACCACTCAGGTGTCAAGACAGTTGGAGTGAGAATTTTATGAAAAATTTCATTATTGATCAATTCGTGCTAAATGTTCATCCCGTTGCTTTAGCGTCATATGATGTTTTTTCAAATATCGATTATTAGGATGTTTGGCGCAGGCAATCGAACAAGCCCCTAAGTATTTTTCTTCATTTTCTTCAGAAACAAGTATTTGCCGATTACACTCTGGATTACTGCAATTGATATACCGTTCGCAAGGAGTACCGTCAAACCATTCTTTGCCGATCACCTGTTTGTCGACTTGGTTAATTTCCACACTGATCCGTTCATCAAAGACGTACATTTTTCCATCCCATAACTCGCCTCTGGTAGTTTCGTTTTTACCATAAGCCGCAATCCCACCGTGAAGCTGCGCCACATCTTCAAAGCCTTCCCGGATTAACCAGCCAGAGAATTTCTCACAGCGAATACCGCCAGTACAATAAGTAACGATTTTTTTGTCCATGAACTGTTCCTTATTCTCGCGAATCCACGCAGGGAGCTCACGAAAGTTATGAATTTCTGGACGAATCGCCCCGCGAAAGTGCCCCAGGTCATATTCATAATCATTTCGAGCATCAATGACCACCGTGTCTTCGTCTAATAGAGCCTCACGAAATGCTTGAGGCTCTAAATAATTTCCAGTCAATTGCCGCGGATCAATGTCTTCTTCCAAATGCAACGCTACTAATTCCTTTCGAGGACGGACAAATAATTTCTTAAACGCATGCCCCTCACTTTCATCCATCTTGAAATAAGTATCTTTGAAGCGTTCATCTGCCAGCATGACATCCATATAGCGATCCGTAGCTTCCTTCGTTCCTGAAAGAGTGCCATTGATCCCCTCTGGTGCCACCAAAATCCGGCCCTTAATATCTAAATCACGACAAAAAGCCAAATGCTCTTTAGCAAACGCTTCGGGGTCTTTGATTGTTGTGTAATTATAGTAAAGTAATACGCGATAATCCATGATGATTCCTCCTGTTTCTTTATCCTTTACTACTATAGGAGATAGACCCTGTTTTTTCGAGCTTGATGCTTGTGGATTCTTTCTCAAGTTTGGGTGTAATAAAAAATTAGTGGTACATTCGACACTTGTTGAAAACAAGATCAAATGTACCACCAATCTGTGCTATAACCATCTCTCGAGAAAAAATTGCTTGTGATTGCAGGAGCTATTTTACCTTTTTCTTTCTATACCTTCCTAAAATACACTGGAGATTATTCTAAGTTCTGATAAATCAACGTGTCCTAACGCTGCTAATCAAACCTTATCACTCGTTGTTTCTATTGATTTATCAGTACTTAAAATAGCTGCATTAGCAAGACACCCAATCCCTAATACTACAAAACTTTTTTTCTTAAACACTACCCCTGATAATAAGAAATAGCTTCCTAAAATTTTATTTGTACGAGCAATCGATTCTTTTGTTTTTCTGTCTGGTCGAGGAAGCTTTACACTCACACCTAATCTTTCACCAAACGCTTCAAAAAAATCTGCTGATTTATTTATCATCTTTCTGCTCCTCCTTTTTACTGCAACGACAGCCATTGTTGACATAAACAATCCAAAACAACTTTCTAAAGCCTTTCTAACCTGAAGCCTCTACAAATAATTCTCCAATCAATTTATCCGTCATAAAATCAAAAACAGTAAAAAAGTCGCAAACTGGTTCGATAGTTTTTTTCGTAGCGATAGAAGACAGCAAGGTACTCAGTACACCAAAAGCAGTCGCATCATCAATAACAGGTTGCAAATTAACAATCTGGCAAACCTCTTTGAAAAAAGACATACTTTCAAATTTGATTGTTTCTATTTCCTCCGTTGATAACTTTGTAACAAACGCACGAAAATCAACTGAGTTTACATCATAAAGAAATGGGTTATGATCAAACTCACGTGCTAGTTTTTTTAATGCCTTTGATAACCCCATACGATTAGGTGTCTGGAGGACAGTCTCCTTAAATCGTTCCGTCAAACGTGACTGGATTGTTTGCGCTGTTTCTAAAAATAGCTGTTCTTTTGTAGCAAACAACACATAAAACGTACCAATAGAAATCTTTGCCTCACTACAAAGGGCTTTAATGCTCGTCTTTTTATAGCCCTGAGCAATCCAAAAATCCTCACACAGTTGAAGCAGCTTCTGTTTGATTACTAATTTATCTTCTGGACTTAATACTGGTTTATTAGGCATGATCGAATTCCTTTCTAACTATACGAATATTTATATAATTATATTCGTAAAAAGAATAGCATGATCCCTTGATCCTGTCAATCTACACTTCTGCCTACATATCTTTTAATGATAAACACCTGGTCTGAAATCAAAAGCTGGATCATGCGTCTTTATTTATCCTCATTAAATGGATAGTCTGTCTTAATTTACTACTTTAGATTTCTGGAAAACAGAAAAAAATCAGGTTCTCCTCTCATCGTCTGAAAGTGAAACCTGATTTATCTATAATCTGATCCTGCTTAAAAATCGTCTATTTGCGTCGTCCTAAGAAAAACGAAACAATCAGTACTAAAATCACAGCACCAATAATTGATGGTACTAAGGCCATGCCCGCCAACGATGGTCCCCAAGAACCAAGTAACGCTTGACCTAGTGCTGAACCAACTAAACCTGCAACGATATTAGCAATCCAGCCCATACTATTTCCTCTACCTGTAATCGCTCCAGCGATTGCACCAATCACTGCGCCAATAATTAATGACCATAATAAACCCATAATAAATTTCTCCTCACTTCTATATTCTCTCTTGTTTTATCAAAAGTTTTTCTCACTGTTGTATTTTAATTTGTTTTCGTTTGTTTCTTCTTTAAGATAATAGGAATCAAAAACAGCAGCGTTGGAATAACTACTTTTTTTGCTAATTTAGCCATTTTTGCACCTCCTAAAACAACTAATATTTTAAGTCTTTTAACTAAAGAAATAATTCTTCAGTTTCATATTGTAATCCAATACTCCATCTGAATTTTCTAAAATGAAGCTGTTCAATTCATTGCAGTAATCCAATTCAATCTCTGTGCCTAAGTTAGCTTGATCCTCAGTAGAAATAAAGACTTGAAATTCCTCGTTTTCTACCGATTGATTGTATTGCTGGCTTTTTCCATAAATAGGAACGATTTGGAAATAGCTACCCTTTGCGCAGCAGCCTTTATCTCTTAATTCTTGATTTTCTTCTGTTCTGGAGGCCAATATAAACGCATGATTCTCCCCCAGCTGACGGCATAAAACATCCTTTGCTTCAGTACTTACTAGCATTTCCATAGGTATCCTCCTCGATAAATTTCTTATTTTTCAAATTCTGTCATTCGTGAATATTTAATATAAAGCTTTCCAGCTGTGACATTCTTCTTCTTTTTGTTCCACGGCTTGATGTGTCCAGTAAAATGAATAATCGCTGGCTGTTGTCGTGTCTCCTCGTATTCTTCTTCGCCTTTTTTCCGAGGATTTACGATTTCACGTTTCAAAATATAGCTTTGGGCATTCCATCTTGAATGCAGTGGAACCCAGCAATCGTGCAAGATCGCATTCAATGCATCCTGATCATGGAAACGTAATTTCTCAGGATTTTCTTCAATAAATTGAAAGACCCTCTCGGTAACATTTTCCTCCAGCCATTTTTTTACGTTAATCAGCATCAAACCAGAATTGAAGTAACGATTTGATTTTGTTTTAATCCCCATCTTCTCTAATCGCTGGTGAAATCCTGCGTCTTCTACGGCAGCTAGAATATGATCCTGCAGGTCTGTTTCCCATAGTTTAGTAATGTCCGTAAGAGCGATCATATCGCAATCCATATATAATACTTTCTCAACATTCTTGTCTCGGAATAGTTCTGGAATTTCAATTCTGAAGTAGGCAGTCGCCGGAATGCGATCGCTAGTTACGACATTTTTGAAAATTGCTTTGTCAATCGTTAAGAACGTCAAAGACCCAAAATTTTCGAAATTCTCTAAGGTTTCACGCAGAGTTTCTTTACAATCATCTTCGATTGAATCGTCAACGATATAAAAATCAAACGTATATTCACGATCCTCGCAATTATCTAAAATAGATACCCATAAAGCAGCTAGATGGGGAACAAATTGTGTGTTGCAGCTGGCAACTAAATGCATCTTTTTCTCTTCCTGTTTATTCATTGCTAACACCTACTTCATAAGATTTATCTTCAGTAAAGATTTGCATATATTGCTCTTGATAAGGATGATTCTCTAACGTATTCCATGGTTTATCATGCCCTGTAAAATGTACAATTGCCGGTTTATTTCTACCTGATTGATACAAATGATCATAATACTTCGTTGGAGCCGGATGGACATCAAACATCAATGAGGTTTGCATATTCCATTTAGGATGCAATTGCTTCCAGTTATCATGCAAAATAGCATTCAACGCGTCTTGATCGTGGAACACAATGAGCTGTTCTTTCTCCTCAAGGAATTGAATGGTTTTTTCAGTTACATTATTCTTTCTCCATTGATCCAAATCGACCAGCATCACACCTGAATTAAAATAATAGTCATGTGAATCAACTTCTAGTCGAGCAAGAGCTTTTGCTTGACCGGGATCAATCACGGCACCAATGATATGATCGCCCAAATTTTGGTCGTATAATTCAGCCACATCAGTTAAAACAAATGTATCTGAGTCTAAATAAAGCACTTTATTATAAGGAGAATTTTCTAATAATTCTGGCAATGAAATGCGTAAATAGGCAGTTGTATTAATATGATCACTGATCATAAACTCTTCATAAAGCCCTCTATTGACGGTTAAAAATTCGATTGCTGCCTTATCTGAATATGCATCTATTAAAGCCTCCAGCTCATCTTTGCTTTGAGAGGAAAGATTATCATCAATTACAAAGAAGATTCCCCTCCTATCCTTAGAAATAGTATCCATTACTGAACGGATCATTACTTTCAAACAGGGAACATAATTCTCATCAGAGGCTGTAACAATTGGAATATCCATTTCGTTACACATTGTTAAAAGCTTTGTCATTAAAATTCTCTCCTTTTTATTATTTTTAATTAATTTTCGTTGAGACCATCCTAATACGGAAAATCAACAATTTCAAAAAATACGCTCAGCAATTATTCAATATCGTTAAAAAAATAAACAAAAAACACCAAAAAAATGACATAATAATAGACTACAGTTATATAAAAAAACAGCTGTTTTTAAAATTGATAAAAACAACTGTAAATAGCATTAAATCAAGAAAATAGACAGATTAAATTATGAACATAATAGATGCTTTTCACTCTTAAAATAGTGACTAAAACGTTACACAAAATTGGAAGAAAAATGTTTTTTTCACTTTTATATCTTTTTTTGATTTTTATGGTGAGCAAAACATTATTCGAAAACATTTTGCATTAATAAATCAAATCTATATACAATTAATTATTATATTTAGTCAAACATAGCGCTCTTTATAATTTTTCCTTTTCTAAAAAAAATTTGAAGCTCTCTCAAAAACAACCGAACCCTTCCTCAAAGACTATATCTCTGTTCCACTCCTTATTATTCTTATTTATAAATAGACGAGCAGGCTTTTTTACAAAGAGTAACTAGCATCTTATGCTTTTAGAGTAAACAAATTAGAAAGGAAGTTTTGTTATGAATAAAGGCCTGAAAGCCATCTTAATCATTATCTTATTGATTCTGCTTTCCATCTTCTTACCAATCATCGCGATTTACTATTTTGTCGCATCAAAATCTTTAGATCTTACTTCTCTGCAACGTCTTGTATTAACAAATGAGTATATTCAAAGCTACTTATTCTGGGCTGCGGTTGTCCTAGCAATCTTAACAGTAGTCATTATGTTGATTATTTTGCTTTATCCAAAACGTGTATCAACATTCATTTTGAAAGAACAACGAGGAGCTTTGGCTTTAGATAAGCGCGCAATTGAAGGGTATGTTCGAACAAGTTTAAAACAGGAAAACTTCATGGATACACCAAAAGTCAATGTGATTGCGACAAAAAATAAGCTTAAAGTCAATGTGCGAGGACAATTGAAAAAAACATCGGCATTAATTGATAGAACTGATAATTGGGCCAAAGGAATGGAAAAACAAATACACCAATTATTGGGATCTAAAGAGAAGTTCTCGATCAACGTAAAATTTTATTCTTTTGATTCTGATTCGTCTAAAACAGGCGTTGTAGAATCACGAGTAGGTTAGGAGGAAATATGATGAAAGATTTTTTAACTAGAGATAGATTGCCTCTGATTGGCGGCATCTTAGGTTTTATTTTGGCTGTATTGTTCTTTACAGTCGGCTTCTTCAAAACAATCCTATTGATTCTTATTACGATCATCGGAGGAGCGATCGGCATCTATGTGAAGAACAATCATCTCTTAGATGACCATCTAAAGAAATAGGAGGAATAGACAATGGAAAACACAACAACTAAAAGTGGTGCAGACACAAATTTGAACAACCAAAACGTGAAGGGTGACCTCACTTATGAAGACAAAGTGATTCAAAAAATTATCGGAATTGCTTTAGAAAATATTGATGGGCTATTAACAGTAGACGGCGGCTTTTTCTCAAATATGAAAGAGAAGCTGGTAAATACAGATGACATGACCGCTGGTATTTCAACTGAAGTTGGGAAGAAGCAAGTAGCTGTCGATATGGATATCGTTGTAGAATATGGTAAAGATGTAGAAAAGGTCTTTGATCAAATGACAGAATTAATTTCTAAAGAGGTTGAAAGGATGACTCATTTGGAGGTCATTGAAGTCAACGTAAATGTTGTGGATATTAAAACTCGAGAAGAATATGAAGAAGATAGCGAAACCGTTCAAGATAAGGTCAGCAGCGCTGCTCAAACAACTGGAAAATTCGCTGCTAAACAAACCGATCGAGCAAAAAATGCATTAAGCAATCAAAAAGCCAAAACAAGTGATCAATTAAACTCAGAACCCCGTGTTCACTAATTTTAAAAAAAAGAGCAACATAAAAACCGTGTAAGTAACCCTTGACCCTAGGTAGGTGGTAACTTCACGGTTTTTATTTTTTTATGCAGACCTTCGCTCATGGGATCGTCTATTTAATTACGTCAAGGTCATTCGTAAAAATCTTGTGTAGCACCAATACGGTGAAAGGCAGTTGAACACCGTTAAACAACCAAATGCCGCTTTTCGTCATGACTATCCATTATTCTGATTTCCATCTATCATCCTAATAAAGCAACAACTAATGGCCCCATTATTGTAAGCAGTACATTTCCAATCGCATAAGCGGGGGTAAAACTAATTGAGAAGACGCTGCTCTGTGTTTCTTCGCTGACCGCGTTTAAGGCCGCATTGATTGTTCCGGCTCCTGTCAATGACCCAATGTTATCAATTGCATTCAACTTGAGTACATATTTACTGAAAAACAATGTAATCACATGCGGTAAAATGGAAATTACCGCTCCAATCAATAGGACTTGAATCCCCATTGACCCTAATGCTTTAACGAATTGGCTTCCAGCTTCCAACCCAACAGCCGCAATAAAAAGATTCAATCCGACACTTTTTAAGAACCAACGTGTAGCACTAGGAATATTGCCAAGATAAGCCTTTTTATTTTGGTACCAGCCAAAGAAGATACCGCTAAATAACGCACCACCACCAGCACCTAGAGTCAAAGGAATGCCGCCAATCGTCAATACTAAAGTTCCGATCAAGATACCTAAAACAATCCCGATCGACATAAAGGTAACATCTGTTTCAGAACTATTATCCACAGCATAGCCTAAAGTAGGCAGGACTTTTTTGACAGAACGATCAGGTCCCGCAATCGTCAAGCGATCCCCAGGCGTCAAAGTAGAAAGATTCTCGATTTTTTTCCCGTCGCGGGTGGCATCGATTACGACGATATTCTCATCAATCAATGTCGATAATGCATGATGGCTGAACACGTTTGTCAGCATCAGCTCAACGGTTCGCAACGGTATTTTTCGATAAGCATCATCAAAGACTTCTTTATAGTAAACCTCCGCTTGCATAACTTTCCATAAATCTTCACTTTCTCCAAGAACTGTCAATACCTGACCTTTCTTCAAAACTGTGTGACTGTCAAAAGTCTGGGGTTTATGTTTACTGAATACTTGCTGAACAATGACCTTGTTATGAAAATCTTTTTCGAACCTACTAATCGTCAAATTTTCTTTTGGTGTCTGCAAGATTTGAAAAGATCTTGTGGACATATTGCTTAATAAGGGCGAAACATTGCGATCATCTGAGCCGATGTCCAAGGACTCAACCATTTTTTTCGTTTCATCCTTCAAATTAACTCGTAAAAGTACAGGGGCGATATTCTTTAAAAAGATCGTTACCCCCATCGTTCCAAATACATATGTCACCGCATAGGCAATCGCAACATTAGAAGTCATAGTAGCTTTGGCAGCTGCAGAGATATTTAGTCCGTTGATGGCAGAAGTTGCTGTACCGATCGTTGCTGATTGAGTCAAGGACCCAGCGATAATGCCAGCTGCTTCTCCGGCGTTAAGTTTAAATAGTTTGAAGAGTATTATTGCAACTCCAAATCCCACTACTGAAAAAAAGACCGACTGAACGACTAGCTTCAATCCAGAACTTTTCAAGCTTTGGATGAAGGCTGGTCCAACTTCATAACCAACAACAAAAATAAAGAGATCAAAAAAGACACTTTTAAGAATCGGTGCGATCGTAAATATACCTAATTGCCCGACCAACAACCCCACCAACAAGGCACCAACAGTAGAACCTAAGCTAAAAGATTTAATTTTAAATTTGCCGATAAAATAGCCCCCAGCAAGTGCCAGAAAGATACTGATGATCGGATTCGCTATTAAAAAACTGCTAAATTCCTTCCACATCGTTCTTCCTCCTTACTGCTGTAAGAAACTTTGGTGGTATTCATCAATTAATTCAAGAATTTGTTTCGCGATAATTTCATAATCTTCATCAGGAAGATTGGCCTCAGAGACGCGTAGTTCTCCCGGTTGAGAACCGAATCCCACACCGTCCATCAAAACCACACCATTTTTTTGCGATAAATTATAGAGAAAATCGACTTGTTCAAACTGTTCCATCAGATATTTTTTAAATTCTGAACCATAGATTTTTTCTGCCAACTGATAAATATTGATCAAAGAATAATACTTGCTATTTTCTTTGCTGGCATTTCCATCAATATTCAATCCTTTAAACAAATCTTCATAACGACGATTAACGATGGCTTTAGAGGTCTCAATATATACATCTTTTTCTTGCGAGAGTAAATGAGTCAACGAGAAAAGTACTTCCATAATTTGTTGTGGAGTCGACAATCCAGATGTGTGGTAAAGTCCAACTGACCGACTATCTGCTACCATTCGGTCAATAAACTTCATCTTTTCTGGTTCCAGTACATTGATTGAATAGCGTGTTGTCAGCTCAGCTTTCTTTTCTTGTGAAAGTTTGCTGATTAAGTGATCAAAAACATTTTCCTTGTTCACAGCGACCACCCCTAAACGCCAGCCCGTTGCTCCAAAAAGCTTCGAATACGAGTATACTAATAGTGTATTGTATGGAACCACACTATAAATCGTCTTGAACTCATCGACAAATGTCCCATAAACATCATCAGTAATAATAATCAGTTCCGGTTTTTCGGCTACAACTTTTTTGATTTCTTCTAACGCCGTATCATCGAAGGCCATTGCTCCAGGATTTGATGGATTTACCGCAAAGAAAGCCTTAATTTCTGGGTCCTTTAGCTTGTCGAGTTCACTAGCTTGAATTTCCCAGTTATGTTCTTCATCAGAACGTAGATCGACTTCGACCATTTCGTAATCATTCAATTCAGGAATTTGTAAATAAGGCGTGAATATCGGTGTATTGATCGCTATTTTATCTCCTTGCTTGATTAATTTATTCTCCTTTAGTGAATTAAAAATATAAACGATTGCCGCAGTTCCACCCTCTGTTGGGAATAAATCAGTTTGTTCAGCTAGTTTTTCACCACGATACAAAGTAGATTCTAAATAAGCGTTGATTACGCGTTCGCTATGTTTCAGAATTCTGCTGGGAACTGGGTAATTATTGCCAATCACACCATCTACCAATTCTTTAACAAATTCATCTTTATCAATTTTTAGCGTATCGTGTGCGTAATTCACTGCATCGATCAAAAATTGATCAATTTCACTTGTTTTAGGTGATAAGAAAGTTTCCAAACGCTCGCGAATTCCTTCAAGTGTAGTATATCCTGCCAAATCGCCTTCCGAAATTGTACGACTGGATTCTTTAGCACCAAATTCAATGATTCGCGCAAATGCTAAACGTGCTTTTGTATTAATCCAATTGGGATTTCCTCTGCCTGCATTGAGAAAAATATTACTTTTTTTGTTGTGCTGAGCTAATTTCAACATTTCGTTGCTGATTTCAAACGCACCTAATTTCTCTAATTGTTGTTCTTCCTCTCTTATACTCATCGTTAATCCTCCTTTGTTATTATAAAAATCTTTTTGATGCTGACAGACTAGCATTTAAGCGCTTAATTGAAAAATAAGTTGCTCAAGAAATCATGTAATAGTCGAATTCGCATAATGGAGTATTAGAAAAAGGCATGCAAAATAGCCTGACACAGCATTTGTCAGGCTACTCTACTGGATTGATTCTTTTCATTTAATTAGACCACAACAAAAACAATAGATGATTATATTGGCAACTTCATCTAATCATTTGATTATTTTCTTCTTTTCCTCATTTTACTTTTCTTTTGCCTGCAGTGATAGTCATTCAACATCTTCTTGGTTGCTTCTATTCCTGGTTTCTTTTTATCTAATAATCCTGTTACTGGCTTCTGATCATCCTTAGGCGGCGACATGAGTGCAGACATCAGTGAATGATCAGCTTGTTTTGATGTGAGATTCTTCGAGTCATCAGACGGCAGAATTTCTTCTTGCTCCGATTCCCCCTCTGACACAAGTCGCAAATCCGTCAAAGTAGCCTCCTCTGGTAATTGTTCTTTGAAAATTTCCAGCAATTCCTCGCTGTTCAGATTCTCCAATTTAATCCCTGCCGGCAACGCAATCTGCTTTTCTTCTAACTCTTCAATCGTTTCTTCATTTGTCGCAGACTGAATAAGATCAGCTAATGTTGATCTAAAAGGCAGCTTCTTTTCTTCGACTACTTCTAGCTCCTCAAACTCTTCTCCTTTTTTGGGAGCTTTGCTTTTTTTAATCAGTGAGTGGCGGGTACAGTTCATCACATCTGAACTAACTACCTCTACAAAAAGACGAACCCCATCTTTTTCAAAAACAGTTAACAAACTTAAAAGCTCCAAGATTGCCTTAACCTTCTCCTCCGATAGATAGGGATCGGCATCCCGCAGGCTCCAAGCTTGTGTCTTCTTATTTTCTTTTAAAAAGATCGAGGTAAGTTTATATTGCTGATCCTCCAGCTCCTCGATCGGTGTTGTCTTTTCAAATAAAAACTCTTTATAATGACTGATTGCCGTATCATAAGAATGATAGTTTTTCTCATTGTCAAATAAGCGGGTCATTACTTGTTTCCAATCCCCACCAGAAAAATAGCTTTTAAAGAATGGAGCGAGCGCACGCAGAGTGTCATCAGGTTGTGAGTACAGAAGAATCTGTTGAACAATCGTTGTTAGCATCCCTGAGAAGTCAGTTACCGTCAACGCATTGCGTAATAATAAAGCAAACACAAATTGAAGCACAGTTGCAGCATCTTTTGTTTCTTCGAAATACTCTTCAATTCTTTTTTCAACAGACTCTCTTTTCATACCAAAAATTTGACGACTAGTTATTTCCTTTACTGACATGACACTCTCTCCTCACTATTTTAAAATATATATTTTTAGTTGATAGCAACACTAAACAACTCTTCGAAATTAATATACGTCAAAAATTAAAAAAAATTAATGGATTATTGAAAAATATCCGATTCAATATTTTTATTTTTAATCATCGAAATGAATGGAAGGCGGTCTGAAGGGATTTTCTTAAAAAAATTGAGTCATTCTTGATTTTTTTAGGCAGGAAGTATAAAGCTTCTGTTTATAAGAAATAAAAAATCAGAGGTTTATTTGGGGTGCTAACTTTAAGGCTTATACCTGATTAAGTACAAAATGAATTAAGGAATAAGGGGTGAAAGAGTAATTATCACACCATCCTTGGTTAATCTGGTCCACCCTTTGAAATATATAGAATATCGTTATTTTATCAACAAGAAAAATGTCAGTATTATCCCTTTTAACAACACATTACAAATCTCATTAATGAGATAAAGCACAGGGATAAGTTATTGTTTTACATTTTTAACTATAGGCATACAACTTCAGCATATAGTTTCTAAAAAGACGGAGACAAATGCTAAAGTAAAATACACCTCCTCCTACCGATCATCCGATCTTAACCTCCTGTAATTTAATGAACCGATTTCAGACTTCACACTCTTTAAGAATCGATAATCGACACTCATAACTGTTTTTAAAAACAGTCAAATCACTAAAGAACACCGTACCACCTTTCCAATTCTTCATGTTTCCGTTATATTAAAGTTATCTTATTCCAAAACACTTCTACTAAAATAATAATCTCCTAATAATGATTTGAAAAATGAAGCCAATCAGATTTATTGAACGTTCCATGATATCTTTAGCCATTTGAACTGAGGAGGAAGTATGAACTCAACAAATTTCAATGCCATTATCGGCTTACTGCTGTCACTGATTGTTATTGCAATTGCACTTGGTTTGATGTTCCTTTTTTCATTAGCCTTTTTTAAAATACTAAAAACGCTTCTTTTGGGTGAAACAATCTCCTTAGTGCCTTATTCAAAGGCGACAGAGAAAATGTATGAGGAAAGCTTTCTTTTAGCTCATAAAAGGATCATGATCGTTCGGCTGCTGTTCAAATCTAGACGTTTCAAATCACCTGCCAATCCAAAAGGGATCGTGTCTTGTCTTAATCATAAGCAGTCTTACTATTATCCACGACGATTTCCTAACATGAAATAACCATGGCCGCTGAAATATTTGAAGGACTCCAAAGGGAGAATCCTTTTGGTTCACGCTGGATATAGAACCTTGATTTCTTTAATTACCCTCGTTTTAGTCCTTCTAATTCTGTTATTTTTGCTTTTTTCAGGTATTCAATTTTTATTAGATTGCGGGCAAGAACTTTGGATTAGGTATTAGAACAGAATTCCTAATGTAATTTCGAAATAAATCCATTTTTTTATTCAGGAGGCTCGATATGAAAAAAATATTAATTATTGATGATGAACGAGATCTGCTGGAAACCTTCAGGGATTATTTTCAACTGATGAATTATCTCATCTACACCGCTGAAAATGGCTACGAAGGACTAAAGCAGCTTCAGTATCAACCAGACATCATTATTTTAGATGTTAATATGCCAGAGATGGACGGCTTTGAGCTCTGTGCAGCCATCCGAGAACAAATTACTTGTCCAATTGTTTTTCTATCTGCGAAAGAAGATGAAGAAAGCCGAATACAAGGGTTGACGATTGGCGGCGATGATTATTTAGTTAAGCCCGTCAGCTTAAAGGAGCTGGAATTGCGAATTGAGGCGCATCTTAGACGAGAAAATCGCAAACAATCCGCACGAAAGATAGCATATTTTAACGAGTTGATGATTGACTATGATCAAAAGGTGCTTTTCTATCACAAACAAGAGATTTATTTAACTAAAGTCGAATTTTCAATCGTTGAGCTGTTGTCTAAGCATCCCGGAAGAGCTTTTTCAAAAGAAGAAATCTATCAGTATCTTTGGGACTGGGATAAACTAGGTGATGCCGCAATCATTACGGAGCATATTCGGCGGATACGAAAGAAGCTCTCAGAATACTCAGCGACTGACTATATTCAAACCGTTTGGGGGGTCGGCTATAAATGGATTGGCTAGATGATGTAATTGCTCGGCTGTTTGCTAAAAGGAGCAGCCTTGACCAAAGTCTGCTCCTTTACCTTTTAATTGGCATCTTAGGAATCGTTTGTGCAACACTTATCACCGTCTCCATCTGTGTTAGCTGGGAACGGCTAATACTTATGCCAGAAGAGGAACCTACTTTTTTTTGGAATTATTTGACTTGGGCGCCGCCTAGCACTTCATTACCAACGATTAAGCTGTTGGAAATGGTCCGACAGTCTGCGGTTTTTGTATATAGCTTTTTGGGGATATTTTTTGCAACGAAAATGTTTTACCGCAAACGAATCTTGCAGCCGATTACGATTTTAGAAAAGAGCATCCAGCAGATTGAACAAGGAAATTATCAACAGCCGGTCTACTACAATACCTACGATGAGTTTGAAAAAACCTCCCTTGGGCTGGAGCATCTGAGACTGACATTGCAGACAAACGAGAAAAAACTCAAAGAAATGTATCGTGATCAAAAAAAAGTCAACGCCGCCTTTTCCCATGATCTACGTACACCATTAGCAACAATCCAAAATAATCTGGAGCTACTAGAAGCCTACTATGAACAAGATTGTCTGAGTCCGGAAGCCTTTGATAAATCCGCGACAAAAATCAAAAACAGTATTATCCGGCTAAGCTCCTTTTCTGAAACGATGCAGCAATTACAGAAGCTAGAAGATCGTCCGCTGCACAAAAAAATGCAACCTTTGAGTCTAGTTGAAGAGCATATTCGAGAGATTGATCAACATTATCCGGAAAAAGAGCTGCTGATTACGAAAGACTATCCAAAAATCACTGCGAAATACGATCTTGATCTGATTAACGAAGTAGTGGAGAACTTGCTAAATAACGCTTATCGTTTCGCTAAGCAAACAATCGACATTACCATTGCGCTACAGGAACGGTTAGTCATTATTTATGTTAAGGATGATGGCCCTGGTTTTTCTAAAAAGGAACTGTTAACAGCGACAGAACCCTATTACTCACAAAATAAAAACAGTCATTTTGGACTGGGCTTGACCATTGCCGAAGCGCTGGCTCAAAAACATGGCGGACAATTAAAAATTGCGAATAGTCTTGATAGTGGCGCGATCGTTTCGGCTGTTTTTTTGCTTGATTAATAGAAAAATCGACAATTGTAGAGAATTTATAGAGATTTGATGAGTATCCTTTAAGTAAGGCAACAGAAGAATGAGGAGGGATCACCGATGCAAATCGAAATCAATCATTTGAATCAATACTATGGCAAAAAACAAGTTCTCTACGATATAAACCTGTCTATTTCAACGGGGATGTTCGGCCTGCTGGGACGAAACGGCGCCGGCAAAACGACTCTGTTAAAAACCCTCGTTACCCTGCTTCCGACAAATGAGGGCGAGATCCGCATGAACGGGATCGACATTCATGATCAGAAAAGAATCCGTTCGATCATCGGCTTTCTTCCGCAGGAATTTTCGATGTACGGCAATATGACTGCTTATCAGGCATTGGATTATTTAGCTGTGCTTTCCGAGTTAGATAAACGAACACGCCAAACACGGATCAACGCCTTGCTGGAACAAGTCAATCTGACGATCCATAAAAATGTCAAAGTCAAAGCCATGTCTGGCGGTATGAAACGACGTTTAGGAATTGCGCAGGCTTTACTGAACGATCCAAAAATTCTGGTGGTGGATGAGCCGACAGCAGGGTTAGACCCAGAAGAACGGCTACGCTTTAGAAACCTCTTAGCGGAGGTCAGTGAAAACAAAATCGTTTTACTATCGACCCATATCGCTGGAGATATTGAAGCTGCTGCAGAAAATGTCGCGATTTTGGAACAGGGACGAATCATCTTTTTAGATTCAATTGAACAATTACTGTTGAACGCCCAAGGAAAAATCTTTAGCGTTCAGGTTCCGCGAACAGAGTTGAATGCTGCAAAAAAACAAGTTCAAATTATCAGCCTGCAACAAGATGGCAGTACCTCTCACCTGCGCTTCATTGGTAATCCAGCTGCATCAATCATGCGCCATCCGCTGGTGATTGAAGAGCGTCCGACATTAGAGGATGCTTATCTCTACCTTTTATCAATGAAAGGTGGGGATTAGCATGTTACTCAAAAAAGAACTGGGATTAACCTTGAAAAGTTTGACATATTGGTTAGTCGTCCTATTTATCGGCGGCTTTCTCTTTACACAACTTGGCTCGGATTTTATTTCGTTGAAACAGCCTGAGCCAGGTAATAATGATTATGGTATCGGTCGAACGACCGATAAGCACGCCATTCAACAGCAAACGATCTTTTCATTGTTGCAGCAATACAACAGTAAAGGCTTTAACACCTATCCTTTTGGTTTCTTAAAAACCGTTACACCGTCAAAATCCGAAAAAGCAACGATCAAAGAAATTCTAGAGCGAGCGACTGGAAAGTCAGTCGCGGAATTAAATCAAGCCCAATCGAATCTGGCCATCGAAAATCCGCAAATCGATCAATTTGCTTTGGCAGAAAAATTTGTACTAGCAAAAGACTATACCTATCCTGCCTTCGAAAAGGATATGCGCAAAGTAGAAGAGCTGATTGGTAAAGGGTCGGATTTCTCTAAGAATGTCTATTTGAATCAAACGCGAAGACAATTAACCTATGAAGAAGCCACAAAGAACTTTCAAACAACATTGACTAAAGACCGAGTCTCTGGCGCCTTTGCTCGTATGACCTGTGATTATTTAGGATTGGTGCTGGCTTTGGTTCCAGTCTTTATCGCGGCGACCGTCGTTCTGCGGGATAAACGTGCTCAAAGCCAATTGGTGATTCACTCTAAACGAATTTCTAGCTTTAAATTATACGGCACTCGTTTTTTAGCGACCGTTCTCTTGGTGCTATTGCCAGTTATTCTGTTCAGTCTATTGCCGGCCATTCAATCCGTCTATGTCGCTCAAAAATATCAACATGTTGGAGATTTGCTGCTGTTTTATCAATACATTATCGGCTGGACCTTACCGACAATTGTAGCGGTCATTGGGATTAGCTTCCTGATTACTACTATATTTAATGGGTTGGTGAGTGTCATCTTCCAATTAGGCTTTTGGCTCTTATCACTTATGAGCAACGGCCGTAATATCGTTGGTAGCGTTGGGGTCAATCTGATCCCGCGATTTAATACAGTAGGGTCTCGCGAAGTCTTTGAACAGATTTTTTCTGAATTAGTTATCAACCGCGTCCTTTGGTTTGCTCTCGGTTTGATTTGTTTCTTATTAAGCTGCGTGATCTTTGATCGGAAACGGAAAGGACGAATGCACTATGGGAATTCTCGCTAAAGTATCCATCGCCTTCTGGCGATTTCATTTTTACCCAGCAGTTTTTACGGCGTTCCTGTTAACGCTGCTCTTTCCCACCTTCTTTGGGGTCGAAAATGCGCCATTTATACAAAGTGCGGAGATCTATGAACGCTTCTTTCCCTTGATCGGATTGATCCTGTTTATCCCCCTCTATCTGCCTGATAGTTCGGAAGAAACAACATTACTGATCAAAACCAAACGTTTTTCCTATGTAGGAATCTTGTTTTTACGTTTTCTTCAGATTCTTATTACTTTACTATTACTGACTTGCGGCTGCTTACTGATCTTTGAATTGAGCAACGCAACGATCGAGCTTGATCTCTTTTTCTTTAGCGGCTTGGCTAATGCGCTGTTTATGGGCGGGCTATACGCGATTGGTTTCGCCTTCACCAACCAACCGGTCACAGGTTTGATTCTTCCGTTGGGCTATTACGTGGCTAGTCTGTTCGCTGGTGAAAAATATTTAAAGATGTTTTATCTCTTTGCTTTGGTAGAGAAAGATACCGATTCTAAATTTGTCCTGCTTTTCAGCGGATTATTGTTAATAGCTATCAGCTTTATCCTAATGAAGAGAAAGAAATAATAAAGTCGTTCCATCCTAGAAAATACTTAGGATGAAACGACTTTATTTTTAGCTGCTGATTTGTTCCCCATGCTTAACCTGATTTTTATCCAATAAATCAAAACTTTCCCCGCCATTGGTAACCAGCGTTAAAACAACATCGTCTTTTCCTGCATGCCGAATTTTATCAAAGTCTGCAATGACTAGTAGTGTATTTTCATCTACTGCTTGTCCTTCTTGAACATGCATCTCAAAGGGAGCACCGGCTAATTCCACCGTGTCTAAACCAATATGAATCAAGACTTCACTACCTGACTGACTCGTCAAGCCAATTGCGTGCTTGGTTTGAAAAATCGTGGTGACCGTCCCTTGAATCGGCGCATAAATTTCAGATGCAGTCGGTTGAACTCCAAAGCCCTCACCCATCATTTTTTGTGAAAACACAGGATCAGCTACTTCGCTTAACGGAACAAACGTCCCATCCACGGGTGCAAAGAAAGCTTCTGCTTTTTTCTTTTTAAAGCGTTCAAACATTTTCTATTCTCCAATCCTGCGTATTAATCATCGCGTCCTAATAATTGATTGATTTCTTGACTAAACAAGTCGGCTTTTCCGCCAAAGACCGCCTGGATGCCACCTTGAACTTCAAAAACCGCAGTTGCTCCAAGTTTTTTGAATACCGGTTTTTGAACCTTATCGCCTTGTTTTACAGCCACGCGTAAACGCGTTGCACAGGCTGTCACGTTTTCAATATTTTCATCTCCGCCAAGTGCTTCAATGATCTGCCACGCTTGTTCCTTCAAACTCGCCGAACCAGAGTCATCGGCTACTTCAAGCATGTCCTCATCATTTTCCATACCAGGAATCGCAACTTTAAATTTTTTGATACAAAAACTGAAGACAAAGAAATAAATCAATGCCCAAGCGATCCCAAATGGAATCACTTTGATCCAATTGGTCTTATCATTTCCCTGCAGAACACCAAATAGCAAATAATCAATCAAGCCGCCAGAAAACGAATTTCCGATCCTAATATTCAAGATATCGGCAAAATAGAAGGACAATCCGTCTAAGAAGGCATGAATTACGTAGAGCCAAGGAGCAACAAATAAGAACATATACTCAATCGGTTCTGTAATCCCAGTTAAGAAAGACGTCAATGCCCCGCTGAAATACAAACCGCCATTTTTCTTGCGATTTTCTTTTGGAATCGCGCGATACATCGCATAACAAGCAGCTGGCAAGCCAAACATCATCGTTGCGAAACGGCCCGCAAAGAAGCGAGTTCCGTAAGTGAATAAACCCGTATGACTAGAATCTGCAAGTTGCGCGAAGAAAATATTCTGTGCTCCAGAGATCGATTGTCCGGCAACCGTTTCAACCCCGCCTAAAGAAGTGTACCAAAACATCGGGTAAATCGTGTGGTGCAAGCCCACAGCGCCAGTCAAACGCAATAAGAATCCATAAAAGAAGGTTCCGATACTCCCCATTTGCGCTACCTGCTGCCCAATGACCACCATCCCATTTTGAATCGGCGGCCAAATCAGATAGAAAACACAACCAATCGCAATCGCGCTAAAAGAAGAAACAATCGGGATAAAACGAGAACCTCCGAAGAAGCCTAAAAATTGCGGCAGCTCGATTTTACGTTAACGATTATGCAGAAACGCCACCGTTCCACCGATCACAATCGAACCAACCACACCAGTATCAATGCTGGCATCTTTAGCAGAAAATAATTCCAATAACCCGCTGATCGTCGCTGTATAAACTAAAAATGCCACACCGCCTGCTAAACCGGCTGTCCCCTTATCTCCTTTAGCCAACCCAACTGCAAGTCCAATCGCAAAAATCAAGGCAAGATTGGCAAACACGGCATTTCCCGCAAAGCTCATGACACTTAAAATCGTTTGCAACCATGGCTGATTCAAAAATGGATAAGCCGCTACCGCACTCTCATTTGTCAGTGCGCCACCTAATCCCAACAACAAACCTGCCGCCGGCAAAATCGCGATTGGCAGCATAAAAGCTCGTCCTAACTGTGAAAACTTTTTAAACATGATTTATCCTCCTTATTCTTCATTCATCAATGCTTGAATAAAACGCGTCGCAATTTCCTTCGGTCTAGTAATCGCTCCGCCAACAACAACGCCCACAGCGCCTAAATCCTGAATACTTTTTGCCTCCTCTGGTGTATGAATTTGTCCTTCCGCAATCACATGAATTCCCTCATCAACCAAGGCTTTTACTAAATCACTGGTTGAGATCGAATCAGCTTTGGTATACCCTCTTAACGTTGTACCAACAAAGTCGACACCTGCTTGCCAAGCATTAACCCCTTCTTCAAAGGTTGAAATATCGGCCATCAAAAGTTGATTAGGATATTTCTCTTTGATTTGTTTAATCAATTGATTCATTGTCTGGCCATCGGGACGTTCACGCAAAGTACAATCAAGGGCAATCACCTCTACATTCGTTTCCGCTAACGCATCAACCTCTTTCATCGTAGGTGTGATAAAAACGTCAGAATTTGGATAGGTCTGTTTGATAATTCCAATAATCGGCAAATCAACTTTTTCTTGTATTTGCTGAATATCTCTGACGGTATTCGCTCGAATCCCAACTGCTCCTGCTTCTTTTGCCGCTAAAGCCATTAATGGCATGATCCCCCCCTCTTCTGTATACAACGGTTCTCCTGGCAAAGCTTGACAGGAAACAATCAAGCCGCCTTTCATAATACTTAAAAACTCTTTTTTTCTCACGCTCCGTTTTCACTCCGTTTTTAAATTATTTTGGATTATTACTCCAAAAATATAGCATGCGCTTTCAAAAATGTAAATAGAAAATGAAAAAAAAAGTTTTTTGACGTATAATCGAAGATGACAACTGAGAGGAAAAAGGAGAAAGAATGACCATTTCATATACAATTCAAGAAAAATATGCGACCCTAACAAAATCCGAAAAAAAAATTGCTGACTATATTTTATCCAGCGGTGAAAAAATCGTTCACAGCACCATGAGCGACATCAGGGAAGCCGCAACTGTTGGCGACGGAACGATTATGCGTTTTTGCCAAAAAATTGGCTTTTCTGGCTTTTCAGATTTAAAGATCGCCATCGCTAAAGAAGATTTCAGCAAACAGCAGGAAGATTCACAGGAATCTGATTTTTTTGATAAACGTACTAAGACCATCAACAAAGCTTTAAAAACCACGAATCAACGTTTGGATAATAATAAGCTTAAACAAGCTGTCCAGATGATTACCGAAGCCAATCAAATCTATATCTTTGGCGTAGGCTCTAGCGGCAATACTGGAAATGATCTAGAAGCAATGCTGCTGCGCGTCGGCGTCCAATCACGCTCAGTGATCGATCCTCATTTCCAAGCACAAATCGCTTCTCTGCTTACCGAAAAGGATTTAGTGATCGGCTTCTCCTTGTCTGGTCGAACAAAAGACACCCATGATTCTTTGAATATCGCTAAGAAAAATCATGCGAAGATCATCGCCATTACCAATTACCAACTGTCACCTATCGCCCAATTAGCTGACGTTGTCCTGCAAACAGCGATCGATGAATTTTTGGACGGCGCTTCACTGGCAGGTAAGATCTCCCAGTTATATTTGTGTGATTTACTTGTTCAAAGCTACGAGATCGAAAATAACGTAAACACAATCGAACTAAGAGAAACCGTGTTGCGCTCTATTTTGGATAAAAGCTTGGATTGATTTTAGCTATAAACAGCTGCGCAGCCCTAAGTTAATCTCGGATTGCGCAGCTGTTTCTTTGTCAAGCATGGGAAAATGACATAGCTAAAAAGCTAAGTCATGCTCTTCTTGCGTTCATACCGTACCAACCAAAAGGCTAATTTTTGACTGGTAGAATAATACCTAAAGGATATCAGAGACATTATTGTCTTATTCATCATACATAACAAAAAAATCTCATAATTAATTGTCTTCAGGTATGTCACCTAAAACAAATTAAATAATGAGATTCATCTATTCTATAATTTCTATTTTGAATTAACCCCACACGTTTTATGGGAGGACACTAGCATTTACTCTTCTTAGATTATTCGTGTCAAATAAGTAGCCCTTCCCCCAAACGGTTTTGACACAATTACTATCAAAATAGGATTCATCCATTTTTTGTTTAATTCTTTTGATCAAGGAAGACAATTGCGACCGAGTAGAAGAAGTTGGCTCCTTCATCCATATTCTGCGACATAAATCCTCTCTAGATAGAACGTTTCCCCCTACTTGAATCAGTTCTTGAAGCAGCTTTCGTTCTTGGGTCGTAAGGTTCAATATTCGTAATAAATCATTTTCATCAGAATCAGCATCGATAATCAATTCTGTTGTTGAATTATTTGTGTCTACGATTTTTTCAAAGCTTAAAGTTTCACGAATCCCTTCCAGAGATGCTTTTTTGGGTAAGAAGGCACAAATTCCTTGCTCAGTCCGCTTCAATAGTTCTGCTTCATCTGGGATAATGTCAACTATTTGTACAACCATTGAATTTGAATGCTTTATTTTGATCAAGAGCTCCTCAACTTCTCGATTAGGAATCGTTTCACTTAATAAAATAATTTGAAAATTATATAGAAAATCTAGTGACAATTCTTTATATTTCAAAGATTTCAGGAGACTGCTGCTGCAAAAAACCTCATGTCCCAATTTAAGAATTGTTTCTTCGATGGATAGTTCTGCATGAGGGCATTTCGTTAATAGAAGAATTCGGAACATTCTAATCACCTTATTTTTTTAATCTATTTTGCTTTCTTATGTAATAGGGTACTTATTTTCATAAGTACCCGAATAACTTTAAATAAGAAATTTTTTACTCATTCGTTCCAATTTATTTACGGCGTATCATCCATTGACCAAGTAATTTTCGCCTGATAATTAGCACCTTTTTTCCCAGCTTTGGCTGGTAATTTCAAGGAAATCTTTTCAAATGGCATGCGTAACTGCCAAGTTTCTTTTCCTTCTCCAGCTTTGGCTGAAACTAATGTGGTAGGGCTATCACCAGCTACTAAGCTTTCTGATGCCTTTACTTTACTTGGAGCACTTGACGCAAATGAATCCATAGCCTCTTGCGATGTATTTTGATCAGTGACAGACTCAATGGTCAGGCCATCAAAATTCAATGCAGCACCACTACTATTTGGCATTACTTCTTTGGAACTATCCTTAAACTCAGAAAGCTGTGCCGTCAATTTCCAACCAGTGCTAGTTGAACGTTCATCTTTCATGCGAGTGTAAAATCCTTTAGTGGTCACATCTTTCTCATCTTGATATTGGTCAGCTGCTAAATTATACGCACTCGCCGTGTCTTCGACCTTTTTCACGCCATAATTAAATGCAATTGGGGCCGACAGTAATGCAATATCCTTGTCTTCACTAGGTTTCTCAACTTCTTTTTGAATCTGAACGGAGCCTGTTGTCTCCTTAGAGTAAGGACTAGTAATGGTATCATCTTCCCAGTTCACCCGAGTTTTAGCTTCCAATATATCGTCGACATTTCCGTTTGCCGTTGTTTCAAAAGTAATCACCTTGACTTCATCTTGGTCCAACTCACCTAGATTGTTGGTCCCATCAATATCTTTAATGTCAGCTGATACACCATCAATCTTGATGCTTCCTGGAATAAGCGTTAATCCACTAGGCAACTTTAAAGTTCCGTAAATATTTTCAGCTTTTTTAGGTAACAGGCTGGTGATTGTCCATTCCCATTGAACCTTTTCTCCATCTTTGACTTTTTTAGGAGTTGCCTCTAATTGATTCTCTAGTTCACTGACTGCATCAAAATAGATTTTTCCAGAAAATGATTTTGTTCCACTATTGCTTCCTTCAGCTAACTGTGTCCCAGCATACTCAAAGCGAATAGACTTATTAATTAATGACAATCTGGATGTCTCATCTAACTTAATCACATCACCATCGGCTGAAAAGGATGGATATGGTATAACTGCCTCATGGGGGAATCCGTTTTGAACTGTCAAACCTGCTTGCGCAGTCGTCTTCAAAAGATCAATCGTAGCTTTTCTGTCTGTAACTACAGGAACAGGAATTCTAATAGTCTGACCAGATGCCGTAAATTCGGTTAAATTTGCTAACCCATTAGCACTCGTAATGTCTGACAGATGGTTACCAGGACAGTCTAATTCTTTTAGTTCAGGATTTTGACTAACATTCAATTCTGTTAATTGATTGGAACCACATTTCAATACATTTAGCACTGGATTGTTTGTTACATCTAATTCTGTTAATTGATTTACTTCACAGTAAAGAATTTCAAGATTCGGGCTATTGGTTACGTTAATGCTTGTAAGTTTATTACTATATGCCTGTACCATTCTCAGATCTGGATTGTTACTGAAATCAAGCGCATCGATTTGATTAACAGAACATGCTATTTCATATAGTTTTGTATTTTTACTAACGTCTAAGTTCGGTAGTTGATTATAGGCACAGACTAAATGTTTCAAAACTAAATTCTGACTAAGATCTAACTCCGGCAATTGATTATCACTCGTATAGAAAGTTTCTAATTTTGTATTTTTTGTTACATCAATAGTCGGCAACAGATTTTTTGAAGTATCTAAAAATGTTAACTCTACGTTCTCGCTGAGATCTATTGATGGCACTTCGTTTGAGCGAAGATTCAAGTGTTGAAGCTTCGTATTCTTCGTCACATCTAACTCCGGCAATTGATTATTGTAAATTGTCAATTCTTTCAGATTGATATTTGTACGAATATCTATTATTGGCAATTGATTACTATAAAGACTTACTTTCTCTAATTCTGTTAATCCATTCAAGTTTATGGCTGTCAAATTATTACTACTAGCATATAGTTTCTTTAGTTCAGGATTATTGGATAAATCCAATGTAGTTAATTGATTTTCTGCACAGTTTAACTCTTGTAACAAAATATTTTTACTAAGATCTAAATCTTGCAATTGATTTTTATCGCTATTAAGCTTCCTTAAACTTGTTGCTAATTCGATTCCTTTTAGACTAGTCAATGATTTATTGTCGATTTTGACATAGGTTAAAGCTTCCATATCTGCTACTGTTAGCATATTTTCAGCTTTACCGTAGCCGGACCAAGTGGTAGTCCCGCCAGCCCCTGGATAATTACCTGCTTCCGGATCAGTTCTCAATACTTTTGCCAGATTGGCATCAATGTCGTAGGGTGTATTATCTCCTGGATTTCCTTCTTTTAAAGTAATTGCTCTAGCATCTACTTTCTGCTTTTTAGTTCAGATTTATCTGAAGTATCATCCTTAGCTTTTTCTTCACTTGCTTTTTCACGAAAATCTTCTGTTTCCAATACTTCTTCTGGAGTTGTTTCCTCCTTAGCACTTTCACTTGTAGGAAGTTGCTTATCAGCTTTTTGATCATAGGACTCCAAAGGACCTTCCGCTATTGAAGATAACGTAGAATCCGTTGTGGGCTTTTCAACTATTTCAGCGTAAGCCATAGAAATCGGCAGCATCGAGGTCACCATCATTCCTACACTCAGTAATGAAAAGATTTTTTTATTCATGATTGCCCTCCTTCTTAACTCGAGAATACAAAGCGATCCAAAATACAACAATGACACAACCTAATCCAAGATAAAACAGCCAGCTTGTCTGCTGTTCTCCAGTTCTCGGCAAGAAACCTTTATCGCTTTGAGATGCACTACCGTATCTTGTTGTTCTCGATACATTGTTTACTTTCTGTTGATCCCCAGTTGTCGTAGAGTCAGTTGTTGCAGAATCCCCAGTTTTGGGAATCTCTTTCTTTGAATCTGTCGTGGTTGAATCCGTTGTGGGCTCTTCTTGACTATTGGAAGATTCCTCCGCGAACCCTATGCCCACTTCTGTTGTTGCTTTATTCGCTGCTAGCGAATAAATGGGAAAAACAAAACTCAAACAAGCAAACAAAATCAAAACCTTTCTTTTTTTAAACACATTCTTCACACTCCTTATTTTTGCCAGACTCGCTGACGCTTAACGAAATAAAATAAAACTCCCAAAATTGGAACAACGAAATAAAATATCCAAGAAACTCTTTCTACATTGCTTTTTTCTTTCCCCTTTTATTACTTTCTGTCTCCACATCAATCTTAAATTCTTTTTCCCAACGCCAGCTTTGTCCTTGCGCGTTCACTTCGCCTGAAAAAATATACTTGCCAGTAGGATATTTTCGCTCTATCGGCACTTCAAAATCAACATTGGAGTTAGGGGCGAATGAAAAATCTTTGATCTCATAGTTATCCAACACCTGTACATCGTTTTTTTGCCTAATACTTCCTTTGATTGTTGCTTCCTGCAGAAGTTTCGGCTGATCATTCTGAATGGTGGCAGCAATAACATTTTTTCCTTTTGAGATTTTCGCTCCTACATCTTTTAGTTTCAACTCGGCACCACGATTAAAGGCACTTTCATCTTCTGTCAGCATCACAGCAATCACATAAGCATATTCCGCCGCTAAAGCGCCTTTACTAGCTTCATCGTCCGTTTCTTTTTTACAAACCGCAAAGCTCCTAGTTTAATTCCAGAAAATGCTGCTTTGGGCGGATGGATTTTATATTCAACGACTTTTTCTTCAAAATTGGCTACGGTTATTTCTTTTTGATTCTTACTAACAGTCACCAATTCAGTTAGGGGATTTTTTAGGCTTTCGTCTAGTCTAGGCTTCACTTGTGTGTAGTCGATTGAACCATTTGAACTACTGACAGCATCGTGGATACCTAATTTGACAGTAACCGCCGCTTCTTGTGTACTGCGAATTCTTACTTGAATCGTCTGAGAAACATTGGGAACAACTTTTAAATAGAAATAGCTTCTACTTGTGTCCACTTGATTTGACGGAATCACACTCTCAACTGTAAAACCCGCAGCAGCTTGTGTACTATCCGCCTTGGCTACTAACGGAAAAAACAGACAGCAAAGCCAGACTATAAACATTATTTCGACTACATACTTGCTAAATCGTTTTACCATGCAATGCTTCTTGAACATAACGTTCTACTAATCTCCATAGAATTTGCCTTTTTCAATAAATAAAATGGACCGATCCTACTTCTTGTATCTCTTTTTATTAGTAAGCTTATAAATGTCCTTTTTTTCATTAAAACCCCTTTCTATCATCCGTTTATATTAATCGATAAAGCCTAGTTAGTAATTTTATCGATATAAACAAAGAATAATACTAAAATTTCAAAATAATTCTATTACTTCCTTATTATTTACCTTTAAAATTATATGCTACAACACACTAAAACGCAATATTAATTATTATATAATTCTAAATACACATTATATTTTTCTTGATCAAGAAAAATATCACTCGAATATAATTTTCTAAATCATTAAAAATTCTAATTAGAAATATTTTTCTTGTTATATAAAAAAACTGTCTATCAATTGCGATAGACAGTTTTCAAAATTTCATTATCAAAAGATTTATTGTATTGCTTCTGTTACATTGGTTTCTTGCGTTTCCTGTTGCGGATGCATCGCGAAATATTGTGCTTCACGATTCTCAGCATTTTGCTGCAGGTTGTAATAATAGAAGCTGATGTCATTATTGTGGAATGAACCAGCTGGGAAGATCTTACGTGTACTTTCCGGCATCTCATATTTGGCTTTATCTACAGTAGAGGAAACCACCAGACCTCTTGTTCCATCAACCGTCGCATCTGCAAGATTCATGACCTTCGAGTAATCCCCGTTGTCATTTCGCACATAAGAACCTAGATTTTCTTCAGCTGTCGCTGGTGTGCCATCGGTTCTCCAGTTGATTGGATTAATCGCTAGTGCGCCTTCATCCCAAGTTGGCAAAGTACCAGTAAAATCTGGCGCAACCGTATTATATGAAATGACTACACCGGTATCATCCGGTCCTGTCGCAAATTTCACCTGCGGATTGTCGTTCATTTCTTGTTGAGTCACCGATTGACCTAATACATAGGCGGCGATCATCCGATCACTGACTCCAGGATTATTCTTGAAATAATCATACATGATGGCTTTGAGCATCCGAGCCCCTTGGGAGTGTCCCACTAAAATGAAAGGACGATTGTTGTTTTCATGTTTGATGTAATAATCAAAAGCTGCCATCACATCTGCTTTAGGAACACCATCCGTATATTGTGCCTGTTCTTCTTTAGATTTTGTCAGCAGCCATTTTGCATCCAATTGACGGTAATAAGGTGCATAAACATTGCCGCTTGTATCAAAGGCTGAACCTTGTGTCGCTAGAAATACTTGCGCTCCAGCACGCATCGTTGGGTTATCGATTTTTGCTATGGGAGATGCATTTTCATTTTTTTGTGCGTAAGCCGTTGGATACAACATAAAGACATCCGCTTGGCTCGTGATTTCTGTTGGCTTTGCCAGCCAATTATCAGCGTTGCTATAGTCGCTGGCTTTGATGGCTTCGCCGGCTTTTTCTGGTTCTTTTGCTTTTTTGATCGTTGTTTTCCGAGTTTCTTGCTTTGGTGCTTCTTCGCTAGTAAAGAAAGTCGTATAAGCATAGTAGCCGCCAACACCCAATACAGCTACTACTAATAGTCCAATAATGAATTTTTTCATTGTGTCCTCCAAAAAAGATTTTATGTACCTCATTATAGGGTAGTTCGGTTTTATTTGACAAATTCCCTGTGTATTTAATTAGAAAAGCTTATGAATTGTTTGTTATTGATTAGTGAGTAATCATTAGAAATCAACTTCAAAATGCCAATAAGCCAACAGCATTGGTTGCCATGATGACATTTTTACTCGCAAATGGCTACTTAACTAACTTTAAGCCAAGAAGTTACAACAAAACAAGCGCTCAAAAGAAAAATCCGAGCGCTTGTTGATTAATTTTTTTTATTCGCTTCCAAGGCATTGGACAGTCTCGCAAATTCTTCTAAAGATAGCGTTTCACCGCGACGCTTTGGATCGATTTCGGCTTGTTCTAAGCTCGTTTCCAACCAAGTTTTCGTTAATTCGGCTTTGCCATAACTGCTTAACAAATTGTTCCATAACGTTTTACGGCGCATATTAAAAGCGGCTTTAGTCAATTTGAAGAATTCCGCTTCGTTTGTCACCTCGACTGCAGGTGTTTCGCGTCGTACTAAACGTAAAATCGCAGAATCCACGTTCGGCTGTGGAACGAACACTGTTTTTGGAACAATAAAGGCCGTACTTGCTTCCATATAATATTGAACAGCGATCGATAAGGAGCCATAAGCCTTTGTTCCCGGTTTTGCAGAGATTCGATCAGCGACTTCTCGCTGCATCATGACCACCATCTCATCAACAGCCAAATCTGATTCTAAGATGTGCATCATAATCGGTGTCGTAATATAATACGGCAGATTCGCCACGACTTTGATCGGCAGCGTTTGATCAAAATACTCGGTTTCTTTTTTCAGGTCCACCTTTAAAATGTCGTTGTGCACGACGCTAATATTGTCATAGGGACTTAAGGTATCTTCTAACACGGGGATCAAACGATCATCAATCTCAAAGGCCAAGACTTGGTGAGCCGCACGAGCTAAGTGTTCAGTCAGTGCACCGATCCCTGGACCGACTTCAATTACGTTGGTGTGTTTATCAATTTCCGCTGTGGCGACGATTTTTTGTAAAATATTTGGTTCGGTCAAAAAGTTCTGACCGAGACTCTTCTTGAAGGAGAAGCCATGCTTTTGCAAAATTTCTCTCGTTCTAGAAGGTGTTGCAATGTCTTTATAATTGTTCAAGAGGTTTCCTCAACTTTCTTCATAGCCTCATGCAATTGTGCTTCGGTGATCCGAAACATCGTTAAACGTTTTTCCAATTGTTTGGCGTTGGTATAGCCAATCTTCAGCTCATCCCCTAGACGTTCCCGCCGTTCACGGGCTTGAGCTCCCGCTATTAAACCATAATCCAACAGCGTTTGTCTAGCTATTTTTGGTTCTTCCCTCTCCGCTGGAGTTACAACCTTGTGCAGCGCGTCGATGATCGCTTCATCGCTGGCGTGCTCCACCCCAAGACTTGCCCCGCGCTTTTGCGGTGCCGCCATTCTTCTGGATAGGAAGGCGTGCTGGGCATCGGGGATCGCCTCCATGATTGTCTTGCGAATCTTCTCACCGGAAAAATCAGGATCAGTAAACACAATCACTCCCCGGGTTTCTTGAGCATGTTCTATTTGTTCTAGGATATTTTCATTGATGGCCGAACCGCGAGTCTCGATCGTATCCACATCAAAAACTTCCTTCAAACGTTTGGTATCGTCTTTGCCTTCGACTACGATGATTTCTTCAATTTTTTCCTTCTGTTTGTTATCCATTGGCTTTGATCCTGAATAAGCGGTGTGCATTTTCCGTCGTTTGCCGGGCTACTTCTTCCATTGGTAAATTCCGAAGTTCCGCGATTTTTTCTACAATATAACGGGTATAGCCGGGTTCATTGCGTTTCCCGCGATAAGGCATTGGTGCTAAATAAGGAGCGTCGGTCTCTACTAATAATTTATCCATCGGTACCACCGCTGCCGCCTCTTGAACATCTAAGGCCTTCTTAAAGGTCACAACCCCAGAAAAAGAGACATGCATTCCTAAATCTAAGAAGCGCTTCGCCCATTCGCCGCTGCCGCTAAAGCTGTGCATGATGCCGCCGATGTCGCGAATATCTTCTTCCTTTAAAATCTTATACGTATCTTCCAGCGCATCGCGAGTATGGATGCTGATAGGTAAATTCATTTCTTTTGCAATCGCGATTTGACGACGGAAAACTTTAGCTTGAACTTCCTTTGGATCTTCCATCCAGTAATAATCCAGCCCAATCTCGCCTAACGCCACAACCTTTGGCAACGTTAATTTCTTAATCAAGTCTTCTTCGATCGCTTTCGTGTAGCTGCCCGCTTCTGTCGGATGCCAGCCGATGATGGAATAAATTCCTTCGTATTGCTGGTTCAGCTCCAAGCTTTTTTCAATCGTCGGTGTATCAAAACCAACTACAGCCATTTCTGTCACGCCAAGTTCACGCGCCCGTTCAACTGTCTCTGGAATCTCATTTTCAAATTGTTCCGCATTCAAATGCGTGTGAGAATCAAAAATCATGTGTAGTCCTCCTAAATCCTTCACTCTTATCTTCAAAATCCATTTAGAATCAACCTATTTTAACACAGTATTTAAAACAAACTAAAGACATACAAACATGAGAGCTTTCACTTTTCTATTTTTATTATGTATATAGCTTTAAATACGAAAATGGTTTGAAAACAAAAAAGCAAATATGACATTTACTTTTGTCACATCTGCTTTTTCGAATATTCAGCGTTTCACACGCAGCCTCTCTCAATAATAGTAGATCGACTTAAAAAATCCTTACAGCTTATCCAAAGTGTAAACAATATTTCCGGTTTGTTCTTTTTCAGTCATTTCTCGACTTCGATCCTTGGCAGCGAATGCCTTTACTCCGTGAACCTTAATAGGAAGGCGAGCGTCGGAAGCTGCTAAAACTTTTTCACAGAGTTCTATATTATTATCCAATAAATGGATCGCTGATTCAAAAGTTCCATGATTTCGAATGATTCTATTGTAGCGACCATCCCATTGTTTCAATTTGTTCAAGGCCTTATAATGCTCAGCGATCGAAACACTTTCTGGAAAACAAATCAACGTGTTTTCGCCGCAAGCATCCCCAAAAACAGCTACCTCTTCTTCTGGTATTAAAAAGACCATCATGCCTTTAGTATGGCCTGGAACCAGCATAAGCTCGATCGTTACTCCTCCCAAATCGAAGTCCATTTCTTCTGTCAATTGTTTGAATCCACTTGTCCGTTGCGGCAATACCTGTTCCGAGCGCCATGTTTCTGGAAGCGGTGTGGGCGCTGCCTGAATCTCTTGAATCCGAAAAGCTTTGGAACAGTGTTTCTTTTCCAGCTCCTCATCTAGAGGACTTAAATAAACCTCCTCAAATTGACTGCTTCCTCCCGCATGATCGCAGTGCCCATGCGATAAGATAACTGTATACTCTGTAGTCGCTAAATCATCAACAAAGCTCTTTAAATCTCCACAGCCTAGTCCCGTATCTAATAACGCACCGCTCTTTTCCCCTTGGATATAATAGGCGCATACCTCAAAAGCCGTTCGAATACGGAAGATTCTTTGGGTTACTTTTTCAGTCGAAAAATACATTAGTCTTTCACGGTCCCTTCATCAAGTTTAAAGAACAGCATTACAACAAAACCAGAAATCAAGCCAACTGCGACAGTTACTCCTAATACGATATAGTTGTACGTACTGCCTCCAACAAATCCCGCTAACCCATAAATACCATTCGAGATATTCAACACATGTCCTGTCAAATTCAATATGCCCGCAACCAAACCAGTGATCGCTCCTGAGATGACACCTGCGACAAACGGTGTTTTATAAGGAACATTTAATCCATACAACAACGGCTCACCTACTCCGCCTAAAAACCAAGTAATGACATAACCAAACGTCAACGTCTTTTTTTCCTTTGATTTAAACTTAAAGACACACGCCAACGCGACACCTGTTGCTGCCCAAGAAGACGCTAAAATTCCTGGCATCAAGAAATTATCGTAGCCTAGAGTAGGAAAGGTCGTAAATAAATAAGTGAATAAGACCGGATGCATCCCTGTCATCACAATAAAGGCAAATGTTGCTCCAACGACACAAACAGCTAACGGTCGAGCAAAAGTATTCAGCGCAATCAATGCTTCACCAATATATACGCCGATAAAACCACCCAACGGACCAAAGACTACCAGCGTCAGCGGAATCATCACTAGCAAGGTCCCAAAAGGAATCATGAACACCTTTAACACATCTGGAGTGAATTTTTTCCAAAATTTTTCTACAAAACTCATCGCTGCAATCGTCAAAATCATCGGCAATACTGTACTTGAATAATTTTGCAACATCGTAGGTAGACCATAAACAGAGAATTTAACACCATCCTCGGCCATTTGCATAAAACTTGGATAGAGCAGCACAGCCCCTAATAGCATCCCGATTGGAATACTGGTTTTTAATTTTCGAGAGGCAGACCAGCCAATAAAAACCGGCAAGAAATAAAATCCCGCGTCTCCTACAAAGGTAAACAACTGATAGATGTCACTTTTCTCTGTAACCACACTCAGCATTGAAGGTCCTAATACAACCCCAACCGTTTTGCATAAAGACGCTACTAACAGAATCGGGATCAATGGTGTTAAGGAACCAGAAAGATAATCTAATACTTGATTAAAAATTGCTTTTCCATCTTTTCTACCTTTGGCTGTGTGTTCATCGCTTTCTTCTTCACCGGCCGCTGGTAATAATTTGGTAACTACATCATAAAGATTTGTTACAGTTGGACCAATGATTAGTTGATATTGCCCCGCTTTTCTCGTAACCCCCATGACGCCATCAACAGACTTTACCTTTTCATCGTCAGCTTTTGCGTCGTCCTTCAACACAAACCGTAAACGAGTCATACAATGTGTTACATTGTCGATATTCTCATTCCCTCCGATTGCAGCAATAATTTGTGGTGCCGTTTCTTGATAATTCATTTTCATGTACCTCCATTTATTTTATTTGATTAAAATAAAAGGTCTAGCCGGCCGCTCCCGTAACCATCCAGTACAAAATATTTTTTCCTCCTTTATTTTTTATCCGCGAATTTCTTTTGCGGTTGTTAAACGAATGACATGTATCATTAGAAATAGTCGTTCACCCTCAATTTCCTTTTGATACTTCTCAGAGATAACTTGCATAATTTTCGTCACACAGGCAGCTTGTTGAGGGTATTCCTTCATCAACATCTCCATCATGTGGTCGCTTTTATCATATTGCAGCATCCCGTCTTGAACGATTCGTTGCAGCAAGAAGCGTAGATGTAAAACAAATCTTGCCCTGTCAAGATCAGAATGCTCTAGTGCTATACGGGCGTCCATGTCCTCCTCAATCACATTCATCACTTGATTGATCGTCTCTGTAATTCCTACGGTTTCTTGAATTTCAAGATCCATTTCTGAATTAACAATATGGATCGCGATAAAATTCGCTTCATCACTAGGAATGGGCAAATCAACATGCTCCTTGATCATCGCGACTGCTTTTACAGCTAATTGGTATTCTTCAGGATATAACGCCTGCACATTCCATAAAAGCGAGCTGTCGAAAGTAATCCCTAAAGCCATTCGCTCCAAAAGATTCGAAATATGATCGGTCAAAGTGATATGAATTTTATCGTTGATCGTTTTTTTGGTACCATTTTTTATGACTTCAATAATTTCTTCAGTTAACTCAATGATATCATCCGAAATTTCCATGATTATATCTTGGTATTGGCGAATTGTTTCCTTGGTGTCCAATGTAAATACTTTTTCCGTTTTGCTTTCATCGGCCTCCTGACCAGGCTTTTTTCCGAAAGCAATTCCTTTTCCTTTGACGATTATTTCTGCTCCATTTTGGTCCAAACTAATGATCGTATTATTATTGAGCACTCGTTTTATGATCATGATTCCACCTACTTTATCGTCAAAATGGGGGTTGCTTCATTAACTTTTTTTAGCAAAGATTTTTTTTCAATGACTTTTCCAGCCGCATTTGTAATGATCACCATGACGTCCGTATCATAGCCCGCTTCATGAATACTTGAGTAATCCATTTCAACTAACAAATCGCCGGCGTGTACCCACTGATTTACTTTGACCTTACTCTGGAAAAATTTCCCATCAAGTTCCACTGTATCAACTCCTAAATGCAATAGGATCTCTACACCATCCTTCGTTCTCAACCCAATCGCATGCCCTGTGGGAAACACCGCTGTTACTTCTGCAGCCACTGGAGCAGTGATTCGTTGTTCCATGGGCGATATCGCCACGCCATCACCCAGTATCTTCGCTGAAAACACCTCATCATCTACAGATTCAATCGCTTTTAATTCTCCTGTTACTGGACTCAATAAATCCATTTTTTTCTCTCCTTTCTCGAATAAATAAACAAAAAAAGACCCATTTACGCAAAGTCTCCATGGACTTTGGTAAACCGGTCATGCTTAGCCGAACTAATAACAATCCTTAATTACAATTTCAAGTTATCACATTCTCACAGCTTTGTAAACCCTTTCTAAGATAATGATTTACTCACTTTTCAAATTGTACGATCAAAAAGCAATACTGGCAGTTGATTCGCTGGGGAGTAATTATTTGCTAAAAAGTATACTCATATACTTTTATTTAAGCGCGCAATAATTGCTCCATCATCTCCAAAACTCCCTCTTGATTATTCGAACCAATCACTTCCTTTGAAGCTTGTTTGACTTTTTCCTGAGCATTTTCCATTGCATAACTCAAACCGGCATATTCCAGCATTTCGATATCATTGCCGCTATCACCAAAAGCTGCGATCTCAGTAGGTGAGATGCCCCACTCGTTGCTTAATTTTGCTAACCCATTGGCCTTATGAACGCCAGGAATAATCAAGTCAATGTCACCATGCCCACTAGACACTGGAATCATTTGATCTGCCAACACTTCTTCCAAAGCGGCCAGCTTCTCCTCAATGCCAATATTAGAAAAGGTCAAGGCAAATTTGAATATTTCATCCTCTTGATTTGCGACATCTCCCAGCCGCTCAAGTTTTTTTATACTTGGATAATAAAATTTGACGATGCGAAACACATCATCTGGAATATCTTTTGAAACATAGGCACTTTTTTTGCCGCAAACGACTAGAACAATCGGTTGCAGTGCGTTGATTTCCTTCAATGTTTCCAACACTATATCCATTGCTAGTCGTGCATTGTAGTAATGCGTCCCTTCAACAATGATATTGGCTCCATTTTCCGAAACGAAGGACATTTCTGCATGATTCTCAGGGAAAAAGCTTTTTAGCTGATCGTACTGATTCCCGCTGGCAACAACAAATTTTATCTCCTTTTCCTTCATTTGTTGGAAAATCCGATCAAATCGCTCCCGATTGTATTCTTTTTGATCATCTAAAAAGGTTCCGTCCATATCAACTGCAATCATTTTTATACTCATTTTAGTCATCTCCCTCTATTTATTCGTCCTCATAAGAGTAACATAAACTATGGGACGCATTTCAGGTCAAGCGAAACTTCATTGAGAAAACTCGCCCATCTTTTGAGCATCAGGTAGGTACTGTTCCACATCAGCTCTGCAAGCAGTCGCTGTGTGTCTCAGCAATAAGACCAAAATATTTCTAAATTGCCAAGAAACACAGTGTTCGAAGAGAACTGATGTTGATTGGTACCTACCTGGTGCTTCTCAAATTTAGAAATATTTTTGCTTATTGCCGAAATGTTAGTTCTGCTTAACGGAGTTTAGAGTAACTGTATGCGTAGAAAAGCTAGTTCGTGAAGCCGGACATGAATACGCCTGCTGTAAAGCGACTTAATCATGTGAAAATTTTATTCTTTCCTTATAGTTAAAAAAATACTCCGTCTAAATCCCACAGAAAATCCGCCGAAAGTCGGATGTCTCCTTCAAATATTCTCTCTATAATAAGCGTTGTAAGTTACTATTTAGAGAGAGGTGAGTGTATGCCTGATTTTCAAAAGGAGTTTCCAAATGCCGCGCGTTATCTGAAACAACGCTATCCTGATAAGGAACCACTAAGCAGCTTTTGGCATTGGGCGATTTTAGCACTTTTTGCCCTGCTATGTATCGCAACAATCAAGCAGCAATTGCTATTAATCGGTGGATTGATCCTTGTTTCCGCCTTGATCAAAGGACCAGGAATCTTAGTTTTCGGGGCCCTCTATTCCTTGTTAGTCAGTTTATTTCCGCCAATCGGTGTCGTTCTTTCCGCACTTTTTTTCCTATTAAATATTCGTTTATTGACTAAAAGCTGGCGGGTAAATATCGTAACTTCACTATTTTACTTGTATCCGTTAGGCTTGAGTATCCTGCGTTACTTCACCCAATGGGATGCGGTATGGCAGATTGGACTTCAGTTATTGCCAGGATTATTACTGCTCCATTTTGTATTGATGCAGGTTTACTATTTCCATCCAAGCGCCCGTCAAGTCGCTTGGACTGTATTAGCTACACCGTTTGAATTAATCTCACTTATCTTGCCAAAACGCTTCAAGAAACCGTTTCGGACTACCACACAATCAACAAGACTAAAAAACGTGAAAAAATATCGTTAAGGAAGGCAATCATGGCCCTTCTTTAACGATTTTTTATTGTAACCAGATTTTCCCGCTTCAATTAACCATGTTAAGATAAATGTGTAGAACTGACGTGTTTGTCTTTTGGAAGAGGTGACGATTATAAACCCTAAATATGAAATTCCTACGAATGAAGAGCGTTTAGCCAAAGAATTTGAAAAACTAGGCCGGCAATTCTTTGATAAAGTCGATGCGAAAAATTTCAGCCACGCCTATAAAATCCTGAATCAACTCACAGATAATCCGCAAAAAAATCCGCAAGAAACGAAGATTTATGACAAAAACAAAAAACTCATCTAAATGGATAATTCAGTTACGAAAAAAAAACTAATTCTCGCTGCACATACGATTAGGCTAAACCACCTGTCTCGCATCTGGTTAAGAAGTAATCTCTGCCTATCAAAATTATTAAACTGCAAAAGAAACTAATTCACAAATAGGCAGCCAAGAAAGCTAGTCGCTTTCCTCGCTGCCTTTTTCTTTAGGGCTTTTGTGGTCGTCTAAGCCACGCCCTCTATTGGGTGGAAACGTACCCTTTCATCCGGCTAATTTGCTAACTAGCTGCTGCAATTGATACACATCTTGATTCGTCAAAAATGGATCAATGACAACAGTCGGATATTCCTCCGGTACTTCTTCCACACTGCTTGAAGTAATCAGTGCATCATATTTTTCTAACTCTGAACGATTGATGTTCACATTGGTCAATTTTTTCTCTACATAATGAACTTCAAAATTCCCGTAAATTTGATTCTCGATTTGACTGCCTAAAAAAAATTCCTCTGTCGGTGATAACTCAGACAATAGCAGCAGCTTCAACGGTCGATCACAGCTCGCCAACAATGTCAGACTTTGAGGAACCATTGTTATCAAAAGATATACGTAATTCCAGATAAAATCCTCTTCTTGGTAGATCTGATAACGTCGGACAAAATGATCCACAATTTTCTTTACCTTTTTGACAGCTTGGTCATGGGTCTCAGACAATTTATCTAAAAAGATTCTCCGCTGACGGAATAAAATATCAATCAGCTGTCCATCCGGCTCATAAATCCGATGCTCGTTCATCAAAACGATCGCCAATTCCTGTTTTTTGTCATTGCCCAATGAAAAATTCAATAAGCTATCGAACTCCTCCACTAGTTCTAAGTGACGATAATAATAGCTCGCGTACTCATCTTCTCTTCTTAGTGCACTGTTCAATTGCGTCTTGCTGGCAACCACCACATCCGCATACGACAACCATAGACAATCCTTGATTTTATCCGAAGACAGCTTCACACGAAAAACTTCCAACGCCATCCGTTTGAAGGCATCTAAGATTTGTCTTTCCGGCAGCATCAGATCACTATCCAGTTCTAAGGTTGGATAATAATGCCCATTTTTAATCCGCCACAAGCTGATATACATGTTATAGCCTAAACGTTTACGAGAAATGTAATTATCCTCTAGTTTATTCACTTGGATGAATTGATTCACCAATTCCGTGATGGCTTTGATCTGGAACTCTTTTAAATCCCGATATAACGAGTCCAAACGGTCTGATTTTTCAATGAAATAGCGGTAGTACATGTGCCGAATCACACTTTCATTTCCCTCCAAACGTAACGGACGGTATTGCAAGGTAATACCTGTTTTCAACAAGACACTCTCAATCTTCTTCAGATTCCGTTGGGTCTTCGATGGACTCAAAAAAAGCTTCTTCGACAGATCGATAATATTCTCGCACTCTTCATACAGCAGTTCCTCAATAATTTGAAACTCCGGCGATTGCTGGATCGTGTCGGCATATAGTCGATTGATACTGACATGCGATTTGATTTGCAGCTGATAAAGTCCTTTATATTTTACAATACGAAAAGCGTCTTGCTGGCTATTGATCAGCTTAACGTCCTTTAATAATACAGATAATGAGCATTCCAATTCTTCAAGTAATTGATCACTTGATAGACCAATGCGGCACGCGTAAAGTAATTCAACCAAACGCAGATGCCGCAGATTGCTTACCCCTAAAATATCTCTAAAATTCATACTATCACCCTCTTCACTAACTCCTATGCTTATCCCCACCAACTCCGACTTCTAAAAAACTAGCAGTCCTTGGCGCATGAAACAAAACCCCTTTTGTGCCATGCTGATAAACTCATTTTTTAAAGCACTAAAACTCGCTCATTTCCCCTCCTTTAGCTTTTTTTGTCCGACAAAAGAAAAAGCCAAGCAATATCACAAAAATAAAATATTGCTTCGTTTTATCCATTGTCTTGCTGTATAATAATGGTAACTGATAAAAGACTTCTCTGCTTTTGCCTTCTTAAAAAAAGAGAGTGTTATCGAATAGCTTATACAGCTCTTTGTAATAGCTTCATGACAAAGAAGCAAAGTTATTTAATTCACTTTTTAAAATAAAAATAAATTTTTTTAGAAACTAATAGTTAAATTTTTTTTGTTCCGTTTGAATTAATGATAATTACGGATAATATAAAATAAATTCTGTAATTATTATTTTTATTAATTACTAAGAATTTTTCGCTTCTTCCTTTTTATATAACTTAATATATGACAAAAAAGAGTGATCCTAAGAAAAGGATCACTCTTTTTATTACTATTTGATTATTTAGCCGTACGAATGTTGACAAATTTGACGTTCACATATTCCTCGACTCCATACGTGCCATTTTCACGACCAAATCCTGAGTGTTTTACTCCGCCAAATGGTGTCGCCGAATTGGAAATAGAGGTATCATTGACGCCGACCATGCCATATTGTAATTTACTGCTGACATTTTCCACTGTATGGATATTGGTTGAGAAGAAATAAGATGCCAATCCAAATTCTGTATCATTTGCGTCTTCAATGACTTTTTCCTCATCCTCAAAGGTAATCAACGGAATCACCGGACCAAAGGTTTCTTCATAAAAGATATTCATTTCTTTTGTGACACCATCTAAGACAGTTGGTTCAAAGAAATTCCCATCAGCATACTTGCCTTCATCCAGCTTATGACCACCAGCTAAGATTTTTGCGCCCTTATCCGTCGCATCCTTCAATTGTTCAACAACCTTTTCGACGCCAGCTTGATTGATCAGAGGACCTACTGTTGGATCTTCTAATCCGTTTCCGACTGTTACTTCTTTGATCGCTTCCACGATACGATTCGTTACTTCATCTTTGATATCCTTGTGGATAAAGATTCGATTTGGTGAAGTGCAGACCTGACCATTATTGATGAATTTGGTTTGAATCAATGTTTCCACTGCCCGTTCAATGTCTGCGTCAGGGAAAATGATATATGGCGCATGTCCGCCTAATTCCATTGAAACATTTTTCAACGTTGGCGCTGCTTGTTCGTTTAGCTTTTGACCAACTCCAGTTGAACCAGTGAAGGTGATCTTTTGTACGTCTTCAGATTCTGAAAGAATTGGTCCAATCGTAGGAGAATCACCTAAGACGATGTTTACCACGCCGTCAGGAAACCCTGCCTGATCAAACAATTCCATCAACGCTAAAGCAGATAGCGGCGTTTCCTTCGATGGCTTCAAAATCACCGTACAGCCAGCAGCGATCGCTGGAGAAATCTTCCGAATAATCATATTCGATGGAAAATTCCATGGAGTGATAGCGCCCACGACACCCACCGCCTGCTTGCGTACCTGCCATTGATTGGTCACTGGGGATGGGACGATTTCACCTAATAATCGTTGTCCTTCTGCCGCGTTCCAGCGAAGATTCTCCACATTCGTTTGAATCTCACCTTTTGCCTGCGTCAAAGGCTTTCCCTGCTCCATTGTCATGATCGTCGCTAAGCGATCCGCGTCTTCTTCCACAAGATCAGCCATTTTATTCATTAATTTCGCTCGTTCAGCCGCAGATGTCCGCGACCATTCAGGAAACGCGTTGTTCGCCGCTTCAATTGCCGCGTGAACTTCCTTTTCGCCTCCGACATGAACCTCAACCAATGTTTCTCCTGTTGCCGGATTTGTTACTGGTTTGGTTCCTTCTGAGCCCTCCACCCATTTGCCATTAATATAGAGACGTGTTTCGACTGCTGGTAAAGCTTGTTCTTTTGCCATGTGTCTAATTCCTCCTATTTTATCATGTGCAGTAGTGGTTAAAATCGATCAACAGCATTCGTATCATTTTTTTCCTGCTGTTTACTACATTATTCACCGTAACACGGATAAAAAAACAACTCAAAAAATAAGCTTAAAGAGGAAAATGCTTATACAAATCTGATAAAAAAGGAAAATAGACAGTCCAAAACGAATGATCTCTCCATTTTACTTTTGTTATGCTTAACAAAAAAGGAGGACTGCTATGTTTGCGAATTTGAAATACCTTCCTTAAAAATACAAGCTCATATTTACGTTGATTGATCTGTTCAAAGGCGTTTCCAATCTCCAACAGCTTTGATACTATGGAAGAAAAGGAATGGATGTGAGCATCATGGCTTTGATCGTGTTGATCGGCTCTCAGGCTGTCGGAAAGATGACTGTTGGAAAAGAATTGGAAAAACAAATAGATGGAAAGCTGTTGTTCAATCATCAAACATTGGATCTCTTCGCAGATTTCCTCGGCTACAGCAAAGACGCCTTTCTGCTCTCTGATAGGACCAGAAAAGAATTGTTCAAAGCCTTCGTCAATAGTCCAGAGACAAATACGACCAAAACAATCATCTTCACAGTAGTCATCGACTTCGATTCAGCCTATGACATTGAATTTTTACAGGATATCGCTTCGATCTTTTTAGAAGCCAATCAAGAAGTCTATTTCATTGAACTCGTTGCCGCCTTGAGGGAACGCCTAAAGCGTAATGTTCATGAAGATCGTCTAAAAGCTAAGCCTTCCAAACGAGATACCAAATTTTCAAGAAAGGAACTCCTAACTTCAACACTGAAAAACCGTTTGGAAAGTCGTGAAAATGAAGTAAAGAAGCTTTTTCCAGCGGTGAAGCATTTAAAAATTAACAATACCAAGCTCGCTCCCAAAGAAGTTTGCACCCAGATCATTAGCGAGCTAGTATAATTAGTTCGTTTTTTGTAACTAAAGAAAAAAGGAGAATGTGAATGCCCTTAAAACATGAATTTGGGATCATAGATAAACTCACTGAAACGTCTTATGAGGAATACACACCTGAAAAATTTCATTGCATTTCAATTGATGATGCACATATTCAAATTTTACTACGGCCCCTATCTTTGTTTAAAACATATTTTCACGCCTTAGATCGACCGGAATACGGCTTAGCTTATTATGGAACGACAATTATACCTCCTGAATCATTGTCTGCCTTTTTAGAGATTGTTTTATCAGCTAAACAATTGAAGCAGAAAGATGAGATAAATGAACTTTGTAAAATAATCATGCAAGCAAAAAAAGAAAATAAGTACATGATTCACTATGGAATTTGAGCTCGCTGGCACGCGGGTTTTACTTCTTCATTTCCAGCTTTCGATACCATAAACTGCTTAGCTCAATTCTTGTAGGTTGATTCTTTTGAGCGTACAATGGAAGAAAAGGAGGAGATTCGATGCGCTATATAAATGGTGTTTTTTTCCTGTTGCTTGCTATGTAGCAGTTTTGGATGACTAAACGTTCCTTTACTGAACTTAGACGAAATGGTAACGAAAATACGTCTCCCTTCATAATGTTAGGACAGTGGCATGGCTTATCACTCGCCATCGGGTTCCTGATTGTTGCAATCGCTTGTTTTTTTGTTGATATATCTAGCCTTTATTAAGCGATTAAAATTCTATTTTGATTATTTGCTACGACATCCTTATCACTAGATAGTTGGAGGGTTATTATGAAACAAAGTCTTGTTCACATTGCATTGATTGTAAACGATTACGATGAAGCGCTAGATTTTTATACAAATGTTCTTGATTTTGATTTGATTGAAGATACTTACCAACCTGAACAAGATAAACGCTGGGTGGTGGTTTCTCCTCGAAATTCAAACGGCGCCACCATATTATTGGCAAAAGCTTCTAAACCGATTCAGAAAGATTTTATAGGGAATCAGTCTGGCGGCAGAGTATTTCTATTTCTGGGAACGGATGATTTTTATCGTGATTATAACAACCTTGTTTCTAAAGGAGTGGAATTCGTCAGAGAGCCTAAAGTTGCGGATTATGGTACCGTCGCTGTTTTTAAAGATTTATACGGGAATTTATGGGATCTTGTTCAATTTAATCGAGATCATCCTATGGCTAATCGTTTAGTTTAATTGAATTTCTAATACTTTTGGGACTAGTTCTTCTAGTCTTTTTTTGTGAGCCTGCCTGTTCATACAGCTTAAATAGCTTCAGTTATATGAAATTAACATATACAAAGCGTTTTCTTAGATTTATCATTATTGTAAAAGGAATGATGCAGTATGAAAAAAATATGCTTTGTGTTAACCGTCAGTACAGGTTTAACCTATACGTCAATTTTCCCCGCACCAGCTGTCCTGAATAATGAGGATTTGAAAGAGTATTTTTCAACGTATTACGATGTTTCGATTAATTACATTAGAGATAAGGATTCCGTTGATTATTTAGTTGTTCCGGATCCCTTTATTCCTTTTGAGAATGAAAACGAACTTCCTATAATCAAAGTCCCTGCACTACTATTCATGACGAATGATTTTGAAGGAATAAAGAATTCTATTGACAGTTATTTTAAAAATAGGAAAGACTGAGAATACAAGAGAAAATCCTATTGCATGTTTTCTTAGTTTTCTTTGCTAAGTAATTTTATCTGCTTTTTTACTACTTGACTTTCACTTTTTTTTCGCATAAACTAATTTAGTATTTACTGCGTATAATGGTTCAGCGTAAAGCACACTACAAAAAGTGTCTTTGCGCTTTTTTTTGCGCAAAGGCAAAGAAAGAGGTTAGCATTTTGGATTTTTATATGAAGCTCCCCCGAAACAAACTTGAATTTGCCCTATTTTTATTGATATTGTCAATACTCTCCGTGAACATTATTGCTCCGCTTATTACTTGTTTTGAAATGGGGTTTAGCTTAGAAACTTGGTCCCGTACCTTTGAAGTAATGCCGTTTATTTGGGTTGTTGTAGTGGCGTTAGTTCTAATCACTCACCAGCCTGCATCTAAAGTAACCAATCTATTGATAGGAAAAGAAGATAGTTTTAATGCACATATGATTGTAAATTGTCTTGTCAATGTAGTAATGATGTCGATAGTTTTAACCATCGTTGCAAGTTGGATAGGTATGAGAGAAGTCTCATGGACCCCTGTTGAACAATTCTTTTATAAGTGGCCGAGAAATTTCAGTATTTCTTTCTTAATTGAACTCTGCATTGCTCAACCTATTGCCAGATTCATTATTTATAAAAAGCACGTATTCGAAAAAGAAAAATAATGTTCCTAGCTACTGCTTTTTGAAGTAGTAGCTAATGTCTTTTAAATTTCGCTATGCATTACTTTTCTAATTGATAGCCTAATTGACTTAGTAACCTTTCGTATTCAAAAACATTAACTGCACACTCTTCACAATCACTAAACCAACTCGTCAGATACATCATGGCTGTCTGTGTGTACTTTCACCTGAAATCTGATTCCCTATTTGATTATTTTCATACATAGAAATTTCCATCTATAATAATGACAGAATCATTTTTATCTGCTGTACTAACTCAAAAAGTACAGCACTCGTGGAATTTGGCTATTCTTTATGTATTATTCGAATTGTTATCCAAGCTGCCTATAAAAACAGAAGAATTTAGCTGATACGTTTTAACTTTTTTTTAATGCGTTAACTGCCAAAATCTACTAATTAGCAAAAATCTTCAAATCGTGGTATGATAACTCATGGAATTTCGTTATGAACGTTTTAGTTGCCTTTCGTCACTAATTGAGAAAGGAGAATGCTCTATGACATTCACTAACAACAAATTGGAATACCGCGTAACTTTAGATACCAACTTAAATCTATTTATTGTTTTCGACAAAAAAGACGAAAACAAATTTGCGACCGGTACGACAATTGAAAATGCAGTACAAGAATTAGCAAAAATCGCATAAGGAGTGTAATCCTCTAATGGACAATTACTGTTCGTACTGAAAGCATCTGCTGTGGCTCACGGTAGATGCTTATTTTTTTGCAGAAATAGCCCTCCTAATTAATCTCTTTTACTACATCTACATTTTTTCAACTAATTCTATAATCAGATAATCTTACATCTTCTCAATTTATCAACCGAACAATGACAATACATGATTATTTTTAACTTATTTCTTTTTATCTACCGTTCGCGTTTGTTTTTGAACCCAGCTACTTGATACAATGTGTTCGTCTAGTAATAGACAAAGTATGTGCGTGAGCTAGGTAACTAATTGACAAATTAGCTTCCCCCTTAGCTCCGAGACTGCCGATTCATGCCCGGCAGTCTTTTTTTTAGCGAAACCACCCGTTATTACCATTCGCGTCTTTTTCAATACCGTTTGCGGTTGCGTTTTTATTCAACTTTGATAGTATTTCACTGTCTGGCGAATACAAATCGCTGGATCAATGTTCTAGACAGTCTCTTTAGTAGGCTGTCTTTTTTTGCAATTGCCCAGTAAGTCTTTCTTGCTGGGCACGACTGATATAATACCGTTCGAAGTTGCTTACATAATGTAATTTTCTATATTACTGAAATTTAAAAAGAAAGGTATTTTATCATTTATAAAATGAGGATATTCTCGAATCAGAGCTTGACGCTGAAATTTTTGCAAATACTTGGAGTCGAGTCTAAACTAATTTATTTTAGATAATTCAATTTAATTCTCAAATCCTAGATTTGCATTAAATTGACGCAAAACGCAAATATACCCTGGATTTTTTTCAAGCGCCTGAAGCATGTTTATCCGCTTTTCCGAATTTCCCTTAAACCTTGTTTCCATTTATCCGCCTTTCTCTATGATCAGCGTAAACGTATGGAAGTCAGGAGTTTCAGCGCATCCGCTGTATCACTTTCCAAACCTTTTGGAATCTTTTTTATTTCACCCAGCGTCCAGTCATGCTTTTTACCCTCGGCAGCTTTAAAAATCTATACAAGCGTGTACCGATATTTCGAAAGTTCCGCCTTCTCATATTTCTTTTTCTATTCGATAGGCTGAGTTAGCTGAACTTTTAATCAGTAGGTCACTAATTCGAACCCTCATATTCCCCTTTGGTGCAAAATTTTTGCTCTGGATAATTGACCAATGTACAATAAAAATAAATTACCTACAGTTAGCCTTTCAAAGACATATTAACCGATGATTATTTATTCCTATATAAATAAACAACCAGAATGGAGGTTGATTAAATGACAAATTTATTAGCAGCTGGCTTCATGTTTGTTGGTGGTGCGATACTTATGTTAGCAGGTGAATATGCCAAATGGGTCCCAATTATAGGAAGCATCATTGCCCTAATTGGTTTAGGAATGTTGATTTATTATTTGTTCAGCAAAGATGGAAATTACAATGGAAATTAAACATTTCTTCGTTAACATTAAATGCATAAACCTACTAGGAAAATCCAGTTGTCAATTAGACTTCTGGATTTTCTAAATCTTACTTGTTCGGTATTGTTGGCACACTTTCCATCAAAAAAATGAGCAGAAGGTCTTAGACACCTTCTGCTCATTCTTTTCTATCAATTAAACCTCAAAACGTACACGACGGTAGCGAACGATTGCTGCTGCCATCAAACCAAGACCAATTACGATAAAGGCAATAATACCCATTCCACCAGTTGATGGTAACGTACCGCCTTTAGAGCTATTGGCAATTGGTAATGCTGTTGCGTTGTTGTAAGAATCTTTGTCGATTTCGAAATCAACATCGTCGGTTAATTTTTGGAACCCATTTGGCGCTTTGATTTCTCGAAGCATGTAGTCACCGTATGCTAAACCAGTTACTTCAAAGCGACCATCTGCATCAGAAATGAATTTTGTTGCGTTTGCGTAGTCTTCATTTGGTCCAACTGGCGTCCAAGTTTTAGAATCTGTACCAACTGTTAGGTACTGTTCTACGCCATTTACTTCTCTGATAACAACGAATTCCGCACCAGCTAATCCTTTTGTTTCGCCATCTTCATGTTTGAAGAATTTTTTACCGCCAGTGATGATTGGATCGATTGGATCATTTGTTTTCACATCATCTTGTCCACCATCATGATTCATTGTTACAGTAAATTCGTTATTGATGTCCAAGTCGATTGGTGTTTCATCTGTGAATGAAACAGTGTAGTAAAATTCAATTCTTTGTCCAGCATATTGACTTAAGTATTGCGCTGTTGCAGGTCCCGCAGCACCTGTCAAGTTCATTGCAATATTAAATCCAGCATAGCCAGTGAACGGTGCCGCTGTATTATAATAGTCAGCTGTTGCATTCGCTAAGAAAGTCGCTGGGGTAACTGCCGTACCACCAATCACGATTTGATCAATTCCTTCGAATTTCACACCTGTTTGGTCAACCGCATCTTTGAATTCTAATTTCGTATAACGAGGTGCTCCGTTAACAAGATCACCGATTTGGCTAGGAATCACAAAGCTTGCACGGTAATGAATTTGTTGTCCAACTTCAAAGTCGTAAGCACCTGCTGGACGTGGTGGTAATGGATCGCCGTTATCATCCACTAATTCTTTCTCAGGGTCTTCGCCTTCTACTTTGTTCTTAGGATACAAATGGATTTTTGTTAAATCTTGTCCGTTGCTGCCTTTCATTGGTAGCATCATAATCAATTTGTACGAACCGATTTCAACGCCTTGTGAAGCATGCTCTTCAAAGAAGTATACTTTGTATGTTCCGTCAGCGTTTTTTGTTGGTAAGTTAGTGAAATTTGCATTCCCATCTTGATCAGTTGTTTGATCAGTACCAACTCTAGTCGCATTTGGTGCATTATTTAATTCAAAGTCATTCATTACTTCTTTAGCAATTGTATTGTATTCAGCGTCTGTTTCATTCCCGGTCAGACGTGAACGTAATTCTGCATAGAAATCTTCTGAAATATCCCACGCTGTGAAGGTAATTCCTGGTAAACCTTCATAACGATTGAATTCATTCATTTCTTCCCCAGTATTTTCGATACTGCTATTTGGAAATTCGTCCATTTTTTTCTTGTGAATAGTCACATCTACTGAATCTGCTGCGTATGCGCTATCTCCTCCTCCTAGCACCCCTGCTAGTAAAGGAATTAAGCATAGCAATGTCGTTAACAGTGCAACCCATTTCTTCTTATTTTTCATAATTTTTTTCCCCCTTATTTTTGTTCAATCCAACTAAACCAACAATCATCAACAACAACCCTAGAAAACAATAATTACGTATCAACTCGTTTGTAGACGGAAGCTCCTTTCCTGAGTAACTTGGTCCCTCCCCTCCACTTGGTGTTCCAATCGTTTTTGGTAAGTCTTTCCTTGGTCCTGAGCTATCTGTTATCGGCGGTTCTGTCGATTTAGTTGTAGTAGTCGTCGTTGTTGACGGTGGTGGTTCAGATGTTGGCGGTGTCACTGGAATTTCACGATATTTACATGTAATCTCCAGCTTATCCGCTTCCGTCAACGTATTCGTCATTCTCTGCGGCAAATAAATAATGATCGGAACCATATGATAGTTGCCTGTTTCGCCTGAAGAAAGGATCAGATAGGCGGCATCTTGATTATTCTGCTGCCGCGGCAGGCTCAGTGAGATTTCCCCCTTGGCATCCACTGAGTACGGCGCCTGATTGATCTTCTTCAATTGCTCAGTTTGGACAAATGTTGCTAATCGTTCTTTGGTCGGATAGGTGTCCATGATATATTCCTTATCGGCCTTTTCGTTGCTGGCGCGTTTTTGGCGCCATTCGGTCAAATCATAAACATCCATGTCGATTTGCTCGATCCCTGTATATACATTACCGGTTTCCGGCCTGGTCTTGATCAGTACTTCCACTAGACTTTCCTCTGCAAAAGCAGTAACCCCCATGTTACAAATTCCCAGAATAAGTCCCAAGAGAAGAATCATTTTTTTCATTACGATCCCCTCCTCTTCGTGTGAAGCCAGTAAAGGCTGCCAAGCAGTCCTCCTGCTGTAGAGATAACTCCAAGTGCTACTTTAAAGAACATCGCTGTCCCCGATCCGCCTGTACTAGGCAGCGGACCCGCTCCGCGCTTCCTGTTTGTGACAGTCAATTGAATAAGATTCGGATTGCCGACTCCGCCTGATCCACTGACATTCGGATTGGATTGAATACTTACAACACCTTCACGCGAAATACTGATTCGAACAGTGCCGCTCATTCCTTGATAGCCGTTTGGAACGACCGTTTCAGATAAACTGTATTCACCAGGTCGCAATCCACTAAATTCGAAGTATGGTCCTCCTGTTTCCGTTTGATCATAACTCGTTCCGATCAGTCGGAAGCTCGCTCCGCGAAGTTCATTTCCGTCTTGATCGACTTTCTTGATCTTCAGCTTGAAATCAGCCAATTTATTCGTCACTTTGTATGGAGAAGTTTTGCCATTCAATGTAATATTCAAAGCCGTTCCCGCAGCGTTTTCCACTGCTTTAAGATCGATGTTTGCCATTTTTTCATATCCTGCTGGTACATAGGATTCTTCAATGATGAAGTCCCCCATCGGAATATTCTCGATCGTGACTTGCCCATTATTATCTGGCTCGAGGTCTGTCGCTAATACTTTGCCGTCAGATCTGCGAGTGACAGTGAATTTGGGTTTGTCCTTACCAAACGGTGTCTTGCCATCATCCATGTATTTACAGATGACCGCCTTGCCGGTCAATAATTTGTTCGTGAGTTTGATACCCTCTTTTGGTTTCGTTGCAGCAGTGAAGCTCGTTCCGTAATTGTAGGTTGGCTTGGCATACCCAATTGTTCGGGCTTCCTCAACCACTCGATAGACGGTGTTTCCGCCCTCAACATTTTGGAATACCCCTTTCCAATTGTCGATCGGTGTCAACGTCAAGGATTCGACATCCTCCCACGTACTTCCTGTTCTCTTTTGCAATGTGACTCGCACATAATTTGTCCGAAGTCCCCAATAATTTTCAGTCCCCCGATGACTATCCGACCAAACCTTCTCAACTGGAATCTCCAGGTCTTTCGTTCGTTTATTGGTCACCTCATGCAATGATGTCTTACCGTTTACAGTAATATTAAGGTCTGTTCCTGCAGAATTTTCGACTGCCTTCACATCAATATCAGTCATCTTGTCATAGCCTTGAGGCACATAGGTCTCTTCTACAACAAAATCACCAAGTGGAATGTCTGTGATGAGTACTTGACCTCTAGCATTCGGCTCAAGGTTGCTCACCAATACTTTGCCATCCGATTTACGCCTTATGGTAAATCGCGGCAAATCTGACGTAAATGGTGTCTTCCCGTCTTCCATATACTTACAAAAGACCGTTGCCCCCTTCAGCAACTTATTGGTAATTTGAACTCCTTTGCTCGGTAATGTTTTCGCGGTAAATTCATTCACATTGGAATCTGGCTTGGCATATCCCGTCGTCCTCTCAGGCTCAACGACCCTATAGATAGTGCTACCGCCATCCGCCGAAAATGATGTTTTCCAATTATTTGCCGCATTCAACGTCTTCGTTTCAACGTCTACCCATGAACTGCCACTTTTTCTTTGTAAAACAACTTTGACACTATTTGCGCGAAGTTCCCAGTAGTTATCCGTGCTCATATGCGAATCAGACCATTTCTTCTCAACTGGAATTTCGAACTTATTCGCCTTACCCTTAACTGACGGTACGCCAAAATCTAGCTTATCCGTCGTTCGTTCAGGCGTTGGTGTTAATGTCGTCCTTCCGTTCGTTTGATACCATGTGTCGCCTTCATAATTCACAGCGTCTGTTTTTAACCGAAGCTTGTAATCCAATTGAACTTCTTGCTGACCATAAAGATTGATATTATCCACTTTGATCGTATTGTTTGTCACAACCGGATCGTTCGGCAGTTTACTTGTTTCAATTGCTGGCACACCGCTTTTTTTGATTTCCTTAACAGTAGGTTTTCCTACTAGCTCAAACATATCTCCGATTGGATCTTCAATAACGCCTTTATCTACTGTTTGAATGACTGAGTTAAACCAATCATCAAAAGAAATGTCAAAATCACCTGTTGTACTAGCATGATAAAATTGGTAATCAGCCTGTGAATCTCCAGCAGCGTTCGCCTTTTTGGAAGCCATACGATACAAACCAGTGACCAATTCATCCCTTGAATGCCGTTCTACTGTAAAGTTTTTTTGGATATTGATAGCGATGGAATTAATCTCCATTCCTTGATCCTTAATATCCGCTGCAGTCGAATTGGCAGGCGTTAAATGACTATAAATCCTTTGTCCCGTAGTTCCTACCGCGATTCCCGAAGGTTTATATACCGTAAAATATCTTTCACCATTAGGCTCTCTTTCTGGAAGTCCCCAATAACGTCCACTATAGGTCAGAGACCCATCATAAATTGGAGGTGGACTAGGATGGTTTGAATCAATTCGCAACTTATCGTAATAGATACTTGAATCTGAATGCCCTGATAGCGGTACTTCACTCATATTTGGTGCACCGTCAGTCAAAAGAAAAATAACCTTTCGCCGATTGGTTCCATTTGCATTATTCAGCATCGTTTGCGCATCCATTAATGCTTTTTGTGTGAAGGTATTTCCATCTGAAGCAATACTTTTATACCTATCAACTACGTTTTGCCAGCCTGTCGAGTTGGCAGACATAGGAACAATTTGGTTTCCTGAATAATCAGGCGAAGAGTAAATTACTCCACCAATACGAAGGCTGTCAGTATCTGGGTTTGCCGCTTTGAACTTATCGATCAATTTTTGTAACGAGTTGACTGCTAATGTTTTTCTCGTCATCCCGCCAATATTTCCTTGCGATTGAATCATTGAAGCTGAATTATCCAACACAAAACAAACATCTACCCCAGGTTTTGGAATTGTTCTGCCTCGGACATTTAGACGAACATTAAATTCATCTTCTTTAGATGTCTCACTCGCATATTTTCGCAATTCAATATTAGGTTTTGATTTATTTTCTCCATATTTAATATACGATTTCGTATAGTCATCTGAAGAGACATCCCAACTCGTTACTCCATCCCAACCAGATTCTTTCTCATAACCACCTTGATGATTGCGAACGTTTGACTGTCCGGTTGGCGTCCAATAGCAAGTAGGATAGGTGCCGTTATTCGACGTATACACTGGTGCTTTATTGGTATATTTCGGTGGGTCCATCCGAAGCAACCCATTGTTTGGAACTGCCGTTGCTGGTACTGGCACAACTTCTTCTGGTTCAGGCGGACCGATAAAATCTTCTGAACTTGTTTTGACCGCTGCTTTACTCTCAGAAGTTTTTGTTTCTTCTTTTGTATCCTGCGCTTTAAGAACAAAGGATTCTTTAATATCAAGAATGTTTTCCTGTATCTTCGCGTCTTTTCCGTTAGAAAGAGTCTGCTCGTCTAGTTGAACATCTAAATTGAGTTTCTTTGTTGATTTCGGTAACTCAAAAACGAGTTGTCCTTCCATGGAAGCTGAATAGTTCTTTTCAATTAGCCATTCATCCTTCTCATCCATGTTCTTAATCGTTGGATACGTGATCACTTTTCCTTTCTCATTTGTTACTTTCAATTTGAGGCGCTGTTCTTTATCACTCTCTTCGCTTTGCCTGCTAAACGTGATTCGCCAACGATTTGTATCTTCTAATGATTCATATTCATAGGAGACTTTTAAGAACTTTTCATCAATTAGTTCCGTTTTCGTTGTTTCGGCATACGCAGTAACCAGTGATGGTAGTGTTTCTGTAATAAAAGAAAATAGTAGAACAACCAACATGAGTAAGTGCTTCTTTTTCATTTCATAAATTCCTCCTTTCACCCTTTTTTCACCCACTCTCCCTTCCGCATAACAATATGATAACTGATATCATTTTCTTTCGCTAAATGTGTTTTTTTATATTTTTTAGTTATCTAAATTGGATATTTTAGCGTTGTTTTATCTTCTTTTGTAACCTTTAGTGTTATTGAACCCAATTACTTAATTTGATTTAAAGAATAATAAAGTTTGATTGTCGTAAAAAAAATTTGCCTTTTGAATTTTTCGTCAAAAAACAAAAAAAGGCCTCAGAAATGTCTATTTCTGAGGCAAGTATGATTATATTTTATCGATTCTCTTTTTATCCATTTATTTAACCAATAGATTTCCGCTTAATTATTCAAGGAAAAATCAACTATCAAGACTTTGCTGAAATCCGCGATTTACGATTTTAGTAGAAAAAAAAGATGAGGCAAATACTCGCCTCATCTTAATAACTATTCAGTTGTTAATTATGCTGTATGTTGTGTCTTGCGATAGCGAACGACCGCGATTCCCATCAGTGAAAGTCCAATTACTAGGAAGGCAATGATCCCCGCCCCACCAGTAGATGGTAGGAAGCCGCCTCTAGAAACGTTAGCAACTTTTTGTAGTGACGTTGCTTCTGAATAAGTATCTTTGTCCACAATGAAAGTAACCGGTCCGCCTAACTTAAATCCGTCAGGTGCTTTGGTTTCCACTAATTTGTACGTGCCATATTTAAGGCCTTTGATTTCAAATAATCCACCGTCTGCAGAGGTAATTTTGATTGCCTCTTCATATTTGTCATCTACAATATCTTTCCAAGTGTAATTATTTGCATTGCCTTGCAAATACTTTGTACCCGCTTCATTGGTAATTACGAATTCTGCGCCTTTTAAGGTTTGAGTGTCTTTCCCCTCTTCGTGTTTTACGAATTTCTTACCACCAGTGGTAAGTGCAGGAGGCGTTTCTTCCGGTACTATTGGTTCAACGTCAGTTTCACCCGTTTGTTGCAAATCTACATAGAAGTTGTTTTCAATATCCTGATCAACTGGCGTATCTTCCGTAAGTTTGACCGTGTAGACAATCTCAATTTTTTTCCCAGCATATTTTTTCAACCATGTAGCAGTATTTATTGATTGAATAGAATCTCTTACGTCATCTAATCTCATCGCAATTTGGAACCCAGCTTTTTTGCCCGTAGCAGCATAACCAGTATCAAAGTTAAACTTCTCCGTTACGGCAACAGGACTAATTGGTGAATCAATCTCTCCCTTAATATCTTCTGGCGTCCCTCCAATAACCTTGATAGAATCAAATTTATCAAAGCGTACGCCATCATGAGTCACTTCATCTTTAAAGACCAATTTACGATAACGTGTTTGTCTTGTTCCATCCGCATTCGTAATCACATCGCCGATATGCATAGGAATTCGATACGTCACCTTATATTTAATTTCTTTTCCAATATCATAAGAAATACGATCTTGATTCACATCTTCTGCCGAGCCATCATCCTTCAGAAGCTCTTTAACAGGTTTGTTTGCTAATTTGTTCTTTGGATACAAGTGAATGTCGTGATTCGCACCTGGGCTACCAGTAATCTTTTCAACTGGCAACGCTAAAAGAACAAGCTGATCAAATTGACCAACACCTTCTTTTTCAGTTTCTTCAAACCAATAAACTCGATAAACACCATTCGCATCGCGGTCAGGCAAGTTTTCAAAAACTACCGTCCCATCGGTGCCAGTGGATTTAGCACCCACTCCGCTTACTGGAACTTTTTTAGCTCCGCCAGTAGGCAGATTGCCTTCGAATGTTTGCGCCGTTGCTTCTTTCATGACCTTCTTGACAGCCGCTTCATAAACTTCTTTAGTTTCAGAACCTGTAATTCCTTCTGCCTTCAATAGATCATAAAATGCATCTGTAACGTCCCACGGTCTGAATTCAACACCTTCTAAGCCTTCATACTTATCAAAGTCTGGATCTATTTCACCGGTGTTGGTTTTTCCTGTTGGAAAATCATCCATTTTTTTCTTGTGTAGTGTTACTTTAATCATTTCTGGTGCAGCCGCCGAGGCGCTCTGCCCAAAACTAAATAAACTCATGCCTATTGGCAGCAAACAAACAAGTGCCATCAACAAACTGACTAATCTCCCTCTTGCTTTCATTATTTTTCCCCCTATTTCTTCTTTTGTATTTTTTTGAATCCTAAAAGCCCGATAAAAATGAGTAATGCACCTAAAACCGTATAGTTTCGAATTAAATCGTTGGTTGAAGGATAATTCTTTCCTGTAGCATTTGAACCATCCAAGTTAGAAGGCGCTGATCTTTCGCTGGAACGCTCCTCTGTCTCAGTTGGTAACGTCGAGGAGGAGATGGGTGGCGTGCTAACATCCTTATATTTCCCATAAATCAGGAGACGCTTGGCTTCTTCTTCTGTCTCTGGATGCTTCTGCGGTAAATAGAGAATAATCGGCAACATATGATACTTTCCTGTTTCGCCGCTTGCCAAAATCAGATACGCTGCATCCTTTTCGCCGCTAAGACGAGGAACATCGAACGAGACATTTCCGCCGCCGTCAACTCCCAGCTCTTCTTGGTTCCACTTGACAAATTGCTCTTCTTGAATGAACTCAGCCATCTTTTCTTTCGTCGAATACGTATTTAGCAGAAATTCCTTTGCCTCCTTTTCATCCCCTCCGTGCTCTTCTCGCCAACTGGTTAAATCATACACATCGAACGTTAGCTTTTCGGTTCCATCGACTCTTTTCCCATCCTCTCCCCACGTATGTATCCACAACTCTACCAACGCATTACTTTGTTCTTCATTTTCTTCTGCGCTTTGCTCATCTGCTGCAAAGACCGTCATACCAAAACAACAAATTCCTAGAAGCAGACATCCTATGAAGGAAATCCTTTTTCCCATTTCCAGCCCCCCTTCTGTCACGGAATTAGTAAATTACTGATAAGCAATCAAAATCCTAGATCTCAAGTGGATTCCTGAATAATCTGCCTATCAGTATTGATATGCTTTGTACTTTTTAATACATTCACATGTCCATTACTCCTCCCACCGATGTTTTCTCCTATTTCTTCATCCATTACCATAGTACATGATATTATTTCTTCGTGTTTTTTCCTTTTTTCGCATTTTTAAGTTATTATATTCATCTTGACATCAGTTATTTCTTTATTTCTATTCATTAACAGAGTTATTCGACTCATTTTTTTTATATTATATTTCAAATAGTAAAACTCATATGTTTTAAAAAAAAGAACTCATTTGGGTGGATTACGCAAAATCTAAATGAGTTCTTTCCATTCTTCTTATTTATCCCGAAAGATCACTGATTAGCTGTTGGAGCTGAACAATGTTTTGATTGGTTAAAAAAGGATCGATGATCACTGTAGGGTAATCATAGGGCACTTCCTCCACACTACTTGAAGTAATCAACGCGTCGTATTTCTTCAATTCATTAATCGAAATCCGCGAGTCACGGGAACGCTCCTCTACAAAATGAATCTTAAAGTTTCCATAGATCCGTTCTTCAATCTGTTCTGCCAAGAAAGTTTCTTCTGTTGGCGACAATTCAGAAAGCAGTAGAATCTTTAGAGGCTGATCCGCGCTCGCTAATAAATTTAAACTTTGAGGAACCATTGTTATCAACAGATAGGTGTAATTCCAGATAAAATCAGTTTCTTGGTAAATACGGTATTTCTTCACAAAGGATTCGGCGATTTTCAGGACCTTCTTCACCGCTTGATAATGAGTTTCCATCATCTTTTCTAAGAAAATCCCTCGTTGACGGTATAAAATATCAATGTAGCGCCCTTTAGGTGGATACATCCGTTGATCATTCACCAGCACAATGGTCAGCTCGTTCATTTCAAGATCCCCCAACGAATGACCTAACAAACGATTAAAATCTTCAACCAGCTCATAATGCTTTTGATACAAATCACGATAGATTCTACTTTGCTTCATCGCAGATTTCCATTGATCCTCGCTGAAAATCAGCATATCCGCATACGACAACCACAAACAATCCTTAATATCTTCCTCCGTTAGCCGAACTCGGAAAAACTCTAAAGCGATTCTCTCAAATGCTTCTAAGGTTTCTTCGTCAGGCAAGCTTAGCGGACTCACCAATTCATTTGCAGGATATCGTCGGCCGTTTTTGATTCGCCATAGACTGATATAAATGTTGTAGCTTAATCGTTTTCTAAAAATATGGCGATTTTCTAAATGATTGACCTGAATGAACTGATCCACCAAATCGGTGATCGCTTTAACCTGGTATTCCTTTAAATTTGTAAAAAGTGAATCAACATGATCCGATTTTTCTAAAAAATAGCGATAATAGAAATGTCGGATAACACTTTCCTTTCCCTCAATCCGCAACGGCCGATAATCCAGCTTAATCCCAGCCTTCTTTAACGCGGTTTCAATTTTCTTCAAATAACGTTGTGTATTGGACGCACTAAGATATAGTTTTTCTGCTAAATCACTGATACTTGAACATTTCTCATAAAGTAATTCCTCGATAATCTGAAATTCCGGTGCCTGTTGAAGAACATCCGCGTACAATCGATTGATACTCACATGCGGTTTGACATTGATTTGATAAAGTCCCTTGAATTTCTCAATATGGAAATCCTCTTGTTCATCGTTAATCAGTTTGACATCCTTCAATAAAATTGGTAATGAGCATTCTAGCTCTTCTAATAATTGATCACTCGGCAACCCAACTTGGCTTGCATATAGCAACTCAACAAAACGCAGTCGCCTCAAACTGCTCGTACCCAAAACCTCTCTGAAATCCATTTCATCATCCCCTTTGTTCTTCCCCTTTTAGAACGTAACAAATGACTATTTTTTAAATATGAAAAATATCGGATGCTCAGCATACTGAATTTACAACTCACATAAAACTTCAACCAACAGTGACCAACCATCATATATGTGAATCATCAACCTTCGCTGATACCCGAATAAAAAATGTATCTTTTCATATCAAAATAGCCATCGAATCTATATTAGTTTAATCAAATCCACCTCTTATACTTAATATCCTCAGAGCAATTTAATGTTTTTGTTTATTAATTTCCCCAATATAAAGATTATTTAATAACTGATAAAAATATTGATAACCCTCTATTGATATAATATTCAACCCATTTTCTTTACGATTTCTTTCCTTATATACATGATAACCAATCTTATTTTTTCTTGCTTTTTTATTATTTATTTATTTATAGTTATTAAAAAGCTCAGGAAATCAATAAACAATTAATTCGTAAATAATTTGTCGTTATTTAGTTCTTTTTTTTTAGAATCATTAAAAAATAGTATTACTCATTTTGGAAATGCTAATTAAAAAATTTGAATTATTGCTAATGTTTATTAAAAATTGAAAAACACTTGGATATAAAGTTTGTTACATTTAGTCTTCGATTAATTATTTATATCTCTACCAAATAGTTTAAAAACTAACTTTTTGTTCTAATATTTCTATTCAATTAAATGAATTAAAAATATTAAATCTGATGATCCAAGAAGTTCAGCTGATTGCTTAAGAAATAGAATCGAGTGAACCAAACGTCAATAGTGACCATTTTTACAGCAGAAAGGTTCTAACAATAAGAACGCCCCTTCCATCACTAAAAAAGCCTGAAAGTCTAGCGTTGACCTTCAGGCTTTGATCGAAAATATTTTATTATTCTTCACTGAATGGTGGGTTCACAGTAGAAACAGAATTTTATTGACCGTTCATTTTTCTGGTGTTTCTAGTAAGCTCCTTTATAACCTTGTAAAAATATATTCCTGCAATGACAACTCCGACAATTGTCAGAATACTCGCAATCAAGAAGAGTCCTTTGATCCCATAATCCCCGGTTCTTGGCAGTGTACCTGGCTTTACCTTCTCATTTGTCACTTTCAAGCTAATCGTATTGTTTCCGCCATTGATAACTCCTGAACCACTGACATTCGGATGATTATTGACGGTCACTTTTCCATCTACTCCAATCTCGAATCCGATCGGGTCTTGAATTCTCTTATAGCCTTCCGGATTATCCATCTCAGTTAGTATATAAACGCCTGGACGCAAATTATTAAAGTTAAAGACCGATCCCGTGTTTATCGTCTGCTCATAGTTTGGTCCAACCAGTTTAAAGACAGCCCCTGTAAGTGGATTGTCCTCTGAATCGATCTTTTCAACCTTTAAGGAGAAATCCTTCAGCTCATTTATTGCTTGATGCTCTTCTGTCCGATCATTCACTTTAAAGATTAGCGAGGTTGGTGGATTATTCTCTGTAACACTCACTTCGAATTCAGCCATTTCTTTATAACCTATTGGTACATAGGTTTCCTTAACAAGGTAAAGCCCTATTGGCACATCAGGTATCATCACTTTCCCATTGGCATTTGGTTCAATATTTCTCGCTAATTCTTTGTTATCTGATTTACGCTTCACTGAAAATTTTGGCTTATCTTGACCAAAGACGGTATTACCATCCTCCATACATTTCGAAAACTGATAATTTTCCTTTAGTAACTCATTGGTGATTTCTATACCACCATTAATTATATTTTCCGAAGTGAAGGTTGATTGATTAATTACTGGAGCTTTATAACCCTTGACTCGTGTAGTTTCAACTACTCGATAAGTATTGTCCGCACCACCTTCTACAGCGGAAAAATTCTCTTCCCAGTTATTGTCTTCATTCAAATTCTTTGTTTCAACATCTACCCAATTTGATCCATTTAATCTTTTCAAAGTAGCTGTAACTTTGTCTGGTCGTAACCCCCAATAATCATCTGTTCCTTGATGCTCGTCTAACCAGACCTTTTTCACTGGAATCACAAAATTTTTCTTTTTATATCTAACGGATGGAACGCCAAAATCTAACAAATCAGTCGTACGTTCTGGTGTTGGCTCTAAAGTCGTCCGCCCATTTGTCGGATACCAACGATCTGAAACAAAAGAAGCATCATCTGTTTTTAACCGAACCTTGTATTCTATCTCAATTTCCTGGTTACGTGATAAATTGAGATTATCTACTTTAATTTGACGGTCCTTATTTTCGAGTAAAATATTGGGCTCAGCCCCTGCTTCAAACAACGGAGCTCCATTCTCAATTTGTCTCACACTTTGACTACCTGGCACCAGTACCACCATATCTCCCAAAGGGTCAGTAACCACTCCCTTATCAACCGTACGAATGATTGTTTCATACCAATTTTTGAAATAAGATAATAAATCATCTCCATTTGATACATCATAGAAATGAAAATCAGACGCATTGTCCTCCAAAGGATTGTTTGTTGCATTGGCCTTTTTTGTAGACATTTTATACAGACCTCGAATTTGATTCTCCCGTACATTTGGTATATTTTCTTCAAGATAGTTAATCATCAATTTTAAAGCAATCGTATGAATTTCTATTCCCGAATTTTTTAAATCCATTGCTGTTGAATTAGTTGTGGTAATGTGGCTGTTAATTACGCCATTGTATGCTGGACTTATTGATGTTGTCATTCTTTCTGTATTTGAATGTAAAGAACTCCCTGCATTATAATTTGGTTTAGACCCTTTATTAAAATTTGTGAAATATTTTAGATCCGGAAACATCTCCAAGTTAGTTATCCCTCGATCACTAGTCGTCCAACTTCGATTAGGCGCACCATCTGTTAACACAAATAATAATTTATGACGATCCGAACTTGGCGACGCATCGAATATGTCTTTCGCTTCTTGTAGTCCTCGTTGCGTAAAAGTCACACCATTTGAAGTTGCTCTTTTGTATTCCCTTACCATATCATCCCAATCATCTGGGTTTTTAGAAAGTTTAAATTTTCGCTTTTGACTAGTATCATTTCCTCCCCACGATTGGTAACGAGAATAATCAGAAAATATCTCAGCCCCTATACGAATATTTTCTGCCGTTGGCTCATTAATTTTTTTTAGTTCGTCTACAATTTTTTCGAAAGCTGCATTTGCATTGTCTTTTCTATTCGCATCACCAGGTCTTATATCCGAATTAGATACCATTGATTGTGAGTTGTCTAATAGAAAAACGATATCCACCCCAGGCTTATAGGTTGTATTCCCTCGAATATTCAATTTGATTTTGAACTCATCTGGTTGGTCAGTCTCCTGTGCATATTTTCGTATTTGAATATTTGCATTATCTGCATCATCACCATATTTTATATAAGACTTAGAAAAATCATCTCTTTCGACGTTCCAATTTCCCTCGTGTTCCCATCCTATTTGATTTGATAGTCCTCCTTGATGGTTAATGACATTGGTCTGTCCAGCTGGCTGCCAAGAAAACTCTGGATATTTTCCCGCATCCTCTTTATACGACGGTTCTTTATTTTGATAGGAGGATCTATACATCAGACTCGAACCATTCGATGCTGGTGACATAAGAAAGTTTCTACTCTTTTTTTCATTAATTTTCGGTCCAATAAACTCCTCTGAACTGACACTTGACATTCTAGTCTCTTTTTTTCTCTCCGAACTATCTGTGGTCGCTGTCTTTTTTTGTGTTTTTCCGTATTCCAAAATGAAAGGCTCTGTTCGTTCCAAAATATCTTTTTGGATTTCGATATCCTTATTATTTTTATCGGCTTTCTTTTGCTGATCTACTTGAACATAGAGCCGGAGCTTTTTAGTAGAATGATTTCGTTTAAAGGTCAGCTGCCCTTCTGTTTTTTTTGAAAATGACCTTTCTATTAGCCAGCCATCTCTTTCAATCAGATTATCTAATTTTGGATAATCGATCGTTTTGTCTTTTTCATCGGTAAGTCTGAATTTTAAACGCTGCTGCTCACCTTCTTCGCTCTGACATTTATATTTCACCTGCCACTGAACGGCGTCTTTTTCTTCTTCACACATGTAGGATAATTTTAAAAAATTCTCATCAACGAGCTTGATCTCCTCCTTTTCAGCATGGGCCGGCATCAATGCTAAACTCGCGTCAACAATCAGTGAAAAAAATAATAGTATTACTATCAAAAAATTTGATTTTTTCATTTAACGCATCTCCCTTTTGATTCCTTTAACGCTCTTACTAACTTGATAATAGAAAGAATAATTAATTTATTTTTTAAAGAAGTCATTCCCCACTTAAAAACATCATGCATTCCTGGATATGAGCAATAATTGACTAACTTATTCTTTGTTTCAACCTTCGTTAAACGGTCTCCTTTATCTGCAACTACATCATAGCAGATATTATTTTTCCGCTATTTATAAATTTATTTCTTCGTAAAAGTTATTAAAATTTATAAATATACGATCCTTGAACTGTTATGGAAAAAAGGAGTGTTATTCGAGCCCGTTTAATTTAAACTATTTTAAAATTATTGATATTCATTTTTGAAATATTGAATTAACGTTTCGATTTTTTTAGACACAACAAAAAAGCCTGAAAGTCATAAATTTCAAGCTTTTCTCCCTATTTTCGAACGATTCCTTTTAAATGTATTTCCATTAACGTATAGAGAAATCCCGCTTAAAAACACCTCTATATTATTTACAAATATTCTTGCAGCTGGATAGGAAGACATTACTTCATTTCGTCTAGGTATAAGGTATAGTACTTCTCGTTTGTCGCCATCAATTTAATCTGATTCCCTACCCCAAAGATTCCGCCTGCTCCAATAATGTTTACCTGATGAAAAACGGTCAAAAGATTGATACTTCCTTTAAAGCAAAAAGGCTGAGACTCGTTTTTCAACAAGCCTCAGCCTTTTTTTCATTAATTACTTAAATCTTCTCCATTAGTTTCAATGACTTTCTTGTACCAATCAAAGGATTTTTTCTTGCTGCGTTTCAAGGTTCCGTTACCTTCATTGTCGCGGTCTACGTAAATGAAGCCATAACGTTTCTTCATTTCACCAGTTCCGGCAGACACAAGATCAATACAGCCCCAAGTCGTGTAGCCTAATAGTTCTACACCATCTAACTCCACTGCATCCTTCATTGCTTGAATGTGTTGCGCTAAGTAATCGATGCGATAATCGTCTTCTACATAGCCATTTTCATCTGGCGTATCAATCGCACCTAGGCCATTTTCTACGATGAATAATGGTTTTTGGTAACGATCATATAGATCATTCATTGTGATACGTAAGCCAAGCGGATCAATCTGCCAGCCCCATTCGCTTGATTCCAAGTAAGGGTTCTTCACTGAGGCAAAGATATTGCCGCTGGTTTGTTCTAACAATTCCGGATCAGTCGTAGCGACACGTGATGAATAGTATGAAAATGAGATAAAGTCAACGGTGTGAGCTTTCAATAGTTCTTTGTCGCCTTCTTCCATCTTCACTTCGATCCCTTTACGTTCCATTTCCTTCACTGCATACGCTGGGTATTCACCGCGTGATTGCACATCAATGAAGAAATAGTTTTGACGTTCTTCTTGACGACCCGCCCACACATCGTCTGGTTTTGGTGTATATGGATAGTAAGAACCTGCCGCTAGCATACAGCCGACTTGGTTTTCTGGATCGACTTCATGAGCGATCTTCGTTGCAATCGCAGACGCTACTAATTCGTGATGTGCTGCTTGGTATTTGATTTGTTCTTCGTTTTCGCCTTCTTCAAAGTACAGGCCTGCTCCCATAAATGGCGCGTGCAAGATCATATTGATTTCATTGAAGGTCAACCAGTATTTGACTAATCCTTTGTAACGATTAAAGATTACGTTACATAAATTTTCATAGAAGCCGACTAATTCGCGGCTGCGCCATGCGCCATATTTTTCCACTAAGTGCATCGGACAGTCAAAGTGCGTGATCGTTACTAATGGTTCAATTCCGTATTTTTTACATTCCTTGAAGATGTCTTCATAAAATTTCAAGCCTTCCTCATTTGGTTCCTTTTCATCACCTTTAGGGAAGATTCGGCTCCACGCTAGTGATAAACGATAAGTCTTAAAGCCCATTTCTGCAAACAGCGCAATATCTTCTTTCCAATGATGATACATATCGATCGCTTCTTTTGCTGGGTAAAAATGCGCATCGTCAAAATCAAACATTTTCTTTTTCCCTGCGATAACGGCAAAACGATCTTCACCCACCGGTGCGAGGTCAACATTTGCTAGTCCGCGTCCGCCTTCGTTATAACCACCTTCACATTGATTAGCAGCAGTCGCGCCGCCCCATAAAAAGTCTTTTCTAAATCCCATTGTTTGATTCCTACTTTCTATACTTTTTCCATATCTAATTCACGTGCTACTTCATCTTGCACTTCGATGCCTTCTTTTTCTAGGCGTTCGATGGTTTCTTTGAAGTTTGGCAAATGATCTTTGTGTGCAATAAATAATTCATCCATAATCCGTTGCGCTGTTTTACCAGAACGAATCATCGGGTTGATGGTAAATGCTTGCAACGCTGTATTGTAATCACCAGTTACGGCAGCTTCGATTGTTAACAATTCCATGGCTTTCATCACTTGCAGCCACCCGCGTTCTGCTGTTGGCAATTCACCAAAGGCAACATTACGAGCGCCTTGTCCGCCAATATAAGCAGAAACTTCTACTACACAGTCTGCTGGCAGATCTGGCACGGCACCGTCATTTTTCGTCGAAACAACTAATTGCGTATTTTTGTTAGCATAAATTGATGCGATTGATTCACATGCTGCATCAGAATAGTAAGCACCGCCGCGTTGTCCTAATTGTTCTGGTTTGTAATCCAAGTTCGGATCTTTGTACAATTCAAACAATTCTGTTTCTGTTTGCTTCACTTGTTGGGCACGCGTGCCGATGGTTTTGTATTCTTCTAAGGCATGAGCCAGCGTTTCTTCCTCTTGGTAGTAATAATGATGGTACCCGCAAGGAATCATTTGCATTTGTTCTAAAATCTCTCTTGGGAATGGAATATCATGGATATTTTTCGGCATCCCTGTTTCGTCGCCTTCGTACATTTTATTAATGATCTCTTGTGTCACATCTTTGCCGTGATTATCAGTTACTTTATGCCAATGGAAATGATTCAAGCCAGCAAATTTATAGATCAATTCATCTGGCTCTTTGCCTAACATCTCGGGCTCCACCATTTGCGCCATCACGGGAACATTACACAAGCCAATTACTTTGTCCCATTTACCATAACGAACAACTGCTTCAGTCACCATGCCGCTTGGGTTAGCAAAGTTGATCAGCCATGCATCTGGACATAGACGTTTCATATCTTCAACGATTTCTAAAATGATCGGAACTGTTCGGAACGCTTTGAACATTCCGCCGGCACCATTCGTTTCTTGACCTAACATGCCATAATAAGCGGGAATACGTTCGTCTTTGATCCGTGCTTCTAATAAGCCCACACGGAATTGAGTCGTGACAAAATCTGCGTCCTTCAAGGCTTCTTCGCGGTCTAAGGTAATGTGAACTTTTACATCATAAGGTGATGCATCCCACATCCGTTGTGCCATTGCACCAACGATTTCAACCTTTTCACGGCCTGCTTCAATATCGACCAACCAGATTTCACGAACAGGTAACTCATCATAACGTTTGATAAAACCTTCCATTAATTCCGGTGTATAGCTGCTTCCTCCACCAATTGTAGCGATCTTTACTCCTGCTGACATCCAATCGACTCCTTCTGTTTTTATTTACAAACTAATTATCTTCTATGTAAAACTTCAATTCAATCTGTTCACAAGTCATTCCATACGCATTTACAAACTCTCTATTGAAAACGGTTGATTTTGTAAATCTCGATGGATATTCTCACATTTTCCTTAAAATCGCCCACATTCATTTACAAATGATCTACAATAAATGTAAATAGGAGGTGTGCTCATAATGCTCTTATCAGAAAAAATGAAGCAAACAGATTTTTCTAATGCCGAGACAGCCTTGGTCACTTATATTTTAGAAAAGGGTACAGCGATTGAATCCATGACAATCAAAGAAATCGCAGAAGCTAATTTCGTTCACCCCTCTACCTTGATTCGCGTTGCTAAAAAATTAGGCTACAAGGGCTGGCTAGAATTGCGTACAGAATTTTTAGCTGAACAAACCTATCTCCAAACCTACTTTGAAGATGTCGACGCCAATTTTCCTTTCCAAACCAATGACGGCATCATGACGATCGCAAATAAAATTGCTTCATTAGAAAGAACAACGATCGATGATACCTTAAGCCTGTTGAATCATGATGACCTGCAAAAAGCGAAACAGCTCTTATTAAACGCCAAACAAATCAAAATCTTCGGAAGTAACGCCAATTTACTGATTTCTCAGGATTTTGCCTTAAAAATGCGCCGCATCAAAAAAAATGTTGTGACAAGTCAGACTTTAGGCGAGGATACCTACGAAGCCTATAATAGCCAGGCTGATACCTGTGCGATTCTGATTTCTTATACAGGAGAAAATAATTTTATCTTGCAGCTCGCAAGAATTTTACGAAAACAAAACATTCCTGTCATCGCCTTAACCAGCATCGGCGAGAATACACTCGCCTCCTACAGCCAAGCGGTTCTGCGAATAACGACACGGGAGCGGCTTTATTCAAAAATTGCGAACTTTACGATTAATTCATCAATCTGCTATTTACTGGATGTGCTATATAGCTGTGTCTTTGCCGAAGACTATCAAAAAAATCTGAATCATTTGATTGAGATTGGCGAGCTTGCTGACAAGCGAAAAACCAGCTCTGAAATCATGGCAGAATCACCAGAATCAATGATTCGCTTCACGGAATCTTTTCGACCAAATTAAAGTTCGGGGAGCTCGCCCCGAACTTTTTTCTGATTTAATTCATTAAACCAATACAGTCAATAACTCATCGCTGCTACTGATACCTTCTTTGTGATCAGTCTCGATGATATCCAGATAATCCGCTGAGTTCGTTACAATTACTGGTGTTTCTACACTGAATCCCGCTTCTTCAATTGCCTTGATGTCGAAGCTCACCAGTTTATCACCACGTTTGACCTTTGCGCCTTGTTCTACGTGCGCTTCAAAATATTTTCCATCTAATTGAACGGTATCTAAACCAATATGGATCAACAATTCCAGACCATTATCTGAAATCAAACCAATCGCGTGTTTTGTTGGGAACATCGTCATAACTGTGCCGTCAAATGGTGCTACTACTTCGCCGACAGTTGGATGAATCACAACACCCTTACCTAATGCACCTTGCGCGAACGCTTGATCACTTGCTGTTGATAATGGCATCATTTGACCTTGAACAGGTGAAGTTACGATTTCTTTGCGAACTTCCATTGCTTTTTGACCTTCTGGTATTTCCTCTACTACTGTATCATCTCTCCAGAAGAAGAAAGTCAACACAAATCCAATTACTGATGCAATCGCAATGGCAATGACAGAGTAAATTGCTCCCGAAGAATCGCCTGTTTGCTGATTGATATAACTAGGGATACCGAAGACTCCAAGTCCTCCCATTACATATGAACGAACGCCCATAGCTGTCATGAACGCACCAGAAACGGCACCACCAATCATCGAGAAAACAAATGGTTTTTTCTTAGGCAGAGATAATCCGTAAATCGCCGGCTCAGTTACACCGCAAATTCCTGAGATAACAGCTGGCAATACCAACGCTTTTTCTTTCGGATTCTTTAAGCGGAAATACATCGCAGCTACTGCCGCTGTTTGTGCAAAGCTGGCACCGAACATCCCAGTTAAAGCTGTTGCGTAGCCCATCGTACCTAACTGTAAGATCGCAATCGGGATTAAACTCCAATGGAGACCAAACATAACTAATACTTGCCAGAAGAAACCAACGATTAAACCAAATAGGATTGGAGAGAAGGCCAATAAACTATCAAAACCAGTCGCCAGCATGTTAGTCAAAATTGTGATAACTGGACCAATTACGAGGAAACCAACCGGCAAAGCAATTAACAATAAGAAAAACGGTACGAAAAAGTTCTGAATCACTTCTGGAATAACCTTACGTAATGGTCGTTGTAATTTACTTGCTAGCCAAACAATCAAGATGGACGGAATGACACTGCTTGTATAATCGTTTGCCACAAACGGTAGCCCCATAAAGGTCATGTAAACCGGACTTTCAAACATACTTCCGGAAAACAACGTATACAGTGGTTGAACATCTCCGCCGGCAGTCAGCGTTGATAACTGAATCGCTGGATAACATAAGGCACCACCGATCACCAATCCAACATACTGATTCACACCAAATTTCTTAGCAGCTGCGACTGCTACTGCAATTGGTAAGAACATAAAGATCGCATCACCAATCGCATTTAAAACGATGTAGGTACCACTTTCAGCAGTTAGTACACCAGCCGCAACCAGTATCGCATTCAACCCTTTGATCATCCCGCCAGCACTCAATGCTCCTAAGAAGGGTTGGAAAATACCACTGATCACGTCGATCAAACGATCGAAAAGACTGCCAGAAGACTCCTCTGGCGTATTACTCTCACCGCCAAGACCAGTCATATCTACTACATCTTCGTAGACTTGCCCAACGTGATTACCAATAACAACTTGGTATTGACCGGCACTATGCATAATTGTCACAACACCATCCATATTTTTCAGCACGTCATCATTTGCTTTGCTTTCATCCTTTAATTTAAAACGTAGACGTGTAATACAATGTGTTAAACTATTGATATTTTCTTTGCCACCGACATTTTCAACAATTTTTTCTGCTAAATCACGATATTTACCCACTATTTTCCCTCCTATTTAATGTATGCCCTTCCACTAATCAATAACCCGGGATAATGTGAAAAGCGGGCGGGTGCCAATTTCTATTGATTTACTTTTTGGACTAATCGTGCGATATGAATGGTTAAATATAATTTCTCATCATTTGACATTTCATAATCGTATTTCTTCTTAATAAAATCAGCGATTCTTTCTACGCATTGATACGCGTTTTGATATTTCTTTTGAATAATTAAAAGCAGCTCGTCATCTGTCTCATCAGTTAATTGGCGATGATTCATGATTCGTGAAGCGAAGAAGCGCAAATGCGTTGTAAAACGATAAAAGTAAACAGACTCTTCATCCAGTTGAACTTTAAAATAATAGCTGGTTATTTGAATGATTTCCTGCATCAACTCCGCCATCATATACGCATCTTCATTCTCGCTATCCGACTGCGCATTCACTAAGTGTAAAGCGATATTCCCTGCTTCATCCTCACCTAGATTGACTTTAAACTTTTCCTCGATTCTTTTTACCGCATTCACGCCGACCGAAAATTCATCGGGGAATAAACGTTTAACATCCCACAATAATAAGTTTCGAACCCGAACACCCTCTTTAACTCGCTGGACTGCTGCATATAAGTGATCAGTAATTGATATATAAAGCGAATCGTTCAACGGATTTTTCAACGTTACCTTTGCCTCATCAATAATATCGTTGGCGATTTCTAGGTAAGTTATCGGAACATCGACTAATAATTCTTGAAACTTATGAAACAAATCACTGTTCGCAAGGTGATAGGTTTTATCTATCGCCTCCTCGGCTATCTCATCCCCAATCTTTTTCTGAAAGGCTAGACCACGCCCCATCGCGACAATCTCGTTATTTTTTTGATCAGTCGTGATGACTACATTGTTATTCAAAATCTTCTGAATTTGCATTCAACACTCCTCCGTTCTGTGACATTCGCTACTAAAAATCATTTTTCCCGACTTCGTTCACTTAAAATGATAGATAGCTTTGCAATTGATGTCAAACCCAAAAATGTTATTTTTTATAAACTCACCTCCTGTTTTAGAGCAACAAAAAAACCCAATGAGGGTACGACAAATAATCGTACTTATCTCATCAGGTTTAGCTTGTATTTAAACAATCACTATCCATCAAATGGTCTATTTAATTCAAAATTAGCTTACCAAACACGGAAAGCGCTGTCAACAGATTTTACAAAAAGAATTTTTTTAATAACAAAATTTGTAAATAGAAAGTGACAATTCTTTTCCTGCTTATCTAGCATTACATCAGCGCTTCTCCTTATAGGCGAAATAATGGTAAATGTTATCGCTACTACCCTAAACTGCCCTCAATTAAAAACCGAAATTTCCTACAATAGCATTATACGCGATAACCAAAAATATAATTGCCATTACTAAGCTACTCCACAAACTAAACATTACGAAAGGAGATGTAGCTTCATTCCCTTTATTCCTCAAATTAGAAAAAGAACGCTTCGTTATCCAAAGCTGCCAAATTCCCAAAGCTAAAAAGACAAGTCCGATTATCATTATACATAGCTCCTTTTTTACTTTATGTTCTGTAAATAATTGTACTCTCAAAAATATAAAAAGCAATCAAAGAACTAAGCGGAATCTATCATCCCAAACATATTATTTGAACTCTTGGTGATTATCCTTTAGGGTTAAAGTGTACTTAAAAGAAAGGATGGAAATTCAATGACCAAAAAAATTGCAGCGATTGTTACGGATTTAGTCGAGGATGTTGAACTATCCTCTCCAAAAGAAGCACTGGAAAAAGATGGCAACGAAGTCACAATCATCAGCTTTGAAGCCAATCAAGAAATCACAGGAAAAAAAGGAACCAAATTCAAAAGCGACAAAGGAATTGATGAAGTGAAACCTGAGGACTTCGATGCATTACTGATTCCTGGCGGTTTTTCACCTGATCAATTGCGTAGCGATGCACGTTTTGTATCCTTCGTGTCTTATTTCTTAGACAAGGATCAACCGTTATTCGCCATTTGCCATGGTCCACAATTGTTCATTCAAACAGGACTTACCAAAGGGCGCACAATGACTGCTTACACAACCGTTCGTCCGGATGTCGGCTATGCTGGCGCAATCGTCAAAGATGAAGCAGTTGTAGTAGACAACAAATTAGTAACTAGCCGAACTCCAGATGATCTTCCTGATTTCAATCAAAAAATCGTCGAAATATTACATGGTTAACGATAAATTTTGACAGAAGAGGATAGCCAAAAGAAATACAAGGATCTAGGAACAGATGATGAATGATACCTATTCAGTGTTTCTAAAATTTTGAATTTTCGGCTTATTTCTGTAGACGCTACTTATGAATCGCCGTGTATTCGTGAATAGGAGCTGATCCACAAGTCTATAAGACTTTCGAATCAGCTCCTATTATTTTTTCTCTCTATAAAGATAATTCTCTGCAAAATTAGTTAACCGCCTTGCAAAGCCCTATTAAGACAAATAGATCCACAAAAGTAACAATAGAAATCCAATCAAAAACGGCGGTACATACTTAAATATAAAATAACTGTAAGCTTTTCCTGTCCTACGTTCCGCCTCAAATCTTGGATCATCTCGATCGTTTACAAACTGCCATGGAAACCTTGAGAAAAAAAGCCCATTTGTTAAGCGAGTAATCAAAGCGATCACTAGTAAAAGACCCGTACAGAAAATACCAGCAAACGCAATATCTCTAATCACATGACTATCCAAAACAATCACCAGCTTTCGCAAAAGAGCAATCACAACACGAACGAACCAGCATTATTTGAATTCATCGCCAACTCGCTTAAAAAAATACCACTAAAGTCTTTATTGATGCCAACAAGTTAGTTCGCTGCTACTTCACATACCCAACCGCGAGACAATTCATCCCATTGGAGCCCACAAAAGCATTAATCACTGTTCCATTTTGCGGTAAATACCCATCCTTTTCTTTGTTTTTATTATAATCCTTCACTGTAAAAATAACGATACACTTAAACTTCATCAAGTTACACCCTTTCGATCCATACTTTTTTAATTAGATTCTCATTGTAATTATGATAACACGAATTTTTTTCTATGGTCACTAATCCTAAAAAAATCATCTAAATTAAAAAAATATTTTGTGTACGATGATGAATATCCTCTTCAACTTTACAATGACTTCACTACATCAAAAAACTTAAACGGCCTCGTCGTCAAAATTCCTTTGTTTCAAACGGTATCCTTTGCCCCAAATAGCCTCTACGACTAAGGCACTTTCCATTTCTTTCAGCTTCCATCGGATTCGTTTAGCAATAATAGACATCTGAGCTAATTGTGAACTATTAGGACCGTCTCCCCAGATTGCTCGTGACATCTCTGTTCTGGAAACTGTTTCATCATTTGAATTAAGCAATTTCTCGAAAAAAGCTGTTTCTTTTTTCGATAGTACATGTAGAATCGCTCGTAACTCATCTTGTTTAACTTCGCCCTCTTTATTAAAAATCAGCCTTGCTTGCTCCTTTTCGTGATTCATGCTGGCTAAGTTATGAACTACGTATTCTCTAAGGCGATCAATTGATTGACTCTCACTGATCCAATCGTAAAAACCTATTTTTTTAATCATTTTCTGTTCTTCTTCATCTGGTTCGATCGATGTTTTTCTGATAAAATAGCTCATTTTACTCAAGTTTAAAAAAAGTTGTTTCGCCTCATTATCACTGATAGTTTCACTAATAATAACCGCCGCAAATTTCCTATCAATCTGTTCCTCATCAAATTTATGCAGTAGCTTATCGAAAAGAAGCTTAGAGCAATACACTTCATATCCCAAACATTGCAATCGATTCTGCAGAGGCTGCTCAAATAATACATTTTTCGTCAAAATTAAAAATGGTTTCATTTCATTCACTACTTTCTTTTCCTGCTTTACAAATAATTTATATTTTTATAGTTACTTGTTGTCTATTGAAATAATAAAAAGGCCCTCAAAGCATCTTTTTTATAAAACTGTTTGTTACCATTACTATAATGTACGTTTTTTTATTTTTCAGTTTCACTAGAACAATCAAATCAGATGCCGCAATTCCCTAAGGTCCCCGAATAAGAAAAGAGTATATCAAAAAAGGAGAGGCAGATATTTCAATTTTGTCGGGTTCGTTCGGTGAATACTGAAATACCGGATGTATGATAGACTCTGTTTTCCTTACTAGATGTTATAATTAAACTATGAAGGACAATGCTAGGAGGAAATCTTTTGGATTATGAATTATTTGAATCCGCGATTAAAAATAAACTTTTATTATTAGATATTGTTTACCAAGCAGGAGATTGGGTAAAAATACCAACCTTGTGTTTTAAAACGGAAATAGGTGAAAAAAATGTTGTTAAAATTATGGAGGAAATTAATGAGGATTTGATTCAGATGACACTTTTGAAGGAAGCTTCTGGAACGATCGATTATATCAAAGGGAAAGGATTCCTTTTCACCGGAGCAGAACTTGATTATAAAAAACTCACCCTTTATATTTTGAAGCAATCTTTGATCTTTAACTTGCTTCAAGAATTGTTTCTCAGCAGTCAAGTGATTACTTCAGATATTCTTAATAATTACTTTGTTAGCGAGAGTACCCTAAGGCGCAAAGTTTTACAAATCAATGAGTTTGTCGCACCCTACCATTTATCCTTGAAATACAGTACTAAGCAGCTAAAAATCACCGGTAAAGAGATCAACATCCGCTATTTTGGATACCAATTCTTCTGGACTTTCTATACGGGTGTTGCATGGCCATTTTCTAATGTAGACCAAAAGAAAATCGACGGATACGTAAGGTATGCCCTAAAGAATTATGATTTAGCTAAAAAAAATACCTTAACAATTGATTTTTCTTATATGTTTGCATTGAATGTTTCACGCTTCCATTTGAAACATCCGATCAATGATGAGGATATTCCAGCTTACATTAAGAAAATCAGTCAACGTCAGCTTTTTCCACGTTCAACATTTTATACGAATTTTCAAAAGGAGTTTTTTCTCTCTGATTCTGAGATTGATTACGTTGGGCTCCTGTTTCAATGTCGAGCGCAGTTTTATATTAGAAAAGACAATTTAAAAGAAGTTATCCAATTGCATCGCGAGCTCGAAACGCCAATCTATCAGCTATATACTCTCTTTACTGATGAAACAAATATCATGTATACACCAGTAAAAGATGAATTGAACTTAAAGCTTTGCCACTCAATCATTTTATCAACTTTTTTACATGCTACCTTTTTCGAAAATTTTATTTCTGTCGCTTCTGGCTATGATCTTTCCTATTTTTACCAGAAAAAGTACCCGCACCTTTATAATTATATGAAGGATGTTCTTAAGAAAATGCGCGAAAAATCTGATTCACCAGTGTTAGAAAATACGGAATTTCTCTTGCCGAGATTTTGTGAAGCCTTCTCTGCGATTAATATTTTTACTAAATTCGAACCGGAGGTCATCGTAAAAATTGATACAAACCTAACGATGGCCTTAGAGTATATTCTGGCTCAAAAATTGGAACAAATTTTCCAAAACTTTTTCAATGTTCGTTTTCTATCTTTTATTGAAGTTGATCAAACCGAAGATCAAACATTTGATATGGTCTTTTCTTCAATCATTCAAAATAGTGAAGATAGTCCCTATCGAGGAATCCCAGTCTATACCTTCCATCCGCAAATATCTCTTTCTGACATCACGAAAATCAACGAGATTTTAAGCAAATATATCGAAAAGCTAGAGCGTCAAAAAGATTTGTTAGAATAATAAACAGTGCCGTATCTCTCATGGATACGGCACTGTTATAGCTTGCTTATACTGTTTGTTCGCGAACTTTACGATATTTAATGATTGCGAACAGCATTAATCCCAATCCAATAACTAGGAAGGCGATAATCCCTTGTCCACCTGTTGATGGTAAGAAGCCGCCTTGAGAAACGTTCGGAATTTTCAATCTTGTTGTTTCTTCATATGAATTATTTTTGATTTCAAATTGAACATCATCTGCTAATTTAATGAACCCATTAGGTGCTTTTGTTTCTCTCAAGAAGTAAGTTCCTTTTTCTAACCCAGTTACTTCAATTTTTCCATCATTTCCAGTAGTGAATTTCTTAGCATCGGCTAAGCTTCCGCCACTAGGTAGTTCTGTCCAAACTGGAGCACCTCCGTCTACGGCTTGCTTCAAAAATTCTTCTTTGCCATTATTTTTGCGAATCACAACGAACTCTGCTCCAGCCAGCGTTTGATTCTCTTTGCCACTTTCATGTTTTAAGAATTTGTGTCCGCCAGTCCCAAAGCCTGGAGGAGGATTAAGAACGTTCCGATTATCATCAGTATCCCCATCACGAGTCATCTGAACCACAAAATTATTGTTGATTTCTTGATCTACAGGCGTATATTCTGTCATGCTCACGCCATAAGTTATTTCTAATTTTTTCCCAGCAAATTGCTTCAAATACTCAGCAGTTGTCTTAGATTTTGTATATTCAGTCGCATTACTCACACTTGTTTCAGCATTCAAATTAGCTGTCAAAGTGAAACCGGCATAATTTGAATATGGAGTCACTGTGTTTTTAGAAGTCAAGATCATATGAGTATAAAATGTTGTTAATTCAGTATCACTCAACTCAACACCGCCGATGACAATCTTTGAAATCCCTTCAAATTTCACACCTTTTTGGGACACCTGATCGTCAAGTACAAATTTATTGTAGCGTGTTTGCTCTACACCAGCCTCTGTCAAAATTTCACCAATTTGGCTTGGGAAGGTGAATGATGCTTTATAGTTGATCCGTTTTCCTACTTCAAACGTATAGAACGTTTCGCCTGCCGGAACACCCTCTAATGCTTTACCTGCTTCATCAACTAAGATCTTTTCAGTTTTTTCTTTATCATCGATCTTATTTTTTGGATATAAATGAATCGTACTTAGTTCATTTGCACCATCCATTGCAGGTAAAACTAGAATAATTGGATTTGAATAGGTAGTGTAGCCTGCTGGTAGTGTTTCTTCAAAATAGTACACCTTATAAATTCCGCCAGCTGTTCGTTTTTCTAACGTAGGGAAGGTCACATTCCCGTTAGCATCCGTAACATCACTTACTACATTTGTCGCATTTCCTTTATCCAAAACGAACGTTTGCATCAACGCTTCGGTTTTCGTTTTTGCTACAGCGTCTGTTTCGCTTCCAGTTAACCCCAGCTTACTATAAAAATCTTCAGTGACATCCCATGCGGTAAAAGTTACACCTGGTAATCCTTGATAATGATCAAACTCATTCATTTCTTTACCTGTGTTAGCTATTGCTGTGTTAGGAAATTCATCCATTTTCTTTTTATGCAATGTTACTGACACGGTTTCCCCAGCAGCCTCTGCATTCTCGCTCAGACCAAACACCCCTGTTAGTAGTGGTACGAGACATATAATTGCTGTTAATAGTCCTGTCCATTTCACTTTATGTTTCATTATTTTTTCCCCCTATATTTTTGAGTCTTTTTCAAACCCATAATTGCTGAAATAAGTAGTACCCCGCCAAGTAATGAGTAGCTTTTTACGAAATCATTCGTTTGCGGCAATGTTTTATGCGAAGTGACTGCTGACGCTTTAGGATTTTCTGTTTGCTTGGCCACTTCACCTGGTGGTACAGTTGTCACCAGTTCTTGTTGTTCCGCATATTTTCCATAAATCATCACTTTGAATGTTTCTATATTGGAGTCAATAGCGTACTGTGGAAAGAATAAGACAATTGGTAGAAAACGAAATTTTCCGGTTTCTCCGCTAGCTAAAATGAGATACGCCGCATCCTTATTGTCTTGATAGCGCGGAAGTAGGAACTTTGCTTCTCCTTCGCTATTGACAACTAAAGGTTCTTCTCCCAGTGCTTTTAGATCTTGTGTTCGAATAAAGCTCTGCATTTCCTCCTTGAGAACATTTTTATCCAGCAGATACTCTTTTGCTTCTTTTTCAGACATCGTGGTCGATTGACGCCAGCTAGTTAAGTCATAGATAGTAAAGTTCAAATGATCCGTTCCTTGAACTTTTTCTCCTTCTTTTTGTCTTGTATTTATTATTACTTCAACTTTTTCATCAGATGGTGCTGCTAAAACGGAGCTAGTTAATCCGATAACACCGATGAAGACTATCAGAAGGGACAAGAAAAAAAGATGATATTTTTTCATGTTTACCCCCTCCTTCGATTAACATACAAATAGACTGCACCCAATCCGCTGCCTATTACTAAGCAAATAATAGAGAATAATATGAAGTAGCGATTACCAAAACTTCCTGTTTTCGGTAATACTCCAAATTGTCTTTTATTTTTCACCTTCATAGTAATAAGATTTTCTGTTCCATTTAGATTGACTGACTTTGTTATCAGTGTATGATCTTCAATTGAAACAGAGCCATTGTCAAAAATATCAATAGCAATTTCTTTGTTCAGACCAACATAGCTATCTGGCGCAGTGACTTCTTTCAAGAAATAAGCGCCTGGTTCCAATCCCGTAAAAGTAAAAGTAGAACCCGTAGAAATCGTCTTATTATAAGTGCCCGATGAATTCCTCAATTGGAACGCAGCACCTTCTATTTCTGCTCCTAGCTCATTGGTCTTTATAACTGTTAATTTGTACTCCTTCAATTCATTTACGATCGTTTTATTCGTTGAAGTAGCAATAACTCCCGTTCCATCCGACCTCTCTGCCACTGTAAATGTGAAATCATCACACTTTTTGAATCCTTCCGGAACAAATGTTTCGCTTACTCGATAGATACCTGCAGGAAGGTTAGTGAAATGAACGACTCCTTCATCATCAGGTGCAACGTCTCTTACAACTTCTATACTTTTAATCGTTTCTGTCAAAGTAAATTTTGGCCGTTTCTCATCTGAAATAGTAAATGGTTGTCCGTTTTCCATTACTTTCTTAAATGAAAAATCAGTAGTCAGCAATCGATTCGTGATCGTTATTCCTGCTGATTCTAGATTACTAGATGTGAAACTCTCCTGACTGTAAGTGGGATTAGCATAACCAGGTACTCTATACAGATTGCTGATTTTTTCAATAACTCGGTATTCAATAGTAGAGTTGCCAGAAACTGCTGGAAATTGGTTTGTCCAATCATTTCCTTCATTTAAATTAACCTCGTGTAAATCAATCCACTTAGTTCCGTCTTTTTTTTGCAGAACAGCCGTTACTTCTTTGCGCATCTGCCAGCGATTATCGTTATCATTTGACCAGATTTTTTTTACCGGAATGACAAAATCTTCTGTAGAGGCTCGAACAGAAGGAACACCAAAATCTAGCTTATCTGTTGTCCGGTCAGGTGAAACGTGTAACGTTGTTTTTCCATTGGCTGGATACCATTTACCTGAAATAAAACTAGAATCCTCTGTTTTCAGGCGTACTTTATAATTTATTTCAATTTCTTGATTTCCATAAAGATTGATATTGGTTACTTTTACTTTTCTTGAGTCTGAATTATCAACTACAGCCATCCTATCCGTGTTGATAGACTCTGTGCCCAACCCATTCCTCAGAGAGACATCTGTAACAACTGGTGTTCCGACTAACTCCACCATATCCCCCAGTGGGTCTTCAATTACACCATGTTCAACAGTCGTAAGGGTCGATTGAAACCAATCTTGGAAAGAGTCCTCAAACCCTTGCAAATCTTGTGCCTGATAGAAATAGTAATCACTTTCTGAATCCCCTGTGGTGTTCGCTCTTTGAGTGGTCATCCTATAGAGACCTTTTATCAACTCTTCTGGAGTATGATATTCCAGAGTTCCACTATGGTATCCCATGGCGATTGCTTGAATTTCTGTACCAGTTTCTCTAATATCTGCTGCTTGTGAGTTTGCCATATCCAAATGGGATTCAATTTTCAGAGCCGCTCCACCTTCGATATTAGGAATGGTAAACCTTCTATCCACATCACTCCATGGAGGATTATTCAATACATAAAGGGAGGTAGAGCCATTTGACTGCAAAGAGTCGCCCAGTTCACTGGCAACATACTCCGTAATTCTCACTTGCGAAGGAAAGATCGTCGAGTCTTTTTTTCCTTTTACTGGTTTCCTACTCCTATTTGGAAACCCATCCGTTAAAAGAAAAATAACTTTTCGTCGTCCGTTATTATCGGCTAACAATCTTTTTTGTGCTTCAATCAATCCTCCTTGGGTGTATGTCTGGTGTCCTTGCGTACTGGCCGCTTGGTAATTAGTCACCATTTGATCCCAATCGCTATATTGCGCTGACAAATTAGAAGTGCTGATTACATCCGAGCCAAAAATGACACTTCCAAGCCTCAGATAGCCCAAGTTATCTGGAATATTCTTTTTGAATTGATCAATTAGTTTACCCAGCGATTCTACTGAAACATCCTTTCGCAATCTGCCGTTAACGAGAGATTCCGGATTGTTGTATATCATGGATGCAGAGTTGTCCAACACAAACATGACATCAACACCTGGTTTGGTAAGAGAATCTCCTCGGACATTTAAACGGACATTAAACTCATCTTCCTTAGCAGTTTCACTCGCATATTTTCGTAAGGCAATATCTCCTTGCGCCTTTTCACCTACTCCGTAATAAATATAAGAATTCTTATAGTTATCTGTAGAAGTATCCCAATTTTGCAGACCGTCCCAAACATTGGCCGCTGCATTGTCCTTTCCGCCTTGGTGATTGATCACATTCGTCTGTCCATTTGGCTGCCAAGAATATTCAGGATATTCCCCATTATCCGTTTTGTAACTTGGTGCCTTATTCGTGTACGAATTTTCGCGGGTTAAACTATTGGCGCTTATTCCCGCTAATGGTGACAGACTATTTTGTTCAGAATAAAGTGAATAACTACTGGTAGTAGGTGGAACTTTTTCACTAGCCAAACTACTGGTAGGTTCTTTTTTTGAACTTTTCGAACTGTCTGTTTTACTCATTTCCAACAATAAAGGCTCAGTTAACCCAAGAACGTCTGTATCAGAATCATTTTCGCTCATTTCCTTTTGTTCATTTAATTCGATGAACAATTGAAGCCTTTTTTCTTTCTTAGGAAGTAAGAGCTCCAATTCATAGTTTGCTGAAGGTGTAAATTCTTTTTCATTCAACCACTCATCAGTTTCTTCCATCCCATCGACTACAGGATAATCGATTACTTCATCACTCTCTGTTAGTATTTTTACCTTTACACGACTTTTTTTCTGCTTACTGTCAGCTTCTCGTTTCAACTTGATTCGAAAAACATTTCCTTTTTCTGTTAGCTCAGTTTCATAAGAAACGTTCAGAAATGACTCATCAAGTAAAACTTTTGTATTTGTTTCTGCAAATGTTTGTGTCCTCACACCCAGCAAACCCGTCAAACTTGAAAAAATGACCCCTAACACAATTAGAAACCGCAGTTTTCTCCTAAGCATATTTTTACCTCCTTTCACCCTAAAGTACCGCTACCAGTGTTATTATCTTATAAGATAAAATAAGTATTTACAAATTCAACATTAATTATTTTTTTGTTATTTATTAATATTGAAAAGATAGCTTAACGCTTGGTAGCACATCTGTTATCATCTGTCTATCGTTATTACACTCATTTCTTTTATCATTTGTTAAAAAAATGAATATTCATTTTATTAACATTAAGTTAATTTAATGGTTTTTAATTACACGAGTTTCTTTATAAAACAGTCAATAAACGTTAATACAAAGCCTTATAACTGAGGTGATTGCAATTTTTACGAATTAAATTTTCCGTTTCTTTATTCAGGAATATAACCGATTTATAATCCTGAAATATAAAATAGTTTATATAAACCTTAGAAAACCTACAATTAAATCGTTATCTTTGCTAATATGGTTTATATTTCTCTAAAATACTTAAAACGTTATTTTTAAATTGTGAAATCCTCTGATCATCCCAATATAAAAACCTTAATAATTCGTTTTTTTATCAACCCTTAAAAGAACTTAAAAATGAAGAACAACGTTAAAAGAAGCCTCACTTTAAACCGAGATTCTTCGCAAAAAATCTATCTTTGCTATCAAAAAAAGATAGTAAGATAATAAAGCTAGACAAAGTATTTCAAAAAACATGGCCAATCATTCCAATAAAAAAGAGCCTCTAATAAAAGAAGCTCATACTCATGCTAAAAATTCTATTATAATCCTGCGAAATTGCCTTCTGAATTAATATGATAACGACCTGTATCACTTTCAACCTGTGCATTGGGCGAATCAAGGATAGCAATAATCCTACTATCAACGCCCAACTGTTGATTCAACTAATCTCCTTCCAATTTATTCTACATAACAGCTTTCACCATATTAAAACCTTAGCTATTATGATTCGAATTATACAATTTCAGCTTGAAGAGATGATTTCTAAAATCGCATAAAAAGAAACCCTAAAGCCCTTTACAAATAAAAGTCCCAAAGATTCCGAAAATGAACGATAGCCCGCTCAATTAAGAGCAGGCTATCTAACTAATCAATATTTATTATTCTAAAGTTGAGGGTGTTGACTATTACTAAAAATTAACTATTTCTCGTTTAAACGATGTATTCCCAAATCCTACTAATACATCCTTGTAACCCTTTAGTTACGCCAGTTTGATTAAATTTCATCAAAATGAGTTAAAGTATCGCATAAAAATATTTTTCGTATTTTTTTATTTTAGCATACTTTTAGATAATTGAAGATATTAAATCAGAATATTATTCAATTCTTTTTACTAATTTAATAACTTTATGGGAGTAAAACTTTTCGTTTGCTGCCACTCTTGATGCTTGAGAACTTTTATAATGTATTGTCAAAATCCAAAACGCCTTTCAAAACTAGTCATCTCAAGATGCTCCAGATCGTTGATACATTCTCCAATCTTCATCATCAGTTATTGGCTTGTTTCATTATCACCTTTCTTATATATTTTCAAAATCAGCCATCATCATTATCAAAAATTCTTTATTCAAAAAAATTCTTATTTGTCTCCATGCTGGATGAATCATCTAAAAAAATTATATTGACATTGAGCAAGGATCATTATACGATTTATATGACCAAAAAATATTTTTGGTCATATAAATGCAATTGGAGGATTCTATGCCAAAATTTAGTAAGCATGAAAAACAACTCATTTCACAAAAATTATTGACTGTCGCAGAAAAACTTTTCTGTGAATATGGATTAAAAAAAGTAACTGTCGCAGAAATCACTAAAGCAGCTGCAATCGCTAAGGGCTCTTTCTATGCTTTTTATCCCAATAAAGAAGAACTCTATTTTAATATATTAGTGAATTGCCAAAAAGACATGTGGCAAAAAATGGATTGCTACTTGAAGCAAAATCATAGGTTAAAGCAAAGAGAATTGGTAAAAAAAACAATGATTTATCTGTTCGAATTACTCCCGCAATATCCTTTAATCAAAAAAACAGACAGTGAAACGATGGCTGTATTATTCCGGAAGTTACCATCTAAAGTGATCGAAAATCATTCTAGTGAAGATGCTGAAGCCTTAAATCTTTTTATGGATTACGGTGTTCGATTTACTCAACCTATTGATGTAGTTACAAAGGCATTCCAAGCACTCTATGGAGTGATCGTTTTATTAGAAAAAGAGGATGAAGGGCTACGTTGGCAAGTGTTGACTGTGATGATGAATGGTTTAATCAATGAATTAGTGGAGGAATAACGATGATTCGTGTAGAAAATCTCTTTTATCATTATCCCAATAGCAAAACGCCTACTTTGAAAGAGATAACTTTTGAAGTAAAAAAGGGGGAAATATTTGGATTTTTAGGTCCTTCCGGCGCTGGGAAAAGTACTCTTCAAAAAATCCTAACGGGAACTCTTTCTGGTTATCAGGGAAATGTGTCTGTAATGAATCATTCTCTTAAACATCTACCTGAAGATTATTATGAAAAGATCGGTGTTGATTTTGAGTTTCCAAATTTTTACGGGAAATTCACGGCTTTAGAGAATTTAACTTATTTTTCTTCTTTATATAAGCAAGATCCTTTAGATCCACAACCTTTTTTGACTCGGATGAACCTGTGGCAGGATAGAAAAAAGACAGTTAATCGTTTTTCAAAAGGGATGAAAACACGCTTAGGTTTTATTCGTTGTTTACTCCATAATCCAGATCTTATATTTCTAGACGAACCCACGAGTGGTTTAGATCCATCGAATGCCCGAATACTTAAAGACATGGTTAAAGATTTGAAAAAAGACGGAAAAACCATCATTCTAACGACTCATAACATGCATGATGCAGAGGAACTCTGTGATCGTGTCGCCTTTATTGTGGACGGCGAGATACGAGCATTAAATACTCCAACTGCTTTTCGCCGTTCTAATGCTGTTAATTGGGTAACTTATACTTTTCTCAATCAAGAGAATAGGGAAAAAGAATGTCATGTACCACTAGACGACTTGCACTCTGATCAGCATTTCTTACATCTATTGGCAGAAAAGAAAATCACTCGAATTCATTCTCGAGAAAAAAATCTAGAGGATGTTTTCATTTCATTAACAGGAAGGCGATTGCAATGAGACTCCTTTATACGATCAAAAACGACATACGGTATCAAGCAAAATACGGTTTCTATTTCATTTATACGATACTGACGATTGTGTATATTTTGATTCTTCGACCTATCACCGACCTAACGATTAAAGGTTGGGCTGGAAGTTTGATTGTACTTAGCGATCCTGCCGTATTGGGCTATTTTTTTATCGGCGGCATTTGGCTCTTGGAGAAAGACGAGGATCTGCATAACTACATCAGAATCACACCGCTGAAAACGACGGAATATGTGTTGAGCAAGATCATTTCTTTAGGCGTGGTCTCTACCTTGTCAGCGACGTTTATCGGTGTTATCTCCTTACCTTTGCAGCACCCGTTTTTATTAGCCGCGATCGTTTTTCTTTCCTCATGCTTCTTTACGTTATTTGGATTGATTTTTGCAACCTTCGCTAAAACGGTCAATGGCTATTTACTGACCAGTGTACCACCTGCTCTTTTACTTTTAACACCAGCGATTTTATCGGCTCTTGGAATTGAATTTCCCTTTGCAAAATTAGTCCCTGGGACAGTTGTACTCGAATTAATCAACAACATTTTGCTCAATAAAACAGACGGATTTTTCTTTTATATCATTGAGTTATTGCTGTGGATCGGACTGACCTTTTGGCTGGCACTTCATTTTGTTCGCCGAGAAACAGGATACGGCAGAAGGACGAAATATGCGGCAGACACTTAAAGTTTTCTCGATTGGTATGCATGTTGTCATGCGGGATGCTATCATGCTATTTTTAATCCCTGCACCATTCTTAGTTGGAATCACTTTTTACTATTTGCTTCCATGGTTGAATCAGCTTCTTTTAGAACGTTTCAGCTTTTCATTTGAAGAATGGTATCCCCTCGCAGATGGATTGATGATTATTTTGACACCGACCTTATTAACCATGTCCAGTGCCTTTTTGCTTTTGGAGGAATGTGATGAAGGACTTGGCAGTTATTATCAGATTACACCGGCCAAACAATTTCACTATCTTATGGCTAGAATCGGACTTCCAGCACTCTGGGGATTTCTATGTGCGCTTGGGATTGCTAGTTGGTTTGGTCTTTCTCAGCTTTCGTTCTCCGTTATCATTGCCTGTTCATTTCTCGCTGTCTTATTCGGCAGTAGCGTTGCAATCATGATCGTAGCTCTAGCATCAAATCGAGTAGAAGGTTTAGCGATCTCGAAGCTGACTGGGATTACTATGCTGGGAATGTTTATCGCTGGTTTTGTCTCTGATTCTTGGCGTTGGTTAGCAGGAATTCTTCCGAGCTTCTGGTTAGGAGAATTAATTTTAGAAAAAGCGCTCTGGTTTAATCTATTACTTGGAACGGCAAGCAGCTTAATCTGGATTATTCTTTTCACTAGAAAATTTATCAAAAAAATCAGGTAAACAAAAAGTCGAAATCCACTTGATTGGATTTCGACTTTTCATTTATCCTACGATTGCGCCATTAGGCATATCAGCTGGTGCTTCCACGACCTTCAATGTACCATCTGGTGCTTCTGCTGAAAGAATCATTCCTTGACTGATCTCGCCGCGCATTTTGCGTGGTTTCAAGTTTGCAACAATAATCAGCTTTTTACCAACTAAGCTTTCTGGATCTGCATAAAATTCTGCAATTCCAGACAAGATTTGTCGATCTTGCTTGTCACCAGCATCTAAACGGAATTGCAATAATTTGTCGGCTCCTTCGACTTTTTTACATTCCATGACTTCTGCGACTTTTAATTCGACTTTATCGAAAACATCAAATTTGATTTCCTTATCCTTGACTGAAACAAGTTCGGTTTCTTCTGGATTCCATTTGATCTTTTCTTCTTCTGGCTGACTACCTTCTGACATTTTTTCTTTAATATAAGCAACTTCTTCATCCATATCCAAACGTGGGAAGATTGGTTTGCCTTTTGGTGTCACCTTCGTATTTTCTGGAAATTCTCCAAAATGAATTGTCGCTAAATTCATCATGTCAGCATTTAGACCTAATTGTTCAAAAATACGTTTAGGTGTTTGCGTCATGATTGGCTGTAAAAGAATCGCTACGATCCTCAAGCTTTCAGCTAAATGAACCATCACGCTTTCTAATTCCGCTTTGCGTTCTTCATCCTTCGCTAAAACCCAAGGCTCTGTTTCGTCAATGTATTTGTTTGCACGAGAAACCAATGTCCATACTTCTGCCAACGCGTTGTTGAATTCCATTTTATCCATTGCTTCACGGTAACGACTTACGACATTCGCAGCCGTTGTAGATAGTTCACTATCAAAATCCGTCACTAACGATTTATAAGCTGGAACAACGCCGTCACAATATTTGTTGATCATAGCCACTGTACGATTCAATAAGTTTCCTAAGTCATTCGCTAAATCGTAATTCACCCGAGAAACAAAATCTTCCGGTGTAAATACGCCATCTGAACCAAATGGGATTGCTCTTAATAAATAGTAACGTACAGCATCTAAACCATAACGTTCGACTAACATTTCAGGATAAACGACGTTTCCTTTTGATTTAGACATTTTTCCGTCTTTCATCATTAACCAGCCGTGACCGTAAATTTTCTTTGGTAATGGCAAGTCCAAGGCCATCAGCATGATTGGCCAATAAATCGTGTGGAAACGTACAATTTCTTTACCTACCATTTGAACATCTGCTGGCCAGTATTTTTGGAACAGACTGTCATCATCAGAACCATAACCTAAAGCAGTAATATAGTTTGATAACGCATCAATCCAAACATAAACCACGTGTTCAGGATTCGCATTCACTGGAATCCCCCATTTAAAGGTTGTTCGTGAAACCGCTAGATCTTCCAAACCTGGCTTAATGAAATTATTGATCATTTCATTTTTACGCGATTCCGGTTGGATAAATTCAGGGTGCTCTTCATAATATTCCACTAAACGATCCGCATACTTACTCATACGGAAAAAGTAAGATTCTTCACGCACCAATTCGACCTCATGACCACTTGGCGCTTTCCCGCCGATCACATTGCCTTCTTCATCGCGATATACTTCATCCAATTGTGTCTCAGTAAAATATTCTTCATCAGAAACAGAATACCAGCCTTCGTATTCGCCTAGATAAATATCTCCTTGTTCTAACAATTGGTCAAAGATTTTTTTAACCGCTGCTTGATGATAATCATCTGTTGTCCGAATAAATTTGTCGTAGCTGATATCCAACGTCTTCCATAACTTTTTGATATCCGTTGCCATCTTATCTACATACTCTTGTGGGTTGACACCAAGTTCTTCGGCTTTCTTTTCAATTTTTTGCCCGTGTTCATCGACCCCAGTCAAATAAAACACGTCAAAGCCCATCATGCGTTTGTAGCGAGCAATCGCATCACAGGCAATCGTTGTATAAGAATTCCCAATGTGCAGCTTGCCACTTGGATAATAAATTGGCGTGGTAATATAAAATGTATCTTTCTCTGCCATGAGGCTCCTCCTTTAAAAATAGATTCCTACGTAGTATACCACAAAACCATATATGGTTTGAAAATTCCATCCATTAAATGGCGCTTTTTTCCATTTATACCCATAAAAAAGAAAGCTTGCTTAACGGTCCTTTATATAAAAATCTAGAATTAAAGATTGATTCATTGAATTTCAAGTAATTTTTATTGAGAAAACTTGAGTCAACATGACGGAACCTATAAAGAAAATACTACCTAATAGTGGTTTGATACTATCTTGTTTTATCTAGTATTCGTTAGATGCGGTAAAAATGCGATAAGGCTTTTTTGATAGTAAATGTAACCCTGTTCTCCCTCTTTGCGCTTCCCGTCAATGGATACTCCATAACTATTCTCAGAGAAATTGATAGTCTGAACACCTTGTTCAATATGGACCGTTCCCAAAGTAAGCCCCTTAGCACTTGCAAGAAATTCTTGATCCATTTGCCAATTATCGTAAGAAATATAGAACATCGAGATTCCAAGTAACACAAAAATGATCCTTCTCAGTCTATTGATAACTCGCCACTTTCGATCCATTACAAATCCTGATTTCTTATTTAACTGCACGTAGTTTAACACGGCAGCATTCAATAAAAATGTTATAAAAAAACAGCGAATCCAAGAAGACTCGCTGCGACAATTATTTCCGTAAGATTTTTTCCATCTTCTTACCTTTAGCTAATTCATCCACTAATTTGTCCATATAACGGATTTTCTGCATCAAAGGATCTTCAATATCCTCCACTCGATAGCCGCAGATTACACCTTTGATCAAAGAGACATTTTCATTCAATTCTGGAACTTCAGCAAAAAAAGTTTCCATATCATTGCCAGAATCAATTTGCTTATGCAAACCTTCTTCGTCATATCCAGTCAACCAATAAATAACTTGATCTAATTCTTCCTTACTTCGACCCTTTTTTTCGATCTTTTTAAGGTACAGCGGATAGATCGAACCAAAGCTCATTTTAAATATTTTACTCATTTGCGAACCTCTTCTCTAAATAAAATGCAAAGCGATCGTAAATAAACACGTGAGTATAATCGTAACTATTCCGAGAATCTTCATTTGTTTTAGTTCTTTTTTAAATTTCTCTTCATTGCCTTTTAACTGAGCAATTTTCCCTTTAAATACGCATAACGTAAAAAAGTTTGTTAATGAAGCCGCACTGATAAAAGACACGGCTCCAGTATTACTCATTTCTGGAAGTGAATACATCATGACAATCAAAAGAATCGCGGTTAAGACAGGTCCTATAAAGTATACCCATGACAAATTTACAATTTCTTCTCTTCGTTTAATTTCATTTACTACAGTTGAATCTTCTAATAATAGGTCATCTAACGAAACATGAAATACTTTTGCCAGACGCAAGACACTTTCAATATCGGGCACGGTCCTTCCGGTTTCCCAATTTGAAATGGTTCGTTTCGATACAAAAATTTTATCTGCTAATTCTTCCTGTGTCCATTTTAAAGTTTGTCGTTCCAATTTGATTCGTTGACTGATTTCCATCTGTTCACCTTCAATAGTTGAATTTACTACTTTCAAACTATCTGATTTGCGAAAAACTGTCGAGAGAAAGTTCTTTCCACCCTTGATATGATAGCATTTGCGTTAACGCGTTACACCATCTTTCCTAGCTGCCTCGGCGACCTTCATGGTAATCAAATCCACTACATTTTCATCAAAAGCAGAGGGAATGATGTAGTCAGAGTTCAGTTCGCTATAAGGAATCGAGTCTGCTATTGCATGTGCACAGGCCAATTTCATCCGCGAGGTAATTTTTGTCGCTTCAGCAGTGAATGCTCCTCGGAACAATCCTGGAAAAGCTAAAACATTATTAATTTGATTTGGAAAATCTGAACGACCCGTTCCCACTACTGAGGCGCCACCAGCAATCGCTTCGGCATAAGTAATTTCTGGTTCTGGATTGGCCATCGGAAAGACAATGTTTCCGTCATTCATAGACGCAACCATTTCTTTAGTAACTAGATTAGGCGCAGAAACACCGATGAAGATATCTGCCCCTACAAAGGCTTCCGCCATCGTACCAGAAAAATCTTTTGGCGCGATCAATTCTAGGATCTCTTTTTCTACAAATGTCGCATTCACCATCTGTTCATTCAAAGCCCCATCTTTATTAAACGCTAGGATGTTTTTCACCCCAAGATCAACCAACATGTGGATAATTGCACTGCCGGCCGCACCTGTTCCCGAGATCACGACCTTCAAATCTTTTGCTTCCTTCTTAACCAGCTTTAATGCATTAATTAAGGCAGCTGTCACAACAACGGCAGTCCCATGTTGATCATCATGAAAGACTGGAATGTCTAATGCCTCAATTAAGGCGCGTTCAATCTCTACACAACGTGGGGCACTAATATCTTCTAAGTTGATTCCGCCAAAAGTAGGCGCAATCGCTTTAACAATTTGGATAATTTCCTGCGGATCCTTTGTGTTTAAACAAATCGGTACAGCATCGATGTCTGCAAACTCTTTGAATAGCAGTGCTTTTCCTTCCATTACCGGCAAGGCAGCCTCTGGTCCGATATCCCCCAAGCCTAAAACAGCCGTGCCGTCCGTAACAACCGCAACACTATTACTTTTCCAAGTATAGTCATACGCTTTATTTTTATCTTCGGCGATTTTCCGACAAGGCTCAGCTACCCCTGGCGTATAGGCTAAAGATAAATCATCTTTGTTGTGGACTTTGGCTTTGCTAGTAACTTCAATCTTTCCATGCCATTTTTCATGTGCGGTTAAGGCTTCATCATAAATAGTCATCAACATTCTCTCCAATCATTTTTTCCGGACGAACCCAGTTCTCATATTCTTCCTCTGTCACATACCCTAACGATAAAGCAGAATCCTTCAAAGTCGTTCCCTCGTTGAAAGCTTTCTTAGCAATTTCAGCACCTTTATCGTAGCCAATATGCGTATTTAAAGCCGTCACCAGCATTAGAGACTGTTCCAAAAGGTCTGCCATCCGATCCTCGTTCACAACCAATCCCTTTAAGCATTTATCACTAAAGGAATGCAACGCATCTGTCAGCAATCGAATACTTTGCAGCAGGTCAAAAGCGATCAATGGTAAATAAACATTCAACTCAAAATTCCCCTGTGAAGCCGCAACTCCAATTGCCGTATCGTTCCCCATTACTTGTACTGCAACCATCGCCAACGCTTCACACTGTGTTGGATTGATCTTTCCAGGCATGATTGAGCTTCCTGGTTCATTCGCTGGCAGAGTAATCTCTCCTAGACCACTACGAGGCCCACTTGCTAACCATCGGATATCATTTGCCATTTTCATACAATTCGCTGCCAATGCCTTTAACGCGCCGCTAACATAAACAACCGCATCGCGATTGGCTAATGCGTGAAACTTGTTAGTTTCTCCGCTAAATTGAATCCCAGTCTCTTCGTTCAACGCTTCAATAAATGCTCGCTCATAAGCTTTCGATGCATTCAGACCGGTCCCAACAGCTGTACCGCCAATTGCTAACTGTCGCAATTCTGTTAAACTATTGGCCAACATCGTTGCATTATGCTCTAGGGATGAACGCCAACCGCTGACTTCCTGTGCAAAGGTCACTGGAGTCGCATCTTGTAAATGCGTCCGTCCAATTTTAATCACATGCTGATTCTTTTCTTCTAATTCTTTTAATACACTGACCATCTCATAGATTGCCGGTAGTAAAGTTCTCTCAATAGCAAATGTTCCAGCAATGTGTAGCGCAGTTGGAAAAACGTCATTCGAGCTTTGAGACATATTCACATCATCGTTCGGATGAACAGTCAAATCCTTTTGACTTGCCAAATGAGCAATGACTTCATTTGCATTCATATTACTCTGTGTGCCGCTGCCTGTCTGCCAAACTACCAATGGAAACTCATCCCAGTTTTCACCTTTTAACAGCAGATCAGCGGCATGCTGAATCGCCAATGCCTTTTCCGCAGCTAGTTTTCCCGTCCTCTGATTGGCCACAGCTGCCATTTTTTTTACCAATACAAGAGCACGCAATAATTCCGGTGGCATTTTTTCACCGCCAATCTTAAAATTTTGGCGACTTCGTTCGGTTTGCGCCCCCCACCAAGCCTCTTTTGGCACTTCAATTGGGCCCATTGAATCATATTCCGTTCGTGTTTTCATACATTCGACTCCTTGTTTATATTAGAAGGAACTGAAATACTTATTCCCCTATTTTGTACAATTATCTCTTATTTATACTGAAATGGATACAAAAAAAGTACAAAAGCGGTCAAACTTTTGTACTTCGTTCGTTATTTATCTCTTGTGTCAAAAAGAATCGTGACAGGCCCATCATTGATTAATGCTACATCCATATCGCCACCGAATTCTCCGGTTTCAACGACTAACCCTGCTTTGCGTAGGCCTTCGTTGAAATATTCATATAAGGGAATCGCTGTTTCAGGGCGGGCTGCCTTTACGAAACTTGGTCGATTTCCTTTTTTCGTATCCGCATATAGTGTGAATTGTGAAACACTAAGAACGCTGCCGCCAACATCCTGCAATGACTGATTCATTTTTCCTTCTGCATCTTCAAAGACACGTAATAAAGGGATTTTGCGAATCAAATAATCCGCATCTTCCTGCGTATCCTCTTCATGAATGCCTAGAAGAATCATGAAGCCACGACCGATCTTGCCGACAACTTGTTCATCAATTGTTACACTTGCCTCACTCACACGTTGAATAACTGCTCGCATAAGAAACCTCCTACCCTTTCGTCCGTTTCACACTGTAGACATCTGGAATGGTCTTAACCTTATCAACGATTGAATATAAATGATTCAAGTTTTGAATCTTAAAGGTCAAGTTGATGACAGCCAATCGATCTTTGGTTGGTTTTGCTTCGACGCTAACCAATTTTTTAGTCATACCGCTAACGATATTCAAAACATCGTTTAGCAAACCATCACGATTGAAGCCATAAATTTCCAAATCAGCATTATATTCTTGGACTGAATTTGTCGTATCTTCCCATTCCACTTCGATCAACCGCTGTTGAATATCTTTTTGCTTCGTAATATTCGGACAGTCGGATCGGTGAATCGAGATCCCGCGACCTTTAGTGATATAACCGACGATATTATCCCCTGGAACAGGATTACAACAATGACTGATCCGAATCAATAAATTGTCGATTCCTTGAATGACAATACCGCCTTCATGCCGTACCTTGATTTTTTCAGGCTCTTTGGGATTATTGACCATCTCATCAACAGCATCACGCTGTTTTTGCTTCATTTGTTCCCGACGTTCTTTTTCGGTTAGACGATTAGCAAAGGTCAAGGCGCTCATTTCACCAAAGCCAATCGCTGCATATAAATCTTCTTCACTGTGGAAATTGAACTTGTCCAGCACATCCGAAAGCTTGTCCTTCGTCAGCATCTCCTTCGGTACAAAGCCTAGATCATTGATGCATTTAACAACTGCATCATGACCTTTGGTAACATTTTCTTCCCGATCTTGAGTTTTAAAGAACCGTTTGATTTTATTTTTTGCTTTACTGGTTTTAACCAAATTTAACCAATCACGACTTGGACCAAAGGAGTTAGCCGAGGTCATAATTTCAATGATATCGCCATTTTTCAATTTATAATCCAACTGCACCATTTTGCCGTTAACCTTGGCTCCAGTTGTTTTATTACCAACATCGGTGTGGATACTGTAAGCAAAATCCAATGGTCCCGAACCTTTAGGCAACTCCGTCACATCACCCTTAGGCGTAAATACGTAGACCTTATCACTGAAGATATCGCCCTTGACGCTTTCCATAAATTCAGACGCATCGTAGCTTTCATCCTGCAGCTCGATGATCTCACGGAACCAATCCAACTGCTTGTTATCTTGTGTTGTTTCCTGCTTATCAGTCTTGCCTTCTTTGTAGGCCCAGTGAGCTGCAACCCCGAACTCAGCGATTTGATGCATTTCATGAGTACGAATTTGAACTTCTACTGGATTGCCGCTCGGTCCGATGATTGTTGTATGAAGCGACTGATACATATTGGCCTTTGGCATCGCGATATAATCTTTAAAACGTCCCGGCATTGGTTTCCATTTCGTATGAATCGCACCAAGCACAGCATAGCAATCCTTGATCGAATCCACGATTACACGAATTGCTAACAAATCATAGATTTCATCGAATTGTTTCTTCTGATCTCGCATTTTGCGATAAATGGAGTAGATATGTTTGGGACGACCATAGATATCACCTTCGATCCCTAATTCTTTCGTTGCCTCTTTAATTTCTTCGACAGCTTCGGCAACAAAACCTTCTCGTTCATCACGTTTACTGCGCATCAAATGAACAATCCGGTAATACTGCTTTGGATTCAAATAGCGTAATGCGGTGTCTTCTAATTCCCATTTAATCCGGCTCATCCCTAAACGATCAGCTAGTGGGGCATAGATTTCCAGCGTTTCGCGGGCAATTCGACGTTGCTTGTCATCACGTAGATATTTCAGAGTCCGCATATTATGCAAACGGTCGGCTAACTTGACCATGATGACGCGCAAATCCTGCGCCATCGCCAACAGCATTTTTCGGTGATTTTCTGCTAATTGTTCTTCGTGAGACTTGTATTTGATTTTCCCTAGTTTGGTGACGCCATCAACTAGCGATGCCACATCTTCACCAAATTCAACCTTCAAATCCTCTAATGTTACAGGTGTATCTTCTACAACATCATGTAAGAAGCCTGTCGCAACCGTGTGAGGGTCCATATGTAAGTCCGCTAAAATCCCTGCAACTTGGATCGGATGAATAATGTAAGGCTCTCCTGATTTGCGAATCTGAGGCTTATGGGCTTCATATGCAAAGTCGTAGGCCTTTTGTACAAACGCCACGTGCTCTTTTCCCATGTACGTACTAACCATCCTGATGACGTCAGGACCGGTCAATTCAACTTCTTTTGCCATGTGACGTTCCCCCTTGTTTTCTGAAAATGATTGTTCTTATTATACAAACTCTCGTAAGCTTTTTCAATCAAATCAGTGTTGTAGTTCATAATAGAAACTTGCCGCGCTCAAAAGATAGAAGGGCGCTGTTTCTGTTCGTAAAATTCGTGGTCCTAAACCGCAAAGCTTTCCGCCAGCTTCCTGAAAATTTTCGATCTCTTTTGGAGTCAATCCACCCTCTGGACCAAACACGACTAATAATTTTTGTCCAGAAGTTAATTGTTGAAATGTTTGAACTAGCTGGGCTTGCTCTCCTCGCTTGGCCGATTCCTCGTAAGCGATTAAAACAGCGTCATAGTCAGCAAAACCAGCGATCAATTCCTTTTCTGAAGCAAATTTCACCACTGGTAAGGCTTGACGATGGGATTGTTCCGCTGCTTCTTGCGCGATTTTATTCAACCGCTGCTGTTTTTTTTGCTGCTTCTTCGCATCCCACTTAGCTACTGAACTCTCACCAGGAAAGGCAATAAAATCATGGGCTCCGAGTTCTGTCCCTTTTTGGACGATCAGCTCCAGTTTTTCCCCTTTCGGAAAACCGCTGGCGATCGTGATATCGATCGGTAATTCTCGTTGCAGTCGCTCTTTTTCAACCTCTTTCAACGTCACCTTGTCATTATCGATGGCGATGATCTTCGCCTTAATCGCAGTTTGATCATTGAATACGAGAAATACTTCCGCGTCGACCGTCATGCGCATCACACGCGACATATGATGATGCGGCTCGCCGCTGACTTCTACAGTTGGTTGATAGGCCTGGTCTAAAAAATAGCGTTGCATTTTAGTCTCCCTCTGGTTTCTTCAAAATAATCGCGAACCAATCTTTTTGTTGGAAGATTCGATCAACTTCAAAACCTTGCGTATACATTTCTTCCAACACCATATCTTTTTTATCTTCAATGATGCCGGAAACGATAAATGTCCCATCTGGTTTTAATAAACGCCAAGCATCTTCAATCATCAAAACAATGATGTCTGCTAAAATATTCGCCACGATCACATCGGCTTCTTGCTCCACGCCAACTAATAAATCATTGGCAGAAACGTGAATATTTTCAGTATTCGCATTTAGATCAACATTCTCTTGTGCCGAACGAACAGCGACTTCGTCTAAATCATAGGCATAGATATCTTTTGCCCCATAAAGCGAACTAGCAATACTTAATACGCCAGAACCTGTGCCGACATCCAAGACTGTCTCACCACCGCGCAAAACAGTTTCTAATGCTTGCAAAGTCAGATTCGTTGTCGGATGTGTCCCTGTTCCAAAAGCCATTCCAGGATCTAATGTAATGATTTTTTCATCTTCATGTTGGGCTTCGTATTTTTCCCAGCTAGGTACGATTGTTAAATAGCGGGTCACCCGAACAGGATGATAGTACTTTTTCCAAGCCGTCGCCCAATCGCTTTCTTCTACTTCACTAACTTCCACAATATTTTTACCGATGTTCAATCCAAACTCTGGTAATTTTTCGATCTTCGTTTTAATGAAGGGCAAAATTTCGGGCAAGAAAATCGTTTCTGGAAAATAGGCCATCACAACGGCACCCTCTGTTAGACTAGAAAATGTTTCCTTATCTAAAAGTTCTCCGTATTGATCTTCTTGGTAATTCTCAAAGTCCAACGCATCTTCAATCGCGACACCCGATGCGCCTGCCTCCATTAAAATATTCGAAACAGCCTCGACCGCTTCGCTTTCTGTTGTTACCTTGACTTCATTCCACTTCATCTTTTTACCTCCTTATTCATAGTAAATGGGCTAATTTCATGCCGTATGTCATTCCTCTATACTTCATTATATTTTGACTGATTGATTAAGAAACTGAAATCCTTAATAACTTGGATACGGCAAATAACTGCTGTCAGTTGGTTTGATTAATGCCTTAAACACAGCATCGTCCCATTTCATCTCAAAAATCGCATCCTCGCTATCATCAGCTAAGAAATCCAACAAATCGCTTTGGCCCTCTTCAATGACTTCTTTCAAATAATCGACAACTGCCGTCAATTCATTTTTCTTCATGCCCTTTTTTCCTTCATACGGGATTACCGCTAAAAAATCCTCTGAATCGTAGGTAGATTTTTCAGGATCGACTAATAAGATCGCATCTTCAAATTCAATAATCTCTTCTTCTGAAGCCACTCCATCCACGTCATCAATCTCAACCTGTCCCTTATTTTCGCCATAAATTCGAAAAGCAATCTCAAAGCTATGGTTGCGTGTATTCCAATCCAGTGCTAATTCATAATCGGGAATTTTCTTGTTTAAGTAGTTATCTAAATAAGTAACCATGGTCTCTTTTGCCATTTTCAGTTCCTCCATCCATTATTTTCTTCTATTAAAAGCTTTCGTTGTTTGGTTATGTAAGGATTGCCATGAACGACAAATCGCAAAGGTCTTTCCGTCCAAATCCCTTTGTTAGGTATTCCAATACGCGGAAGTGCATCAATTTGTTTAGGAACACGTCTTTTTTCTGGTACTAAATGCAGTGAACTAGTAAAAATTGATTCGCCGTATAATTCTCGATTAATCCCTAATGCTTCAACTAGTTTTCCTGGCCCATCTGAAATCATCGCGCCGGTTCTGCCATGACGATTCTGAACCATTTGCTCAATACCTTCTACTGGCTCAAAGCCACGAATCATCACTCCTTGCGGCATTCCTTCCGGTTGTGTGATCATATTCAAGATCAAATGGGTATGCATCGTATATAAATAGATTGTCCCCGGTTTTTCATACATTGCTCGCACACGCTGTGTATCTCGCATACCATAGCTATGCGCTGCCTCATCATCAGGACCTAAATAGGCTTCACAATCTACAATATAACCGCCTAGTTTCCCCTCCGATGTCTCATGCTCTAAATACATACCTAGTAAGTATTTAGCGATATTCTCCGTTGATTCTGTATTAAAATAGTTAATTACTTGCTCCATTTTCCTCACCTTCTACATGATACACAATAATCCTGCCGCATGCTACGCCCAGCAATCAAAACTCAGCAAACACAAAGGAAAAATGCTATAATGGGAACGTACATTTGCCAGTTCTGCTTTAATAGATTAGTAAATTGGTATGGCTACGAGGATCCAACCATTTTTCTTTTTTTGAAAAAGGGTATTCTTATTAAGAGCTAATGCCAGTTTTGATCATACATATTAATAAAATGGAACTATTACTAAAAGGAGGTTCCCTATGCAACAGCCTTTAGCTTATCGCATGCGTCCCCGCAATTTAGATGAAGTTGTCGGTCAGCAGCATTTAGTCGGTACCGGGAAAATCATTCGACGGATGGTGGATGCTAGAATGCTATCCTCTATGATTTTATATGGCCCACCCGGCACTGGAAAAACCAGCATTGCCAGTGCTATCGCTGGCTCAACGAATTACGCCTTTCGGATGCTAAATGCCGCCACTGATACAAAAAAAGATTTACAGATTGTCGCTGAAGAAGCCAAGATGAGCGGCACGGTTATTTTGCTACTGGATGAAGTTCATCGTCTCGATAAAACGAAGCAGGATTTTTTGCTCCCTCATTTAGAAAGCGGACGAATTATCATGATCGGCGCTACAACAGAAAATCCCTATATTACAATCAATCCCGCTATTCGCAGCCGAACTCAGATTTTTGAGGTGAAGCCTCTAGATGAAGAGGATGTTATTACAGCAGTCAAATCGGCCTTGGACGATAAAGAGCGAGGATTAGGAGAATACCCAGTTGAATTGGATGAGGAGGCATTAAACCACTTAGCCCGTGCAACGAATGGCGACTTGAGAAGTGCATTGAATGGGTTAGAATTAGCTACGAAATCCACACCCAAAAATGATGAGGGAAAAATTCATTTAACCTTAGCCATCATTGAGGAATGTGTTCAACGAAAAGCACTTACTCATGACAAAGACGGTGACGCTCATTATGATGTAATCTCCGCTTTTCAAAAATCAATCCGCGGCAGTGATGTCAATGCAGCATTACATTATTTAGGTCGGCTAGTCGAAGCGGGTGACCTTCCGATTATTTGTCGGCGCTTAATGGTGATTGGCTACGAGGATATCGGCCTAGCTAATCCCGCGGCAGCTACCCGTACGGTTCAAGCCGTTCAAGCGGCGGAAAAATTAGGCTTTCCTGAAGCGCGGATTCCTTTAGCTGATGCCGTCGTTGATCTCTGTCTATCACCAAAATCAAATTCGGCTTACGCAGCCTTAGATGCGGCGATCACAGATATTCGAATGGGAAATGCTGGTGAAGTGCCCGATCATTTACGGGATAGTCATTACAAAGGTGCCAAAGCCCTGAACCGCGGCGTTGGTTATCAATACCCACATAGCTTTGAGAATGCTTGGGTGGATCAGCAATATTTACCAGACAAAATCAAAGATGCCCACTACTATGAACCAAAAGCTACGGGGAAGTACGAGCAAGCCCTTGGTCAACAATATCAGCGCATCGAAGAATGGAAAAAGAAAAAATAAGACAAATACTACATTTCCCAAATTGAAAAGACTTTAATTAATCCGTCAAAAATCTTTTCTTCTATTCACCAAAAGATCAAAACAAAATAAGCATTTTGTTTTGACAAAATCGCTTATTTTTTTATACAATGTACCTATAGAAGACGTGAATGTTTTGGATGACTTCTCATTTACAGATATAAGCCACTTCGTTGCGTCTCAATAATGACTGTGCTATGATTGAGATGGAAATTCTGTGATGTGCGCGTTGCCTATTTCAGTGTTGACCGAACATTTTTATTGATATCTTGGGATCTGTCTTGTGTCAAAGTTGGTAACATGCCTTTACATTTGGTAGTTCAATGCTTAGACCATGGAACCCACCTGCTGTATCTTGCGGGATCAATACTATCGGGTGAATAACGGCATCGACGGAATTTTCCATTTTTTATGGAGTGAAAGCAATTTGCGTACGCAAATTGCTTTTTATTGTATAGGAGGAAAAAAGATGATCCGCATTTTATTATTTTTACTGGCACTTATCCTATTATTTTGCAGCTATTATTTGATCAAAAAACCTCAGGGATTGCTAGTTCTATTTAGCGAGGAAAAACAAAATGAGTCTCGCAGCTTTTTACGCCAATTTGGAATTATTTATGCTATCTTAGGGATTATGGCGATTTTGGTCGGTTTGATTAATAACCGTTCTTATTCGATGATGTATTTGATCTTACTTTTGGTTGTCGCAGCGATCTTTGCTTTATTGATGGGCTCAAAAACAAAAAAAGGTTAACAGTACCATTTTCAAGACTTTTGTTTTAAAATAATAGGTGAGAAGATAGTATACGACTTGTATTTAAGTTCTATTTTTTCTAGAAAGAAAAATAAAGACTTTAAAACAAAAAAGGGAGTTGGGAACGATGGATCAAGAATATAGTAAAATCATGGTGGCAGTCGATGGCTCTAATGAAGCTGAATTGGCGTTTAAAAAAGCGGTAAATGTCGCAAAACGAAATCAGGCTGAACTATTACTAGCTCACGTCATTGATACACGAGCGTTTCAAACAGTTTCTTCTTTTGACAATGTTTTAGCAGAACAAGCAACAGATATGGCGAAGCAAACTCTAGACGATTATGAAGCTGAAGCACAAAAAGCCGGTGTTAAAAACATTAGCAAGGTGATTGAATATGGCGCACCAAAAGTAATGATTGCTAATCAAATCCCTGAAAATAATCAAATTGATTTGATTATGCTTGGCGCAACTGGTTTGAATGCTGTGGAACGTTTATTTATCGGTTCAGTCTCTGAATATGTCATTCGCAATGCCGATTGTGACGTTTTAATTGTTCGAACAGATTTAGACAACAAAGTTCCTGAAGAAGACGATTAATATGGCTCTTCGTCAATAAGTGTTGGTGAAGAAATTCAATAGAATAATCGAGATACTCACACGGCTAGACAGCTATCTTGTCTATCCGTGTTGTTGTTCTGGCTTTAGTCAGTTGGGTAGTGTTCTTAGTTTTCTTAAAATATTTTCCTCGATGTAAAAAGATTCGTTCTCGGTAGTTTTGAAAGTTTCTAAAGCCATAGGCAATTCGTTTTAGTACTTTGATATGGTTATTCAAACATTCTATAGGGCCGTTGGAATAGGGAACGCGCAACGCTCGTTTGATTTCTGTTCGATATTTTTTGAAGGTCGTGAACACTGGTTGGTAGTGCTCTGGCAACTTCTTGTAGTCTTCTTTTAGGAGCGCGACGAATTCAGGAACATCTTGTCTTCTGATAGTGGAAAGAAAATCCTGGTAGACTTCGTAGCCTCGCTTTAAGGAATCATCATAAGATAATAGCCGATCGACTATCTCTGCTTCTGTCAGATGATCTCGAAATGACGGACGCCAGTAGCGATGCTGACCCTTCAATTCCCACGCATTCTTTTGAAGTAGTCTCCAGTATTTCTTTAAGTGCTTCGACCGACGATCCCCTTTTTTAAAGGTCTTCATTACTTGAATTCGGTGGTTGGTAAAGGCCCGACCGATGTGTTGGCTAATATGAAAGCGATCGGCGACAATTCGGGCATTCGGAAAACACTCTTTCACCAATGTGCGATAGGGTGTATAGAAATCTGAAACCACTAGACGTACTTGTTCACGGACTTTTCTAGGGTAGCGCAAGAAATAGTCGCGTAAAGGATTGAGTTGCCGATTTTCCACAATATCAATCAGTTGATGGGTCTTGCCGTCCATCATGACAAAGCTCATGGCTCCCGAGACGTTTTTCACCGATTTGAATTCATCGAAACACACCACTTCTGGTAACGGCTGGTTCAAAGAAACGGTTTTAGGCCGAAGGCTGCGAAGTATTCGAATGACAGTGGTCGGAGAAATGTGCTTCATACGTGCGATCAAAGACACAGAAAGAGGTTCGCTTAATAGCTCAAGAATGGCTTGTTTGACTCTGCGAGCAATGGAGCAGCGACGATCACTAACTGAATCTTCTGCTAAAAAAGTCTTTCCACAGTGTTTACATTTGAAGCGCTGTTTGTTAATCCGCAGAATGGTCTTGTAGTTACTGACATCATTCAATAAGATGGATACTTTTTTCCAGCCCCATTTAATGATCGTTTGCTCATTTTCATAGTGGCAATGAAAGCATTCCTCTGGTTGATAGGTCAATGTGCCATCAAAAACAAAACATGTTTCGTCATTGATTCGCTCTTTGCGAAAGGCATCTTCATGAAAGGTAAGATTTAGGTCTAGAATATCTAGTAACTCTTTGGTAAACTCTGAATAGGACATCTTGAAACACTCCTTTGAATGGTTTTCGTCGACTTTATTCTAAAGGATTTCAAGGTGTCTGTTTGCGTTTATTAGAAAAAAGAAAAAGTATTGGCAACAGAAGGCGTCACCAACACTAGATATTATAGAGCCATTAATATTAAACTAAGCGGGTGTGCTGATTAGCATACCCGCTTTTGCATTATATTATTTTTTAAATTCAGATTATTTTAGCATAGATTTGTAAAGATCAATGATCTCTTCTAATGTAGCATCCCGGGGATTTCCTGGTGAACAAACATCACGGAAGGCATCTTCAGCGATTTTTTGCACATCCTCTTCCTTCATGCCAAGCTCAGTTAGGCTTTGCGGAATTCCCACGTCTATTCCTAATTGCTTCACGGCTTGGACTGCCGCATTACGAACTTCTGCTAATGACATATCTACCGCACCTTCGACGCCCATTGCAACAGCAATTTCACGATATTTTTCGCCAGTGTATTCTTTATTGAAATCCATAATCAATGGCAAGAGTGTCGCACAGGCGACACCGTGAGGAGTATCATACCAAGCAGATAATGGATGCGCCATTCCATGAACTAAACCTAACCCTACATTAGAAAATCCCATACCGGCAATATATTGACCCAACGCCATTTTTTCCCGTGCTTCTTGATCTCCCGCAACTGAATCTCGCAACGCATGTCCGATAATCCCAATTGCTTTGATGTGAAGCATGTCGCTCATTTCCCAAGCTCCCTTAGTAATAAATCCTTCGATCGCATGAGTCAAAGCATCCATACCTGTTGCGGCACATAATGCTGTTGGCATTCCCATCATCATATCACTATCAACAAATGCAACAATCGGGATATCGTGAGGATCAACACAAACAAATTTACGCTGATTGGCCTTATCAGTAATTACATAGTTAATTGTGACTTCTGCAGCTGTTCCAGAAGTTGTCGGCACTGCTAAAATTGGCAGAGAAGGCTTTTTCGTCTCAGCGACTCCTTCAAGACTGATTACATCAGAGAAATCAGGATTGGTCATAATGATTCCAATCGCTTTGGCTGTATCAATTGGAGAACCACCGCCGATTGCAACAATATAATCTGCTTCCGCCGCTTGACAGGCTTTGACACCCGCTTGCACATCCTCAATCGAAGGGTTCGGTACAATGCCGTCAAAAATCTCGTAACTAAGCTCTGCTTCATCTAAAATCGCTGTAACCTTTGTCGCTACATCAAATTTCAATAAATCCTTATCCGTAACAACTAATGCCTTTTTAAATCCGCGCATCTTAGCCTCATTCGCTACCTCTTGAATTGCTCCCTTACCAAAATAAGATGTCTCATTCAAAATCATTCGATTCACTGCCATTGTATTCTCTCCTTTATTGTGTTTTATTTCACAGCTGATTATCCCACAGCAAGAAAACGTTTTCCATGACTTCTCATTATAAATATTTGCTGTAAATTACTACTAATCACATCAAAAAAACTCTACTAATGAATTTCTTCATACAGTAAAGTCTTTTGGTAATCGTTCAGCAAAATAATGTTGTTACATCTACAATTTACGTATAGTTTTATGAAACCAGAAGCCTCAATCATTATCAGAAAAGTAGTTCCTCCGACACTCAATTTTACAACTTCGAACCCATGACAATGCCAATAAAGCTTAATAGCATACCTAGTCCGTAAGATCCAAACAGATAACGATAAAACATTGAGCGATCATTTTTCCATAAAACAAATAATTCAAAATTGTAGGTAGAGAATGTTGTATAGCCACCCATGATCCCTGTTCCTAAGAAGAGGTAGATTGGATCAGACAGATGCATTCCGAAGAAAATCCCTAACAATAGACTACCTGTCAAATTAATAAAAAATGTCGATTTTGGCAGGCGCTTTGTTTGTGGTTCAAAATAATTGTTTAAAGTAAAGCGCAGCATCGCACCAATTGCTGCCCCGCTTCCGACAAGCAATGTCTCAATCATTAATCCGTCACCTTTCTATGATAGATCATTTCACCTAGTACAGTCATGGCTAGGCCACCGAAAAACGATAGCAATAAATAGATAAACGCCAAGCCAATTTGATCTGATTGCACTAATTTCATTGTATCTAAAGCAAAGGACGAAAAGGTCGTTAAGGCTCCGCAAAAACCAACGCCAACTCCTAATACTAAACGGGCAGAAACATCGATATCACTCAAAATATGCTTCACAAGCCAACTAAAAATGAAACATCCTAATAAATTAACGAGCAGCGTTCCCAAAGGAAATCCACTCACAGCAGGAATCCATACGCCTAACCAATAGCGTACAGTACCACCAATAAAAGCAAAAAATGCAATGACTAAATAGTCTAACATGTTGTTCATCTCCATTTTTCATTCTTTCTCACTATAAAACGATTGATATGAAGTTGCAAATAATTTTTTTCATCTACTATTTACAAATCATGCTAAACTAGGACTATCTTTGAAAAAATGGGGGATATATATGAAGGGTATTATTTTTGATTTCAACGGAACCATGTTCATGGATTCTGATCTGCATGAAGCAGCTTGGCTGTATTTGATTCAAAAATATTCAGATAAAGAAATGACAGAAGAGGACATTTTAAAAAATATCCATGGTAAAACCAATGATGTGATCCTACGCAGGTTTATTTCAGAAGGCCTAACAGATAAAAGGGTTCAGGAATTGTCTGATGAAAAAGAAGCCTACTATCGAAAATCTGTTTTAGAAAGTCCTGATCACAATGATTTTACTAAAGGGTTAGTAAATGTATTAGATTATGCCGCAGCAGAAAAAATTCCTATGACGATCGCTTCAGCCTCACCTTTAGTCAATATGGATTTCTATTTTGACTATCTAAATTTAGGAAACTGGTTTGACTACGAAAAAATGGTTTGTCACACTGGGCGCTTCCCTGGTAAACCAGCCCCAGATATTTTCTTGATAGCAGCGGAAAAAATTGGTGTTAAGCCAGAAAATTGTTTAGTAATCGAGGATTCATACTCCGGACTACAGGCAGCTCACAATGCCAAGATCGGTACAATCATCGCCATTGATCCGAGTGGGAAAAACCGCGCTGTTTTTGAAGCAGAAAACTTGGCTCAAAACGGGGTTATTGAGGATTTTACGACATTAATTTCAGATTATCTAAAATAGAAGAACCTAAAGAAAAACCACTCTCAAGAACCAGATGATAATTCTGCTCTTAAGAGTGGTTTAATTTAGATAATTTTTGCTCCTAAAGTATTTTTAAAATGATTCAACGCCCAGGTATGTCCAGTCGCATCAAAACTTGCCACAGCTTTTTCAGGAATCACTATTTGATAGCCCAAATTATAAGCATCTACCGCCGTGTGCAGCACGCAAATATCCGTACATACACCGGTCAGACAAAGCTCTGTAATCCCGCGTTCCCGCAAACGTATGTCCAAATCAGTCCCGCTAAAAGCTGAATAATGACGTTTGTCGATCCAATAGACATTTTTCTTTGTTTTGTTTGCTTGATAAAAGTCCGCTAGTGATCCGTATAAGTCACGTCCATTCGTACCAATCACATTATGTGGTGGAAAAAGCTGATTTTCAGGATGGTATTGATCGCTTGGATCATGACCATCAATCGCAAAAACAATGAAGTCTCCCTGGTCAAAATAATCTTTTGTCACAGACACTAATTCTTGTTCGATAGCCTGGCCTGCTTCGCCAGTCGTTAATTTCCCATCAGTTGCAACAAAATCATTGGTATAATCAATCGAAAGTAATGCACGCATGAAAATTTCCCCCTCTAATTATGATAGACAGATTTATTGATCGTATTCTTGCAGTCTCATTTTCTAAACTAGATGATTAACAAACTCAATCACTAATTGTGCTGACAATGTACCTGTTCGATTAACAAACTCTTCGTGAGTTTCAGTAGCTTCACTATCAGCAGTATCACTGATCGCCCGCACGATCAAGAATGGTATTCCAAATTGAACGGCCGTATGTCCAATTGCCGCCCCTTCCATCTCAACAGCTAACGCATCAGGAAAAGCTGCTTTTATTTCATAAATTTTTGATGGACTGCTAATAAAGGTATCGCCTGATACAATCAAGCCGACATGGGCAGTTTGGTTCATTTTCTTGCTCGCCTCTAGCATTTCACTTTTTAGATAAGTAGAGCTTTCAAAGTATAAAGGCATCCCAGGTACTTGGCCAATTTTATAGCCAAAGGTGGTTGCATCAACATCGAAATAGGCAACATTATCCGCGATAACCAAATCACCAATCGCTAAACCTGCACCGATTCCCCCAGCAGTGCCCGTATTAATCACCATATTAACTTTATACTGCTGAATTAAGACAGACGTTGTGATGGATGCCAAGACTTTCCCAATTCCTGATTGAACAACGATTACTTCGTGATTTCCCAGACTTCCTGAAATGAATAACGCACCTGATTGCTCCCAAGATAATGGATGCTCTAGACTTTCACGTAATGCCTTTACTTCTGGTTCCATTGCACCGATAATACCGATTTTCATAATCATTCCCCTATTTCTTACTAATAATTTTTTATCTTCTATTAAACAAAAAATACTAACAACATGACTACGATCAGAAGCAATAATACTATAATTATCGCTTTATTTAGAAAGCTGCTGCGCTCTTTTTGCTTTACTCGCTCACTGCTTCTAGATTTAGTGACGGGCTTATTCTTTTTCAATTCTTTCCGATAAACATTGCTAATTTCTTTTTCTCTCTTTTCATAGGCGCGTTCAGCAGCTCTACGTTGCTCTTCTGCCAAGCGCTCCTGTTCCTCTTTTCGCTTCCTTATTTCGCTGCGCGTCACCAAGGGTGATTGGCTCATGCGTAATCTTCCTTTCTAAATTTCATTAGTTCCCAATAATTGACAGCAAAAATTGTTTTAGCGTCACAGATTAATCCGTCTTGAATCGCCTGCTTCGCTTCCTCCATTGTTAATTCATAGAGTTCTAGAACCTCATCGTCATCTTGTGGTCGTGGATTTTCGACTTTAACCAGATTGGTCGCGGCGTAAATATATAATTTCTCATTTGAAAATCCAGGTGATAAATACATTTCGTTTATGTACGTTAAATTTTCAGTATGGTAACCCGTTTCTTCTTCTAATTCTCTCATGGCTGTTCTTTCTGGATACTGCCCTTCACCGGGATCAATTTTTCCAGCAGGAATCTCCAATACCACTTTTTCTAACGGTTTTCGAAATTGTTTGACCATAATGATTTTATTTTCCTTAGTAATAGGGATGATCCCTACACCACCGTGATGAAAAACCAATTCACGTTTTGCTGTTCCGCCCATTGGCAAGGCAACATCATCTAAATAAACTTCAATAATCTTTCCCTTAAACAATTCTTTACGTTCTATCGTCTTCTCTTCAAAATCTTTATATTCTAACATTGCGACACCTTTCCTCCAAGTAGCTTCAATCCAACGGTTCTGCCTTATTGTATCACAGAAAATTCTTATGTTTTTTCTAAATCTTAAAAATCCATCTTTAGTCCGATACTATTTCTATAGAAATTCATGCTATGATGAGCGTGTAAAGAAATCAAGTAATTTGAATAAATAATGTGAAGGGTTATTACTAGACTAGGAGGATTATTATGCGAAGGAAAATATTCCCGATCATCATCGCAGCAATCGGTATTCTCTCCTTTTTTGAAGGAGACTTCGGCGACTATATTGTCTTTTTAATGCTGGCCGTTGGTTTTTGGTTGATCTATCGAGGGATTAAAGGGCGAAAGGTCCAACCACAAAAAGAGGAATTACCATTTCTGACCAAAGAAAAAGAAGCTTATTATAAAAAAATGGATATGAGTGAACGTGAAATCGAATTGTTCCGCGAAACAATGAATCTTTCTAAACAACAAGTTTTACGTTTACAGCAAAATATTCAAAAGAATGCCAAGCTTAAAGCCATTGACTTGCGCCACGAAACCTTGAAGGCGGCGAAAGCATTGTTTAAGGAATTGGTAAAAGATCCAAAGCGTTTGCCGGAGGCTAGTCAGTTTCTTTATACACACTTGCCAAACATCGTGGATTTAACCGACAATTATGTCGAAATTAATGGACACGAGGTTAAGTCAAAAGAAGTTTATGGTAAACTAGAAGAAAGCGCACAGATCATTGATCAAATGGCTGATTTAATCGTGAAGGATTATCAACAATTCGTTGCCGAAGATTTAGAGGACATGGATGTTGAAATATCAATCGCCAAAAAAAATCTCGACCAAGATTCTGATCTGACCACAAAATTAAAAACAAAGAATAGCTAAAGAGAAAAGCTTCATGAATTCGCTTAGTCTTTGATCAATAAAGCTAGTTCATCAAGCTAAACATCAACAAAAAAATCTAGCTTAAGCTAGATTTTTTTCGAACAGGAGGACACACAATGGAACCGGAAAATAACCCAGAGACCAAATCGGTCGACAGCACTTTAGACGATCTACTTAGCAACCCTTTTGGCACTGATGCTTTAACCCCCGTTCAACAACAAGAAATCTCTCATTTGCAGTCACAAGAACAAGCTGACCGCTTAGTGGATAAATTACCTGAAGAACGACAAGCGCAGGCTCGGGAACTTGCAAAAAAAATCGACGTAAATGATTCACAAGCCGTGATTAGTTATGGCTCAACTGCTCAAACTAAATTGAGTGAATTCTCGCAATCAATGCTCAACACCGTTTCTTCACAAGATATCGGCCCAATCGGTGATTCATTGAATCAATTAATGTATCGCTTAAACGAGGCTAATCCTGATGAACTACGTGTCGGCGAAGGAAATATTTTTCAAAAAATGTTTGGTAAAGTAAAACAATCGATTTATGAGATCACAACGAAATATCAAAAAATCGGTGCACAGATCGATAAAATCGCAACAAAATTGAATGTAGAAAAAGATGGTTTGTTAAGAGACAACCAAATGCTTGAAACTCTCTACAATAAAAATAAAGATTACTTTGATGCTTTAAATATCTATATTGCCGCAGCTGAATTGAAAATTGAAGAAATGAAGCTTACAACAATACCTGCCGCAACAGAAAAAGCGCAAGCTTCTGGTGATCAAATGGACGTTCAAGTGGTGAACGATTATACGCAATTTTTAGATCGTTTAGATAAACGAACGCACGATTTAAAACTTGCCCGTCAAATCACGATTCAACAAGCCCCACAAATCCGCTTGATCCAAAATACCAATCAAGCCTTGGCTGAAAAAATTCAAGCTTCAATCAATACGGCGATTCCATTATGGAAAAACCAAGTAGCCATCGCTTTAACGCTATTACGTCAAAAAGATGCTGCTACAGCACAACGTCAAGTTTCAGAAACAACCAATGATCTGTTGAAGAAAAATTCTGAGATGTTGAAAATTTCAACTATCGAGACCGCCAAAGAAAATGAACGTGGTATCGTCGATTTAGAGACGTTGCAACAAACACAAAACGACCTGGTGGAAACACTGGAGGAAACCTTGCGTATCCAAAAAGAAGGTCGCGAACGCCGACAAGCAGCTGAGATCGAGATTGGTCATATGGAAAGCAACCTAAAACAAAAATTAATGGAGTTAAACTCCGGACAATAGAAAAGCATGATCGGATACTTCATACGAAGTATCCGATTTTTATTCGTTTTAATAGAAAAAGCTTGCCAACAATATTATGGCAAGCTTTAATAAAATGTTGTATTAAGATTTCATATAGCCTAACAAGACGCCCCCGACGATAATCAGCAGACAGCCGATAATAACGTAGTACATTTCCTTTTTGGTTTTACGTTCCCCTAATAGGAAAATACCTCCGAGAGTCGAAATGATAATCCCCATTTGTGACAATGAAAACCCAATAGCTAGACCAATATTTTGAACAGTCAACAGCATACAAATATTTCCAATTCCCCACAAGAGACCTGAAGCCATATTGCGCCATACATAGCGATCAACCTTGATTTTACGAAAAGCAAAAAAGCTAGCACCAATTAGCATGCCGACACTCTGCGGTAGAATAATCGCTAACGGATCAAGTCCTGCCCAAGTAATAATGATCGTGTAGACCCCATAACCAAGGGTTGAAAAGATCAATGCACGAAAACCTTTGCCGAAGTTTAGCATGCTGTCGTCTGACTGCACACCGCTTTCGTCATCCTTTCGAGCCGTTAAATAGGCACCCAGGACAAGTAATGCCAACGCAATAAAGCCTAAAACAAAATCCTTCGTCTTCGTCCATTCATGAAAAAATACGGCACCGGCCAAAGTATTCAAAATCAACTGAAATCCAGTTGAAATCGGTAATCCAACCGAAACGCCCATGAACTTCATTCCATGAAACTGACCATTCTGACCAATTGACCAAAAAAGACCTGACAAGAATCCAATTAACATTATCCAACTATTCATTGTCGGTTGAACGATGAAAAAAGTCACTAATGCAAAAACAAAAGCACCCATCGTCATTCCTAAGGTTTGCTGATTGGCATCCCCGCCTAGTTTTCCGCTCACCAAAGCAATGCTTCCCCATGCTACCATTGGTATTAGGGCAATTAAAATACTCATAAACTTACTCCCTTCAATTCACAACTGAAACAGTTTAGCGAAAAAAAGGAAATTTGGCAATTAAAAACTAAAAAATTTAACGTTCTTCATGATAATAATCTAATCGTGGGAAAAACAAAGTCATAGTAGTTCCCTTATTAACTGTGGATTCTGCACTCAGCTCGACTCCCAGCTTGCTCGCCAAGGTTTTGGCTAGATACAATCCAAGTCCTGTAGAATGCTGCTGTGCTTTTCGCCCATTTTCACCTGTAAATCCCTTATCAAAGATTCTTCCTAAATCCTCTGATGGAATCCCAATCCCGCTGTCTTGCAGTATCAAGGCGATACCGCCATTTCTGGCCTCAATCTCAATATTTATTTGACCATGATCAGGTGTATATTTGATGGCATTGCTTAAAAGCTGTCGGAAAATAAACTCGATCCATTTAGCATCTGTCAATACTTTTGCATCCTGCTCCGCCAATGTTAACTGCAGATTTTTTTGGATAAAGTAATTGGCTTGACTGCGTATAATCGGTTGAATAATCTTTTTCAATGAATATTCTTGAATTAAATAATCATTCACAAATTCATCTGAACGAGAATAATATAGAATTTGTTCGACATATTCATCAATCTGCTGAATCTCATTTTGTAATAAGATAAACTTATCATCGGGAATATCAAATTCAATCGAATTCAAGATCAGATCCACCGCTGCTAACGGAACCTTAATTTCATGAATCCAAGAATCCATATAATCCTTCTGATCTTTTTGACTGGCTAATAACTGCTCCAGCATCAGGTGGTGCTCCCGCACTTGCTGATTTACGTATTCCTGAATCAGCTGCTCTTCATTACTGGAGGCCGATTCTACAAAATGCTGAAGATGTGCATTTTCTTCCTTGGCAAATGTCTTATACCATTTTTTTCTCCGATAAAAATCAAGTGTGAAGAAGAGGAATACTAAAAATAATTGTAAGGTCAATAAGTAACCAAGATTGTCCCAAAAACCATGCAAGTCTGGTGTTAACCAAACCATAAAAACCAGCAATAAACTTAATACTCCCCATCCCGCCAAAACCAATAAGCGATCTTTTAAATACTTTGTAAATGTCATAGCTGATCCTCATTTACGGGACGATGTACCCTTGCCCGACTTTCGTTTGAATATAATCGTCAATGCCTGCTTGTTCAATTTTGCGACGTAAACGATTAATATTAACTGTTAATGTATTATCATCAACAAACCGTTCGTCATCCCAGAGTGCACGCAGTAATTTATCTCGGCTCAGAATTTTTCCGTGTTGTTTCATTAAAATAAATAGCAGACGGTATTCATTTTTACTAAGATCAACAACCTCATCATTGATTGTCATGCTGCTATTATCAATGTTCAGTGTAATCCCATTGTGCTCCAGCTCTTCGCCGCTTTCTGCGTAATTATAGGAGCGACGCAGCAGAGCATTGATTTTTGCCACTAAAATATCCACTTGGAAAGGTTTCGTAATATAATCATCCGCACCCATATTCATCGCCATGATTTGATCCATGTTCGTGTTGCGGGAAGAGATAAAAATGATTGGAACCTTGGAGACTTCACGTATTTTTTGACACCAATAATAGCCGTCATAAACGGGCAAATTAATATCTAATAAAACAAGCTGTGGTGCGATCTGCTCAAATTCATCAAAGACTTGATTAAAATCTGTTGTCTGGTAAACATCAAATCTCCATTTTGTTAATTCCTCACCAATCAATTGACGAATCACTGCTTCGTCTTCTACGATCATGATTTTTGCCATTTTGTTCCCTCATTTCTCGAACTTATCTGATTTCCTGAACGCTTTTTTATCATCATATCAAAGAACCCCAAAAAAATGAAAGGCGATCCTTTTAAGATTAATTTTTGGTAAAATCCTTAAAGCCTAAATTGTCATCAATCATGCCGCCTTCGCCAGACAAGCTAAATGCGCTGAGTCGTGGATTAAATTTGATTCGCATTTCTTCCTGCAAATCTTCCCTTGAATACCCTTTGATCCAAAAATCTCCGATATTAGAAGGAATTTTTTCGTCATAATCCGCCTTCTCCATCTCAGGAGAAATAATATTGATCGAAAACTGTGTTTGCATGTGGATCATCGCATGCTGAGAATAAGGACCTACACCATCCTCGAAGGTTAACAGCAATTGTTTGTTTGAGTCTAAATATGCTGAAAGTTTTTCTTTTGCCGCTTCATCAAGTGTGATTTTCATAATATCACCTTCCATCATTTTTTTGACTATCAAATAAAGCCCCTTTATCTGATTCTTATCATCAGACGAAGGGGCACATTTTGCAAGGATTCTTACTTATTTAATTCTTGATCAAGTTTCATTAAATTAATTTGCGGATCTTGTGCCAAGATTTCTCGGAAAATTGGCAATTGTTTTTGAATCCGATCCGCTTGATCATTTTCTACCTGCATGACTAGCAGAGGCTCATGTAAGCTTAATCGTAACAGCATCCAGCCCTTTCCATGAGGCTCATTCACTGAAAAACGCACACCCTCCTGATTCTCTGGGTTTACAGAAAAGCCAGCTTGTTTTGGTAGTTCAGTCCGGAAGGTGTCGATCATTTTCTGACCACACTCTTTATAATTCTCTCCGCCAATTGCATAGCGAATCTCAAGGGTTTCTATAGGCTGCTCTAACTCCGCCATCAAATCGGTCAACTCACGATTTTCTTTTTGTAGTTTCGGCAACAGCATCAATACTTTTGCAATCACGTAGGCGCCATCATCTAAGAAGTAATTCTCTTTGAACGCTGCGTGGGAGCTAGTCTCGATCGCTAATTGACAATCGATACCTTCCTCATTCAGTTCGATTGCCTTGTTGATGACGTTGCGATAGCCAGAAATATAGCGATATTGCTTGCCGCCTTTTTCCTCGATAAAGTTTTTTAAATGATCCGAGGTTGGAGAGTTTGTCACAATCGTACTGCCGGGATGCTCTTGCAAAACAATCGCAGATAAAACCGCGATCAAATTATTTCGATTAATCATCTGCCCGTCCTTTGAAACAATCGCCGAACGATCCACATCTGTATCAAAAATCACGCCTAAATCCGCTTGATTGTCTAATACAGCCTTTTTGATACTTGCCATTGCTTCTTTATTGTCAGGATTCGGAATATGATTTGGAAAATGACCATCAGGTTCTAAAAATTGTGAGCCGCTAGTATCAGCACCCAGAACCGCTAAAACTTTGTCCGCAAAGTAACCACCGGCACCGTTTCCGGCATCAACAACAATTTTTAATCCTTTTAATGGCTGTTCATTCCCGCTGCCTCGTTGGATTTTTTCAACTAAATCAGCTGCATAACGTGACAACAAATCCGCTTGCTTCACACTTCCGTCTGCTGCTTCACTTGCTTCAGTGTGCGTCAAAATATAAGCGATATCACTTTTCTCAGCACCGCCAGTTTGACTGAAAATCTTGATTCCATTGAAGTAAAAAGGCAAGTGACTCGCTGTCAGCATGATCCCCGCATCACAGGCAAATTCTTCAAACTGCGTCGCCATAAACAAGGCCGGAGTCGTAGCCAACCCAAAATCCAACACTTCGCAACCTGCCGCCTCAAAAACGGCGATCATGGCATTCTTTAACTCTGGTCCAGTTAAGCGACTGTCATGTCCGATCCCAATTTTAAAGGGACGCGGGACCCCTTTATTAGACAACCAATTAAGAATGCCATTTGCAATCAAACGGGTTTCTTCAATACCTAAGTTTTTGACTTTATCCTCTGCCGTGATAGCGATTCCACGAATGTCTGAGCCATTTTGCAATTTTGTTAACTCCATTGATAAATTCCTCCTTCTTACTCCTATTATTTTTTATGCGGACTTACCCTCCCACTGCGTAATTCCAGCTTTTTAATTGCTTTCAATACTAATTCAATCTTACTGACTAAACAACTTATAAAAAATTAAACGGACGTTCTTCATCCATACTTTTAGTTCATTATACCAAAAATCCCGAAAAAGAAAGCCTTTTCCGGGAAATTTTATTAATTTAAGTATTTTCTACTCTTCTAAATTAAATAACTCGTGATTTCGGATTCTTTTTTGCTTGCCGCTTCTCCTGCCAGCGAATGCGCCATCCGACTAAGACATCCATTACAAAGGTCAATCCTTTGAACAACCAATAAATACCAAAGGTTAAAGGAAGGACGAAGAACAAATTGCGATTCCAAAGCTTGTCGAAATCAAAAAATTCTCTGAAAAATAGGTAGCTGCTTAGATAAGCCAAGCTCAAAACAGTGATTAAAGCGATTTTTTTCTTATCCAACGGGAAGGAAACTTTATATAGCACCAGCAACCCTACACACCCCGTCAAAAAAACCGACATTGTGGAGGTTGCCTGATAGTCTAACTCAAATAGTACGTTAGCTAATTGGATAATCATGACCGCACTAACAACAGTCAATGCTCCAGGTAAAGACACGCGTAAAATATTATTTAAGAAATCTCCCTTGATGCGTTCATAGCTTGGCTTCAATGCCAAGAAGAAGGAAGGGATTCCTACAGTTAACGCGTTAATTGGTGTTAATTGCACCGGCTCAAAAGGATAAGGGTTTGTTAGAATCATGAAAATCACTGCCAAAATTAACGAATAGATTGTCTTCACCAAATACATCGAAGCTACCCGTTCAATATTATTGATGACGCGACGTCCTTCATTCAACACATTTTGCATTCTTGAAAAATCAGAGTCTAACAAAATGACATCGGAAGCGGCCCGAGCTGCGCTGCTTCCATTTGCCATCGCTACTCCAATATCTGCTTCACGTAAAGCCAATACATCATTGACGCCATCTCCTGTCATACAGACCGTATGATTTCCCTTTAAAGCTTGGATCAAGGATTGTTTTTGTTTCGGTGTCACTCGTCCAAAAACCGTCGTTGTGTCAACTAAAGCCTTGTAATCAATCGGTCCATCTAAGCTCGACATATCAACAAAAGTTTCCGCATTTTTTATTCCTGCTTTTTGGGCAATTTTTGAAACCGTTAGTGGATGGTCGCCTGAGATCACCTTCAGCTGGACATCCTGTTTTTCAAAATAACCAAATGTTTCCCGTGCATTTTCCCTTAAATTATCAGAGATGATCAGCGTTGCCAACAGACGCGGTTCATATACCATCTCTTCTTCTAATATTCCAGGATATTCCACCAATACCAGCACACGTTGACCTTCTTCTAAATAAGGCTGAAGCTTATTCTGCATGTCAGCAGACATATTGTTGAAAATGAACTCTGGAGCGCCAAAAGCAAAGCTGCCTTGTTCCTTAAACGTTACCCCACTCCACTTTCTTGCTGAAGAAAACGGCACAATTTTTTCCGCTTGCCAATCAGCAACAGCTGGGAAAGCCTCTCGTAACGCTTTGGCAGTAGCATTTTGATCCTTTAATTGATTCATTAAGGCACCCATAATTGTGTTCAAGCGATTATCAGAAATTTCTTCTAATAACGCTTCTTCGAATTTCAATGTTCCATCGGTAATCGTGCCTGTCTTGTCTAAACAAATGACATCCACGCGTGCTAACGTTTCGATAGAAGGCAAGGCCTGTACTAATACCTTTTTCCGTGCCAGATTTGCTGCACCTACAGCAAATGCCACACTCGTCAGCAGCATCAATCCTTCAGGAATCATGCTTACCAATGCCGCGACCGTTCCTAATACAGCCTGTTTGATTGAATCAGATGCCTGATACTGACTATAAAATAGTCCTAAACCTACTGGAATAATTACAATCGTCAAAACTGCGATCATGCGACTCAATACTTTGGTCAATTCGGAACTGCCTGTTTTTTTCGTTTTCGCTTCACTAGTCAACTGTTCAGCGAAATTATCTTTTCCCACAGCTGTACTTTGATAAAAACATTCGCCAGCAGTCACAAAACTTCCGCTAAATAGTTTATCTCGCAGCGATTTCTGTACACGATCCGCTTCACCAGTCAATAAGGACTCATCAACCTCAACACCAGCACCAACCAATAAATTCCCATCTACTGGTACTTGATCACCATTGCGTAAATAAAGAACATCTCCCAAAACAATTGATTCCTGATCAATCTGTTTTAATTTCCCTTCTCTTAAAACAACCGCTTTGGTCTTCGCTAAAACCGATAATTTATCGATCGTATGTTTTGCACGTAATTCTTGTACGATCCCAATCAACGTATTAATGACAACCACGCCAAAAAACAACGTATTTTTAGGTGAACCTACTAATAGCACCAACAATGCCAAAACGAAATTAAGAATATTGAAAATATTGATTGTATTTTCTTTGATAATCTCCTTATCCGATTTCAATAGATTCTCTTCCACTTGATTCGTCTGACCTTGTTCTATTTTTTCCTGAACTTCAGAAGCTGTTAAGCCTTTTAAATCTGCTGGAATCTCTACATTATCAAAAGTTTCTTCCACCGTTTGAACTATTTCCTTTTTCTTCATCCGGTTTCACCTCATCTCATTTGCAACCACGCAGTCTTTAGTCACAAAAATTATTTCTCTATATTTATCTTACCACTACTTTCATTTTAATTCGGGATTGAGCATTGCACTTAAGTAAGTCATAAATTATCGTTAAACAAATAAAAAGCCGCAATAATCTGCGACTTACTTTCTGACTCTATACAAATAATGTGGCATGTCGACTCCGCGATAATGCTTGATAAATTCTCCACAACGAACCATCCCGTTTCGTTCAGCAACCTTTTGCGAAGCTGCATTTGTATCGCGAATGATGGAGTAAACTTCTTGTGCGTTTAGCTGTTCAAAGGCGTATTGCTTGCAAGCTTTTGCCGCTTCAGTGGCAAAACCATTGTGCCAGAATTCTCGTTGAAATAAATACCCAATCTCTAACACTGTTTGGTCAGAAAAATCTTGCCACGTCAATCCGCATTGTCCAATCATTTCATTCCTTTGTTTTAAAATGACTGCCCACAATCCGAACCCGTCACGTTGATAATTATCTATTTGCTTCGTCAGCCAGTTTTGTACCTCGCCGTCATCGAAGGCCCCTTCGTACGCATACATTGTTTGTTCATCTTGTAAGATTTTACTTAACGACTCAATATCTGTTTGCTCTAACTCACGCAAATACAATCTTTCGGTTTCAATAATCACCTTTGCTCACCTCACAGCTCATTTAATTTGCAGTTTTTTACGTAGTTCATCAGACTAAAACTATGCAATCCATTTTAAATTTAATTCACCTAGAAAGACTATAAAAAGCCGCGAACTGCCGCGGCTTTTCTCTAAATATCTTTCGGTACATAAAAGCTGCGATTATCCATTCCGAAAAGCCGTTCCGTATATGTTCCTGGCTCAGCATTTTTCACAGCGCTGGACATCATCTGCATCGATGCATCGATATTATCGATTTGATGCAAAATTTCAGCTTCCATGATTCTTGGACGGACTGGTGAACCGTACTCCAACAAACCATGATGAGACAACACCATATGGCGTAAAACAACGATGTCCTCATCTGCATCATTAATTTTCAATTCCGTGCAGGCTTTGGTGATTTCTTCATCTACTAGAACCAAATGTCCTACTAAATTACCTACTACTGTATATTCAGTTGACGAAGGTCCCGTCAGCTCGATCACCTTTCCTAGATCATGAATAATGATTCCCGCATAAAGCAAAGAAGCATTTAATTGCGGATATTCTTTAACGATCGCCTTACCAAGACGCAGCATCGTCAACGTATGAAAAGCCAACCCACCAGCAAAAGCATGATGATTTCGTTTGGCTGCTGGAAACTCAAAAAATTCCTTCTGATATTTATTTAGTAAAAAGCGAACGATTCGATTCCAATGAGCGTTTGTGATCTCGAACAACGTTTTATTGATCTCTTCTTCCATTTCTTCACGCTTGATTGGCGCACGCTCCATATATAACGCAGGATCATTAGGCTCTTCCGGTTTTGTTGTGCGCAGGTGCATGATTTTGACCTGCGGATTGCCTTGATACATTTCTCGCTTGCCGTTTAGAAAAACAACTTGGCCGGCTCTATAACGTTTAATCTCTTCTTCAGATGCATCCCAAAATTTACCATCAACTGTCCCAGAAGTATCTTGGAAAGTAAAAGCGATAAATTTTTTCCCGTTTTTCGCTAAACGAACATCCGCATTTTTGATCAATACATACATCTCAAACTGCTCATCGACCGTTAATTCTTTGATTTTTTTCATCGTTGGACTCCCTTCAATTCCCAGACTGGCTGGTGAAGCTCTTGGTAATAGCTTACCATTTCTTGGTCAGATGACAAACAAATGACTTGATATTTTTCACTAAATTGTCGTAATAACTTGGCAAATTGATATTTTCGTCGATGATCATAATGCAACCAGCCGTCATCAATGATTACTGGACACAGCGGATGCTTTTGCTGCAAGGTTAGATACGCAAAACGAAAGGCCATCATGACCTGATCTTTGGTTCCAGTCGATAGATTATATAGGCTCAATTGATCGACGGTTACTAATCCCTCCGAAAAATCCAAACGACTATGGGCATTGTTTGTCAGCTCTTGAAAATAACTGGTTGCTTGCTTTAATAGCTCAGGTAATTGCTGCTCCGATAATTCTGTCGCAATATCCTGTAATAATTGATTTTCTAATTTCGCTACTGCATAATCAGCCGTTAACTTTTCTATTACCGCTCGTTGCTGGCTCGCTTGCTGATAAAGACTATCCAATGTGCCATCAGCTTGCATCTGTTGAATCTGCAGTCGTGATCGCTGCTCCTGCTCCTGCAATTGATGGAGCTGCTGTTCCCCGATTTGTATCTCTTGTTGTAAGGTACGCAAAGATTCGTTAATTTCTGCAAGTGACGTTTCCTGTTCAAATAATGACAAGACACTTTCTGTTAATTCTTTTAAACGCGTTTGTTTGTGACGCAATTCTGTCTCACGTTGTAAAAACGCTGGAATCTCAGAAGGATACGTCAAATGAAACTTATCCAACACTGACTGCTCTTGCGTTAAAAGCTGTTGCTGCTGCTTTTGAGTTTCGTGAATGCGCTGCTGTAAGAGAGTATTTTCTTGATAGGTTTGAGCAAAACGAATCTGCTCCATTTCCTTCGCAAATTGCTCCAGCACTAAAAGCTTTTCCGACAAATTCTTTTGATTTAACGGCAGCCATTCAGCTAAAAATTCAAAACGCTGTTCCTGTTGCATCAAATTTTGTCGTAGGCTTGATTGACGTTGCTGTAGTTCTTTACTTGTTTGAAGCTGTGCCAGGTAGTTTTGCGCTCGTTGATTTTCCTGCACGACTGCAAACTCATTTTCAGCATTAGACATATTTCTATGACGCAATTCCGTCTGAATCTGATCAGATAAGTGTTGCACTTTTTGCTGACTCCTTGTAACTTTTTCAGTCATCTCGACAACTTGACCTTCATAGACATCTAATTGGCCTAATTTTTCCTGCCAGGTATCTTTATTTACTGGTTTATTTTGCTTCAATGTACCGCCTACACCACAAATAATTGCCGCTGCTATTAAAATATAGCGTAACGGTATTGGCAAGAAAAAGGCCAAAATAAAACTCACGCCTGCAGCAATAAACAGCCACGGTGGATTTTTCTTCTTATCAAACAGTTCTGGATGCTTTTGTTCATAATCATTTAAACTAGCCTCTGCTTGATTCCGTTGTTCTTTAACTAAACCTAACCGAATTTTTTGCTCTTCCAACTCTTTCTGTTGGTTTTGCAAAGGAACAAACAGTTGTTGAATTGCTGCTTCATTTGCGAACGGTCGTGGCGGATGCTCTCGCCAATTTGTTGGAATCGCAGTTGCTTGCGCTAATTTGACGGCAATCCGCTGCTCTTCATCCAACATTCGAGTAATTGTCACTTTTTCGTCTAGTAGCTGTTGAATGCGTGTCTCATTTTCTAAATAGAAGTAGTAGCGAGCCGATTCTTGATTGCCACTATGCTGCTGCAAAGCCGCATGCAGTTTTTCCTGTTCCTTTATTAATTGCTGATACTCTTGGTAAAAGTTCTGCAACTCTGTTTGTTCTATGTCAGTTGCTGCTGAACGCAAATCTAGCTTTTGCAATTCTAAAAATTCAGCATAGCCTGACCAATTCAAGCGTTGTTGTTCTAAAATTAACTGCTGCTCCTGTAATTTACGATTCTTCGTTGCCTGTTGGGTGACGTATCGCTTCTCATCATCAGCTTGCCTTACAAGTTGCTGAAAACCCGATTCCTGAGCTTCTTTTTCTTTGATCTTTTGCTGCAGCTTTTGATACGCTACTAGCGCTTGATTCAAGGGTTGCTTACGCCCACGTGGTCGATAGATACCTTCGTAATGATTTTTCAACTGGATTCTCTGGTCAAATAATTCATTGCTACCGGACAAACCTAAAGAAATCAATGCCTCGTGCAAGTTTTCTTCGCTTAGTGCATCCAACTGGTGCAGCTGTTCCTGCTGAAAAGTAAAAACCTGACGAAATAATTGTTGATTCAAGGGATAAAGAAGCTTTTCCAGTAATTCTTCTCCCCCTTGCTGTCCGTCCTCTAATAAAACGTTCGCCTTCCCTTTATTCTTTGCCTTATAGCGCTCAATTGTCACTGCTCCATAGGTTGGATGAAGAATCAACAAACGTCCGCCAAATCCGCTGCCGTCATTGGGTGTATAGTCCTGTCCTTTTTTTCGTTTTGTTGGAAAACCAAATAAAACCGCCTGAATAAACTGATACAAGGTTGATTTTCCGGCTTCATTCAAGCCATAAACTAGTTGATTTTTCGCTTCAAATAAAAATGTTTGCTGACGCCATTTGCCGAAGCTGGTGATCTCTGCTTTTTTAATCCACATCAGCGTTCCCCCTAAAACGATAGCTCTCCATCATTTTCTCTTTTAATCTGGCGATCGTATCCATCCTGAACTCTTGATTCATCAAAGTGTGGAGTTGAGGATTTTGCTCCAGCTCGCTTAACAATTCTGTATAGATTTCCGGTGTTTGATAGGTCATGATTAGCTGATCAACCAGTTTTTCATCAACCGCAAGATACGGTCGCTCTATTGGTGAATCTGCTATAGTCAATTGCCACAGACAGATATCCTGAGACACCTCTGACTGTAAAGCCTCTAGCAATTCCCCAGAAGCAACTTGATACGCCAGTTCCTCCCCTAATTTTTCAGTCTCACTAAATTCTAAATGCAGCAAAGTTGGTGCTGTTACAGTGAGTTTCCGAACCAGCGGAAATAGTTCTTTCGGCTGTCTTACATTTGCTAAAGAAAGTGTCTGTCTTCTCCAGCGAACAGCTTCAACAGAAACAGTCGTTGGAATTAATTGATTTCCTTGGCTTTCTACTAAGGTCACACCTGTTAGATTCATTTCCTTTTGAGTGTGTCCCTGCGGTGTTCCTGGATAAATCACATAAGGCTTCTCAGATAAAATTTGCGGCACATGAATATGCCCTAAAGCCCAGTAATCATATCCTTTTGCTACTAGCTCAGATAATTGAAATGGCGCGTAAGGCATTTGACCGCCATGATACATTCCTATATGAAAATCGACATCTTCTTTACGTGGAAATTGTTCAATCATCAATGCTTCAATTGTAGGATGCAGATAACTAAAACTCGTAATGGCAATCTTCTCACCGCTATTTGTCACTAATTTTTTTGTCTCAACTCGTTCTTCGTCAAATAACTGAATATTCTCTGGAAAAGCAAACCAATAACGGTCGGCTTGATAAAAATCGTGATTGCCGAAATTCATAAAAACTGGAATAGCTGCCTCAGCTAAACGATCCATCTCCTGGAAGAAGTAACACTGAGTTTTTAATGTTGGACGATTTTGGTGGAAGGTATCACCAACGAGTAAAACAAAATCTACTGCTTGTGTGATCGCTGTATCCACGATATTTTTTAGCATTTTTTGATTTGCTGTAATTAACCGCTCTTGGAAATGCTCTGGCACACTTGTTAAGCCCTCAAAAGAACGATCCAGATGTAGATCGGCAGCATGCAAAAATTTCATTTGCTCTCCTCCTAGTCAGTCTCTTAGAAATAATTTCCAGTCAAATCCTGCCTTCTAAAAACTTAATTAAAGAAGACAATACTGACTTTTAATCTTATTTATTTTACCATAAAAAAACGAAAACTTGTTCGCATTTCGTTAAAGCTACTCAACATACGCAAAAAAGAACTATATCGCTATGCCGGACTTTAAGATAAGGATTAAGAATTATTTAATTGAAATCATTCATAGCACATTGGATAATTTAGAGCTTTTAGCGTTCCTCTCCTTCAAGTAGCTTTTCTCGTCAAAACAGCTTCAATCGTTTACACTATAGCTGTAAAAAGGAGGCTACATACAAATGAATAAGGATGAGCTAATAAAAAAAGCGAAAGAGCTTTTAAATGAAGGAAATATCGAAAAGGCGAAAGTATTTATCGAAGAGCACAAAGTTGAACTGGGCGATTACTATGACAAAGCCAAGGTTTTATTGAAATCTGAAAAAATCGATGGTTTAATAGATCGCTTCAAAAAATTCTTTTAACAAAAAAAGCTGCGACGTAAACTTACGTCGCAGCTCAGACTGTAGACAAAGTCCATTTTATGGATGATGTCTACAGTCTTTTCTTTTATAATAGATTTATGAAAACGAATGCAAGGAGTGATAGTTATGATGTCTAAAAACAATACGAACGGTAGAAATCAATTTGCGATGCTCACGATTGATGATTTGGTTCCTCAAGATCATCTCGTTCGAAAGATTGATGCCGCGCTTGATTTTGAATTTATTTATCCAATCGTCGAAGCCACTTACTCCGTTCTAGGTCGCCCAAGTATCGATCCAGTGATTCTGATCAAATTGGTGTTTATTCAGTATTTATTCGGTATCCGTTCCATGCGACAAACCATTAAGGAAGTCGATACCAATGTCGCTTACCGCTGGTTTTTAGGCTATTCCTTCGAGGAGAAAATCCCCCATTTCTCAACTTTTGGAAAGAATTATGTCCGCCGATTTAGAGAAACGACGGTGTTTGAGGATATTTTTGCCTATATTTTAGAACAAGCAGTTAAAGCAGGTTTTGTAACAGAGGATAATTTGTATCTTGATTCTACCCACATCAAAGCTAACGCCAATAAACATAAGTTTACGAAAGAAATGACCCATGATGAAGCGAAAGCCTATCAGGATGAATTAGAAGATGAGATCAATCGTCAACGAATAGAGGCCGGAAAACGCCCTTTTACTTTGGACTTAGAAAAGGAAGTGAAGCTGAAAGAAAGAAAAATAAGTAAGGCTGATCCGGAAAGCGGCTACTACGTCAAAGGCGAACGAGAAAAACAATTTGCTTATTCTGCCCATACTTCATGCGACGACAACGGATTTATTCTTAGCACAATCATCACTCCTGGAAATATTCATGACAGTCAAGTCGCCTTTCAGCTCGTCAAACAATCGAAGAGACTTTTTCCTGAAATCAACTGTGTTGTCGCTGATGCTGGGTATAAGACACCTAAGTTTGTTCACTTTTTGACTCATTTGAATCTTCGACCTTGTTTGCCTTATTCAAGGCCCAAAGGGAAAAAGGGGCTATTATCAAAA